>Ga0207678_10005610_pt1 | contig 11225 bp, 10 predicted proteins | sample KBSC63metaG_FD_184319 | JGI IMG/M metagenome (GOLD analysis project Ga0207678, IMG submission 184319) | Corn rhizosphere microbial communities from Kellogg Biological Station, Michigan, USA - KBS C6-3 metaG (SPAdes) (version 2) | ecosystem: Host-associated > Plants > Roots > Rhizosphere > Soil ...
CGACGCTTGGCCGGCCTGGCCACCATGCCGTGCGGGGTATCGGAGACCGGCTTCGCCCCAGCCCGCACCCCCTTGTCCTCGAGCGTGCGTCGAGGGAATCCCCGGTTCCTTCCCCGCCAAGTCCGGGGTTGGAGCTCCGAGGCACCGGCGCTCGGCTGGTCTGGCCGCCATGCCGGTCAAGGTATCGGACTGCGACCCCCGGCTCCTGCGCTGGGGCGCGGCCCTGCAGGTGAGCCGACACCCCATCTCCGAGGCAGACGCACTATGCCACGCAGCGAGCGCGCCGTCACGTACTGTGTACATATAGTATCAATAGAGAGTTACTATCCCCGCGGCGCGAGCCTGGCTGTGCCTCCGCCTGAATACACCAGCCCGTGCACACGCAGGCATCGGCAAGTGCCGGCAAAGGCCGTTCCATTCCGACCTCCGTGTCCCCAGGAGAAATGAGTCGGCAGCCGTTTTGCAGTGCACGCTGGAAGGACGGCACTCCAATCCGTCCGCTTTTTGCTTCTTCCGGCGCGTCTTTTATCCTTGCACGTGTTGCAGAAAGCACACAAATGCTCTCCTGATTGATAAGTCGGAATACGGATATCCGATTGATCCAGCAGCGATTATTTCTTGTGCACGGGGTGATGCCGCATCAGGCGGCGCAGGGGCCTTGCCCGCTTCCCAGGGTCGCCACAAAGCGCTCCCATGTCCGACACAAAGGCGCGCGTAACTCTCGCCTGTACGGGGCTTTCGTGGTGTGGGCACCCAAGCGCACTCATGAGGGGAGAGAACGCAACATGACGCTATCGAGAAGCAGCCTGCTGGCCCTGACCGTGTCAACGACCTTGATCGGGGGAGCAACACTGGCCGCGGCCGACGGACCCAGCAGGGGTGCCGAGTGGCCCAACGTCCCGTGGACCTGGACCGGCCTCTATGCCGGCGCCCACATCGGCAACGTCGATTCCGGCCGGGACGACGGCTTCGTCGGCGGCGTCCAGTTCGGCAGGAACTGGCAGATGGGCCAGATCGTCTACGGCATCGAGGGCGACATCTCGTTCTCCGGCGCCGACGACATCGACTGGATCGGCACGGTGCGCGGGCGTCTCGGCTACCTGCTGAGCCCCAGCATCCTGGCCTATGGCACCGCCGGCCTCGGCATCATCGACTTCGAGAACCACGGCACCGAGACCGAGCTGGTCCTCGGCCTTGGCGTCGAGGGCAAGCTCACCCAGACGACCACCGTGCGCCTCGAGTTCATCAACTTCACCGACAGCGACGTGGATCTCATCCGCGCCGGCGTGAACTTCAAGTTCTAGCAGATGTGGGTCAGACCCTGCGGTCTGACCCACGCATGCATGGCTCCACGCCACGGTGCAAGGGGTCAGGTCCACCGGGATCTGACCTCTTTGTCGTTGACGAAATGCCTCAGACGACAAAACGGGCCGCTCACAGCAGCGGCCCGGGGTCCGTTATGTATGCCGCGGGTGCTGCATGCGCCCGCGGCACCGCCGTCAGTCGTGGTGACCGAACCTGTAGCTCAGGATGAGGCGGGCCGTGTGCATCGACGGCTCCAGGTCCGCACTGATGTGGTGGCTGTCGAGGATCGTCTCCTCGCCGAACTGGCTGAAGCGATACTCAAGCTTGAGCGTCCAGTTCTGGCGCAGGAAGGTCTCGACGCCGGCGCCGACAAAGTACCCGTCGAAGGTCGTCGAGCCGAGGTTGCCGATGTCGAACTGCGCCTGGGTGTAGCCCGCGGTCCCGTACAGCAGGGTCGAGGGCGTAACCAGATAGCCCAGTCGTGCGCCGACCGCCCACGAGGAGTTGTGGTCGAGCGACAGGCTGTAGTGCGGCAGCGACACGTCGCCCGAGATGTTCGAGCCGAAATCGTAGTCGGCAAACACGCCGCCAACCCAGCCCGGCCTGAGCACCCGGTCAAGGCCGACAGTGACGGTGCCGAAGACGCCAATGTCGCTGGTGTCACTGTCACTGAAAGATTCAGTATAGTGTTCCCATTGCAAGCAATGCCCGCACCACCATTGCTTGCAATACTTCTTCTCCTTCTTCCCCGAAACGTCGTGCGACGCGACGCCCGCACCGATGCCCACGCCAACGTAGAACCCGTTCCAGTTGGGACCGATGACGGTCCCAGGAGCCTTGATACGGCTCGGCGGCGCCAGGCCTTCTGCTGCAGCCTGGCCCGTTGTGAGGATCACAGCGGCGACAACGCCCACAATCAGTCGCTTCATGTGTGATCAATCCCCCTCGTTGAGCATCGCGCCACGTACAGCGCCCCTTTCGTAGAGGCGTGCCGTTCGCTCCTGGACCAAAGACGCAGGCGCCAACCCCGTCTTATGCCAAATGAGAGCCATACTTCCCGGCCGCGCGCCATCCGCTATCTGATGTTGCGAAGCTGATGGCGGGCAATTGTGACAAAGCCGCAACGCCTGCGGTGCAGCACGGACGCGGGGTGGAAAGCCAGTTGCTGGCCCGCCGGAAGGGAGCCGCCGAGGCGGATGTGCGCGATTGGCTTCGCTCGGCCACCCGCTCTAGGATGGCTGAAACCCACACAGCGCAGGCCATAGCGGGAAACGCCCATGCCCAATGCAACGTCCAACGCCACGCCGGCAGAGCTGACGCATTTCATCGGTGGCAAGCCCGTGAAGGGCACCTCCGGGCGCTTCGGCGACGTGTTCCAGCCGATGGACGGCTCCGTTCGCGCCCGCGTGCCGCTGGCCTCCAGGGCCGAGGTGGCCGCCGCGGTAGAGAACGCGTTAGCCGCGCAGCCGGCCTGGGCGGCCACCAACCCGCAGCGCCGCGCCCGCGTGCTGATGAAGTTCCTGGAGCTTGCCCACCGCGACTACGACAAGCTCGCCGACTGCCTCGCCCGCGAGCACGGCAAGACCGTCGCCGACGCCAAGGGCGACATCCAGCGCGGCCTGGAGGTGGTGGAGTTCGCCATCGGCATCCCGCACCTAATGAAAGGCGAGTACAGCGAGGGCGCCGGCCCCGGCATCGACCTCTACTCCATGCGCCAGCCGCTGGGCGTGGTGGCGGGCATCACGCCGTTCAACTTCCCCGCGATGATCCCGCTGTGGAAGTGCGCGCCGGCAATAGCCTGCGGCAACGCCTTCATCCTCAAGCCGTCCGAGCGCGACCCCGGTGTGCCCCTGATGCTGGCGGAGCTGTTCCTGGAGGCCGGGCTGCCGGCCGGCATCCTCAACGTCATCAACGGCGACAAGGCGGCCGTGGACGCCATCCTGGAGCATCCCGACATCCACGCGATCGGCTTCGTCGGCTCCACGCCCATTGCGACGTACATCTATGAGCGCGGCTGCGCGGCGGGCAAGCGCGTGCAGTGCTTCGGCGGCGCCAAGAACCACATGATCGTCATGCCCGACGCCGACATGGACCAGGCCGTCGACGCCCTGGTCGGCGCCGGCTACGGCTCCGCCGGCGAGCGCTGCATGGCGGTGTCGGTGGCGGTGCCCGTGGGGCAGAAGACCGCCGACCTCCTGGTGGAGCGCCTGATCCCGCGGGTGGAGAGCCTCAAGATCGGCCCCTCCACCTCGGCGGATGCCGACTTCGGCCCGCTGGTGACCGCGGCGCACCTGAAGAAGGTCAAGGACTACGTCGCGCTCGGCATCGAGGAGGGCGCCAAGCTCAGGGTGGATGGCCGCGACTTCAAGATGCAGGGCTACGAGAGCGGCTTCTACATGGGCGGCTGCCTGTTCGACGAGGTGAAGCCCTCCATGCGCATCTACCAGGAGGAGATCTTCGGCCCCGTCCTTTCCGTGGTGCGCGCCCGGACCTACGAGGAGGGCCTCAAGCTCGCCAACGACCACGAGTACGGCAACGGCGTCGCCATCTTCACCCGCGACGGCGATGCCGCGCGCGACTTCGCCGCCAAGGTGCAGGTCGGCATGGTGGGCGTCAACGTGCCGATCCCGGTGCCGCTCGCCTACTACACCTTCGGCGGCTGGAAACGCTCCGCCTTCGGCGACTTGAACCAGCACGGCCCGGATTCGGTGCGGTTCTACACCAAGACCAAGACCGTGACCTCCCGCTGGCCTTCCGGCGTGAAGGAGGGCGCGGAGTTCGTGATCCCGACGATGAAGTGAGGAGCTACATTCAGTTGGCAGTTGATTAATATAGGAAGTATGCGTAGATTACTGTCCTAAGGGAGAGCCGGGAAGCGTCCAGTGGGCTCCGAGGTCGCAAAGACCGAGCTGGAGGCTCTTGCGCAGGAGAAGCTCGACGACGCGGCGGCCCTGATCGCCGACAGCCGCTGGTCAAGTGGGTACTACCTAGGCGGATACGCAGTCGAGCTGGCATTGAAAGCGTGCATCGCCAAGTCGTTTAAGGCGGTCACGATACCAGACAAGGACCTTGTTAACGCCACCTACAGCCACAATTTTAGGAATCTGGTCGGAACAGCGGGGTTGAGCGCAGATTTGCGTAACCGGGAGCAAGCCGATCGCAACTTTGCTGCTAACTGGGGCATTGTGAGTTCCTGGTCGCCTGAGGCGAGATATGCACGAGCGACGCAGCAGCAAGCTGGGGAGCTTCTTCAGGCCATCAGCGATGAAGACGACGGAGTGCTGGCGTGGATCAAGGCCTTCTGGTGAAAGTGGGGCAGAATCTGCTGACACACCTTGATCATGAGGGCGTGGAAGTAGATGCGGCTGTTTGGATTTTCAGCCCTGAGACGCAATGGCGGCTCTGGCTGGCGCCAAGGTCATACGTTGACCGCCGGTCCTTCTATTTGACGCTGGCGCAGGTGCTCTCGAAGCACCGGCGGCAAATTGGAGACCTGGAGATATCGGACGTTCAAATCATAGAGCCGGGCAATCCTCTGAAAGGGGAGCTCAAGAGGTTCCAAGATCCGGCCGGCTCAGCGTTCCCGATTTGGCTGACGAGCGTACGACTTGGCGGGCAATACCTGCCGGAAGGGATCATCCTCAAGGCTGCTTAGGCTGATAGCTGACCTGTGAGCCTCCCGCGATTTCAAGCCCTGCCGCGCACCTGCCTCACCATCTCCACCGCCCGCCCGCCGCGCCCGCGCTGAGATGGCGAGCCAGGAACCGCCGACCGAGGCGACGTTGGGCAGCTTGAGCCGGTTCAGGCGGACGGCGCGGCTCGATCGGGAAGCCAGGACACCTCAGCGGGAGGCATCCTGGCCTCAGTGACCTACAAATGTGGGTTGAGCAGGTCACAGCCGACAACGTACCAGCGATATCCTTATTCCGCCAGCTGACTCGCGTGCATGTGCTCAGACATGGCCCGCTCCCGGGCGCTCCCGGGTGCACCTGGCCGGAGCCTACCTGGCGCCGCGCAGACGCTCGATAAGCTCCGCCGTGGGATAGGAATCCGCCGGCAGCCCCAGCTTCATCTGCATGGCCTTGACGCTGCTGCGGGTGGCGGCGCCGAGCTTGCCGTCGATCTCGCCCACCTCGTAGCCGCGCCGGGCCAACAGGTGCTGCAGCTCCTTGACCTCATCGAGCGACAGCTCCGGAATCGGCCCGCTGCCGCGGAACACGGGCGGGGCGCCGTCGAGCCGGGTGCCGAGATAGGCCACCGTGATGCAATAGATCAGCGAATTGTTCCACTGCAGGTAGACCTGGAAGTTCTGGTAGGCCAGGAACGCCGGCCCGTGCCGGCCCATCGGCAGCAGCAGCGAGGCGGGCAGCGCGTCCGTGGGAAGCGGCCGGCCATTGGGCAGCGTGACGCCCCAGGCCGCCCATTTCGAGCGCGGATGCTGGACGGCCAGATCCGCCTGGTCCCACGGCAGGTTGGCCGGCACCCGCACCTCCTGCAGCCAGGGCTCGCCGCGGCGCCAGCCCAGGTGCATCAGGAAGTTGGCGGTGGAGGCGATCACGTCGGGCACGCTGGAGATCAGGTTGCGGTGGCCGTCGCCGTCGTAGTCCACCGCGTGCGCGAGATAGTGCGCCGGCAGGAACTGGGTCTGGCCCAGCTCCCCGGCCCACGAGCCGATCATCTCCTCGGGGCGCAGATCGCCGCGGTCGATGATGCGCAGGGTGTCCATGAGCTCGGCGCGGAACTTCTCGCTGCGGCGGCAGTCGTAGGCCAGCGTGGCGAGCGCCCGCAGCACTGGCAGCTTGCCCATGCTGGCGCCGTAGTCGCTCTCGAGCGCCCACAGCCCGGCGATGACGGGGCCGGGCACGCCAAAGTCCTTCTCGACCTTCGCGAACAGCTCGCGGTGCTGCTTGAGCCGCGCCAGGCCGGTCTTGATGCGGTTGCCGGAGATCAGCTTGTCGGAGAACGACAAGAAGCTCTGGGCGAAGAAGCTCTGCTTGCGGTCGCGGGCGATGACGCCGGGGTCCAGCGTGATGCCGTCGAGCGCCGTGGACACGGTGTCGCGTGAGATGCCCTGGGCCACGGCCTCCTTGCGGAAGCCGTCGAGCCAGACACCGAAATCGCCGGTGTTGCGGCAGTTCATGTTGGCGGCCGCCGACGGCGCGGTGGCCTGTTTCTGCCCTGCCGGCTGCGCCCAGGCCGGCGAGGCCACCTGCGCGACGGGCGCCAAGCCGATCAGGCCCAGCGCCAGGGCCAGCGAAGCTCTGCTGAGATGCATGGGGTCCAAGTCTCAGGGGTGCAAGTCTCAGGGGTCCAAGTCTCATCGCAACAAGATTCGGCAGTCGGCAATCGGGCGTCGGCAGTCGGTACATCTCGCGACTGCCGACACCGGACTGCCGACACCCGACTGCCGCGCGCGGCCTAGCCCTCTGGGCAGAGCTCGAAGGCCTTGTCAAGGGCCTGGGCCTGGTTGGAATACTCGCCGGCGATCTTGCCGTTCTTGGCATAGGCGGCGATGAACGCCTCCGCCTCGCGCGTCTCCTGGCCGGTGTTGACGTCGAGCACCGTGAAGTTGACCACCTGGTCGACGATCGAGCGGATGATGATGGACTTCTGCCCGCCGTAGCTGGCCGTCCACACCCGGCACTTCTGGCTGGCGGCCGGGGGCAGCGCCGTATCCGGCAGGGTCTTGGCCTTGCCGGCGGCAGCCGCGGCGGTGCCGGCCATCGCGAAGCGGGCGCTCGCCTTGTCGCCGATGCCGGCCTTGGTGGGGGCCACGGCAGGCTTGGCGCCAGTTTCAACGCTCCTGTCGGCGGCCCTTGCGCCGGTATCGGCCGCGGCGGACTTGGTGGACGTGGGGCTCGCCGCGGGGGTGGCGCCAGACGCCTGAGGAGACGCCTGAGGAGACGCCTGGGCCTGGGTCTCGGCGGGCGGGGGGTTGAGGACCTTGTAGGGAGCCGTCTGGGCCGGGGAGACCGGCGGCTCGTCGCCCGGCGGCGGCGCGCCCAGGGCGGAGCGGCCCTGGTTGGGGTCAGTCTTCGGGTCGAACACCCGCTGCATCAGCTCCTTGCCGAGTGCCAGCACCGAAGGCGTCGTGGACGCGTCGGCCGCCGGGGCACCACTGGGGGCGCCATTGCTGGCGGTGGCTCCGCCGGCGACCAGCGCGCGCGCCTCCTGCACCAGCTGGGGCCGCGGGTCGGATGTGCGGCACACGTCGGCCATGAACCGCTCGGCCACCGTCTCCAGCATGCCGACGTAGGACCTGTTCCCCGGCGCCCACTTGGTGGCGAGATCGCTGTAGGTGATGGGCCGCTTGAACGACTTCTGCCAGGCATTCAGCAGCCCCCACTCGTGCACCTTGCGGGTGCGCTCGGCCACCGGGCTGGCGACCGGATGCCCGGCATAGAGCAGGATATGCTCGATATGGCCGCGCACGCCGGTCTCGATGTCCTTGAAGCTCTCGCCGCGCTCGCCGCCGCCGGTGGCGCCGAGGCCCGCGAAGTTGTTCTGCTCGGGCTTCACGTCGCCGTGGCGGTTGCCGCGCCAGTAGCTGAGCGCGCCGGTCTCCACCACCATCTGGTAGAAGGCATAGTCCCAGCGCACGCCGAGCTGCTCGCCGAAGCGCATGTATTGCGTGGCGATGGCGTCGTAGCGCGGGTCGAGCTGCGGATTGCGCTGCTTGAGGAACTGCATCAGCCGGCCGGGCGTGACGCATTGCGGCACCGCGTTGCCGGGGCCCGCCATGATCTCTGGCAGGTCAGGTCCCGCGGCTGATGCGCTGGTCGCCGAGACGGCAGCAAAAAACACGAACGCCCCTACGCTACGAAGCATGGTCCCACCCGTTTTCTTGGCGCCGAGCCACACTCAAGGCGACTTTGTTTATAAGCCCTTAACCCTTAAAGGCCCGTTTATCACCCCGCGCCGTCACCCCGCACCTTGGCACCGCTGCCGCATCACCCCTCGCAACCGCAGCAAGCCAGGGCAGCGATGATCACAAAGTTTGGGGCAGGCGTGTGGCAAGGCCCAGGTTTCAGGGGTTCGGCCGGAAGCCGCTGAAACCTGAACCCTAAAACCTAACCCCTGAAACCTGCTCCCTCTCTCGCCCGCTCGATCTCGATGCCGACGCCTTTGCAGGAGCGGGCCACGTCCGGCTTCTCGATGCGCACCCGCACCCGCTCCACGCGCGCATCGGCGAGGCACTGACGGGCGATGCGCTCGGCCAGCGTCTCGATCAGGTTCACGTGCTCGCTCTGCGCCAGCAGAACGATGTCGTCCACCACCTTGCCGTAGTCCACCACGTCGGCCAGGCGGTCGGAGACGCCGTCGTAATCGTCCCGCACCCACAGGTCGGCGGAGATGAGAACGCGCTGCTCGTAGCGCTTCTCGTGCTCGTAGACGCCGATGGAAGCCACGATCTCCAGCTCGCGCAGGAACACCCGCCGCAGCCGGGTAGCGCGCAGGGCGGGCTGGGCGGCGGGTTGGGCCTTCGGCGGGCTCCTCCTGCCTCGGGTGGCGGTGCTCATGGCTGCTCTACCAGGGCTGCTCTACCAGGGCTGCTCTACCCCCGCGGGGCGCGCCTCACGTCGGGCGTATCCCAGGCCAGGTGCTGGCCGCCGTCGAGGGCGATCATCTGCCCGGTCATGGCCGGGGCGCCCAGGATGAAGCGGATCGCATCCGCGATCTCCTCCGGCGTCGTGCCGCGGCCCAGGATGGTGGCCTCGCACTGGCGGCGGAACTCCTCGTCGGTCTGGTGCGCGCTCTTCAAGACCGGCCCGGGCCCGATGGCATTGACGCGCACACTGGGCGCCAGGGCCTGGGCCAGCGTACGGGTGACGCCCCACAGCGCCATCTTGGAGGCCGCGTAGGAGAAGAAGTTGGGCGTGGGCTTCCACACCCGCTGGTCTACGATGTTGATAACGTTGCCCAAAGCACCGTCGGGCAGCGCCGCAGCGAAGGCCTTGGCCAGGAGCACCGGCGCCTTCACGTTGACGGCGTGCTGCGTGTCCCAGACCGTGGGGTCGAGGCTCGCGACGGTGTCGTAGACGAACGTGGAGGCGTTGTTGACGAGGCACGTCGGGACGCCGAGCGCCGCGACGCAGGCCGGCACCAGGCCCGCCACCTCCCCGGCATCGGCGAGATCGGCCTGCAGCACGGCGGCGGCGCCGCCGCTTTTCGCAATCTCCTCAGCCAGTTGGTCGCCTTCCCGGCGCGAGGAGCGGCAGTGCAGGCCCACCTGCCAGCCATCGGCGGCAAAGCGGAGCGCCAGCGCGCGCCCGATGCGCTGGGCGGCACCTGTGATCAGCACGGTCGGCGGGGTTGGCATCTGACGAAAACCCTCGAGCACGCCGCACGAATGCGGGGTCAGACCCCTTTCGTCTGACCTATGAGACTATAATCGATCTTCCGTCGAAAGGGGTCTGCCCCCCCGTAGCACCCGACAAGGCCGACATACACCAGGACTGTTGCCCTGAGAACGCCCAATGAGTGGCAAGAACCTGACCAATTCTTGAGCAACTCCGCTCAGAAAGTTGTCGCTTCATCGCAAGGTGTGGCTCGGCCGGCACGGCGTCGATCCGACAGCGCACTGGAGGATTGTTTGCTGTTGCTTAACGGGACGATCACGACGGATAACCACCACACGACGAATCGGTAGGGAAGCCACAATGATCAAATCTGCAAGTTTGGGGGCCGCATCGCTGTTGGCTGCGGCAGTATTCGCAGGTCCTGCACTCGCCGACGGCATGCCGAGCCGGGGACGGATCGCTGACGCGCCTGCGCCGCGGGCGTGCGTCACCTCGGGTAATGTTGCATTTACCACGGACTACGTGTTCCGTGGTATCTCTCAGAGCAACCAGAACGCCGCTGTGCAGGGCGGTGTCGATCTTACCTGCGGAAAGTTCTATCTGGGCGTGTGGGGCTCCAGCATCGACTTCGGAACCGATGGCACGACGGAGATCGACATCTACGGCGGCTATAAGACGACGATTGGCCGCTTTGCGTTGGATGTCGGCTTCATTTACTACGGCTATCCGGGCCAGCCGTCCTTCAACGATGCCCCCTATTTCGAGGTGAAGGCTGGCGCGACCACCGAGGTGTGGAAGGGCGGCACGGTTGGCGCTACCGTCTTCTACTCCCCCGAGTATACTTTTAACACGGGAGCCGTCACGACGTTGGAGGGCTCCTTCTCGCAGGAACTCCCGAAGGTCGGCATGTTCGCCCCAACCTTCAGCGTGCTGGTTGGCCGGTCGTTCTTCCACGACGCTGACGAGCTCAGCTACACCTATTGGAATGCTGGCGTGACATTCGCGTTCCTTGAGAGGTGGTCGCTTGACCTCCGCTACTGGGATAGCGACAATGAGCTCTTCACGACGCCCACCAGCTTGAGCGATGAGCGCTTCATCGCCACTGTGAAGTACACCTTCTGATCTCGGATTGAGCTTTCCGACGGTTCCGGGCCTCCCTTGTGGAGGCCCGTTTCCGTTTTGGGCTCCCGCCTTCCCGTGAAATCTCCCGCGCCTCACGCAACGTCGGCCTCGTCAGGCACTCGCGAGCACAGGGGGAGAAACCGCCATCCAACATTCGTTGACCGCTGGAGTTCTGTGACCCGGTTGGCACGGTCCTCTTCGACAACTGTGGGTTGCTCGCCGAATGAAGTTGCGCACTAGAATTCGCACCCGCGAAAGTTGTCGAAAGATGAATCGGCGGGGATGCGAAGATGATGAGGCCAATCGCTCGAACTCTACGTTTCAGTGCTGCCGCGTTGCTGGCAGCCACACTGCTCGCGGCTCCGGCCGTCGCTGACGGAATGCTGGCCCGCGGCAGGGTCGCCGCACCGGCGCCGGCGCCCGAGGCACGCCCGTGCACGCTCTCGGCCAACGCGGCGCTGGCCTCGGAGTACGTCTTCCGCGGGGTCTCGCAGACCT
>Ga0207678_10005611_pt1 | contig 11223 bp, 10 predicted proteins | sample KBSC63metaG_FD_184319 | JGI IMG/M metagenome (GOLD analysis project Ga0207678, IMG submission 184319) | Corn rhizosphere microbial communities from Kellogg Biological Station, Michigan, USA - KBS C6-3 metaG (SPAdes) (version 2) | ecosystem: Host-associated > Plants > Roots > Rhizosphere > Soil ...
GGCTTGCGCACCGAAGGGCAGGGACAGCGCGGCCAGCAGCGCAAGCAGGGGGAGGAGACGGCGTGACGGCATCGGGGGACTTCCGCAACGGGGGGAGCGTGGATCATCGCAGCGCGCCGGCCGCGCGGCCAGTGCGGCGATACACTCAAGCGATGCCAGACCGGAATCCATGCGCGTGAGCCCCGCCGACACGCCTGCCAACCCGCCCGACGATCCGCGGCCCGAGCCGCCGCCCGAGCCCGATCCGTCCGACTGCTGCGGCGAAGGTTGCGTGCCCTGCGTCTACGACACGTACGAGGCGGCGCTGGAGCGCTACAAGGCCGCGCTGGCGGCGTGGCAGGCGCGGCATCCCGGCTCGTGAGATTTCCTGGCTCGACGAATTTGCGTCGAATCTCCATGAAATGACGGCGGCATTTGAGCCCCTCCCTTCAAGGGGAGGGTATGGGTGGGGATGGTGTGGATGGTCGTGAAACCCCATGCCCGCCCCGGCCCTCCCCTTGAAGGGGAGGGAGAAAAGCGGGCTTCCGCGTCGCATTGGCAAGCGCGCCTGCCGCCCCCAGATCGGCAGGCATCGTGCCACCGGATGTCGCCATGATCCCGTTCTCCGTCCTTGACCTCGCGCCGATCACCGAAGGCAGCGACGCCGCCCAGGCGTTCCGCAACACGCTGGACCTCGCGCAGCTCGCCGAGCGGCTGGGCTACCGGCGCTACTGGCTGGCCGAACACCACAACATGCCGGGCATCGCCAGCGCGGCGACCGCGGTGCTGATCGGGCATGTCGCCGCCGGCACTTCGACCATCCGCGTGGGCGCGGGCGGCATCATGCTGCCGAACCACGCACCGCTGCAGGTGGCCGAAGCGTTCGGCACGCTGGCCGCGCTGCACGGCAACCGCATCGACCTCGGCCTGGGCCGCGCGCCCGGCACCGACCACGCCACCGCGCGGGCGCTGCGCCGCTATTACGACAGCGCCGATGCGTTCCCGCAGGACGTGGCGGAGTTGCTGGCCTACTTCGAGCCGGCTGCGCCGGGGCAGGCGGTGCGCGCGGTGCCCGGTGCAGGCAGCGAGGTGCCGGTGTGGCTGCTCGGTTCCAGCCTGTTCGGCGCGCGGCTGGCCGCACAGCTGGGCCTGCCGTACGCATTCGCCTCGCACTTCGCGCCCGACGCGATGGACGAGGCGCTGGCGCTGTACCGCCGCGACTTCCGCCCCTCGGCGCGGCTGGCGCGGCCGTACGCGATGCTTGGCATCAACGTGGTGGCGGCGGACAGCGACGACGAGGCACGGCGGTTGTTCACCACCCAGCAGCAGAGCTTCATCAACCTGCGTCGCGGCCATCCCGGCCTGATCCCGCCGCCGATCACCGACATCGAGGCGTACTGGACGCCGCCGGAAAAGCTGATGGTGGAACGCGCGCTGGCCTGCGCCGTGGTCGGCGGTGCCGCCACGGTGAAGCAGGGCATCGCGGCCTTCGTCGACCGTCACCGGCCGGACGAGCTGATGATCGTCAGCAACGTGTTCGAGCATGCGCTGCGGCGGCGCTCGTACGAGCTGGTCGCCGCCGCGTGCGACCGGCTTGCGACGGGGATTCATGGGGATCGGTCATAATGGCCGGCTTCCCTTGCTCTGACGAACCTCTTTACGCATGAAAACCCCCGCCGGCCTGCAGGCGCTGATCGATGACGGCGTGATCGACGAAGTGCTGCGTCCGCTCAAGAGCGGCAAGGAGGCGTCCGTCTACGTGGTGCGCTCCGGCGACGCGATCCGCTGTGCCAAGGTCTACAAGGACATGGCCCAGCGCAGCTTCCAGCAGCGCGTGCAATACCAGGAAGGACGCAAGGTGCGCGGCAGCCGGCAGGCGCGCGCGATGGGCAAGGCGACGAAGTTCGGCCGCAAGGAAGCCGAGGCCGCGTGGAAGAACGCCGAGGTGGACGCGCTGTATCAGCTCGTCGCCGCCGGCGTGCGGGTGCCGCAGCCGCACGGCTACTTCAACGGCGTGCTGGTGATGGAACTGGTCGCCGATGCCGACGGCTATTCCGCGCCGCGGCTGGGCGAGGTGGAACTGTCGGCGGACACCGCGCGCGAGTTCCACCGCGTGCTGATCCGCCAGGTCGCGCGGATGCTGTGCGAGGGGCTGATCCACGGCGACCTGTCCGAATACAACGTGCTGGTGGCGCCGGACGGCCCGGTGATCATCGACCTGCCGCAGGTGGTCAGCGCCGCCGGCAACAACGCCGCGCGCACCATGCTGCGGCGGGACGTGGGCAATCTCACGATCAGCCTGGCGCGCTTCGCGCCGGAACTGCTCGACACGCATTACGCCGAGGAGATGTGGGCGCTGTTCGAGCAGGGCGAATTGCAGCCGGACAGCGAACTGAGCGGCCATTTCGTGTTCGACGAGAGCGACGTCGACGTGGACAGCGTGATGCAATCGATTCTCGATGCGCGCGAGGAAGCGCGCATCCGCCAGCTGGGGCGCGAGGCGGCTGCTGCCGAGCCGTAACGCGCCCGCGTAGGAGCGGCTTCAGCCGCGATTGCGTCCCACGGTGACAAATGCGTCGCGGCTGAAGCCGCTCCTACGGGGGTGACTCAGCGCTTGGCGGCTTTCTTTGCCGCCTTCTCGGCCTTCTTCTCCTTGGGCGTCTTCAGCGGTTTCTTCTTGTCGCTCTTTTTCTGTTCCATGCCTTTCATGGCGTTCTCCTGCGGGTGGGTGTGCGGTGGCTGCATGGTGCCACTTTGCAGAAGCGATGGCACTCAGTTCGGATTGACCTTCAGCAGCTTGAGCTCGAACACCAGCGAGGCATTGGGCGGGATCACGCCGCCGGCGCCGCGAGCGCCGTAGCCGAGTTCGGCGGGAATCAGCAGGGTGCGCTCGCCGCCCACGTGCATGCCGGCCACGCCCTGGTCCCAACCCTTGATGACCATGCCTTGGCCCAAGGTGAAGGAGAACGGTTCGTTGCCGTGGTCGGCGGTGCTGTCGAACTTCGTGCCGTGCTTGTCCTTGGCGGTGTCGTCGTACAGCCAGCCGGTGTAGAGCACCTGCACGGTCATGCCGGGCTTGGCCTCGGCACCGCTGCCGACCTTGGTGTCGATGGTGGTGAGCTTGTCCACCTGGCCGTGCATGGCCGTCGGGGCCTGCGGCGCGTGGTTGCAGGCGGCGAGGGTAAGCAGGGCGAGCAGGGCGAACAAGGGCAACAGCCAGCGCATGAGCAACTCCAGGAGTAGAGAGTGGTGGGTAGGAGCGCACCCTGTGCGCGAGGTTTTCTGCACACCGGCAGAGCATTCGCGCACAGGGTGCGCTCCTACATGATTGCAGGTTCAGGCGACGGCGTAATCGCCCATGCGCGCCTGTGGGCGGATCGCCAGCGTGCGGTCGCCGCTGATCAGCTGCAGCTCGCCGTCCTGGATCAGGCACTGCAGGCGCATGCCGCGATCGCACAGCGCGGCGAGTGCCCGCACGTCGGTTTCCGGGATGTCCAGCACGGTGAGATTGTCGTTGCGGGCGAGCGCGCCGGCCAGCTTGTCCCACCAGATATCCGCGCCGCGTCCGCCGTAGGTGAACACCACGACCTGGCGCGCGCGGCCGCAGGCCTTGCGGATGCGCGCCTCGTCCGGCTGGCCCAGCTCGATCCACAGCTCGATCTCGTCGGTATACGCCTTGCGCCACAGCGCCGGCTCGTCCTCGTCGCTGAGGCCTTTGCCGAATTCCAGCCGCTCGTCCGCGTACAGCACGAACGCGAGCAGGCGCACCATCAGGCGTTCCTCGGTCTCGGACGGATGCCGCGCCAGCGTCAGCGCATGGCTGGCGTAGTAATGCCGGTCCATGTCGCTGATCGACAGCTCGGCCTTGTGGATGGTGGCGTTGAGGGCCATGCGCGTGCCTTGAGGACAACAGCCGCCCATTGTACGCGGTGACTCAGGCCGCCGCGGCCTGCGGCTGCGGCCAGACGTGCGCTGGGTAGTAGACCCGCATCATGCGCGCCACGTAGTCGACCAGGTTCGGATGGCGCTCGGCGGCGGTGCGCAGCGGCGTGTCGAAGAACGGCGTGAGGATCGCCGCAAGCACGCCGAACGCGATGGCATCGACGGCGTGCGGCCGGTCGCCGAACAGATATTCGCGCTCGCCCAGCAGCATGGCCAGCGCGTCGATCGAGCGCGTGCCCAGCTCGGCGATCTGTTCGCGGCTGTGGCGGCCCAGGCCGTGCGCGTGCAGCGCGTTCTGCTTGGCGGCCTGCATGTCCTCGCGCAGCCGTTCGCGGATCGCCTCGGGCGCGCGGTCGGCGAAATGCGCCGGGCCCCTGGCGAAGTTCTCCGCGTCGATCCAGCGGAACCACACCATCGCCCAGTACAGGTGATCCTCGACCATGCGCTCGATCGCCCAGGCTTCGGCGCGCTGGCGTGCGTCGAGGCCCGCGTCCAGGTCCACCCCGTGCTTGCGTTCAAGGTAGGCGCGGATGAAGCTGGAATCGCACACCACCTCGCCCGCGTCGTCGATGTACGGCAGCTTGCCCTTGGGCGCTTCCGGCGGGATCGCGAACACTTTCCGATGGGGCAGGTGGGCCATCTGCAGCTGCACCTCGGTCTTGGTGACGAAGGGGCTGGGATCGGGCAGGCCGAAGGCCGGGGCGCAACCGTACAAGGTGATGGGGGCGGTGGTCATGGCGAGGCTCCGTGGAAGTCGCGAGGAGTCTGGCGATGCCCTGCTGACAGCATCGTGTCAGCAGGACGCGGGCAGGAGCTGGCCTCTCACCGTTCGCCCCCGGATCAAGTCCGGGGGCGAACGGTGAGGAACGGCATGGTGCCGAACCACCGTGCGAGGACCAATCGGCTCACGCCTTGGGCAACGCATCCAGCAGCGGCTTGATCAGCTCCATCGGCAGCGGGAACACGATGGTGGATGCCTTGCCGCTGTTGGACATGTCGGCCATCGTCTGCAGGTAGCGCAGCGACAGGGCTTGCGGCTGCTGCGAGAGCATGGCGGCGGCATCGCGCAGCTTCTCGGCAGCCTGCAGTTCGCCCTCGGCATGGATCACCTTGGCGCGCCGTTCGCGCTCGGCCTCGGCCTGGCGGGCGATCGCGCGCACCATGGTCTCGTTGAGGTCGACGTCCTTGATCTCCACGTTGGCGACCTTGATGCCCCACGGGTCGGTGGCCTCGTCGAGGATGGTTTGCAAGGTGTGGTTGATCGAGTCGCGCTGCGACAGGATCTCGTCCAGCTCGTGCTGGCCCAGCACCGAGCGCAGCCGGGTCTGCGACAACTGGCTGGTGGCCTGCAGGAAGTTCTCCACCTGCAGCACCGACTTGTCCGGTTCCACCACGCGGAAATACACCACCGCGTTCACCCGCACCGAGACGTTGTCGCGCGAGATCACGTCCTGCGGCGGCACGTCCATCACGGTCACGCGCAGATCCACCCGCGTCATGCGCTGCACGATGGGCACCAGGATCACCAGGCCCGGCCCCTTGATGCCGGTGTAGCGGCCCAGCGTCAACACCACGCCGCGCTGGTATTCCGGCAGTACCTTGATCGACAGGAACAGCAGCAGGACCACCACGATGACGACGACACCACCGAACCCGATCATGGGAGCTCTCCTTTGTTCGCCTGCAAGGGCGTGACGTGAAGCAGCAAGCCGTGCCGTGCGGTGACGCGCACGCGCGTCCCGGCCGGCAGGGCGACTTCGCAATGTATCCGCCAGCGTTCGCCGCCGATCAGCGCCCAGCTTTCGCCGCCGGCCGGCACCGCTTGCAGCAGTTCGCCATTGGCCTGCAGCATCGGTTCGTCGCCGAGGAAGGGCCTGGCCCGGCGCGCGCGCGTCACCAGCCGCAGCAGCATGGCCAGCAAGGCAACCGCGCAGAAGGCGAGACCGGCGATCACGCCCACGTTCACCTCGTAGCCCGGCACGCCGCGGTGGAACAGCATGATCGAGCCGATCACGAACGCGATCACCCCGCCGATGCCCACCACGCCCGCGGTGGGCACGAAGGCCTCCGCCAGCAGCAGACCGATGCCCAGCGCCATCAGGGCCAGCCCCGCGTAGTTCACCGGCAGCAGTTGCAACGCGTACAGGCCCACCAGCAGGCAGATGCCGCCGGTGACGCCGGGCAGGTAGGTGCCGGGGTGGAACGCTTCCAGGATCAGCCCGTAGATGCCGGCCAACAGCAACAGGTAGGCGATCGTCGGGTTGGTGATGATGCCGAGGAAGCGCGCCCGCCAGTCCGGCGGGTAATCGTGCACGGCCAAGCCGCGCAGCTTCAGTGCCACGCTTTGGTCGCCAAGCTTCACCGTGCGGCCGTCGGCCTGCGCCAGCAGCGCGGTGACATCGGCGGCGACGAAGTCGACCACGTGCTGGCTGGCCGCTTCGCTGGCGGTGAGCGTGGCCGCGCCGCGCACCGCCTGCTCGGCCCAGGCCGCGTTGCGTCCATGCAGTTGCGCCAGCGAGCGGATGTAGGCGATCGCATCGTTGAGCACCTTGCGGGTTTCGGCGTCGGGTGCGGGACCGCCGGGTTCAGGTGTGCCGCTGCTCTTGGGTGAAGCCGGTTGCGTGCCGCCGATCGGCAGCGGCGTGTCGCCGGCGAGGCTGACCGGGGTAGCGGCGCCCAGGTGGGTGGCCGGCGCCATCGCCGCGATCGGGCAGGCATACAGGATGTAGGTGCCGGCCGAGGCCGCGCGCGCGCCGGCCGGCGCCACGTAGCCGAGCACCGGCAGCCGCGATGCCAGGATCGCGCTGACGATACGCCGCATCGATTCGGCCAGGCCGCCGGGCGTATCCATCTGCAGCACGATCGCCGTGGCGCCGTCGGCGTCGGCTTGACGCATCGCAGCATCCACGTATTCCGCCGCGGCCGGTCCGATCGGGCCGTTCAGGTCGATCCGCGCCACGAAGCCGGCATCGTCGCGCGCAGCCAGCGGCGACCCGGTGGCGAGCGTGAGCAGCGCCAGCGCCAGGCAGATGACGGCACCGAGGTTGAGCCATGGCTTGCGCCACATGCAGCTCTCCTTCCGAATCGCAGCACCGTCACAGTGCGCCGGCAGGTGTTGCGGCAATGTCTAGGCAGTTTCCGGGCGGCGCAGTGGATGGTCCCGACTTGAGGAAACCCCGGTCTTGCTCGTCATTCCGGCTTTCGCCGGGATGACGAACCTTGAGCGCCGGAGCACTTGGCGAAGCATGCCGGCCGTGCCAGGCGGTACTTTCGGGGCGAAATTTCGCGGTACGCCCGATCCACGCTATCGTGCGCGGCAGCGTCCATCCGGGGAGTACCAGCGTGAACCCATCCGCATCCAGCGCGTCCTCGCGCGCCGAACTGACCCTGCGCGGCCTGGTCATCGGCATCGTGATCACCGTGGTGTTCACCGCGGCCAACGTGTTCTTCGGCCTCAAGGCCGGCCTCACCTTCGCCACCTCGATCCCGGCGGCGGTGATCTCGATGGCGATACTGCGGGCGATGAAGAACTCCACGATGCAGGAGAACAACATCGTGCAGACGGTGGCCTCGGCCGCCGGCACGCTGTCCTCGATCATCTTCGTGCTGCCGGGCCTGATCATCATCGGCTGGTGGAACGGCTTCCCGTTCTGGATGAGCTTCGGCATCTGCGCCACCGGCGGCATCCTGGGCGTGATGTACACGATCCCGCTGCGCCGCGCGCTGGTGACCGACTCGGACCTGCCGTATCCGGAAGGCGTGGCCTGCGCCGAGGTGCTCAAGGTGGGTTCGGCGGGCGGCGAGGAGGCCGCCGAATCGGTGGAATCCGGCGGCGCGGGCCTCAAGGCGGTGATCGTGGGCTCCATCGTCTCGGCGGTGTTCTACGTGGTGGTGCAGACCAAGGTGTTTGCCGAAGCGGTGTCCAGCTACTTCCGCATGGGCGACAGGGGCGCGGCCACCGGCTTCGACTTCAGCCTGTCGTTCGCACTGTTCGCGGTGGGCCACCTGGTGGGCCTGTGGGTGGGCGTGGCGATGCTGGTGGGCGCGCTGATCGGCTGGGGCTGGGCGGTGCCGCACTTCCTCGTACTGCACCCTGTCGCGGGTGCAGCCGCGGATGCCGCCCAGGCCACCTGGAACCATTCCGTGCGCTTCGTGGGCGCGGGCACCATCGGCGTGGCCGCGATCTGGACGCTGGCCAAGCTGGTGAAGCCCGTCATCGGCGGCCTCGCCGGCGCGATGCGCGCCTCGAAGGCGCGCAAGAGCGGCCAGTTGCACACGCTGCCGCGCACCGAGCACGACATGCCGATCGGCATGGTCGGCCTGATTACCCTGCTGTGCCTGATCCCGGTGGGCTACCTGCTCGGCCACTTCGCCAATATCAGCGGGCTGGGCGAGCACGCCACGCTGCTGGTGATCGGCGGCGTGCTGTTCGTGATCATCCTGAGCTTCCTGGTCTCGGCGGTGTGCGGCTACATGGCAGGCCTGATCGGCTCGTCGAACAGCCCGCTGTCGGGCGTGGGCATCCTCGTCGTCATCATCGCCGCGCTGCTGCTGGTGCTGGGCGTGAAGTCCATGCTGCCGGCGGACGCGGGCAAGGCGCTGGTGGCGTTCGCGCTGTTCATCACCGCGATCGTGTTCGCGGTGGCCTCGATCGCGAACAACAACCTGCAGGACCTCAAGACCGGCCAACTGGTCGACGCCACGCCCTCGCTGCAGCAGTGGGCGCTGGTGATCGGCGTGATCGCCGGCGCGCTGGTGATCCCGCCGGTGCTGGACCTGCTCAACCAGGCTTACGGCTTCCTCGGCGCGCCCGGTGTCGATCCCGCGCGCGCGCTGCCGGCGCCGCAGGCGGGTCTGATCTCGGCGCTGGCGCAGGGCGTGATCACCGGCAACATCGACTGGAGCCTGATCATCATTGGCGGCGTGATCGGCGTGGCGATCATCGTGCTGGACGAGATCCTCGTGCGTACCTCGAAGTCGATGCGCCTGCCGCCGCTGGCGGTGGGCCTGGGCATCTACCTGCCCACCTCGACCACGCTGATGGTGGTGGTGGGTGCGCTGGTCGGCGCCTGGTTCGACAAGCGCGCCGATCGCGGTCCCAGGCCCGAACCCACCAGGCAGCTCGGCGTGCTGCTGGCCTCGGGCCTGATCGTGGGCGAGAGCCTGCTCGGCGTGATCGTGGCCGCGCTGGTGGCGTTCTCCGACAAGCTCGGCTTCGCCAACCGCAACGCGCCGCTGGCGCTGGTGGGCGAGGGCTTCCACGGCGCGGCGATCTGGATCGGCGGCATCGTGTTCGTGGCCAGCGTGGTGCTGATGTACCGCTGGATCGCGCGCATGGGGCAGGGCACGTCTGCGCAGTGATCGCGGACACCGTTCATCGCCTGCAACAAGGCCTGCTCTAAACTAGTGGGGTACCGGGGCCGGCGCACTGTCCGGGCTCGGCTTCGCCGGTCAATCACTTGGGTGATCGACCGGCGGACGATCCATCCGTGAATCGAGTCATCGGGCTGTTTCTCGACAGCTCGCTAGGTACCTCCCAGGGAAACGAGCGTCGCGTGGAGCAGGAAAAAGTCGAGCAGGTGCCACGCACGGATGATGCCCTGAGCCCGCCCAGCCAGCGGGCGGTGCTGCTGCGGCGCATCGCCGGGCCGCTGCTGTCGGTGGGCATGCTGGTGCTGGCGCTGTGGGCGCTGCACCTGCTGGCGCGCCACGTCACCTATCACGAGATCCGCGAATACGTGGCCAGCGTGTCGCGCGAACGCCTGCTGCTGGCGATCGTGCTGACCACGCTGGGCTTCGGCGTGATGTCGCTGTACGACCGCTTCGGCCTGCAGGCCATCGGCAGGAAGCTGCCGTGGCGGCGGGTCACCCTGATCTCCTTCATCAGCTACGCCTTCAGCAACGCGGTGGGTATGTCGTTCCTGGTGTCGGGTTCGATCCGCTACCGCTTCTACCTGCAGAACGGCCTTTCCACCGCCGAGATCGCCAAGCTGGTGCTGTACTGCACGCTGAGCTTCTGGCTGGGCCTGCTGGCGCTGACCGGCGTGACCTTGCTGATCGTGCCCTTGCCCTCGGGCCTGCCGCTGAGCGATTGGCGGTTCACACTGGCGATCGTGCTGACCGCGATCCCGCTGGCCTGGGTGCTCGGCGGCTTCATCCGCAGGCCGCTGAAGCTGTGGCGCTGGCGCGTGCTGCTGCCGCGGCCGGCCTCCGCGCTGCGCCAGGTGCTGGTGGGCGCGCTGGACTGGTGGCTGGCCGCCGCGGTGATGTACGTGCTGATGCCGGACAGCCTGCACGCCGGCTTCGGGCATTTCCTGGCGATCTTCGTGATCGCGCAGATCGTGGGCCTGGTCAGCCACGTGCCGGGCGGCCTGGGCGTGTTCGAGACGGTGATGCTGGCCGGCTTCCACGCCACCACCGACAAGCACCTGGCCGCGCCCATCCTGGGCGCGCTGGCGATGTTCCGCATCGTCTACTACCTGATGCCGTTGTGCGCGGCGACCATGCTGGTGCTGCAGCGCGAGGCGCGCGGCCTGCGCCGGCAGTCGCTGTGGTCGCCGTGGTTCAACGGCTTGCTGCCTTCGTTCTTCGCCGGCCTGACCCTGGTGTCCGGCGCGGTGCTGCTGTTCTCCGGCGCCACGCGGGCGCTGCCGGAGCGCATGGCGATCCTGCGCGACGTGCTGCCGCTGTCGGTGCTGGAGGTCTCGCACCTGCTGGCCAGCGTGATCGGCATGCTGCTGCTGATCCTCGCCCGCGGCCTGCAGCGGCGGCTGGACGCGGCCTACTGGCTGACCCTGGTGCTGCTGGTGGCCGGCGCGGTGCTCTCCCTGCTCAAGGGCATCGACTACGAGGAAGCGAGCCTGCTGGCCCTGCTGGCGCTGGCGCTGGCGCCGGCACACCGGCTGTTCTACCGGCGCGCCTCGCTGTTCAGCACCAGCTTTTCGGTGGGCTGGATCGTGGCGATCGTCGCGGTGTTCGGCTGCGCGACCTGGCTGGTGATGTTCAGCTACAAGCACGTGGAGTACAGCAGCAGCCTGTGGTGGGAGTTCAGCTTCCACCAGGGCGGCGCGCCGCGTGCGTTGCGCGCGCTGGTGGCCGCGGCGGCGGCGGGCCTGCTGTTCGCGCTGGCGGCGCTGATCAAGCCGCAGCGCCTGCGCCGCGTGCCGCCCAGCGAGGCGGAACTGCAGCGCGCGTTGCCGCTGATCCGCGGCTTCCATTCCGCGCAGGCACACCTGGCCCTGATGGGCGACAAGCACCTGCTGTTCGACGACGAGGGCAAGGCCTTCCTGATGTACGACACCG
>Ga0207678_10005612_pt1 | contig 11221 bp, 11 predicted proteins | sample KBSC63metaG_FD_184319 | JGI IMG/M metagenome (GOLD analysis project Ga0207678, IMG submission 184319) | Corn rhizosphere microbial communities from Kellogg Biological Station, Michigan, USA - KBS C6-3 metaG (SPAdes) (version 2) | ecosystem: Host-associated > Plants > Roots > Rhizosphere > Soil ...
GCGAATTATATCCCGCCCCGTCAAAGGCGACGGCGGTATCCGAGAGAAGGAAGCGGCACGCCCGTTCGTGCATGTGCTGGCTGATTCCTCAGACAAATTGTCGAGCGTCTGTTCGATTCTCGAGCAGCAGTTTGCCGTCGCAGGCGAACGGCTCGACGCGGAAGCCAAGCTGTCCCAGGTGCCGTTCGCGATCGTCATCCGTGCGGAATTGCGTGACGTCCACGCCATTGCGGCCATCAAGAAACGAGCCGCAAAGCTCGCGAAGGCAACGAAACGCATCTTCCTGGTCGAGCACTCCTCTCACATGAGCATCTCGCAGGCCTACGCGCTCGGGGCCACGCTCGTCCTTCCCGGCACGATCGACAAGATCAAGCTGCTGGCGGCGCTGGCTTATCCCGCCGAAGAGGCGTCTGCTTCCTCAGGTCACGCGCCGCAGCCGGACAACGCCGTCGAGACCGCGGCGATCGCCATCGCGTCGATGTTCACCTCGGTGACGTCAGGTCAGCCGATCGACATCAACGGCGCCAGGGAAGCCGGCCGCCAGATCGCAGATCGCATCACCCAGCATGGCCTGTCGGAATGGCTCACGACGGTGCGGCGCCATCACGAGGGGACCTATCAGCATTGCCTCCTGGTCACCGGCGTCGCCATCGACTTCGGCCTGAGCCTCGGCGTCGGCAGGCCCGATCTGGAGCGGCTGTACACGGCGGCCATGTTCCACGACATCGGCAAGGCCCGGATCCCGCTTGCCATCCTCGACAAGCCCGGCCGTCTCGATCCGGACGAACGTGCCATCATCGAGACCCACCCGGTAGCCGGCTACGATTTTCTGAAAGACCACGACAATATCTCGCCGGAGATCCTCGATGCCGTGCGGCATCACCACGAATTTCTCGACGGCAGCGGCTACCCGGATGCGCTTTGCGGCGGGAACATCGGCGATATCGTGCGCATCCTGACGATCTCGGACATCTTCGCTGCCCTGATCGAGCACCGGCACTACAAGCCGACGATGCCGCGGGCAGACGCCTACAACATTCTCTGCGGAATGAGTGGAAAGCTGGAGAAAGCTCTGGTCACCTCGTTCAAACAGGTCGCGCTCACGCGGTAAGCGCGTAAGACCTGTTCCGAACGCGGACCCTAGTGCGCGGCGCGATGTCTGGCGCGGCGCGGAACGGACCGGCAGGCGAGCCCTTCGGCCAACAGCTTCATGTCCTCGTGCCGGCCGCTGCGGATCATCCGGCCGAACTCTTCGGGTGTGAAAGGAAGACTTGGATCATCATCGATCGGACGCCGCACTCGCGGGCCGAAGAACCGTCGAACCAGGCTAGCCAGCCGCCGCATGTCAATTCCCTCGCGCCAGCATCAAACCTTTCAGTCCGTACATTGTTCCTCCTGCACGATCGAGATTGCAAGAGGCCACGAAGCGGTCCGCACCAAAAAACTTCGGCGAGAGAATAATCTCCCCTGCCTGCACTACTCGGCGAATCCGACGTAGCGCACGAAATCGTCGTTGCCCTCGCGATCGGAACGCACGGCGTTCGCGGCAAAGTTGTCGTCGGGATAGCCCATCGCGACGCAGGTCATGATCACCTCGTCCTCCGGAATGTTTGCGACCTCGCGCACGATGTCGGAGCGCATGATGCCCTGCCCGTTGATCACCGAACCGAGACCGCGGTCCCAGGCCGCGAGCACGATGCCGTAGCAGAGCGCGCCGAGATCGAAATGGCAGACCGCGCCGGGATCCAGCACGCGGTCATAGGTCAGCACCAGCGAGACCGGCGCGTCGAACTGGCGGAAGCCGCGCAGCACCCAGTCCTGCCGCATCGGCTTGTCGTCGCGCGCGATCCCCATCGCGCCGAACAGCTTCTTGGCGATGTCGACCTGCCGGGTGCGATGAATGCCCTGGTATTCGCCGTGGCTGATGATGTCGCGCTTGACCTTGGCGCCGCCGACCATCTCCTCCATGTTGCGGCGGCGCAGCTCTTCAAGCGGAGGGCCTGTGAGCACATGCACATGCCAGGGCTGGGTGTTCATCGACGACGGCGCGCGCTTGGCGCTCTCAATGATCGCCTCGATCACCGCGCGGGATACCTGCTGCTGCTTGAAACCGCGCACGCTGCGGCGCGACTGGACCAGCGTTTCGAATTCCAACTCTTGACCTCCCTGACCGTTCATTCCGCGGCATTGCAATTGTAACGCGTAACCGGTTGCCGATGCGGTACGCCAAATCTATGCTACCCCGCAAGCAAGACCAAGAACCCAGCGAGGACCTGCAAATGCCCGCACCGCTCGATCCCGTCATCGCCCAGATCATTCCGCTGCTGCCGCTGCGCGATCCCACCACGATGACGCCACAGAGCGCGCGCGATGCCTTGCGCGCACTGGCTGCCTCGCGTGCGGATGTGCCGCCGCCCCCCGTCGACACGGTGCAGGATATCAAGGTGAAAGGCGGCGCCGGGCCGCTCGATGCACGTGTCTATCGCGTCGGCCCCAATCCTGCGCCAACCGTGGTCTTCTTCCACGGCGGCGGCTGGGTCGCGGGCGATCTCGAAACCCACGACCGGCAGGCGCGCAATCTCGCGATCGAAACCGGCGCGGTCGTCGTCTCCGTCGATTATCGGCGCCCGCCGGAAACGCGCTTTCCCGGCGCCTTCGAGGACGCGTTCGCTGCCGCAAGTGACATCTTCAACCGCGTCGCGGAATTTGGCGGCGATGCAAAGCGTCTCGGCGTTGCCGGCGACAGCGCCGGCGGCAATCTCGCAGCCGCCACCGCGATCGCCTGCCGCGACGCCGGCATCACGCTCGCGGCGCAACTGCTGGTCTATCCCGTGACCGACGTCGTCGGGGGCTACGCGGATGCGCGCGAGAACGCGCCCTATCCGTCACGCACCGAGAATGCCGACGGCTATTTTCTGACACGCGCGACGATGGAATGGTTTTGCGGCCACTATCTCGCCGATCCCAAGGATGCCGCCGACTGGCGGGTCTCGCCGCTCCGCGCCGCTTCGCTCAAAGGGCTCGCGCCCGCGATCGTGACCACCGCATGGTTCGATCCGTTGCGCGACGAAGGCGCGGCCTATGCACGGGCGCTGGAGGCCGCCGGCGTCCGCGTCAAGCACCATGAGGGCCCCGGCCTGATCCACGGCTATTTCGGCCTTGGCGATGCTTCCGCGGCCGCGAAGGCCGAGGCGCAACGCGCACGGGCCGATTTCAAGACACTGCTCGCGCGCGGAATCTGAACCGCAGATGAATGGAAAAATCCGCGACATCGGTCGTGGCGCGCATCGATCCTGCTTGATTGCGCCACGATTCGCGGCTCCAATCCGCTCGGTAATTTTGTCCTAGGGAGACACCCATGATGAAGCGGATTTTTCTCGCAGCGATCGTCGCCACCTTTGCAGCGGGCTCGGCCCTCGCGGACGACACCTGCGAGAGCAAGGCGGTCGGCAAGGACGGCAAGGCGCTCGCCGGCGCCGCCAAGACCTCGTTCATGAAGAAGTGCAAGGCCGACGCTTGCACGCCCAAGGCCGTCAGCGCCGACGGCAAGCCACTCGCCGGTGCCGCCAAGAACAGCTTCATGAAGAAGTGCGAGGTCGGCGCCTGATCGCCGCTGGTTCGCCACTGCTTGCTGCACGGACACTCTGCAACTCCGTCGTGCCCGGGCCTGTCCCGGGCATCCACATATGTGTGTCCGTGCGGCACAGATCAGATGGCCGGGCCAAGTCGAAAGCACGACCATCCTCTGGTAACATCGTCGTCAAGCCGTTCGAATTAACCACCAATTCGATCCAATTTTAATAAGACAACAACGCTGCTTGTTAGCGTGAGCCGCACAGATCAACGTGCGGGAATTGCCGTTTTCCGGATATCGGCGGGACCGGGAAAGTGACTTCGTCGAGTGCGATCGTCTTTCATTGGGAGCATCTCGCCATGATCGAACGTCGTGCAATGAAGCGCATACCGATCAACCGGGCCGCGCGGCTATCGTTTGGTGAAATTCACGGGACTCATCCGTGCCTGGTGCGCGATATCAACGCCTTGGGTGCCCGCATTTCCACGCCGTACTACATATTTGCCGACGAGTTTGTGTTGTCGTTCGACGGCCATTCCGGAATTTTCTACTGCCGCGTCGTATGGAAAAAGGAGACGCTCTGCGGCGTTTTATTCCTCCTGCGTCGTCGCGCGCCAAAGGCAGCGAACGATTCCGGCGCGCCCGCAAATGTGGTGCGACTTGATCGCCGCCTCGTGTGCCGCGGCGGGGTCTTTAGCCCGGAAGTATCGACCTGACTCCTCGCCCGCGCGGGTGCATATTGCAGCGGAAGGGCGTCGCGAGGTGACCGAATGAAACGCCGCAGTTTTGTCGCGCTTCTCGGCGCAGCGGTTACCGTCATGCCCCTCGCGGCCCATGCGCAGCAACCCGCGGTGCCGCGGGTTGGCTATGTCTGGGGTGGCGTTCGCGGGACGGACTTGTACTACCAGACCGGCTTCCGTCAGGGACTTGCGGACCTGGGATATGTCGTGGGGCGCAACCTGCTGCTCGAAGAACGCTACGCCGACGGAGAGCCGGAGCGCGTTCCCGCATTGATCGCTGAACTCCTCACGCTCAACGTCGATGTTCTCGTGACTCCAGGCACACCAATTTCGCAGGCTGCGCAACGTGCAACGTCCACGGTGCCGATCGTCTGCATGAGCGGAGATCCGGTCAGAGCCGGTCTTGTGGCAAGCCTTGCCCGACCAGGCGGCAATATCACCGGGCTGTCGCAGCTCTCGGGCGAATACGGTGTCAAGTGGGTGGAACTGCTGAAGGAGGCGGCACCGAAAGTGCACCGTGTCGCAGTGTTGTGGAATCCTGACAATCCGACGACCGCCAACCAAGTCGAACTCATGCAGAAAGCGGCGCCCGGTCTCGGTATCGAGCTGACGGCTCTCTCGATACGGCGCGCGGACATCGACAACAGCTTCGCCGCGCTTGGGGAGAGAGGCTTCGATGGTCTCGTCGTCACCGACGATCCATCGCTGATACCCCTCGTTCCCCGCCTGATCGAGTTCACTGCAGAGCGGCGCTTGCCGGCGATCTATCCATTCCGCGACTCGGCTCAGAGAGGAGGACTGATGTCGTACTCGGCCAACCTTTTCAAACTATGGCAACGCGCTGCAGGCTATGTTGATCGCATTCTGAAAGGGGCCCGTCCGGCGGAGCTTCCCGTCCAGCAGACGACGGATGTGACCCTGAATATCAACCTCAAGACCGCCAAGGCCCTCGGTCTCGACATTCCCATGACGCTGTCCGCCCGAGCCGACGAGGTGATCGAATAGCAACGGAAATGCTGCGCGCGAAAATTGCGCTTGGCAGACTGTCGTCGGGCGCATCAGTATGGGGTTGATGAACGCAAGCGGCCGCCTGATCGCCTCGCCTGCGGTTGCTGCCAATACGGGTTCTCCACGCACATCGCGGAAAGTCCGATCGCCGACGCTCGGCACTGATCCCATGACGTATAAGCGCATTCGAAATAGGTGCTGCCACCCCACTCCCATCTCTGAAGGCAGACGGGGTGGCTGGGATCGTAAGTTTGGGCTGTAGCCGAGGCGATCGCCAGGATCGCCGCACTGCCCAGGATTAGCCAACGGAGCATCCACATCGCCGCCTCCTCCAAATGGATCATCCAAGCTTTCCGGTTCGACCGCCGCTCATGTGGAGACGGGAGACGCTTGCGACGCTTCATAGCTCCTGCGTCGTCGCTCGACGAAAGCGGCGAACGAGTCCCTCGTGCCCACATCGGCACCTCTGCGCTCGCCCCGGGCCGGCGGACATAACTCATCCGATAAGTGGCCCTGAGCCTTGCTCGGAAAGACCCTGCAGCCGCCATCCTGCAATATCACTGGTCTTTCCGCATTGCTCGCAATTCAGGTGAGAGCATCCCCTAGCTCGTCCCCGCTGAACGTTCTCGCGGGAGGCTTCACATCCGCAGCGCGGGCAAGCTAGCGCCGCGCGCCCGCATCCAGGGCTTGCGAGCAAGAAACTGGCGAAGTTCGATACGCGGTCGACGATCCTTCTGATCAATTTGGATTATCCAAACGACGGCCCCGGACTTGGGTTGAGTGTGAGGTTCCGGGACCGTCATCGAGGCGCGGACCGCAGCCCACCCGCGCACTGCCAGTAACGTGGATGTCCGCGCGACGAACAATTGTCTTCTGGTACAATCCCACTGCGCGTCATCATGCCCGCTAGCGGGCATTGCGGTGCTCGGAGCCGATAGCCAATCCTGGCCCGTCAGCGAAATATCGATGCCTCTCAACCAGGTCCGCCTGATGGGCCGCAGCGCACTGGATATCTCGCGCCGAACTCTTCGCATTTGCCCTGTACCGAAGACCTTTGATCTGGATCAAGGAGTCGAACTATCGATGCAATCTCAACTTGGGCGATAGGCGACGTTCGGAACCATCGACGCCTGTCACATCAAATTCGCGAATTAGGGGGCAACCAACAGACCTGCAACGTAGTGGAGAGACCGCCATGGCCGTCAATCTCATTTCAGCTGCACAACAGCTCCTGACCCCTGAAGTCATTGCGCAGATTTCCTCCTTTCTTGGGATGGACCGAAGCGCGACGCAGAAGGCCGCAATAGCGGCCATCCCGACAATACTGGCCAGCCTGTCGGATCTGGTCGGAACCCCGGCCGGCGCCAATCAACTGTCAAAGCTGCTGTCACAACAGCAAGGCAGCAATCCCATGGATATGTTGCGCAACGCCGGCGCCCCGGACCTGGCTCAGACGGGTTCGAGCATGTTGTCCGGACTGCTTGGAGGCCGAACCATGGATACCATGGCCCAGGCGATCGGGAGTTTCGCGGGAATGGGCGATGGCGGCGGCAAGTCGTTACTCGCCGTGGTCGGGCCGCTGGTCCTGGGTATGCTCGGCAAGCAGCAGCATGACGCCGGGATGGATGCAAACGGACTGGCATCGCTTCTGCGCTCGCAGAAAGATCAGATCATGGCGGCGATTCCATCGGGCCTCAGTGATCAACTCGGCGCCGCGGGCCTGATCGACAAGGCACGCAGTGGAATGGCCTCGGCCGCCGCCACAGGGAGCCGGATCGCCGGCGTTTCCGGCGCCACTGGCGCGAGCCAGGCCGCCATGGCCGCCGGCCGGTCGCAATGGCCATATTGGCTCGCCGCGCTCGTTATCGTTGCCGGGCTTGCCATATATGCGCTTCAGCGTCCGACCGAGCCGACGGTCGCTCAGAGTACAAACATTACGCGGCCCTCAACCGGAACTGTGGGCATGGCGCCCGCGGATCTGACCGTTGACGGCGTGAATCTGGCGAACCAGGTCAATTCGTCCCTTGGTACGCTGCAGGCTCAACTGCCGACCATCACCGATGAAGCTAGCGCGCAGGCGGCCCTGCCGAAGATCAACGACGCCATCTCACAGCTGGATGGCGTCACGGCACGAGCTGCCAAGCTTTCTCCGGAAGCGCGACGCGCGCTTGCCAAGCTGATCGTCGCGGCGGCGCCGGCCATCAATCAGATGTGCGACAAGGTCTCGGCGACACCGGCCGGCACGATCGCAAAGCCAGTGATCGACAATCTTCGTGCCAAGCTCGACCAGTTGGCGAAAGCCTGAAAGCCAGAGACGTCACACGCAATAAACTCGCCACACTTCAGGACGGGACGTGTTTCCCACCCTCCCGTCCTGCAAGATGAAAGGAGAAGACTCCATGGCCGACAAGACCAGTTTCACCAAGGATGAATGGGCGCTCCTCCTGAGAAGCCCGATGAATGCTGGAATGGCCATTACGGCTGCCGAACCGAGCGGATTGTTTGGCCTTCTGAAGGAATCATTTGCTGGCGGCACCGCGCTCGCCCAGGCGGCCACCGATCCCAATGCCAACCCCTTGGTAAAGGCTGTGGTCGCCGACTTCCAGACGAGCGACGGCCGGGCCGCGGCTCATGACGGGTTGAAGGCAGAGCTCGGCAAGAGCACGCCGGCCGAGATCAAGACCAAGACAATCGCATCGTTGCATGAAGTCACGGCGCTGCTTGCTGCGAAAGCTCCGGATGATGCCGCGGCTTTCAAGGGCTGGCTGCGTCAGATTAGTCAAAAGACGGCTGAGGCTGCATCGGAAGGCGGAGGGTGGTTTGGTGGGGGTGTTCAGGTCAGCGACGCCGAGAAAGCAACCCTCGGCGAAATCTCCAGCGCGCTTGGCATCTGATCTCGGTGGGCCGCACGGCCCACCTCTACGCGCCCTGCACCATTGGTTTGCGGGATGCCAGAGCCGCTGGCTTCCCCAAGGCCAGCGGCTGTTCTTTGCGGCGATGTGCGGGCAGTTGGGCAAATTCTCGTTGCGCGTCGGCTGGGCGCTGACCGAAATGGCAACTCCGCTGCCTTCCACGGCAACGTTGACATATGTCAAAGCCGGCAATTCCTGGAACCGAACTACTCCAACCAGCTGAGGCGCTGGGGGGGCCATCATGAAACGATGGAGCGGTCAACCTGCACTGCTCGCTGCTACCGCGATTGCTGCATCATGCATCGCACTCGATGGTGGAATTGAATTTGCGCATGCGAAGTTCAGTCGAATGACGAAGTCGGCGATTGTCCCTGGCGCAACGCCGCGGGACGTGCATGACCATACCCGCGACGCAAACGGTTCGCCAAACGCCAACGACCTCCCCTCGCTTGCCACGAAATCACCGCGACGGCGTCAGCGCGCAGCAGGGCAAGGCCCGAAAGCTCACGGCGACATTCGGCGAGCAACGCATCGGAAGAGCAACCATCAGCATGCATTTCATAAAAAGCATCCCAGAAGGGAAACCCCACTGTTTGGGCTTGCGAGTTTCTACTCGGAAGACCAGATGACCGCGAGCGGCGAGAGGTTCAACAAGCATGCGCTGCATGCGGCGCATCCGTCCTTGCCTTTCGGAACGCGCCTGCGCGTGACTAATGTCTTGAACAAAAAGTCCGTGATCGTGAGAGTCAACGACCGTGGTCCATTTGTTCATGGACGCATCATCGACGTTACATCGGGTGCGGCCCAGGCCCTTGGAATGATCAAGATCGGCGTGGTCAATGTCACGCTTGAAATCGTTCGATGATGGCCGCCCATTTCATATATCGACGGCGGCCAGGCCGTGATCAATACGGCGGGAAAGGACTGATTTGGGCGTACACGGCCTAGTCCCGCTTGAACCGATAGTCGAACGCCCCATCCAGCGGCTTGATCAGCCCGACCGTCGGCGCCGGAAAATGGATCGGCAGGATCAGCGTGTCGGTGTCCGCAACGGAGGCGAAGAACTTTCGCCGCGAGACCGCCGACTGCCTGGCATCCCAATCCGGCTTCGCCGACCAGTCCGGCTCGCGGCACTGGATCTGGTGATGCATGAGATCGCCCGCGACCACTGCGCGGCGCCCGTTCGAAAAGATATTCACGCAGCAATGACAGGGTGAGTGCCCCGGCGTCGGCGTCAGCGTGACGGTGTCATCGAGCGCGTAGTCGTCGTCGACCAGCAGCGCCTGCCCGGCCTCGACGATCGGCAGGCAATTGTCGCGGAAGACGGTGCCGGGCGGATTGTTGCCTTTGGCATTCTCCGCCTCCCAGGCAGCGTACTCGCCCTTGTGAAAGACGTACTTTGCATTCGGAAACGTCGGCACCCAGCGGCCGTCGCGCAAGGTCGTATTCCAGCCGGTGTGGTCGATGTGCAGATGCGTGCAGAAGACGTAGTCGATCTGCTCGAAAGAGATGCCGAGCGCGAACAATTCGTTGCGCCAGCGCTCCTTGCCGGGAAAGTCGAACGGCGGCGGATGGCCCTTGTCCTCGCCGGTGCAGGTGTCGACGAGAATGGTGTAGCGCGGCGTGCGCACGACAAATGTCTGGTAGGTGATGACCATCATGCCGCGCGCGGCATCGAACACCTCCGGCTCCATCGTCGGCAGATGACGGGCGAACACGCCCTCGTCATAGGCCGGGAAGAAATCCTGCGGCCGCCGCCACGGCCCTTCCCGCTCGATCACCGCATCGATGGTGATGTCGCCGATCCGCAGTTGCTTCACGCGTCTCCTCCCGCTTTTTCTTCAGCGTAACGAGCGAGTTCGCAGTGCTCAAGGCTCATATGCGCATGTCTGTGCGGCCGGGACCTTGATTTCGGTGTGACGTGACCACAGCCACGCCGCGTTATCTCAACGACGCACACACGTCGCCGAGGCGTCACACGCGCGTCGTGGGCCACGCTCGATAATCCCCGCGTCATTCCAGGTCAAACCCGCGCAGGTTGCGCAGCAAGAAACATGGGGCACCACGTGGACATGAAAGCGCTCTTCTCCCTGATCTCGTCGATATCGCTCGCCGCATCGCTGGCCGGCACCGCAATTCCGGCGCACGCCGATCAGGACGACAACGGCCGCGACCGCGGCTTCGACAATTCCAGGGATCGCGACCACGATCGCGACCATCATCACGGACACCGCTCGCCGCCGGTAGTCGTCATCTCGCTCGACGGTGCAAAGCCCGATTTCATCCAGCAATTTATCGACGAAGGCGTACTGCCGCGCGACGGCGCGCTGGCGCGGCTGAGCCGCCATGGCGCGGTGGCGCAGCAAAACATCACGGCGTCGCCGTCACTTACCGCCGTCTCGCATATCGAGATCGCCACCGGCTCGACCGCCGTCCACAACGACATTCCCTCGAACACCTTCCAGGCGATCGTCGGGCCGGCTACGTCGAGCCTCAGCGGTTTCGCCGCGCCGATCGGCGGCTATCGCGACAGCCCGCTCGGGCCCTCGCCGCGTCCGACGGCATTGCCGCTGTGGGTGCAACTGCGCCAGCAGGGCAGGAAAGTCGTCACTGCGACGTGGCCGGGCGGCGACGGCGCCGACATCTCGATCAACGGCACGGTGGTGCAACCGGCCCAGCCGATCCGCATCACCGACTACACCGTGCCGTTCGGCGCATTCGGCGGTATCGGCGCCCAGGGCTTTTCGCTCACATCGGCGGACTTCGCCGCCGATCCGGCCGTGGCCACGGCCCTCCAGGCGGCTGGCCGCTTCTCGTTCAGCCCGGTGCTGGCAACCTCCGCGCCGATCGAGACGTTCTCATGCGCATCCGCTCCGACCGCAACCTGCACCAACGCGGCTACCCAGGACATCAAATATGCGATCCGGGTAGCGGCGCTCGACACCACCAATGACAGCAGGGTGAACTACGACACGCTTGTTTTCTTC
>Ga0207678_10005613_pt1 | contig 11221 bp, 11 predicted proteins | sample KBSC63metaG_FD_184319 | JGI IMG/M metagenome (GOLD analysis project Ga0207678, IMG submission 184319) | Corn rhizosphere microbial communities from Kellogg Biological Station, Michigan, USA - KBS C6-3 metaG (SPAdes) (version 2) | ecosystem: Host-associated > Plants > Roots > Rhizosphere > Soil ...
GGGCGGCGTGGTCGGAGTCTATTTCATGCCCTATTTGACGCCCGACCAGCATCCCAAAGGCGAGGATCTGCTGCGTCATGTCGAGCATGTCGCCAATGTTGCGGGCGAAGACCATGTCGGCATCGGCACCGACAATGGCGTGCTTCCGGTCCTGCTCGACGCCGAAACGAAGAAGAAGCTGGATCAAGAGCAACAGCGGCGGTTTGACGTGGGGATCGCCGCGCCTGGCGAAGCGATCGGCGTCTATCCCTTCATGGCCGACTACAACAGCCTCGACCGCTACCGCCGCTTCGCCGCCGACCTCCAGAAGCGCGGCTGGAGCGAGGCGCGGCTGGAGAAGCTGATGGGCGGCAATTTCCTGCGCGTTTATCGCGACGCCTGGGGCGGGTAGCTACTTCGACGCTTTCCTGAGCGCCAGGCGCACCAGCGCATCGAGGCCGGCATCGGGGCCGAGGTCATCCTGCGCGGCATTCACGGCGGCGCTGGCTTCGGCGGGCTTGAAGCCGAGATTGGCAAGCGCCGAGAGCGCATCCGTCGCCGCCCCGGCGCGGGGAGCGGTGGTTCCGCCGGCCAGGCCGGCGACACCGAGCTTGCCCTGGAGCTCGTTGGCGATGCGCGCGGCAAGCTTGGGGCCGACGCCATTGGCGCGGCCGATCATCGCCTGGTCCTTTTGGCTTACGGCTCGGGCCAGCTCGTCGGGCGGAAGCACGGAAAGAATCGCAAGCGCCAACCGTCCGCCGACGCCCTGGACACTGGTGAGAGCGCGAAATGCGTCGCGTTCGACAGCCGAGCCGAACCCGAACAGGGTCCAGGCGTCCTCGCGAACCTGGAGCTCGGTCAAGATCGTCACCTCGCCGCTTACCGGGCCGATCGCATCGAGTGTTTTGCCGCTCAAGTGGACGAGGTAGCCGACTCCGGCGACATCGATCACCGCGCCATCGGCGGTGACTTCGGCGAGGATTCCGGAAAGGCGCGCGATCATGACGAAGCTACCGTATCGCTTCGTCACCCCCGCGCAAGCGGGGGTCCCGCTGCGTTGAAGAACAAGCGGGATTCCCGCTTTCGCCGGAATGACGGGTCACGGGATGCGCCGGTGGCTCGCCAGATGATGCGCGTGGGTGATCGCGACCGCCAGTGCGTCCGCGGCATCGGGGCCGGCGATCTTCACTCCGGGCAGCAGGCGCGAAACCATCGCGTGGACTTGCACTTTTTCCGCATTGCCGTTGCCGACGACCGCTTTCTTGACCAGCCGCGCGGCATATTCGCCGACGTCGAGACCAGCGCGCGCGGCGACCATGATGACGACGCCGCGCGCCTGGCCGAGCTTGAGCGTCGATTGGGGGTTCTTGTTGACGAACACTTCCTCCACGGCGGCGCTCGCCGGGCGTTGGTCGGCGATCAGCGCTTCGAGCTGGTCGGCCAGAGCGGCGAGCCGGTGTGGCAAGGGGGCGGAAACGTCGGTCTTGAGCTGTCCGTTGGCAATGTGCGCGAGGCGATTGCCCTCAGCCTCGATCAACCCCCAGCCAGTCGTGCCGAGGCCTGGGTCGAGCCCGAGGATTTTCATTTGCTCCTCCCCCCCGGGGGGAGGTGGCGCGAAGCGCCGGAGGGGGAACGTGACGGACACAGGCCCCCTCCGTCATGCTTCGCATGACACCTCCCCCTGAGGGGGAGGGGCGGGGTCACGCCAGCTTCTCCAGCTCCTCGTCGGGCACTTTCTCGTTGCCCCATACGGTCTGGACGTCGTCATCCTCGTCGAGCGCGTCCATCAGCTTCAAAAGCTGCTGCGCATCGTCGCCGCGCACCTCGACTTCGGTCGACGGCCGCCAGGCGAGCTTCGCGCCTTCGCCTTCGCCGAGCATCGGCTCGAGCGCCTTGGCGACCTCGTGCAGGCTGTCGATGTTGGTCCAGATGCGATGGCCGTCATCGTCCGATTCGACGTCGTCCGCGCCAGCCTCGATCGCCGCCTCGAGCACCTTCTCGGAATCGCCGGCACTCACCGGATATTCGATCAGGCCGAGGCGCTCGAAGCCGTGGCTGACGCTCCCGCTGGCGCCGAGATTGCCGCCGTTCTTGGAGAAAGCCGTGCGGACGTTGGTCGCGGTGCGGTTGCGGTTGTCGGTCAGCGCCTCGACGATCAGCGCGACGCCGCCCGGGCCGAAACCCTCGTAGCGGATTTCCTCGTAATTCTCCGTGTCGCTGCCCGACGCCTTGTCGATCGCACGCTGGATATTGTCCTTGGGCATCGATTGGGCGCGGGCGGCAATCACCGCGGCGCGCAGCCGTGCGTTCGCGTCCGGGTCGGGCAGGCCCATCTTGGCGGCGACGGTGATTTCGCGCGCCAGCTTGGAGAACAGGGCCGAGCGCTTCTTATCCTGCGCCCCCTTGCGGTACATGATGTTCTTATATTTGCTGTGACCGGCCATGGCCGCTTCTCTTAACCGAGACCGAGCGCCGAGCGATAGGTCTCCAGCACCGCGTCCTGCTCCTGCCGGGTATGCGTCTCCATCCTCCGCAGGCGCACGATCATCCGCATGATCTTGGGGTCGTAGCCGGTGGCCTTGGCCTCGGCGTAAACGTCGCGAACGTCGTCCGCGATGGCCTTTTTTTCCTCTTCCAAGCGCTCGATGCGCTCAATGAACAGCCGCAGCTGGTCGGCCGCGACGGCGCCTTCCGCCATGTCTTCTCATCTCCGGTTTGAAGTTTGAAGCGGCGGCTCTAGCGGGTTGAACGGCCATATCAAGCGGCTATGGCCGGGGCCGTGACGGACACCCTCCCTCCTCGCTCGCGCAAGGTGAAGATCCTGGCGACGCTCGGTCCGGCGTCGAGCGACAAGCGCACGATCCGCAAGCTGATGCTGGCCGGGGCGGACGCTTTCCGGATCAACATGAGCCACGGCGACCAGAAGCAGAAGGCCAAGCTGGTCGACGCCATCCGCGCGCTCGAAAAGGAGTTCCATCGCCCGACGACGATCCTGTTCGACCTCCAGGGCCCCAAGCTCCGCGTCGGTCCTTTCAAGGGCGGCGAAGCGGTTCTCGAGAAGGGCCGCAAGTTCGTGTTCGATACCGACACGGCGCTGGGCGATGCGACGCGCGTGCAGCTGCCGCATGCCGAGCTGTTCCAGGCGGTCAAGCCCGGCACCAATGTCCTCATCGACGACGGCAAGGTGCGCTTGAAGGTCCTCGACGTGGACGGCGAGCGGATGGTCAGCGAGGTGATCGTCGGCGGGACGGTCTCGGACAGCAAGGGCGTCAACGTCCCCGACGCGCTGGTCCCGATACCGTCATTGACCGAGAAGGATCGCTCCGACCTCGCCTTCGCGCTCGAACAGCGGGCGGACTGGATCGCGCTATCGTTCGTGCAGCGGCCCGAGGACGTGGCGGAAGCGCGCGCGCTGATCGGGGACCGCGCCGCTTTACTCGCCAAGATCGAGAAGCCGGCCGCTATCGACCGCCTGAACGACATCATTGCCCTGTCGGACGCGGTGATGGTCGCGCGCGGCGACCTTGGGGTCGAGCTTCCGCCCGAGGACGTGCCGCCGCTGCAAAAGACGATCGTCGCCTGCGCGCGCCAGTTCGGCAAGCCGGTGGTGGTCGCGACGCAGATGCTCGAATCGATGATTACTTCACCGACGCCGACGCGGGCGGAGGTTAGCGACGTCGCCACCGCCATCTACGACGGCGCCGACGCGGTGATGCTTTCGGCCGAAAGCGCGGCGGGGGACTATCCGGTCGAAGCCGTGGCGATGATGGACCGCATCGCCGCCAGCGTCGAACGCGACCCATCGTACCAGGCGCGGATTCACTTCACCCAGACTCACCTCGAGCCGACCACCGCTGATGCGCTGGCCGGCTCGGCGCGGCAGATCGCGAGCACGATCTCGGCGACGGCAATGGTCTGCTACACCAGCTCCGGCTCGACCGCGCGACGGATCGCCCGCGAGCGACCGCCGGTGCCGCTGCTGGCGATGAGCGCCTCGCTCCACACGGCGCGGCGGATGGGCCTGCTGTGGGGCGTCCACGCGGTCCATACCCGCGACGTGGCGAGCTTCGAGGAGATGGTCGAAAAGGCGAAGCGCATGGCGCTCCGCCATCGCCTCGCTAAAGGCGGCGACCGCGTGATCCTGATGGCCGGCATCCCGTTCGGGACAGCCGGTTCAACCAACGTTATCCACGTCGTCCGCCTAAGTGGCGACGAGCTCGAACGCTACCAGGCGAGCAAGTCAGCGCGGTAATAGCGCGGGAATCTCGTCCGCGATTTCACGCGCGAGGAAACCGATCGGCCCGATCCTCTTCGCGAGACGTGAGCCAGCCTCGCCGTGGAGCCAGACCGCCCAGAGCAGCGCGCTGAGCGGCTCCGCCCCTCGCGCGAGCAGGCCGCCCACGATGCCGGCGAGCACGTCGCCGCTGCCCGAGACGCCCAGGCCCGGAGCGCCGCCGTCATAGGTCCAATGCTCGCCGCCCGGCGCGACGACATGGCTGGTAACGCCCTTGACCAGGACGAGCGCGCCGTGGCGTTCCGCCGCGCGCGTCCCACAGCCGATCGGGTCGCGTTCGACCTGCTGTGCATCGCACTCCAGCAAGGCGGCCAGTTCACCGGCATGCGGGAGGAAGATTGGCGGGGTGCGGCGCTTTGGCGCCTTTTTGGGCAGGCTCTTGAGGAGGGCGGCATCGAGCGCCAGCGGCGTCACAATTGCGAGAAGGGCGGCGGCGATGGCCGCGCAACCCGCGCCTTCAGCCATTCCCGGTCCGGCGACCACGGCATCGACCTTCCCGCCCCACTCGGCCAATTTGCCCGCGACCGAAGGCGCAAAGCCGCCGCCGCGATCTTCGGCAAGCGCCCGAACCATCGCTTCGGGCATGGCGATGCCAAGCTGTGGAGCGCCGCTTTCGACCGTCGCGATTTGCAGCTTTCCCGCGCCGGCCCGCATCGCCGCGGTTGCGGTCAGCAGCGCCGCGCCCGGCACGTCGCGACTGCCGGCAATGACCAGGATGCGGCCCTTGGTTTCCTTGTCGCCATCGACGATCGGCGGCAGCGGGTGCGCGCTAAGCGCCGCCTTGCCGAGCTTCACCGAGTCCCCGCCATCGCATCCGGCGCCGAAGTCTTGGGTGCGTCCTCGCGATCGAGCGGAGCTCCGTGGTTCCATAGCGAGAGAGTCGGGACGCACAGCCCGTCGGCATCGGGATCGAAATCATAGGCGCAGATGCCGCAATTGAGCACGTCCGCCTGCCTGTCGATGTTCAGGATCGCGGCTTCGTCGAGCTCCTCCAGGATGTAGCGGAAGCACAGGACTACGACCTGGTGACAGACGACGAGCACGCGCTTGTCGCAATAATGGAGGTTGATGGTGTTCAGCATCGACCTCAGGCGCAGGATGACGTCGGCCCAGCTCTCGCCTCCGGGCGGCCGATGGTAGAACTTGCCGAGACGGCGGCGATGGGCTGCTTCCTCGGGAAAGCGCTCACGGATGCCGATGGTCGTCAATCGGTCGAAGATGCCGAACTCGCGCTCGCGCAGCCGTTCGTCGACGATCGTGCGCATCGGACCGCGGGCAAGCGCGCCGGATTGGCAGATGATCTCCGCCGTTTGCCTGGCGCGGACATAAGGGGAGGAGAGGATGAGCTCGGGACGTTCCTCAGGAGTGAGTGCAGCGAACCATTCTCCCGCGGCTTTTGCCTGTTTGATGCCGAGATCGGACAACGGCACGTCGACGTCGCGAACGTCGATGTCGATTTCGTGGCTTCCCGCCTCATCGGCGGCATCGCGCGCGACATTGCCCTGGCTCTGCCCGTGCCGCACGAGCCACAATCTCTCGGGCCAATTTTGCCGCATCCCCTGCAAAAAGCACCAGCGGCGCGATTGTGCCAGGCTCGCGCACGTGGCACCCATTTTCGTCCTCGCGCATTGGGGGCGCTAATGACCGCGCCTTTCGGCAATATCTTCACCAGCTTTTTTCAGGCCGGATTTGAATGCGCCTCGCATCGGCGCCGTGATGCCGTGCGACTGGATCTGCTGCGGGCAACCGGCCACGACCGCCACGTGCTGCGGGATTACAAGCAGTGCAAGCAGCTCGGTTTCGGCACCCTTCGCGATGGCTTGCGCTGGCATTTGATCGAGAAGGCTGCCGGTAAATACGACTGGTCGAGCTGGCTGCCTGCGCTGGAAGCAGCCCAAGAGGCGGGCGTGGAGGTGATCTGGGACCTGTTCCACTACGGAATGCCCGATCACGTCGATGCGGGCTCCGACGACTTCCCGAGGCGTTTTGCCGATTTCGCCGCCGCAGCAGTCGAAATGCTGCGATCGTCGAGCAAGGAATCCCTGCTCGTCTGCCCGCTCAATGAGATTAACTTCGCCTCATGGGCGGTCGAGATCGGCTATTTCACCGGGCTTGGACCGACCGAGCTCGGCATGTTCAAGCGCCAGCTTGTGCGCGCCGCGATCGCCGCGGCGAAAGCGATCCGGAGCTTCTGCCCAAACGCCACGCTGGTATCAGCCGAGCCGCTCGTCCATGTCGCGCCGCGCAGCCATCGCCGTGCGGACATACGCCTCGCCAAAGCCGACCGTGTTGGCCAGTTCGAAGCCTATGACTGGATTCTCGGCCGGGCTGAGCCAGAGCTTGGCGGGGACCCGTCGCTGGTCGACGTCATCGGGGTCAATTTCTACCCGCACAACCAATGGTATGGTGACGACGGCGCCACTATTCCGATGGGCCACCACGAATATCGTCCACTCGCCGACATGCTGGTCGAAGCCGGCGAGCGCTACGGCAAGCCACTGCTATTGACTGAGACCGGCGCTGAGGGATCGGCGAAGCCATCCTGGCTTCATTATGTGTGTAGCGAAGTCCGCGAGGCGATCACCCGCGGAGTCGCCGTCGAGGGCATCTGCTGGTATCCCATCACCGCTTACCCGGGCTGGGACAATTCACGCCACGCCGAAGCGGGACTCTTGTCGACCGTCACCGCCGACGGCTCTCGCCACGTCGACCAGAAACTGCTGGAGGAATTTCAGGTCCAGCGCGATCTGTTCGCTCAAAGCGCGCCCATACCGCAGCTGCATTTCGCTACGTAACGGGCGCAGCACGCTCCTCATCGGAGGGTATCCCGACATGAGGCCAGCCATGGCGCCATTCAATCTTGTCGATCAGCAGGATGCGCCGGCTGTTGATCTCGTCTTCCTGCGTCTGGCGCGGCCGGCGCACGTCGATCGCATGGTAGATTATCCACGCGTCGCCGGCCTTGTCGGTGATGATCGAATTGTGGCCAGGCGCGAGCCAATGTTCGCTCTTGGAGAGCATCAAGCTGTGCGGAACTCCGCGCGCTTCCTCGAGAGTCTCGAACGGGCCGGTCGGGTCCGCGGAACGAGCGACCATCACGCCATATTCAGCGTCCGGTCCGCAGCAATTGTCTCCTGAGTAGAACAAATAATAGAAATCGTCGTGGTGGAACAGCCACGCGGCCTCGACCAGTCTCGGGAAACCGCCTTTTTTCCCTTTCGGCCAGATCAGGTCGATGGGTTCGCTGGCAGGTGCGAAGGATAGCCGATCGTCGGCGAGTTCCTGCACCTTGATCGGCAGGAAACCGGAGCCCCAGTAAAGCAGGCGCTTCCCGCTGACCGGGTCGTCGAACGCCATGGGGTCGATAAACTCGAAGCCCATTCCATGCAGCAGCGGGATCCCCATGTCGGTGAACGGCCCGGCGGGAGACGTGGCTGTCGCGATCGCCAGGCAGTGACCCTTTTCCGGGTGCTCGCACACATCCGGCGTCGCCGAATAATACATGAAGTATGTGTCGCCATCGAAGATGACGCTGGGTGCCCAGAAATCCTGGGTTTCTTTCGCCCAGTCCGGCTTCACCGGAAGCGCGTCGCCAAGATGTTCCCAGTGAACGAGGTCGGGCGACCGCGCGACCTGGATGTTGATCCACTCGCCCTCGCGCTCCGTCTGGGTAGCATAAGCATAGTAATAGCCGTCGGCGTCGTGGATCACCGCCGGGTCGGGGAAATCCGCGTCGATGACCGGGTTGACATAGGTGCCGGTCGAACGCGCCGGAACGGTCGCAAGATTGGCGGAATCGCGGGCTAGAGGCATGGCGCGCTGATAGGCCCGACGATGCTGAACGAAAAGCGCCAGGGCCCTTTATTCGGCCGCGACCGCAGTCTCCTGCGACTTTCCTTTCTGCCGTCGCTTCTCGTCCATCTTCCGGAACGTCGCCAGCGCCTGTCCGACGATCTGATCCATGTTGTAATAGCGGTAGGTCGCGAGGCGTCCGACGAACGTCACCCCCTCGGTCGCGTCGCCGAGCGCTTCATAGCGCTTGAACAGCTCCTGGTTCTCGGCGCGCGGGATCGGGTAATAGGGGTCGCCCTCGGCCGACGGATATTCGTAGGTGATCGTCGTCACTCGAGCCTGCTGGCCGGTCAGATGCTTGTATTCGCTGATGCGCGTGTAGGGCACGTCGGGCGAGGGATAATTGACCGTCCCGACCGGCTGGTGCCGCTCTTCGTCGAGCGTCTTGTGATCGAACGTGAGGCTCCGATACGGCAGCTTGCCGAAGCGATGGTCGAAATATTCGTCGATCGGGCCGGTGTAGATGATGTGCTCCGCATCGACCTCGTCGCGCACATCGCGGAAATCAACTCCGGTGCGGACTTCGATCAGCGGATGGTCGAGCATGCGGCGGAACATCGCCGTGTAGCCGTCCCTCGGCATGGCCTGGAACGTATCGGTGAAATAGCGGTCGTCGGTATTGGTCCGCGTCGGAATGCGGGCGGTTACCGACTTGTCGAGCTCCGATGGGTCGAGGCCCCATTGCTTGCGGGTATAGCCCTGGAAGAACAGCTCGTAGAGCTCGCGCCCGACGGCGTTGACGACGACGTCTTCCGACGTCTGGATATCGTCGACCGGTTCGGCGCGGGACGCCAGATAGTCGGCCGCTTCCTCGTCCGTCTTCAGATCGAGGTCGAACAGAGCATTGAGGGTGGTCCGGTTGATGGGGATCGGCACCTGCATGTCGCGCACAACCGCCAGCACGCGATGCTCGTACGGCCGCCACTCCGTGAATTGCGACAGGTATTCGACCACCTGGTCGCTGTTGGTGTGAAAGATGTGCGGGCCGTATTTGTGGTAGAGGATCCCGGCCTCGTTCTTCTCGTCATAGGCGTTGCCGCCGATATGGCGGCGCCGGTCGACGACGAGAATGCGGGCGCCGTGCTGGCTCGCCAGCCGCTCGGCGAGCACGGAGCCGGCAAAGCCGGCGCCGACCACGAGATAATCGAAGCGCTCCCGCGCCGTTGGCGAGGCGGTCATTCCGCCGCGACGAGCAGCGCCGGCGTGGCGATCGCGTCCCCTGTTCCAAGAAGCTCGGCGATGAGCCCGGCCATGCGCGCCTGAGTCGTATCCCAGCTTGCGGCGGAGAGCAGAAGATCGGCCTCGGCGAGCCACCCGCTGTCGGGATCGCGCGCGAGGGCAAGCGCCGCGTCGCACGCATTGGCGAAGCTTTCCGCGTCGCCGGCGATCTGCACCCCTTCCAAGTGCCCATAATGGCGCACGACGTCACGGATCGGGGTCGACACCACGGGCTTTCCGCCGGCGAGATATTCCGGCGTCTTGGTCGGCGAGATGAATTCGGTCGATTCGTTCATCGCGAAGGGCATCAGCGCGACGTCCCAGCCGGACAGATAAGCCGGCAGCTCGCCGTAGCTCTTGCCGCCGAGATAATGGATGTTCGGCCGGTGCGGCAGGTCGTCCTCGCTGATCTTGACCACCGGGCCAAGCATGACGAACGACCAATCCGGCCGCATCTCGGCAACCTTGTCGAGTAGCTCGGTATCGAAGCGCTCGTCGATCACGCCGTAGAAGCCAAGCCGCGGGCGCGGCAGGTCTTCCTGATCGCCGGGCTCGAACTGGTGCGCGCGCGCCTTGATGAAGTGCGTGCGGTCCACCGACGACGGAAAGCAATGGACGTTCGAGTGGCGGTCCTTCTTCGCTTCGAACAAGCTCGTCCCGCCGGTGAAGACCACGTCGGCCTTGTCGATCAATTCCTGCTCCAGCTGAAGCAGCTGGACGGGCGCGAACTTGAACTTCGACAGCTCGTCCATCGCGTCGAACACGACGATGTCCGCGTCCAGATCGCGCGAGAAAGTGAGCATCATCGGCGTGTAATACCAGGCGATCAGCGTGCCCCGGATGGCCGAGACATGAGCATCGAGCAGGCGCTTGAGCGCCGCTTCGCGAGCTTCTTCGGGCATGCCTTGGGGCAAGTGGGGCACGGCGATGCGCACGCTCGGGCAATTCTCGGCTTCACGGACCTGCAGGTAGGCGGTCTCGCGTGGCCCGATCTCGATCGGTTCTTCCCAATATACGACCGCCAGGTCGCGCGCGAAACGGCTCATCAAATGCTGCGGCCGCTGGAACACGAAGTTCCACCGCAAGTGCGAAAAGCAGATCAGAGACACAGGCTCATGATCCGGCGCCGAGGGCTCGGCCTCAGACTCGACAGGCACCCCGACGCGCGTAAGCATTTTCCGTTTATCCTCCGTGGTATGTTTGCCCAAAGAATGAACGGACCGAAGGGCATTCCGGTTCCGGAACAGGGTCGTCCTTTAACCTGATTTAATGCGATTGTGCGCCGCAGCATTCGCCGGACCGGGAGATTGACCCGACGAAGCGTCTCGTGGAAGGACGGCTGCATTCCTTAGATGGGGACGATCCGCCCGATGGCAACCACGATCGAGGAACTGGAGAAGCGGCGCGAGCTGGCCCGGCTGGGCGGCGGCGAGAAGCGCATTGCGGCGCAACATGCCAAGGGCCGGCTGACCGCGCGCGAGCGGCTCAGCGTGCTGCTCGATGCCGGCAGCTTCGAAGAATATGACATGTTCGTCGAGCATAACGCGACCGACTTCGGCATGGCCGAGCAGAAGGTGCCGGGCGACGGCGTCGTCACCGGCTCGGGCACGATCAACGGCCGCCTGGTCTACGTTTTCGCGCAGGACTTCACCGTGTTCGGCGGCTCGTTGAGCGAACGCCACGCGCAGAAGATCTGCAAGGTCATGGACATGGCGATGAAGGTCGGCGCGCCGGTCATCGGCCTCAACGACTCAGGCGGGGCGCGCATCCAGGAGGGCGTCGCCAGCCTCGCCGGCTATGCCGAGGTGTTCCAGCGCAACGTGCTGGCGTCCGGCGTCATCCCGCAGCTGAGCCTGATCATGGGCCCGTGCGCGGGCG
>Ga0207678_10005616_pt1 | contig 11217 bp, 8 predicted proteins | sample KBSC63metaG_FD_184319 | JGI IMG/M metagenome (GOLD analysis project Ga0207678, IMG submission 184319) | Corn rhizosphere microbial communities from Kellogg Biological Station, Michigan, USA - KBS C6-3 metaG (SPAdes) (version 2) | ecosystem: Host-associated > Plants > Roots > Rhizosphere > Soil ...
TTCCAGCCCGAGAACAGCTCGTTCATCGGCGTCGTGAGCAGCTGGCCCTTCTTCACCTGGGGAACCCGGTGGTACGCGGCGCAGAGCGCGCAGCGCCAGGCGGACGCGTCCGCCTCGTTGCTGGAGAACACGCGGAGGCAGGTGGCCTACGACGTGTCCAGCAAGACCTCGCAGCTGGAGGCGCAGTTCGTCGCCGTCCAGGTCGCCGAGACGGCGATCGCCAGCGCCGAGGAGGCGTACCGGGTGACCAGCGCCCAGGTCTCGGCTGGCACGGCGACCACCACCGATCTGCTCGACGCGCAGTCCGCGCTGACCACCGCCAGGGCGAACCTCGCCCGGGCGCAGTACGACCGGGCCATCGCCCGGGTCTCGCTCGATCGGGCGACGACGGCTCGGTGACCCATGCCGGCCGAGGTTCACCCGGACGCGCACTGGCGACCCAGCCATAGCCCGTGGCTGGTCGGGCTGACGGTCACCCTTGCCACCTTCATGGAGGTGCTGGACACCAGCATCGCCAACGTGGCCCTGCCCCACATCGCCGGAGGTCTCTCGGCCAGCCTCGACGAGTCCACCTGGGTGCTCACCTCGTACCTGGTCTCCAACGCGGTGGTGCTGCCGATCAGCGCGTGGATCTCCAGCCGTGTGGGACGCAAGCGCTTCTACATGGCCTGCGTCGTGCTCTTCACGATCAGCAGCTTCCTCTGCGGCTTCGCGCCGAACCTCCACTCGCTGGTCTTCTTCCGGGTGCTGCAGGGAATCGGCGGGGGAGGGCTGGCGCCGAGCGAGCAGGGGATCCTCGCCGACACCTTCGAGCCGCGTCAGCGCGGCATGGGCTTCGCGATGTACGGGCTGGCGGTGGTGTTCGCCCCGGCCATCGGACCGACGCTCGGCGGATACATCGTGGACCACGCCAGCTGGCGGTGGATCTTCTACATCAACGTGCCGGTGGGCATCGTCTCCCTCTTCCTCAGCTCGATCATGGTCGAGGACCCGCCCTGGCTCGAGCAGGAGAAGGCGGCGTCTCGCGGGACGAAGGTGGACTGGCTCGGGCTTGCGCTGATTGGCCTGGGGTTCGGCTGCCTTCAGGTCATGCTCGACAAGGGCCAGCAGGAAGACTGGTTCAGCTCGCCGCTGATCGTGGGCTTCACGATGGTGACGGTGGTCTGTCTGGTGGGGGCGGTCGTCTGGGAATGGGCGCACCCCAACCCGATCGTCAACGTGCGGCTCTTCAAGAACCAGAACTTTGCCACCAGCTTCGGGCTGATGTTCACCCTGGGTGGGGTGCTCTACGGGAGCACGGTGCTGATCCCGCAGTTCGTGCAGACGCTGCTCGGCTACAGCGCCGAGCGCGCCGGGATGGTGCTCTCACCGGGCGGCTTCACCACCATGGCGATGATGCCGCTGGTGGGGTTCCTCGTCTCCCGGGTGCCGGCGAAGTACCTCATCACCGCGGGGTTCGCGGGCCTCTCGCTGGCCCTGTGGCACATGACCAGCATCAACCTCGGGATCGACCCTGCGACGGCGACCCTCTACCGGGTCTTCCAGGCGTCCTCGCTGGCCTTCCTCTTCGTGCCGATCAACACGGTCTCGTACATCGGCGTCCCACGCGAGCAGAACAACCAGGTCTCCGGCCTCATGAACCTGGCGCGGAACATCGGCGGGAGCGTGGGCATCTCCTTCTTCGTGACCACCCTCGCCCGCCGGTCGCAGGTGTACCAGAACCAGCTCGTGGACCGGCTGACCCCCTCGAACCCGCTCCTCCAGGACCGCCTCGATCATCTGCAGCAGCTATTCATGTCCGCGGGTCCGGTCGACGCGCTGCGCAGGGCCTACGGGGCGATCTACATGACCGTTCAGCAGCAGGCCGTGGTGCTCGCCTACGTGCGGATCATCGAGGACCTGGCGGTGATCACCGCCATCTTCGTCCCCCTGATCCTCCTCTTCCTCAAGAAGAACCGGCCCGGGGAGGGCCCTGCCGGCGCACACTGAGACGGAGCGTCGCTGGAAGGACGGCGCGCCGCGTTCGACGTATGCTGTTCGACGGGAGGTGCACGGATGATCGCTCGGGTGGTGACTCTGTTGCTGGGTATCGCCATCGCCGCAACGTCGGTGTGGGAGCCGCGCGACGTGGCGCTGCATGACGTCGTGGTCGGCCTGGCGATCGCGGCGGCGTCCATGGTGGCCATGGCGGTGCGCGGAGTGAACTGGGTCATCACCGCGCTCGCGCTGTGGATGTTCTTCTCCGGGATGGTCTACCCGGTGGTGCCGCACATCTACATCGGCCTCATCGGTGGAACGCTGGTGTTCGTCTTCTCGCCCGTCTCCTCGTCGGACCGGACGTTCTGGCCCTTCGGGCGTACCGCGCCCGCGAAGACCTGATCCGGCCCGGCGCCGCCCCGTCGGGCTTCATCGCCGCTCATCGGTCCGTTCACCGCGGCGCACGCTGGCGCCCGTGCGGCGGCGGATCCGTCTCCGGGGCGACGCCGGCCGGTCGAGGAGTGCCCGGTCCTGCTGGAGACGAGTAGGACGACGCGGGAGGCGACGTGGAAGGAGGTCCCCGGCGGGGCCTACCGTTCGTGACGTCCCGACGCGGAGGTTCCGATGCGTGCATCAGCGAAGCTGTGTTCCCTTCTCCGGATCGAGCATCCGCTGATCTGCGCGCCGATGGCCGGAGGACCGAGCACGCCCGCGCTGGCCTCGGAGGTGTCGCGGGCCGGGGGCCTGGGCTTCCTCGGCTGCGCCTACTCGCCGCCGGAACAGATCCTCGAGTGGAGCAAGGAGATCCGGGCGCGGACCGACAGGCCCTTTGGAATCAACCTGTTCGCCGATGTCCCGGGAGGAGCTTCGGTCGACCCCGGGCCGATGGTGGAGCTGCTGCGGCCCATTCACGCCGAGCTGGGCTTGCCCCCGCCGGAGGCTCCGACGCCCGGCCCACGCATCCTGGACGCGCAGCTCGCCGCAGTCGTGGAGAGCGGCGCGACCGCGTTCAGCATCACCTTCGGCCTCCTCTCCGGCCCGCAGCTCGAGCGGCTGAAGAGCGCCGGCCTGGTGACGATGGCGACCGCGAACACCGTCGAGGAGGCGCGGCTCATCGAGACCGCCGGATACGACGCGGTCCTCGCCCAGGGGAGCGAGGCCGGAGGGCACCGGGCGACGTTCGTCGGCAGCTTCGAGCGAGGGCTGGTCGGCACCATGGCGCTCGTTCCCCAGACGGTGGACGCGGTGCGCATCCCGGTGGTGGCGGCGGGCGGGATCATGGACGGGCGAGGGTGGGTGGCGGCCGAGGCGCTCGGCGCGGCCGGCGTGCAGCTGGGCACGGCGTTCCTCGCTGCCGACGAGTGCGGGACCATCCCGGCGTACAAGGACGCGGTCCTCGCGGCGACCGACGACGGAACGACGGTGACCCGTGCCTACTCCGGGAGGGCGGCCCGCGGGCTGGTGACCCGCTTCCTCACCGCGGTGGAGGAGAGGCCGGGCGTCATCCTCCCCTATCCGCTCCAGAACGCGCTCACCCGTCCGATGCGGGCAGCGGCGACTCGCGCTGGAAGGGCGGAGCTACTCTCGCTGTGGGCAGGACAGGCGGCCCGCCTCGCCCGCCGAGCGCCGGCCGGGGAGATCGTCCGGTGGCTGGTGGCCGACGCGGCGCGAGTCCGGACAGCGCTTCAGGCCTGAGCTCGCCTCGCGCGGCCGTGCTTCCGGCCGAAGAGGAGCGCGTCCAGCGACGCCCTTCCGGCGCCGGCGACGAACAGCCAGAGGAAGCCCGCGAGGTAGGTGAACTCCTCGAAGGCCAGCAGCGAGCGGATGCCGTCGATCTCCGGTCGCTTCGCGGTGAGGATCGCGACGGTCATGACCCCCATCAGGGGGAGGGCGGCAAACCGGGTGAAGAGGCCGACGAGGACCAACGACCCTCCGACGAGCTCGATGCCCGAGACCATCGCCGCCTGCGCCGCCGGGAAGGGGATGCCCAGGTCGGTGAAGAAGCTCGTCACCCGGGGCAGGTCGTGCAGCTTTCCCCAGCCCGTGCCGAGGAACACCGCTCCGAGCGAGAGCCGGAGCGCGAGGGGCCCGACCCACGAGACCTTCTCCAGCAGGGCCAGGGCGCGGGTGCGGAGGGCTTCGATCGTCATGGGCGGGGTACGGCGGGGGTGGCAACGCGGTTACCGGCCGGCGAGCGGCAACTCGCAACTTCCCCCAGGCGGAGGATGCGTGAAGGTGCAATGAGAGGGGGATGCGCCTCGACCGTTCCTCTGTCTCCGCCACGCTGCTCGGCCTCGGGTTGACCCTCACCGCGGCCGCCGCCGAGCCGGTCACCGTTCTCCGCGCCGCGCGCCTCTACGACGGCAAGGCGGACGCCGTGGTGTCCCCCGGTGTCGTGGTCGTCTCCGACGGCAAGATCGTCGCCGCGGGCTCGAGCGCCCAGGTCCCCGCCGGGGCGCGGGTCGTCGACCTCGGCGATGCGACCCTGCTTCCCGGCCTGATGGATGCCCATACCCACCTGAGCTTCGAGTCCAGCCTGGACTGGAAGCAAGACCAGCTGGACTCGCTGAAGAAGCCCATCCCCGAGCAGGCGATCATCGCCACCGAGTACGCGCGGCGCACGCTGCTGGCCGGCTTCACCACCGTGCGCGATGTGGGTTCGAGCGACCTCATCGACGTGGGCCTCCGGAACGCGATCAACGCCGGCAAGGTGCCCGGTCCGAGGATGCTGGTCGCGGTCAACGCGATCGGCTCGCGCGGCGGGCACTGCGATCCGACCGGTGGGTTCCGGCCCGAGCTGCTCAAGGAGCCCGGGACGGACCAGGGCGTCGCGAACGGCCCGGACGAGGTCCGCGCCGCGGTCCGCTTCGATGCCAAGCATGGCGCCGACGTGATCAAGACCTGCGCCACCGGTGGTGTCCTGTCCGAGGCGGACAAGGTCGACTCGCCGCAGCTCACCCAGGCGGAGCTCGACGCCCTCGTGGACGAGGCGCACGCCCTGGGCCGGAAGACCGCGGCACACGCGCACGGGGCCGAGGGCGCGAAGCGGGCCATCCGCGCGGGCATCGACTCCATCGAGCACGGGTCCTTCCTCGACGACGAGGCGTTCGACCTGATGCGGAAGAAGGGGACGTACTTCGTGCCCACGCCGCTGCCCTGCATCATGCAGCGGCTGCGGGACGCGCGGGCGCCGGCGAACATCATCGAGAAGGCAGCCGCCGCCGACGCGAAGGCGGGGGAGACGCTCAAGCGCGCCATCGCGAAGAATGCGCGAATCGCATTCGGGAGCGACGCGGCGGTGTGTCCACACGGCACGCAGGTGAACCAGTTCGGGATCTTCGTGAAGGCGGGGATGAAGCCGCTGGCGGCGATCCGTACCGCGACCTCGGTCGATGCGGCGCTGCTCGGGGTGACCGACCGCGGAACGCTCGAGGCCGGGAAGCTGGCGGACCTGGTCGCCGTGCCCGGAGACCCGTCGCGGGACATCGCGGCGATGGAGAAGGTCTTCTTCGTGATGAAGGGCGGCGCAGTCGTCCGGAACGATCGCGCCGGCGCGGCCACCTCGGGGACCGGGGCGAGCGGAACCGGGAACTGAGCGGCACCCATCGCTGACGGCCGGTCGACACTCGGCCGGGCTCCGGCTGGTCATCGCGATGCAGGGGGAAGATGCGAGGGACCATGGACGAGGACCTCGAGTCGATGACCCGCGAGCAGCTGACCGCCGAGGTGAGGAGGCTGCGCGCTGGAATCCGTGCGCATCGGGACTCGACCGCCCACGAGCTCTGCTGGCACCATCCGCAGCTGTGGGGACTCCTGCCCGAGCGGACGGACCCGCTGCCGGTCGTTCCCGGGTGGCCGCAGTTCCTCCGCGGCTGCGTGAGGTACCGCGAGTCTCTGGACCGCGAGCTTCCGGACGCCCCGCGCACCCCGAAGGAATTCGACCCTGACCGCTGATCTCGCGCCGGCGCCCATCGAGGTCCCCGGGGAGGTGTGCACGTTCTACCCGCGCGCGTCGCGGCTGGAGTGGCTGCTCACCAACGGCACCGGCGGCTTTGCCATGGGCACGGTGGCCGGCTCGAACACGCGGCGCTACCACGGCCTCCTGGTCGCGAGCCTCCATCCGCCTGTGGCGCGGGTCGTGACGCTCGCCAGACTCGAGGAGACGGCCTTCACCTCGCAAGGACCGGTGCCGCTCTCGGTGAACCAGTACCCGAACGCGCTCCACCCCGACGGCTACCGCTGGCTGGCCCACTTCTCCCTCGAGGAAGGGCCGGTGTGGAGCTGGTCGGTGTTCGGCGTGGAGGTGGAGCGGCGGGTGCTGCTCGTCCCCGGCCAGCAGACGGTGCTGGTGCGGTACGCCAGCTCCGCTCCGGTGCGCCTGCGTCTCGAGCCGCTGCTCGCCTTCCGCGACTACCACGCGCTCACCCATCGGAACTCCGCGGCCTGGACGGGGTTCGAGGAGCACGTGGTGGGCAAGAGCCGCGAGGTGCGCTTCCAGCCCTACGCGAGCCTCCCGTCGCTGCGCCTCTCCCATCGGGGCGGCCCGTTCACCGGGGCGCCGGCCTGGCACGAGAACGTCGAGTACCTCGTGGAGCTGGATCGGGGTCTCGACTTCCGGGAAGACCTCCTGTGCCCGGGGAGCTTCGAGCTGCAGCTCGACCCCGGAGCGCCGGAGCTCGTGGCCGCGACGGTCGAGGCGGGAGTGACGCTCGACCTCGACGCGCTCTCGGCTTCCTTCTCCCGGGTCTCACCCGCCGCTCGCCGTCGGGAGGCGTCGCCTCCGGTGACCGGGCCCCCCGACCTCGCAGCCGCGCGGGGACGGCTGGAGCGAGCGGCCGAGGCCTATCCGGTGCGCCGCGCGGACGGGTCGGCCACGGTCATCGCTGGTTACCCCTGGTTCACCGACTGGGGCCGGGACACGATGATCTCCCTCCCCGGGCTGCTCCTCGCGCGCGGGCGCCTGGACCTCGCGCGCGAGGTGCTGGAGGGCTTCCTCGCCCATCTCGACGGCGGGCTGGTCCCCAACCGATTCCCCGACGCGGCCGGTCCCGCCGAGTACAACACCGCGGACGCGACGCTGCTCATGTTCCAAGCGGTGCACGCCTGGGAACGGGCCGGAGGATCGCCCGCGTTCGTCCACGACGTGTTCTACCCGGCGGCCTGCGCCATCGTGGACGCGCACCTCCGCGGAACGCGCAACGGCATCCACGTGGACCCGAGCGACGGGCTGCTCGTCGCCGGAGGCCCGGGAAGCAACCTGACGTGGATGGACGCCCGCGTCGACGGCGTGCCGGCGACTCCGCGTCACGGCAAGCCGGTGGAGGTGAATGCCCTCTGGTACAACGCGCTCCGGCTGTCGCAGCGCTGGGCGCGGGAGCTCGGCGACGGTCCGCGGGCGCAATCCCTCGGTTCGGAGGCGGACAGGCTCGCGAGCTCGTTCGACCGCGCGTTCTGGAACGAGGCACGTCGGTGCTGCTTCGACGTCGTCCTCCCCGAGGGACCCGATGCGCGCCTCCGGCCGAATCAGCTCTTCGCGATCGGGCTTCCGTTCCCGCTGCTCGACGCCCGGCGGAGAGCGATGGTGCTCGAGGCGGTCGAGGCCACGCTGGTGACACCGGTGGGCCTCCGGACGCTGGCGCGAGGAGACCCCGGCTACCGGGCCTCGTACCGCGGCGGGCCGGCGGAGCGGGACGCGGCGTACCACCAGGGCCTGGTGTGGCCCTGGCTGGTGGGTCCGTACGTGGACGCGCTCCTCGCCGTGCGCGGCGATTCGCTCGGGGTCCGGGGCCAGGCGCACTCGGCCATCGCCGCGCTCCTGGGGACGATGGAGGACGGCTGCCTGGGTCAGCTCTCCGAGTGCTTCGAGCCCGAGCCTCCGTACCGCGCGGTGGGAGCGCCGGCGCAGGCGTGGAGCGTCGCCGAGGTGCTGCGGATCCTGGTGCGCATCGAGGACGGCTGAGGCGCCACTCGCTCTCCAGGCGCGCAGGCGCGGGCGACCTGACTGCCACCAATCGACGACAGTTCCTACATTTCACAGCTCTTTCCCAGGAATCGAGAGGAGGACGTGTGCGGATCGCGCAGGTGGCCCCGCTGTTCGAGAGCGTGCCTCCCCGGCAGTACGGGGGGACGGAGCGCGTGGTCTCGTATCTGACCGAGGAGCTGGTCCGGCAGGGACACCAGGTGACGCTCTTCGCCACCGCGGACTCGCAGACCTGCGCGGAGCTGGTGCCGATCGTCGACCGGCCGCTGCGCGGGAATCCTGACTGGATGATGCACGCCGTGATCCAGCTGGAGCGGGTCATCGAGCGCGTCGAGGACTTCGACGTCCTCCACTTCCACACCGATCAGCTGCACTACCCGCTGCTGCGCTACCTGGACATCCCGGTGGTGACCACGCTGCACGGTCGCCTCGACCTTCCCGGCCTGCAGCCGCTCCACGAGGTCTACTCGGACGTCCCGGTGGTCTCGATCTCCGACGCCCAGCGTGCCCCGCTCCCCGACGCGAACTGGGTGGCGACTGTCCCGCACGGCCTGCCATCCGCGCTCTATCGGCCGGGAGAAGGGTCTGGCGGATACCTGGCCTTCGTCGGGCGCATCTCGCCGGAGAAGCGCCTCGACCGGGCAGTGGAGATCGCCCGCCGGGCCCGGTTGCCCCTCCGCATCGGAGCGAAGATCGACCCCGCCGACCGTAAGTACTTCGAGCGAGAGATCGAGCCACTGCTCGCCGGCCCGGGAATCAAGTACCTCGGGGAGGTCGACGATCGGCAGAAGCGGGACCTCCTCGCCGAGGCCGGGGCGCTCCTCTTTCCCATCGACTGGCCCGAGCCGTTCGGCCTGGTGATGGTCGAGGCGATGGCCTGTGGAACTCCCGTCCTCGCCTTTCGTGGCGGCGCTGTCGAGGAGGTCCTCCGGAACGGCGTCACCGGGGCGGTCGTGGACACGGTCGACGAGGCGGTGGCAGCGCTGCCCGGCGTGCTCGCGCTCGACCGCGCAGCGTGCCGGGAGGAGTTCGAGCGGCGCTTTTCCGCGCGCCGGATGGCGCGCGACTATGTCCGGGTCTACGAACGGCTGATGGAGACGAGCCGGCGTGCCCCCGCGCCCGGCTGGAGCGCGGGAGCCGCCTCGCATGGCTGAGACGCGGGTCACCGAAGGACACGACGACCTCGCCCGGGTGCTGATGCACCAGGACACCTTCGCGGTGTTCGACCGGGCAGGTGCCATCTCCTCGGACGCGCGGCAGGAGCAGGGCCTGTACCACCGGGGAACCCGCTACGTCTCCCGGCTCGATCTCCGGATCGACGGAGAGCGCCCGATGACGCTCAGCTCCACCGTGGTCCGGGACAACGCGCTGCTCGCGGTGGACCTCACCAACCCCGACCTCTCGCGGGACGGGAAGGTGACGGTGCCTCACGGGACGGTTCACCTCTACCGCGGCTGCGTCGTGGAGGACGGCGTCTGTCACCAGCGGCTGCGGGCCCACAACTTCTCGGCGGACGAGATCTCCTTCGAGCTGCGGATCCGGCTGGAGGCGGACTTCGCGGACGTGTTCGAGGTCCGGGGCACGCCGCGCAGTCGCCGCGGGAAGCAGGAGCAGCCCGAGGAGCACTCCGACGGCATCACCATCGCCTACCGCGGTCTGGACGGCGTCCTCCGCCGGACCCGCCTCCGCTGCCGTCCCGCGCCGACGCAGGTGCTGGCCAAGGAGGTGCGTTACTGGCTCGTGCTCGGTCCCCGCGAGGAGCGAGAGCTCACCTTCGAGGTGAGCTGCACCGAGGACGGGCGTGAGGAGCCGGCGCCTCCGTTCGGCGACGTGGCCAGCAGGAGGGACGCCGAGCAGGATGCGCTCCGCGACGCGGAGGCACACGTCCACTCGTCCAGCGGCCTCTTCGACGGCTGGCTGCATCGGGCGCAGTCGGATCTGAGAATGCTCCTCACCCGCACGAAGGAGGGGCTTTACCCGTACGCCGGAGTGCCCTGGTACAGCACCCCGTTCGGACGGGACGGCATCCTCACCGCGCTGCAGATGCTGTGGACCCAGCCCGAGGTGGCGGCCGGAGTGCTTCGCTTCCTCGCCGCGACGCAGGCCACGCACTCCTCGGCGGAGGAGGATGCCGAGCCAGGAAAGATCGTCCACGAGATGCGCCACGGCGAGATGGCGGCGCTCCGCGAGGTCCCCTTCGGCCGGTACTACGGCGCGGTGGACACGACGCCGCTCTTCCTCGTCCTCGCCGGCGAGTACCTCCACGCCACCGGGGACGTGGAGCTCGTCCGCCAGCTCTGGCCCCACTTCCAGTCGGCGCTCGGGTGGATCGAGCGGTACGGCGACCGGGACGGGGACGGCTTCGTCGAGTACGCGCGCCGCTCGCGCACCGGGCTCAGCAACCAGGGCTGGAAGGACTCCTTCGACGCGATCTTCCACGCCGACGGAAGGCTCGCCGAGGGCCCCATCGCGCTCTGCGAGGTCCAGGCCTACGTCTTCGCCGCGCGGCGGGCCATGGCGTTGATGGCGAGCACGCTGGGCGACGAGGCCCTCGCGCAGAGCCAGGCTGCGCAGGCAGAGGAGCTTCGCCGCCGGTTCGAGACCGCGTTCTGGTGCGAGGATCTCGGGACCTACGCGCTGGCGCTCGACGGGGAGAAGAAGCCCTGCCGGGTGCTGGCGTCGAATGCCGGTCACTGCCTGGCGATGCAGGTGGTCGAGCGCGAGCGCGCGCACCGGGTGGCGAAGACCCTGACCGGCGACGCGTTCTTCTCCGGGTGGGGCATCCGCACCGTCGCGATGGGCGAGGCCCGCTACAACCCGATGTCGTACCACGACGGATCGGTCTGGCCGCACGACAACGCGCTCGCCGCGCTGGGCTTCTCGAACTACGGGCTCAAGGAGGCTGCGCTCTCGGTGCTCGAGCACTTCTTCCTCGCCAGCCTCTCCTTCGAGCTGCGGCGGATTCCCGAGCTGTTCTGCGGATTTCCGCGACGGCCTGGATCCGGACCCACGCTCTACCCGGTCGCGTGCTCACCGCAAGCCTGGGCCTCCGGGTCGGTCCTGATGATGCTGCGGGCGGTGCTCGGCCTGGACGTCGACGGCCTGCGGGGGCAGGTGACGTTCAGCAACCCCATGCTTCCCGACTTCCTGGACGTGGTGCACCTCGAGGGGCTCCGCGTGGGGAACGCCCGGATCGACCTCCGGGTCCACCGCTACGCGGACGGTGCAGCAGGGGTGGACGTCGTCCGGCGCTCGGTCGC
>Ga0207678_10005621_pt1 | contig 11211 bp, 11 predicted proteins | sample KBSC63metaG_FD_184319 | JGI IMG/M metagenome (GOLD analysis project Ga0207678, IMG submission 184319) | Corn rhizosphere microbial communities from Kellogg Biological Station, Michigan, USA - KBS C6-3 metaG (SPAdes) (version 2) | ecosystem: Host-associated > Plants > Roots > Rhizosphere > Soil ...
TCGGTTCAACGGCTGGTTTTGTGCATTTCCACGCCATGCCGTTCGCTACGCACCAGCCCTGCTTCCCGCAGCGCGCGGAAGTGCTGTGAAAGCGTGGACTTGGGAATGCTGCGGTCGCTGACCTGCAGGAAGTTCGAACAGATGCTGGTGCACGCCGAACCAGCCAGCTCGGCATAGATCGCCACCCGCACGGGATCGGACAGGGCATGCAGGATGCCCTCCACGGTGATGTCTTCGATCGATGGGTGAATCAGCGGTCTCATGGCGATCATCTTAGCAGCTCTTGACATTTAGTTCTTTAGTTCATAAGTTGCGAACTACAGGAGTACAGAACCTTCCCACCCCCACAACCCAGGATTGTCATGAGCAAGCTCACAGGTAAAGTCGCCCTTGTCACCGGCGCATCCAAAGGCATCGGCGCCGCCATTGCCAAGTCGCTGGCCGCCGCAGGCGCGTCGGTGGTCGTCAACTACGCCTCCAGCAAGGCCGGCGCCGAAACCGTCGTCACCGAGATCGGCGCGGCCGGCGGCAAGGCGGTCGCCGTGCGCGGCGACGTCTCGAAGGCGGCCGACGCACAAGCCATCGTCGATGCGGCGATCGCACAGTTCGGTCGGCTGGATATCCTCGTCAACAACTCCGGCGTCTACGGGTTCTCCCCGCTGGAGAGCATCACCGAGGAAGACTTCCACCGGCACTTCAACGTCAACGTGCTCGGCCTGCTGCTGACGACCCAGGCCGCCAGCAAGCATCTCGGCGAGGGCTCCAGCATCATCAACATCGGATCCGTCGTCACCCGCATCACCCCGCCGGGCAGCGCGATCTATACCGGCACCAAGGGCGCGGTGGACGCCATCACCGGCGTGCTGTCACGCGAACTGGGCCCGCGCAAGATCCGCGTCAACGCGTTGAACCCGGGCATGATCGAAACCGAGGGCACCCATGCCGCCGGGTTCATCGGTTCGGACTTCGAAGCTGGCGCCGTTGCGCAAACGCCACTGGGTCGCATCGGCCAGCCGAACGACATCGCCTCGATCGCCGTGTTCCTGGCTTCCGATGATTCCTACTGGCTCACCGGCGAGCAACTGCTTGCTGGTGGCGGCGTGCGCTGATCGGGCAACAGGCGCGTTCCGTCGATGGAAGGCGCCCGATATTGCGCAGCAAGACGCTGCGCGATATCGGGCTGTTGTCAGGCAGCGGCTTCGCGATGCGGCAGTTTCCAGTCGGGTCGCACGAAGTGGCAGGTATAGCAAAAACAAAAAACACGGGTCGGGTAAAAAGAAAAGTGCACTCTGACCCCGGTTTCAGCCGGCCAGCTCGCGCTGCAGCCAGGCCCGCGCCAGCCGCCATTCGCGCTGCACGGTGCTGGTGGAGATCTCCAGCGCCATCGCGATCTGCTCCGCGCTCATGCCCATGAAGAAGCGCATCGCCACGATGTCCGCCTGACGGCGGTCCAGCGTGGCCAGCATGTCCAGGCATTCGACCAGGGCGCTGTAGTCGACGCCGTCGGACAGCTCCATCGAGATCTCGGTGATCTGCAGGCGGTCGGCCTCGCGCGGCCGCTTGGCGGCGTTGCGACGGCGCGCCGAATCCACCAGCACCTCGCGCATCGCGCGCGCCGCCACGCCCAGCAGGTGCCGGCGGTTCGCCCAGTCCGGCGCCTGCGTGCCGCCGAAGACCTTGAGATAGGCCTCGTTGACCAGTGCGGTGGCGCTCAGCGTGCGCTCCATCTGCTCGTTGCCGAGCTGGGCGCGGGCGATGCCGTGCAGCGCGTCGTACATCTGGCGCAAGGCCTCGTTCAAGGCCACCGGGTCGCCAGCCTGGGCGTCGCGCAACAGCCGGGTCACCTCGACCGTGTCGTTCAATGCTTCGCTCCTGTTCCTGCGGTCGCCTGCTCGGCGACCATCAGCGGCGCATCGTGACACGGCGTCGATGACGAATCGACTGCCGCAGCGGCCGGAGCCGGGCCACGGCACGATTCCCGCGGCGGCGTCGCGGACGCCTGCCCGGCCGCCGTGGCCGCCCGGCCCGTGCCGCTGCGCGCCTGGCGCAGCCTGGCATCCAGCCGCGCCGCATCGGCCACGCCGCGGGACGCGGGTGCGGCCTTGCTCGCGCGGTTGAAGTCCGTCAGCTGCGCCAGCCACTGCGCCGCCTGCCCGGGATGCCCGTCGAGCAGGGCGGCCTCGCCCAAGCCGGCCAGCGTGCGGCCCCAGGCATCGGGCAGTTCCCGCGGCCCCGACGTGCCCATCTGCGCCAGCGCCGCGCTGAAGTTGCGCATGGCCGGGGCCGCATCGCCATGCACCAGCGCCGCCTCGCCCAGCACGACCAGGGCGTTCGCGCGATTTTCCCGCGCCCACGGCGAACCGTCGCGCGCGCGCCGCTCCAGTTGCGCCAGCTGCGGTTGCAGCAGTGCCGCAGCGTCGGCGCTGCGCCCCATATCCATGTACACCCTGGCCAGCCCGGTCAGCGTGTAGAGCTGGAAATCGGGCGACTCGTGCGCGAAGGACTGCGCCAGCTTCGCGGAACGTTCCAGCGCATCGCGTGCATCCGGCAGGCTCCCGAGTTGGTGCAGCGCCATGCCGAAATAGGTCAGCAGCCCGGACATGCCGGGGCCGACCGAGCCCACCTGCCGGTCGTAGTCGGCGATGGCGCGCCGGAACAGCTGTACCGAACCGGCGGGGTCCTGGCGCATCGACACCAGCGCCAGCACGAAGCGGTAGTAGACCAGCGCGGGGTCGTCCTGCACGTACAGGCGCTGCGCTTCATGCAACGCCTGTCGCGCGCTGGCGATCGCGCCCGCGTCGTCGTCCATCGCCCCCTGCGCCATCGCCAGCACGGCCTCGGCCTGCAGATGCAGTTCGCGGTCCGGCTGCCTGCGCGCATCGAGCTGGGCGAGTACCTGGCGCACTTCATGCGCGATCGATGCGGCCGTCTCGTTCGAGCCGCCCAGTTCGTTGTAGAGCAGGTTGATGCGCACGCGCAGGATTTCATCGGCATGGTCGCCGGGCGCCTGCGCCAGCAGCTTCATCGCCTCCTGGTCCAGCGGGATCGCCGCGGACAGGTTGATCACCGTGGAATAGGCGCGCCCCAGCGCCGCCAGCACCTGTCCGCGTTCCAGCACGTCGGCGTCGTAGGACGCCTGCAGCTTGCGCGCCTCCTGCAACGGCGGAATCGCCTGGCCGCCCAGGCCGAGCTGGTTGTACGAACGCCCCATCGACAGCAGCAGGCTGACCCGCACCGGCGCCGGGATGTCCCGCTGCGACATCAGCGTGGCCGCGCCGCGGTCCAGCACCTCGCGCACCGTGACCTGGCTGCCGTGCGCGTGGGTGGGGTCGGCGTTCTCGAACAGGTTCTGCAGGAAGCCGGCGATCGCCGCGGTCTTGTCGCGCTCCAGCTCCAGTCGCCGCATCTGCTGCATCCGCTGCACCGCGAAGGACACCAGCAGCGCCAGCACCAGCGCCGCCGCGCTGGCGCCCACGGCATGCCGGCGCACGAACAGCCGCAGGTGATACCAGGCCGCGCCTTGCCGGGCGCGCACCGGCCGCGCGGCCAGGTAGCGCTGCAGGTCGGCGGCCAGCGCATCCACGCCGGCGTAGCGCTCGCAGGGATCGCGGCGCAGCGCCTTCATCACGATCGCGTCGATGTCCGCCGGCACCTCGTGCCACAACGACGTCGCGCCGGACTTGCGCAGGCGCTTGCTCGGCGGCAGCAGCTTGCCGGTGTCGATGGCCTGCGTCAGGCTCATCGGCGAAGCCTCGTCGCTGTCGCCGAACGGACGCAGCCCGCAGACCAGCTGGTACAGCACCACGCCCAGCGACCACACGTCGGCGCCGGTGCCCAGCGGCCGGCCGTGCAGCTGCTCGGGGCTGGCGTAAGCCAGGGTCAGGCTGCGCATGTCGGTCTGCGTCTGCGTGGCCGCCACGCCGCCGACATGGTCGAGCAGCCGGGCGATGCCGAAGTCCAGCAGCTTCGGCTCGCCCTCGTCGGTCACCAGGATGTTGCCCGGCTTGAGGTCGCGGTGGATCACCAGGTGCTGGTGTGCGTAATGCACCGCCGCGCACACCTTGAGGAACAGCGCCATCCGCTCGCGCAACGGCAACTCGTGGCGCTCGCACCAGCGGTCGATGCGCTCGCCCTGCACGTACTCCAGCGCCAGGAACGAGCGGCCGTCGCTGGTGGTGCCGCCGTCGATCAGGTGCGCGATGTTGGGATGGTTGAGCGTGGCGAGGATGCGCCGCTCTTCCGTGAAGCGCCGCAGCGGCTCGCATCCGGAGATGCCGCCGGTGTGCAGGAACTTGATCGCCACCCGCTGGCGCAACTCGTCCGGCGTGCCCTCGCCCAGCGTTCGCTCGGCCAGATAGACCACGCCGCCGCCGCCCTCGCCCAGCCGGCGCAGGATGTGGTATCCGCTGCTGCCCGCCGCGCTGATCAGGCTGCCGACGACATCCGTCGCCGCCGCCAGGCGCGGCAGGCTCGCGCAGCCCACGGTGGCCTCGGCGGCCTCCAGCATCCAGCGCACTTCGTCCCGCATGTCCTCATCGCCGCGGCAACACGCGACCACGTAGGGCTCACGCTCCGCCTCGGCCAGATCCAGCGCCGCCAGTGCGATCGGTTTCGCGCGGAGGTAACGTAATCGACGCTCCTCGTTCACGGCTTTTCCCCCTGTGCGCGTCGCTCCCTGGCACGCTTTCAGACCGGCAAGTATAGGCTTCCGCCACGCCAGTGTGCAGTGCCCCGAAACGGCCTCCCGACCCGTCGCAACGCGATTCCGGCCCCTGTGGATCGGCGCCGTTCCCGCCCTGCGATGTGCGCTCGCGGCACGACGCATATGCCGCAAGGCTCTAAACTGCCAGGATGCTCAAGATCGACACCCACGCGCACATCCTGCCCCGCGACTGGCCGAACCTCGCCGCCAAGTACGGCGACGAGCGCTTCCCGGTGATGACCCACACCGACGGCCGCCACCGCATCTACAAGGACGGCAAGTTCTTTCGCGAGGTGTGGGATTCGGCCTTCGACCCACAGACCCGCATCGACGACTACGCCCGCTTCGGCGTGGACGTGCAGGTGATCTCCACCGTGCCGGTGCTGTTCTCGTACTGGGCGCCGGGACACCAGGCGCTGGAGCTGCACCGGCACCTCAACGACCACATGGCCGGCATGTGCCGCGACTTCCCGCGCCACTACGCCGGCATCGGCACGGTGCCGCTGCAGGCGCCGAACCTCGCCGTGCGCGAGCTGGAGCGCTGCATCGACGAGCTGGGCCTGCAAGGCGTGCAGATCGGTTCGCACTGCAACGACTGGAACCTCGACGCGCCGGAACTGTTCCCGTTCTTCGAGGCCGCCGCCGACCTCGGCGCCGCGGTGCTGGTGCACCCCTGGGACATGATGGGCATGGCCAGCATGCCGAAGTACTGGATGCCGTGGCTGGTGGGCATGCCCGCCGAGCAGTCGCGCGCGGCCTGCTGCCTCGCCTTCGGCGGCGTGCTGGAACGGCTGCCGAAGTTGCGCGTGATGCTCGCCCACGGCGGCGGCAGCTTCCCGTGGACGATCGGCCGCATCGAGCACGGCTTCAAGATGCGCCCCGACCTGGTGGCCACCGACAACCCGCGCAACCCGCGCGAATACCTCAAGCGCTTCTATTTCGACTCCTGCGTGCACGACGACCAGGCGCTGCGCTGGTTGCTGGATGTGACGGGCGTCGAGCAGGTGATGCTGGGCACCGACTATCCTTTCCCGCTGGGCGAACAGGAGCCCGGCAGCGGCATCGAGGCCCTCGGGCTGGACGATGCCTCCCGCGCCCGCCTGTTCCACGGCACCGCGCTGGAATGGCTGGGCCTGCCCAGGCACCGCTTCGCACCCGACACTACCGCCTGAGGGAATCTGCATGGGTTATCTGCGCTCGACCGTTTCCGCCATCGCGCTCGCCGTCGGCCTGCTGGCAACTGCTCCCGCCCCCGCCGCCGATGTCAGCATGGCCAACGGCAGCGTGAACTTCAGCACGCCGGACGGCTGGCTGGACATCATGCAGACCGACGGCGACCCGGAAGTGCGCGCATTCCAGGTGCCCGACCCCTCGCCCACCGGCCATGTCGTGCTGGCCCGCGTCACGGTGACGGTGAAGCAGGTGCCCGACATCAACGGCTTCCGCGCCTGGATGGACCAGGCCACCGCCGCGGCGATGGCGCTGCCCGGCTACCAGACCGTGACGAAGGCGCCCGAACCCAACAGCTACGGCTACACCGCGCGCGAGGCCGGCGTGGCATCCAGCTACCGCGAGCGCTACTGGTTCAAGGACGGCCGCGCGATCCAGCTGCGCTGCGTGCGTCCCCAGCAGAGCCAGGCCGGCGCCGCCTGGATCGCCGCGTTCGACCGCGGCTGCGATGCGGTCGCCGCACGGCTGCAGTAGGAGCGGCTTCAGCCGCGATGCAGTAGCGGCTTCAGCCGCGATACAACGCCGGGGTCGCGGCTGAAGCCGCTCCTACGGTCGGCACCCCACGCAGGAACCCCGATGTCCGACTACCAAGCCACCGCCGCCTGGGCCCAGGCCGCCGATGCGGCCGACCCGCTGCGCGCGTTCCGCGACGAGTTCCTGATCCCGCCGCACGCGGGCCGCGACAGCCGGCTCTCAGACAGCGTGTATTTCTGCGGCAACTCGCTGGGCCTGCAGCCACGCGCGGTGCGCGCCGCGCTGACCGCCGAACTGGACGACTGGGCGCAGCTCGGCGTGGAAGGCCACTTCAAGGGCCGGCTGCCGTGGATGGACTACCACGAGTTCGTGCGCGACCACCTCGCCGAAGTGGTCGGCGCGCAGCCGTCCGAAGTGGTGGCGATGAACACCCTGGGCGTGAACCTGCACCTGATGATGGTGAGCTTCTACCGGCCCACCGCCGAACGCCCCGCGATCCTGATGGAGGCCGGCGCCTTTCCCACCGATCGCTACGCGCTGGAATCGCAAGTGCGCTTCCACGGCCACGATCCCGCCGATGCCTTGATCGAACTCGAGCCCGACGAACCGAACGGCACGCTGTCGATCGCCGCGATCGAGCGCGCACTGGCCGAACACGGCCCGCGCATCGCGCTGGTGCTGTTGCCCGGCGTGCAATACCGCAGCGGCCAGGCCTTCGATCTCAAGGCGATCACGGAACTCGGCCACCGGCACGGCTGCACGGTGGGCTTCGACCTCGCGCACGCCGTGGGCAACCTGCCGATCCAGTTGCACGACAGCGGCGCCGACTTCGCGATCTGGTGCAGCTACAAGTACCTGAACTCCGGCCCCGGCGCGGTGGGCGGCGCCTTCGTGCACGAACGTCATGCGCGCACCACGCTGCCGCGCTTCGCCGGCTGGTGGGGCCACGACAAGTCGTCGCGCTTCCTGATGGGTCCCGAATTCGTGCCCACGCCCGGCGCCGACGGCTGGCAGCTCAGCAACCCGCCGATCCTCGCGCTGGCGCCGCTGCGCGTCTCGCTGGACATCTTCCATCGCGCCGGCATGGCCAAGCTGCGCGAGAAGTCGCTGCGGCTCACCGGCTACCTGGAGTGGCTGGTGAACACGCAACTGGCCGACGTGCTGGAGGTGGTGACGCCCGCCGACCCCGCACGCCGCGGCGCCCAGCTGTCGATCCGCGTGCTCGGTGGCCGCGCGCGCGGCCGCGCACTGTTCGATTACCTGATGGAACACGGCGTGATCGGCGACTGGCGCGAACCCGACGTGATCCGCATCTCGCCCGCGCCGCTGTACAACCGTTTCGCCGACTGCCTCGCTTTCGCCGGGTCGGCGCAAGCGTGGACCAGGGCCTGACGGCGCAAGGTTCCGGCTACCGGGCCGTGCCCGCGGGCGGCGCGACCGGCGCGCTTGCGGCCGGGGCGCCGAAGGTGGGCGTGTCTCGGTACTTCACCGGGATGGCCCATTCGGTGGCCACGTAGAAGATGATCCACGCGATCACGAACAGGAACAGCACCCACACCCAGGTCGGAATGGCCGAACGTGCCTCGGCGCGACGCGGATCGAACGGATCGCCGGCGCTGAACGCGTCCACCTTCAGCTGCAGCGTGCCGCTCTGGGTCGAGCCCGGCTTGAGGCCGGTCACCAGGATGCCGGGGCCGTTCTGCACGTGGAACGCGATCTCCTCGACGCCTTCGACGCCGTTTCGGTCCTCCGCGCGCACGATCAGGCGATGCGGGCCATCCGCCAGCCGGCGGGTGTCCAGTTCGAGCTGGGTGGGCAACTCCTTGTCGATGACCGGTGCCGGGTCGTCGTCGATGTAAACGCGAACGTGCGGGTTGGGCATGGCGGTCTTCCTCAACGATCCCGGCGCAGGATGGAGTACTTCGGATGGTTCGGGCTGGATTCGCCCGGATGCGCCAGGTACTTGAACATCGCGATGAAGCACGCCAGCGTCGCCACCCCGACGACCACCGCCACCGCGACGATGCCCCACAGGGGTCCCATCAGCATGTTGTGCATGATTGCCTCCGCCTACTTGCCGCTTGCACGCAGCGCTGCCACCGCGGCCGGCGTCACCGGCTTGGCATGGTTGCCCCACGATGAGCGTTCGTAGTTGGCGATGTTGGCGATGTCGTCGTCGCTCAGCTGTCCGGCGAATGGCGGCATCACGCTGGAATACTTCACGCCGCCGATCACGACGCCGCTGGCGCCGTGCAGCACGGTGCGGATGTGCAGCGTGGGATCGTCGTTGTCCACCGCGGCATTGCCCTTGAGCGGCGGGAACGCGCCCGGCACGCCCTCGCCGCTGGCCTGGTGGCAGGCCGCGCAATTGGCCTCGAACAGCGCCTTGCCCTTGGCGGCGTCATACGCATAACCACCCGCGGCCACCGGCGCCGCTGCAGCGGTCGATGCCGCGGAGGGCCCGCCCGCGCCATGCACCGCATAGCCCGGGATCGGTTGCTGCTTCAGCGACAGCAGGTAGGCCACCAGCGCCTTCGCCTGCTGCGTGGGGACCACGTAGCCGTGTTTCGGCGCGAACTGCGCGGGCACCGGCACCACCGTCTCGCCCGCGGGCAACTGGTCCGTCACGCGGAACAGGAACCTGAAGTTCGGCATGATCGACTGCGGCACCACCGCGCGCGGGTCGTACAGGTGGATGTACTGCCACACGTCGCTGGGCTTGCTGTTGCCCACGTTGGTGAGGTCCGGACCGGTGCGCTCGGAACCGAGCAGCTCCGGCGTCTGGTAGCTGAAATCACCCGGCGCGGAGGGACGGCCAAACACCTTGTCCTCCGGCAGCGGGCGCACCTGCTGGGTATGGCAATAGCCGCAGCCGTTGCCGGCGAACACGGCGCGGCCTTCCGCCTGCAACGGCGTCAGCGGCTGCACGCCGGGCCCGGGCGAGGTTCGCGACAGGTCGATCGCCGGGATCACCGCGATCAGCATCACGATCAGCACGTACAGGGCGAGCGCACCGCCGAAGATCACGAACATCTTCCGTGTCATGTTCATGCCGTCGCTCCTTCGGGCTCCATGATCGGCGAGGGCGCGTTGCCGGGCTTGCCCGCGGTCATGCGCCACACGTTCCATGCGAACACGAGATGCGACAGGAACATCAGGATGCCGCCCACGCCGCGCCACAGGTAGTACGGCGCCATGTCGACCACCGACTGGATGAACGGCACGCCATGCACCCAGTCCAGCCCCTGCAGGGTGCCGCCGATCGACAGCGCGATCACGTAGATCGACATGCCCACCAGCGCCAGCCAGAAGTGCATCGCCACGCCCAGTCGCCCAGGGTTCTTGCCAGTGGCCAGCGGCAGCAGCGCGTAGATGCCGCCCCACACCGCGAAGCTGACGAAGCCGTACATCGTCAGGTGCGAGTGGCCCACGGTGAAACTGGTGAAGTGCCACACCGCCTGCAACGAGCGCAGCGCCTCGACCGTGCCCTGGGTCGAGCCGACCAGGTAGCACAGCACGGCGATGAACAGGAACGCCAGCGGGTACGACTCGATGCGCCCGTGGTAGCGCCCGCGCATGGTCAGCAGGAAGTTCGCACTGCCGCCCAGCACCGGCACCAGCATGCCCACGCTGCAGAGGATCGCGGTGGTCTGCAGCCACCACGGCAGCGGGCTGAACAGGAAATGGTGCCCGCCCAGCATCGGGTAGAACACCAGGTTGGTCCAGAACGCCAGCACGCCCAGCGCGTAGGAATAGATCGGCCGGTTCAGCACCTTGGGTATCGCGTAATAGAACAGCCCCAGCGCCAGCGGCGTGAACCACATGCCCACCGCGTTGTGCATGAAGTAGCCGGAGATGGCCACCTGGCCCAGGCCCTGCTGGTACCACGGCAGGATCGCCACCAGGCAGATCACGAGCGTCCACAAAAAGCCGCCGATGATGTACCAGTTGGACAGGTAGATGTCGTGCGAGGCGCGCCGCGCGATCGTCGCCAGCAGGTTCCACACCGTGACCAGCAGCGCGATGAAGAACACCAGCCGGATCGGCCATGGCCATTCGCGGTATTCGAGGTCGCCCCAGTTCCAGCCGAGGTCGAGCGCGATGGTGCCGGCCACCGCGGCGATGTTGAACAGCCACAGGCTGAGCCACGCGAGCCTCGTGCTGTACAGCCCCGTGCCGCAGCTGCGCGCGGTGACGTAGAACGCCGTGCCCACCAGGCCGATGCTGGCGAAGCCGTAGAACACGTCATTGGTGTGGATCGGGCGCAGCCGGCCGAACGTCAGGTATTTCCCCGCCCAGAAATCCGGCGCGCCGAACTTGAACGCCAGCAGCAGGCCCACCGCGGTGCCGAACAGCAACCAGAACGTGGCGCTGACGGTGTACGCCTTGAAGATCGCGGCGAGCGCACCATCGTCTTCCGCGCTGGTTCGCCCCTGCGTGGCGCCGTCGTCTCCGGCGCCCGTGTCCTGCACGGCCACTGCCATGATTCGCCTTCTCCCGGTCAGGATCCGGCACACGTCGCGGGAAACCTGGGCGCGTGTCGAGGTCGCCGCCATGCGATCCGCATGGCTGGAATCCCCGGAGTCTAGGCGCGCAGGCGCGCTTTGCCTTGATGCAGGTCAATCGCAAAAATCCGCATCGACCACGTTCCCACGCAATATCCTGGCTGCACGCATGCGCCGATCGCCACGATCGCGTGGCGCGCAATGGCCGACATGGATGAAGGACGGCCGCGCACTGCTCCAGCCCCTGGCTGGGTACGGCGCGTCCGGCGACTGGCGCGGGCCCGACGTGAGCCGCATCTC
>Ga0207678_10005622_pt1 | contig 11211 bp, 11 predicted proteins | sample KBSC63metaG_FD_184319 | JGI IMG/M metagenome (GOLD analysis project Ga0207678, IMG submission 184319) | Corn rhizosphere microbial communities from Kellogg Biological Station, Michigan, USA - KBS C6-3 metaG (SPAdes) (version 2) | ecosystem: Host-associated > Plants > Roots > Rhizosphere > Soil ...
TGTTGACGCACGACGGCGAGCTGCTGGTCGTCGAGTCGGCGGGCAACCGGATCGGCTCGGTGGACGTGTCCTCCGCACCCACGGTCGTCACCGGCGACGCGCACGCGGTGCGGCGCCCGCCGACGGTGCTCGCCCCGGGTGAGATCGACTTTTCGGTGGTGTTCACCGCCCCGCCCGGCGAGAAGCTGGACAACCGCTTCGGCCCGTCGACGCGGCTCGAGATCAGCGCGTCGCCGCCGTCACTGCTGGCCGACGGCGGCGGGACGGGCACCGACCTGAACCGCAAGATCCACCTCGCGCCGGGCGTCACCGAGGGCGTGCTGCAGGTCGTCGCGCAGGCCGCGAGCTGCGATGACGGCGGCGAGCACCCCGCGTGCCGGATCACCCGGCAGGACTGGGGCGTCCCGGTCCGGATCGAGGACGGCGGGTCGAGCGAATTGAGCCTGGTCATGGCCGGTGAACCCCGGACCGGCGGGTAACATGCAGGCCGTGTCTGACGGGCCGAAACTCGAAATCCAGATGCTGCACGACCGGGTACTCGTGCGGCTGTCGCCGGAAGAGGGAGAGCGCCGCAGCAGCGGCGGCATCGTGATCCCCGCAACGGCGCAGGTCGCGCGCCGGCTCGCGTGGGGTGATGTACTGGGCGTAGGCAACAGTGTGCGAAACGTCAAGACCGGCGATCGCGTGCTCTTCAACCCGGAGGACCAGCTCGAGGTCGAGATCCAGGGCGAGGGGCACCTGGTGATGCGCGAACGCGACATCCACGCGGTGGCGACCGAGCGGACCGAGCACGGGACGGGGCTCTACCTGTAGGTCGGCTCCCGCGAAAGGGCAGGCGCGTGGCAGACGAAGAGGTACGCGAGCGCACAGACGCGCTCACCCCCGAGACGGCGACCGAGCTGCCCGCCCCCGAGGCACCGCAGCCGCCGGCCGAGCCTGACGGCGAGACGGCTCCGGAACACCCGGCGGCGGCTGGGGAGCCGGCCGAGCCGATCGGCGGCGGGACGGCCGAGCTGCCTGCGTCGGCTGAGCTGCGTGGGTCGGCTGAGCTGCCTGCGTCCGCCGAGCCGCTTGTGGCGGCTGAGCTGCCTGCGCCGGCTGAGGGCGCCGCGGCCGAGCCATCTGGGCCTGCCGCCGAGGCGCCGGCCACAGCCGCCGATGTGCCTGCCGTGGCCGGGTGGCCCACCTCTGCCGACTCCTCCGTGGAGCCCGCGACCGTAGCCGTGGCCGAGTGGCCGCCTGTTGTTGCGGCTCCGGCTGTCGATCCTGCCGGCGCCACGGATCTCTTCTCCGATGATCTCCTCGGCGAGCTTCTCGAAGATCCCGCGCCGCCTGCTCCGGAGAGTCCGGCCCGGAAGCTTCGGAAGGGTGTTGCCCGGGCCATGATGGCCGTTGGGCTTGCTCTCGGCCTCTTCGTCATCCTCTACGCCGTCGATCTCGCCGTCAGCGCCGGGGATGTTCCGCGCGGGGTGACCGTCGCCGGGATCGATGTCGGGGGGCTCAGCCATGCCGAGGCGGAAGCGAAGCTGCGGCGGGAACTCGAGCCGCGGCTGATCCGGCCCGTTGCCATCCACGGTGGGGACGTGCAAGCCGAACTGCTGCCCTCGCAGTCCGGGCTCGGGCTCGACTGGCCCAACACCCTCGGGCTCGCCGGGCACCAGCCGCTGAGCCCGATCACGCGGATCATGTCCTTCTTCACCAGCCGCGAGGTCGGGGTCGCGACGCGCACCGACCAGAACCGGATCGCGGAGGCCGTGCGGGAGCTCGCCGAAGGCAAGCTGAACCACCCCGCCACCGAAGGCTCGGTCGGGTTCACGCCGATCGCGGGCAGCGACGGCGGGGTCACCGCCTACCCGATCCTGCCGCGGCAGGGCCAGCAGCTGTCCGACCTGGCCGGCGCCGTGCACACCGTCACCGACCACTGGCTCGACCCGGGCGGGGTCCGGCTGGCCATGGCCATCACGCCCGTGCGCGCGACCACCGCCGGGGTGCAGGCGGCCTGCCGGCAGATCGTCGTGCCCGCGGTCGCGAAGCCGGTCGTCGTGCACGGCGAAGGCAAGGACGTTCCGCTCAAGCCCGCGGCGATCGCGTCGTCGTTCCAGTTCGCCGCGGTCGAGGGCGGGGCCGTCGAGGTCCGCATCGACCAGGGGAAGCTGCAGGCCGCCCTGAAGGACGGGCTCGCGAGCACCGAAACCGAGGGCAAGGACGCGCAGATCGTCTTCACCGGCGACCAGCCGACGGTCGAGCCCTCCGAGGACGCCCGCAAGGTCGACTGGGAGAAGACCTTCCTGCCCCTGATCGACGTGCTCAAGAAGACCGACGGGCGGGATCTCCCCGTCGTCTACAGCGCGACGGCACCCGGCGTGACCACCGACGCCGCCAGCGCGCTCGGCATCAAGGAGGTCATCGGCGAGTTCACCACCGGTGGCCTCACCGGCCCGGCCGAGACGAACAACCAGACGCTCGCCGCCCGCGTGTCCGGCACGATCGTCAAGCCCGGCGAGACGTTCAGCCTCGGCGGCCGCTCCGGCCCGCGCACCGCGGACGCCGGCTACGTGCCCGCCCCGGTCGACGAGGACGGCACCGGCGCCGACGTGGTCGGCGGCGGCGTCTCCCAGCTGGCGTCCACTTTGTACAACGCCGCCTACCTCGCCGGCCTGGCCGACGCCGGCCACCTGGAGCACGACCACTACCTCGACCGCTACCCCGTCGGCCGCGACGCCAAGGCCGTCAACGCCGACGGCAGCCCGGTCGAGCTCAAGCTGACCAACGACGCGGCGACCGGCGTCGCCATCCAGGCCACCGTCTCCGGCGACTCGGTGACCGTCCGGATCTGGGGCACCCGGCACTTCCGCGTCGAGGGCCAGACCGGCGCGCAGACACCCGGCGACCCGCCGCCCATCCAGTTCGGCTCCGGTGGGGCGGGCGTGTGTCAGCCCTCGATCGGTTCGTCCGGCTTCAGCGTCACCGACACGCGCGTGCTCTACGACCTCGCGAGCGGCACCGAGCTCCGGCGGACGTCGCACACCGCGACCTACGGCCCGCGTCCGACCGTTCTCTGTTGAGTTGTCAGCGAAGGACCATGCACCCCGCCTCCTCGAAGTCGCGCAGCCACGCCGGCTCCCGGAGCTGCTTGTTCCACCGCAGATCCAGCTTGTCCAATTTGGACAGCCGGGCGAGCGACGCCGGCAACGTCGTCAGCGAGTTCTCGCGCAGGTCCAGCTGACGCAGCTCACCCAGCAGCCCGATCGACGACGGCAGCGAAGTGAGCCGGTTGCCGCGCAGGTGCAGCTCTCGCAACGCACCCAGCGCGCCGATCGACTCGGGCAGCGCGGTCAGCTCGTTGCGGTACAGCCGGAGTTCGCGCAGCGCCGCGAACCCCGACAGGTCCGAGGGCAGCGAAGCGATTCGGTTGTCCGTGCAGCCCAGGTACCGCAGCTTCCCCAGCCGGCACCAGGCATCCGGGAACTTCGTGAGCCGGTTGTCGCTGACGTACAGGTACTCGGTGAGCCCGGCCAGCTCGCCCAGCTCGCCGGGCAGTGACTCGAACCGGTTGTGCCCCAGGTCGAGCGTGTGCAGTGACGTCAGCGCCGAGATCCCCGGCGGCAGCGAGGAAATCCGGTTCGCCGCCAGGTTCAGCACGCGCAAGGACGTCAGCGACCACAGCGAACCGGGCACCTCCGAGATCGCGTTCTTGTACAGGTCCAGCTGTGTGACGCCGTCAGACAAAGAAGGTACCGCCGTCAGCCCCCGATCGCTCAGCTCCAGCGACGTCATGACGACCTCCGGGTCAAGGGCAGCAACGCCCACGTCGAGGCGTCGTCCGGAGTGGACACCTGGATCCGCAGGCCCGGCGCCTCCGACACCGCCAGCTCGGTCAAGCGGAGGCGCATCAGGCCCGCCCGCGGGTGCTGGAACGCCCGCAACCGCGGCCGCGGTTCCGCGACCTCGTGGCGCGCCCACAGCTCGGCGAACTCGGGGCTCAGCTCCGCCAGCCGCCGGATGTCCTCGTCCCACGACGGGTCACCGACGTGCCTGCCGTACTCGGCGCGCATCCGCGCGACCATGTGCGGCACCTCCTCGTCGTAGTTCAGCAGCATCCGCCGCGCGTTCGGCTCGGTGACGCAGCACCACAGCAGGTTCTTGTGCAGGCACGGCAGGCTGTGCCACTCCCAGAACAGCTCCTCCTGCGCCGCGTTCGACTCGAGGATGTCGAACCGGCCGTTGACCACCGTGGCCGGCAGCGGATCCAGCGCGCGCAGCACCTCGAGCACCGTGTCCGGCACCACCTCGACCGACGACGGCAGCCGCGACGGCGTCAGCTCCGCCAGCCGGTACAGGTGCTCGCGCTCGGGGTGGTCCATCCGCAGCGTGCGCGCCACCGCGTCGAGCACCTGCGAGCTCGCGTTGATCGGCCGCCCCTGTTCGAGCCACGTGTACCAGGTGACGCCGACGCCGGCGAGCAGCGCGACCTCCTCCCGCCGCAACCCGCTGGTGCGACGGCGCACGCCGGGCGGCAGCCCGACCTCCTCCGGGCCGATCCGCGCGCGGCACGCCTTGAGGAACTGGCCGAGTTCCTCCCGGCGGCTGGTGTGGACCTGCGTTGACGTCATGCGGACCATGGTGCCGGAGGGGTACGACAATTTTCGGAGAAGCAGGTGCTGCCAGTACCAGCATCACCAGGCTCTCTCCGAAGCCGGCCGAAGAATCCCAAGGTCAGACCCATGACTCTGACCACCGATGCCCCGGCCATCCCGGACCGGGCCGCCGCGCGACCGTGGTTCATGCTGGCCGTCCTGCTGCTCGGCCAGTTCATGGCGCTGCTCGACGTCACCGTCGTGAACGTCGCCATGACCGACATCCGCACCGACCTGCACGCGTCCGGCGCTGCCCTGCAGCTCGTCGTTTCCGGCTACACCGTGGGCTACGCGATGCTGCTGATCACCGGCGCCCGGCTCGGCGAGCTGTTCGGACGGCGACGGCTGTTCGTCACCGGCGTCGTCGCCTTCACCGCCTGCTCGCTGCTCTGCGGGCTCGCGCCGGACCCGGCGACGCTCATCATCGCGCGGATCGCCCAGGGCGCCGGCGCGGCGCTGATGATGCCGCAGGTCATCAGCGTCATCCAGGCGCAGTTCAGCGGTCCCGCGCGGGCCAAGGCGCTCAGCGCGTACACCGCGGTCATCTCCGTCGCGTTCGTCTCCGGCCAGGTCGTCGGCGGGGTGCTCGTCGGCGCGGACCTCTTCGGGGCGGGCTGGCGGCCGATCTTCCTGGTGAACGTGCCGATCGGCGTCCTCGTGGCCGCGCTCGCCCTGCGGCTGGTGCCCGGTGGCGCGGCGAAAGCCGGCCGCCGCCTCGACCTCGCCGGCCTGGCGATCGCCGTGCCCGCGGTGGTGCTCCTCGTGCTGCCGCTCGTCCTCGGGCACGAAGCCGGCTGGCCGCTGTGGACGTTCGTTTCCCTCGCGGCGGGCGCGCTGCTGGCGGTGCTTTTCGTGGTCGTGGAACGCCGGGTGCGCGACCCGCTGGTCAACCTGGGCGTCCTCAAGGTCCGCGGTGTCGCACCGGGACTGGCCGCGCTGGCCACCGGAGTCGCTTCCTACGGCGGTTTCCTGTTCTGCGTGGCGCTGCACCTGCAGGCCGGCCTCGGGGAGACGGCACTGGCTGCGGGCCTGACCATGGCGCCCGGCGGCGTGGTCTTCGGCGTGTGCGGGTTCTTCTGGAACAAGCTGCCCGCACGCCTCCACGCGGCACTGACGCCCTGCGGCTACGCCGGGTCCGCGGTCGCGTACGCGTTGCTGGGGTGGAGCCTGAAGGACGGCGGGAACGGCGGTGCGCTCTTCTTCGCCGCACTCCTGCTGTTCGGCCTCTCCATGGGCGTGGCGTTCGGGTCCCTGATGGCGCACGCGCTCACGCACGTCCCGCTCGAGCGCGCGGCGGACGCCAGCGGCCTGCTCACGACGACGTTGCAGCTGGGCCAGGTCGTCGGGGTGGCGGCCTTCGGCAGCCTCTTCCTGACGCTGGCCGGCACCTCCTCCGCCCACGCCGTCTCCACGACGATGACCTGGGCGGCGGTCTTGCTGCTGGTAGGCGTCGGCTTCGCCGTCGTGCTCGCCCGCGCGTCGGTCAAGCGGTAGTCACGGAAAAGCCCGGCCGGTTCACCCGAAAGTGAGCCGGCCGGGCCGAAGTCCGAAAGCGTTACCTGGTTACCCCGCGGCGGCCGTAGGCACCGGCGGCGATGCTGACGCCGATCGCGGCCAGGACGACCTGGGTGAGGATCTCCAGCCAGTCGATGCCGTTCGTGTCGGCGTAGCCCAGCCCACGAGCGATGGCCGTACCGATGAAGGCGGCGATGATACCGATCAAGATGGTCAGCCAGATCGGGATGCTCTGCTTGCCGGGAGCGACCAGCCGGCCCAGAACGCCGATGATCAGCCCGACGATGATGGCGCTGATGATGCCGGCGACAGTCATCACTTTCTCCTCTCGGTGATCGCGGGTCCGGCCACTCGGTCCCGCGAACTCGCAGACGGAATTCCCCGGCGATCCGGGCTCGAAACGCCGAAGGGCCCCTTCCCGGTCCGGAAAGGGGCCCTTCGGCGGAACACGTTGATCAGAACGCGGCTTCGTCCAGCTCCATGAGCGCGTTGTCGGCGGCCTCCACGATGGCGCGGCGGGCGGTCAGCTCCGGCAGCACCTGCTTCGCGAAGAACGAGGCCACGGCGATCTTGCCCTCGTAGAACGGGACGTCCTTGGCGGACGCACCCGCGTCGAGCTTGCCGATGGCGACCTCGGCGTGCTTGAGCAGCTGCCAGCCGATGAGCAGGTCGCCGACCGACATCAGCAGGCGGACCGTGTGCTGGCCGACCTTGTTGATGTTCTGCGGGTCTTCCTGCGACGTCGTCAGGTAGCCGATCAGCGAGCCGAGCATGCCCTGGGTGTCCTCGAGGGCCTGCTTGAGCAGCGCACGCTCGTTCTTGAGCCGGCCGTTGCCCGCCTCGGACTCGATGAACTTGGTGATTTCCCCGGCGACGAAGGCCAGCGACTGGCCCTTGTCGCGGACGATCTTCCGGAAGAAGAAGTCCAGCGACTGGATGGCCGTGGTGCCCTCGTACAGCGAGTCGATCTTCGCGTCGCGGATGTACTGCTCGATCGGGTAGTCCTGCAGGAAGCCGGACCCGCCCAGGGTCTGCAGCGACTGCACGAGCTGCTCGGTGGCGCGCTCGGAGCCGACGCCCTTGACGATCGGCAGCAGCAGGTCGTTGACGCCGTGCGCGAGCTTCTGGTCGCCCTCGCCGGTCCACAGCTGGTCCTGGAACGACGCGGTGTACAGGTAGACCGCGCGGAGGCCTTCGGAGTACGCCTTCTGGAGCATCAGCGAGCGGCGGACGTCCGGGTGGTGCGTGATGGTGACGCGCGGGGCGGCCTTGTTCAGCATGTTCGGCAGGTCGGCGCCCTGGACGCGCTCCTTGGCGTACTCGAGCGCGTTGAGGTAACCGGTCGACAGCGTCGCGATGGCCTTCGTGCCGACCATCATCCGGGCGTACTCGATGACCTGGAACATCTGCGCGATGCCGTCGTGCACCTCGCCGAGCAGCCAGCCCTTGGCCGGGGTGCCGTGCTGGCCGAAGGTCAGCTCACACGTCGTCGAGGCCTTGATGCCCATCTTGTGCTCGACGCCGGTGACGAAGGCGCCGTTGCGCTCGCCCAGCTCACCGGTCTTGGTGTCGAAGTGGAACTTCGGCACGAGGAACAGCGACAGGCCCTTGGTGCCCGGCTTGGTCTCGATGCCGGGGCCCTCGGGGCGGGCGAGCACCAGGTGCATGATGTTTTCGCTCATGTCGTGCTCACCCGACGTGATGAACCGCTTCACGCCGTCGATGTGCCAGGAGCCGTCCTCCTGCTGGGTGGCCTTCGTGCGGCCCGCGCCGACGTCGGAGCCGGCGTCCGGCTCGGTCAGCACCATGGTGGCGCCCCACTGCCGGTCGATCATGAGCTGGGCCCAGTGCTTCTGCTCTTCGGTGCCGTTCTTGTCGACGATCATCGCGAAGTTCGGGCCCGCCATGTACATGAACAGCGGGGCGTTGGCGCCGAGGATGAGCTCGGACGCGGCCCACTGCACGGTCGGGGGGAGACCGAAGCCGCCGAGGTCGTTGGTCAGGCCGAGGCGCCACCACTCGCCGTCGAGGAGCTGCTTGTAGCTCTTCTTGAAGGACTCGGGGATCTTGACGCTGAACGTCTTCGGGTCGTACACGGGCGGGTTGCGGTCGGCGTCGGCGAAGGACTCGGCGAGCGGGCCGGTCGCGAGCTTGTTCAGCTCGGACAGCACGCCGCGCGCGGTCTCTTCGTCGGATTCGGCGAGCACGCCCTTGCCCAGGCGTTCCTGCACGCCGAGTACCTCGAAGAGGTTGAACTCCAGGTCTCGGACGTTGCTCTTGTAGTGGCCCATGTCGTCACTCCAATGTGTTCGGCTCCCCGGCCGGGCACATGTTCGCCTTACTCGCCGGTAACTTCAGGATATTACCTGCGGGTAACTCGGGCAAGCAGATCCGCACTTCCGAGTATCGGAAATCCACGCGATTGTGGGCTTCTTCCTGGGTAACGAGCGTCAGCGGTTGCCCGGGATCGCCGTTGTGTCGGCCGTCACCGGGACGTGCCCGTCTTCGGGCCGGGCGATGAGGATGCCGCCGCGGAAGGCGATGGTCACCGCGTGTGTCCGGTCCCGGGCGGAAAGCTTGCGCAGGATGCTCTTCACGTGCGTCCGGACGGTTTCGACGGACAGGAACAGCAGCTTCGCGATGGCCGAGTTTTCGAGCCCTTCGGCGACCAGCTGGAGCACCTGGTATTCGCGCCTGGACAGCGGCATCCCGCCCCGCGGGGCCGGCGGGCTGTCGTGGGCGAGGTCGCCCTTCGGCGCGCTCGCCCGCTTCGGCCGGGCGGTGAGGGCGGCCAGCGCCGGGTCGATGTAACGGCGTTCGCTGTGCGCCCTGCGGATCGCTTCGGCGAGCCGCCGTGAATCGATCGACCGCGGCACGATCGCGTGCGTGCCTGCGGCGATCGCGGCCGCGAGGTACTGCTGCGTGCGATTCGCGTCACGGATCAGGGTGACCAGGATGAGGGCCGGGTCGCCGGCGTTGAGCAGCTTGGTCAGGTGGCAGTTCGGGTCCAGCGCCGAGTCCAGCACGACCACGTCCGGCTTGACCTGCTCGCACAGCTGCAGGGCCGCGTGGTGGCTGGCGGCCTGTCCGGCCCAGTGCAGCCCCTGGCTGCGGTGGACGAGCGCGGCGAGGCCGTCGCGGAAGATCGGGACGGGGTCGACGACCGCCACGCCGAGGCTGCGCCCGCCGCCGGGTCCGGCCGGTGGCCCCGTGGGCCTGCGGGTGGGCTCGATGCCGTGCATCGCGGGCCTCCGTCTCTGCGCTGTCGCCCCCGGGGCGCCGGACGTCTCCGGCACCGCCCGGTCTCCCTGCTGGGACCGGTCGGAAGTGACTCCTCCTGCTTGGTACGAGTCGCGATTGCGCAGCTCATGACGCCAAATCCCCCTCATGGCCCAATCCGCCGGTCACAGCAAACTTTACGTAGAACTTGATCTTGAAGAGTTGGCTCGGCCGGGCGGGAAAGGACCTGATGGGGCAGTCGGCGCTACTGAGGGTGGCCCGCGGTGCGTTCAACGATTTCGACAGTGCTCGGTTGCGGCCCGCAGCTCGGCGAATTCGGCGGCCAGCCCGGCCGGTGTCCAGTGTGCGTTGAGCCCGCTCGGGTTCGGCAGCACCCACACGTGGGTGTCCCCGATCCGGTGGTCCTGCCGGCCGACGCGCGCCTTCGGGAACCCGAACGCGGTCCGGTACGCGGTGATCCCGACGACGGCCAGCCACCGCGGCCGGTACTCGAGCACCTTCGCGACCAGCAGCTTCCCGCCTTCGCGCAGTTCGTCGGCGCTGAGCTCGTCGGCGCGGGCCGTGGTCCGGGCGACGACGTTCGTGATGCCGAGCTTGAGGTCGAGCAGCTCGTCCTGCTCGCTCGGCTCGTACCGCCGCGGGGTGAAGCCGCCGCCGTGGAGCGCGGGCCAGAAGCGGTTGCCGGGCCGCGCGAAGTGCCGGCCGAGCGCGCCGGAGTAGAGGCCGGGGTTGATGCCGCAGAAGAGGACGTCGAGGCCGGGCGCGATGACGTCGGGGATGGTGGCGTTGTGCGCCGCGGCCAGCTGGTCCTTCGTGGGTCGGGTGCTCACCGGTCCAGTTTCCGGCACGCTCGGGGGATGGAGGCCACCGCGGACGGCTCGCCCGTCGACGTCTACCTGCTGCTCCCGCCGGACGGCGAGGCGGACATCGTGCACGCGGCGGTCCCGCCGGGGGCGTCGATCCTCGAACTCGGCAGCGGTGCCGGGCGGGTCACCCACCCGCTGGCCGAGCTGGGCCACGAGGTCGTCGCCGTGGACGACTCGCCGTCGATGCTCGCGCACGTCCGGGCCGAGACGGTGTGCGCCCGGATCGGCGACCTGCGGCTCGGCCGCACGTTCGACGCCGTTCTGCTCGCCAGCCACCTGGTCAACACCGAGCGGGACGAGGACCGGCACGCGATGCTCGCCGCCGCGACGCGGCACCTCGCCCCGGACGGGCGGCTGATCGTCGAGTGGCACCCGCCCGAGTGGTTCGCCACGGTCGAGTCCGGCCGGCGCGGGCGGCTCGGCGAGGTGGAGATCGAGCTGGCCGACGTCGTCCGCGACGGCGACCTGCTGTCGGCGACGGTCCGCTACGCGGCCCGCGGCCGGCAGTGGCACCAGGAGTTCACCTGCCGCCGCATCGCCGTCGACACCCTGCTGACCTCGGCCGATCTCGCCTTCGACGGCTGGCTTTCCGCCGACCGGAACTGGTTCGCCGCCCGCCGTCGTCGCGTGGGGTAGCGAATTCGGTACGGACCTGCGTAACCTGTGTGATCTCCCGCACAGCGCCGTACCGAGGAGGATTTCGTGCAGCTTCCGATCGTCCTCGGGCTGGTGGCGCTGGTTCTCGCCGTCGCCGCGCTCGTCGTCGTCCTGGAAGACCGGCGGGCCGCCAAGCGGGCGGCCCTGCAGCGGAAAGCCCGGTTAGCGCGTTTCGGCTGGGTGTTCGGCGCGCTGCTGCTGACCCTGCTCCGTGGCCGTTCTTCAACGGTCGACGTGCAGCCGGCCCGGCGCCGAACGCGTTGTTCATGAGGTCGTCGACGTCGAAGATGCGGTAG
>Ga0207678_10005623_pt1 | contig 11208 bp, 11 predicted proteins | sample KBSC63metaG_FD_184319 | JGI IMG/M metagenome (GOLD analysis project Ga0207678, IMG submission 184319) | Corn rhizosphere microbial communities from Kellogg Biological Station, Michigan, USA - KBS C6-3 metaG (SPAdes) (version 2) | ecosystem: Host-associated > Plants > Roots > Rhizosphere > Soil ...
GCCCATGCCCCAATCACGCGAATAAACAGCGCCCGCGCGGCGTCATCCATTCCCGCGGACCTGGTTAAGGTCGGCCCGGTTCAGGTCGGCACGGCCGTCAGCAAAACCTTGTGGTCCGCGGTGATCTGGAATTTGCTGATCGGCTGCGCGGAGGCCGCCATCGAGCCGGAGTACCAGACGTTGCCCTCGTCCTTGGCCGTCGTCCAGGATGCCACCTGAGTCCGCGTCCCGTCGGGGTGGACGACCCACAGCTGGCAGGTGGTCCCGACCGGGATCTTGTCCACCAGGACCTCGAACGCGTCGCCCCACAGTTCGTGCGAGTAGGCCACGGACGCACTCACCCCGCCGCTGCCCGTCGCCTCGACAGTCTCCCAGTGCGTGCCGGGGAGCGCGACCGGAATCGGAACGGTCCGCGTGGTCGTGATCGAGCTCAGCCCGCCGAACAGGCCCCCGGCGATGGCCACCACGGCCGCGGCCGCGGCCAGGAAGCGCCACCGGGTCCGGCGCCGTCTGGCTTCGGCCAGGTCGAGCACGGTGCCGATCAGCTCTTCCGGCGGCCGGTCGTCGGCGCCCGCGTACGTTCCGGCGCGGACGGTGTCGTCGGCGCAGATCCGGCTGATCTCGTCCGGATTCACCCGGGCCAGCAGGGCGGGCAGGCCGGCCAGGCCGGCCAGTTCGTCCCGGCAGTCCCGGCACGTCACCAGGTGCGTGTCGACCAGAGCGCGCTCGGCGGGATCGATAGCGCCGAGCACGTACACGCCAAGCGAGAGCCTGGCGTCGGTGCAGTCCCATATCTGGGTCATGGCGCCAGCCCTCGTTCCTGCAGCGCCAGCTTGAGCGCTTTCAATGCGTAAAACGTCCGTGACTTCACGGTCCCCGCCGGTATGCCCAGCGTGGCGGCTGCTTCGGCCACCGAGCAGCCCCGGTAGTAGGTCTCGACGATCACTCGCCGGTGGTCAGGTCGCAGTGATGCCAGGGCATCCGCGACGGCCCACGACTCGAGCGTCCGGTCGGCGTCGTCGTCGGAAGGGAGCAACTCCAGCGCCGCCTGCCCGGTCTCCGGCGGCCTGGCCTGCCTGGCGCGGTAAGAATCGACCGCGAGGTTGCGCGCGACGGCGAACAGCCACGGCCTGGCCGGCCGGTCGGCCAGCGCCTCGGGATGGCGCCATGCCCGCACAATGGTTTCCTGCACTAGATCCTCCGCGCGCTGCCTGTCACCGCCGGTGAGGTGGAGGGCATAGCGAAGCAGGGCACCGCCGTGTTCGGCGTACAGTGCCCGTACAAAAGCCTCGTCTGCCACCCGCCCTGAACGGGGTGCGGTTCCCGCGTTCGGCACATCACTAGATACGTCTGGTGGCCGCTGGTGGTTCAAATGGTGGTTCAAATGCCCAGGAAAGTTCTTGTCGCCGGGCGCTGCCCCTGGTATCTGGGGGCCGGGAGGAGGTCCGTGCTGGCTCATGGGGCACCGCTATATAACTTCGGAAAGTAACAACTCGGACACTGGGGCGTTATCAACCCAGTGTGCCGCAATGCGGCCGGAATGCCCAACTGTGTGGTCCGGAACGATGGTAGTGCGGGCATTGATCATCCTCCGGCGAACTGGGGGAGGACCTCGATGACGGCGGCGTCAGGCAGGATCACGCCGGACGCCGCGGCACGGCTGGCGGCCGCGCCGTCGACCAGGAAAGAGGACGCGGCCAGCACCCGGCGCAGGCGGGAGTCGTCCCCCCGCCGGGCCAGGACCACGTCGAGTGCCTCCGCCAGCGTGCCCGCATCGACGGATTCCAGCTCTACGCCGGCCGCCTCCCTGGCCGCGGCCCAGTACTGGATTGTCACGGTGGCCATCTGGGATATCCTTCTCTAGACGGACCCGGGCGCTGTTGCCCCCGGGTCCTTGTCTGTTTTTATACAAGCAGTCGGGTAGTGGAGGTGCCACCGAGTGAGCGACCTGCTGCTGATCACCAGCGTGCTCGAGCCGTCCGCTGAGGTGCTGCCGGCCCTCGGGCTCCTGCTGCACCCGGTCCGCGTGCTGCCCGCGGACGCGTCCGCCCTGGTGGAGGCGCCGCCCGCCGATGCCGTGCTGGTAGACGCCCGTCGCGAGCTCGTGCACGCCAAGAGCATCTGCCGCCTGCTGCAGGCGACCGGCCTGGACTGCCCGCTCTTCGCGATCGTGACCGAGGGCGGCCTCGCGGCGGTGAGCGCCGAGTGGGGCGCCGACGACGTGATCTTGCACACAGCCGGCCCCGCCGAGGTAGAGGCCAGGATCAGGCTGGCCATCGGCCGCCGCGCCGCCGCCACGGTCGCCGAGGCGCCGGATGAGATCCGCTCGGGCGAACTGGCCATCGACGAGGCAACCTACGCGGCCCGGCTGCGCGGCCGCGTGCTCGACCTCACCTTCAAGGAGTTCGAGCTGCTCAAGTTCCTCGCCCAGCATCCGGGCCGGGTCTTCACCCGCGCGCAGTTGCTGCAGGAGGTCTGGGGCTACGACTACTTCGGCGGCACCCGCACGGTTGACGTTCACGTCCGGCGGCTGCGAGCCAAACTCGGCCCCGAACACGACGCCCTGATCGGCACCGTGCGCAACGTCGGCTACCGGTTCGTGCCGGTCAAGGGCGACAGGGCAGCTGCCGACGAGCGTGCCAGGGGCGTGCGAGACCACACCGCGGCCACGACACAATGACTGGATGACCGAATCGGAGATCACCGGCGCTGAACTTACCACCGCCCAGGCCGGTGAGGTCCTGGCCCTGATCGAGGCGGCGCGGCTGGCCGACGGCGTGGCGCCGCTCTCGGAGCACGGGATGCTGCGGCTGAGCTACGGCAGCGCCGGCGGCGGCCGGGATTTCATCGTGATCGCGGGCGGGCGGATCGCGGGCTACGCCTACCTGGATCCGCCATCGGGGGATCAAGGGGGCGAGGGCGAGGTGACCGGCGAGCTCGTCATTCACCCGGATCGCCGGCGGCACGGACTCGGCCGGGCGCTGACCGGCGAGCTCGCCGTGGCGGCGGATGGTCGCGTCCTGCGGCTCTGGGCTCACGGCGATCTGCCCGCGGCCGCCGCGCTGGCCCGGACGGCCGGGTTCGAGCGCTTCCGGGCCCTGTGGCAGATGCGCCGCTCGCTGAGTGAGCCGCTGGACCAGCCGGCGCTACCGGCGGGGCGGGCACTGCGCACCTTCGTGCCCGGCCAGGACGAGGACGAGTGGCTGACGCTGAACGGCCGGGCCTTCGCCAAGCACCCCGAACAGGGCGGCTGGACCCGGCACGACCTGGAACTGCGGGAACGGGAACCATGGTTCGACCCGGCGGGCTTCTTCATCGCGGAACGCGACGGCCACATGACCGGCTTCCACTGGACCAAGATGCACGACCCCACGCTGGGCGAGGTCTACGTGGTCGGCGTCGATCCCGACGAGCAGGGCAGCGGGCTCGGCCGGGCGCTCACCCTGGCCGGGCTTCGTTACCTGCGCGATCGCGGGGCAGCCCAGGCGATGCTCTACGTGGACGAGGACAACGTCCCCGCGATCAGGTTGTACGAGGGCCTCGGCTTCACCCGGACCACGGTCGACGCCATGTACCGGCGCGGGCCCCAGCGCTGATTTCAGCGCCAGTTACGGGCGCTAGTTGTCGCGGATGCCAAGCGCCTCGTCGAGTTCCGCGGGCGTCAGCGGCCGGTCCGTGGCCGCGACCGCGCTCAGCACCTCGGCGTAGAGCTCAATCTCATCAAGGGCGACGCGGTCGTGGACACGAAGATCCAACTGCCTGGGAATCGTGCTCACCTCCGGCGCTGGTCGCGAGTCCGTTCGCTTGCGCCCCAGGTTACGTGCCGACACTGCTCCTCCGCATGACCCATCAGGGCCATTCAGGTACCACCTTCACGTGCGGTTTTACCCAGCCGTGCCGTAACGATTCCGGAAAACCGCCGCACAGTTGCCACCGATCAGGTACGAAGCGCCACAGGTGTCACATTGGCATCCCTACACATAGAGTGCATTACCCGTAACATCGCCCATCTGGGTGTAGAGCAGCACCAACAGGGACACTGGGTCGTTCCACTTGCGCGAGCCATCGTCACAGACAAGAGTCATGCACGTATTCGCCCCGTCCGACCCGCCCTGAGCCCGCATACTACAGAAGTAGCGGTCCTGCGTTCCGGATACCGTTCCCGCCTACTTACTAAGATGATCTCGGGAAGCCATGAATGACAACAGTGATCTCCTGCCGAACCTCACTCACGAGGACGCCTTCGAAGTTCAGATGCGCGGCTATAGCCGCCGTCAGGTGGACGAGTTCATCGCCCGCTGCCGCAGCCAGATCCGCGATCTGGAGCAGCGACTTGCCCGTGCCCTCGACGACAGCGAGGAGATGAGGCGCGACCTGGCCACAGCCCGCCAGCAGGCACTCGGGGCCAAGCCCGCGCACGAGGAAGTCAGCGAGCGCATCGCCCAGATCCTCAAGCTGGCCGACGACGAGGCCAGGTCCCAGAAGTCGAAGGCCCACGAGGAGATAGCCAGGCAGCGCAACGACGCGCAGTCCGAGGCGGAGAAGATCAGGACCGAGGCCCGCGAGCAGGCGGAGCGCATGCTCACGGCCGCCCAGGAACAGGCCGAACGGGCCATCACCTCCGCGCGCGCCGAGGCGGAAAAGACCGTCAGCGGCGCCCGGAACGAGGCGGAGAAGACGCTCACCTCGGCCAGGACCGAGGCCGAGCGCACCACCACCGAAGCGAGGAAGAAGTCGGAGAGCGCGCTGGCCAGCGCGAAGTCCCAGGCCAAGAAGGCGCTCGACGAGGCGACCGCGCGAGCCACCGCCATCCACGACGGCGCGGAGCGCCGCCTGAACCTGCTGTCCACGAGGCACGGTGAGACGATCAAGCGGCTCACCGACATCCTGGACGGCGTCTCCAGCCTGGTAGCCGCCGAGAACGCCCGCATGTCGCTCGAGGACGAGGTGGACCAGGCCACCGCCAAGACGATCGCCGGCGCGGAGCCCAACGGCGCGCCGCGGCCCGCCGCCGGGCCGACCGGTTCGCGGCCCGCGAGCCCGGGCGGAGCGCGCCCGGCCGGACCGGGTCCCGCCCGCCCCGCGGCTCCGTCGCCGCAGGGGACGCAGCCTTCGGCCGCCCACTCGTCGTCAGCTCAGTCCTCGCCAGCACAGTCGTCGCCCGCGCAGTCCTCTCCCGCGCAGGCACAGGAGAAGCCCGCTCAGGCCTCTCCCCGCGCCGCGGCCGTCGACAGCGATGACAAGGGCGATGGTGTCCGGGTCAGGCCCGGTAGCGACAACTTAGGCCGACCGTCCCGCTGCCGGTAATGCGCCGACGCCCTGCGCGAGCAAATCCAGGCGCCGCAGGATGACGCCCTCGCGCAGGGCCCACGGGCACAGTTCGAGCTGGTCGACGTCCAGCAGGTCGAGGATGGCGTCGGCGATGATGGCGCCGGCCGGCAACTGAGGGACCCGGCTGGCCGAGACGCCCGGGAGCTTGGTCCATTCGGCCTGGGTCAGCTTGGGCAGGCGCTCGGCCAGGGCGGCCACGTCGGAATGCCGCAGGACGCGCTTGACGTACGGGCCGTCGCCGGACGGGGCCGCCCCCGCGATCCTGGCCAGCTGCCGGAAGGTCTTCGAGGTGCCGACCACCTGATCGGGAGCGCCGTGGCGCAGCATACCGCCGGCTTCCCTGGCTATCTCGGCCCGCACATGCTTGCGGAGGCGGCGCACCTCCTGGGCGGACGGCGGGTCGGTGCTGATCCAGTCCCGGCTGAGCCGGCCGGCCCCGAGCGGCAGCGAGACCACCGCGTCCGGCTCTTCGTCGATCCCGGACGCCACCTCGAGTGAGCCGCCGCCGATGTCGATCACCAGCAGCCGCCCCGAGGACCAGCCGAACCAGCGGCGGGCGGCGAGAAAGGTGAGCCGGGCCTCCTCCTGACCGGTCATCACGTTGATCTGGGCTCCGGTCCGCTCACGGATCCTGGCCAGCACCTCCTCACCGTTCACGGCCTCCCGCACGGCCGAGGTAGCGAACGCGATGATGTCCTCGACGCCCTTGTCCTCCGCGATGCTGAGCGCCTCTTCGACCACCCCGCGCAGCCTGCTCTCGCCCGGCCCGGACAGCGAGTTGCCGTTCTCCAGCTGAGCCGCGAGCTTGAGTTCGGTCTTGTGGGAGAAGGCGGGCAGGGGGCGCGCTCCCGGGTAGGCGTCCACCACGAGCAGGTGAACCGTGTTCGACCCCACGTCAAGCACCCCAAGTCGCATACCTTGACGCTACCCTGCCAATTGCGGAAAAGGCTGGCTGGGCCGTGGATCGCGGACCGCGCTGAAAAGGGTTTCTGGAGGGTGAATCATGCGTAACGGGGAGGTGTCGTACTGGTGGCAGGCACGTGGCATCCCGCCGCGGCGGCCCTCGCTGCCGGGCAGCACCGAAGCCGATGTGTGCATCGTCGGCGCGGGTTATACCGGCCTGTGGACCGCCTACTACCTCAGCCGCGCCGACCCCGCGCTCAGGATCGTCGTGCTCGAGGCCAGCTTCGCCGGGTACGGCGCCTCCGGCCGGAACGGCGGCTGGGTGACGGCTGAGCTGCCCGGGTCCCGGGCGCGCTACGCCCGGCACCCGCGGGGCACGGACTGCGTCCGCGACCTCGAGCAGCACCTCCGTGACACGGTCGACGAGGTGGCCCGGGTCTGCGCGGCCGAGGGTATCGACGCGGGCCTGGTCAAGGGGGGCACGCTCTCCGTCGCCACCTCGGCAGCCCAGGAGGCCAGGCTGCGGCACCGGCTCGAGCAGGAACGGGCGTGGGGAGACGACGCCGGGATCGTTCGGTACCTGGAAAAGACGGAACTGGATGACCACCTGCGGCTGACCGGGGCGCTCGGCGCCCTCTACTCGCCGCACTGTGCCCGCGTGCAGCCGGCCGACCTGGTCGCCGGCCTGGCCGAGACGGCCACCCGGGGCGGGGTCCGGCTCTACGAGTCCACCCCGGTGACGTCGATCTCGGCCGGGCGGGCTCGCACCCAGGCCGGCGACGTGCGCGCGCCTTATATCGTGCGCTGCACCGAGGGGTTCACCGCGGACATGCCGGGCCAGCACCGGACGCTGCTGCCGATGAACAGCTCGATGATCATCACCGGCCCGCTCGGCGATGAGGCCTGGAGGTCGATCGGCTGGGATCGCTTCGAGACGCTCGGCGACGAGGCGCACGCGTACATCTACGCCCAGCGCACGGCGGACGGGCGGATCGCGCTCGGCGGCCGCGGCGTCCCGTACCGGTTCGGCTCCGGTATTGACCACGACGGCGCGATCGCGCCGTCGACGATCGCACAGCTCGGCCGGATCCTGCGCCGTATGTTCCCGGCCGCGGCCGGAGCCGGGCTCGAGCACGCATGGTGCGGCGTGCTCGGGGTGCCGCGGGACTGGTGCGCCACCGTCACCCTGGATCCGCAGACCGGCCTGGGCTGGGCGGGCGGCTACTCGGGCCACGGAGTGGCCGCCGCCAACCTGGCCGGCCGGACGCTCGCCGACCTCGTGCGCGGCGTCCCCAGCCCGCTCACCACCCTGCCCTGGGTCGACCACCGCTCGCCGCGGTGGGAACCGGAGCCGGCCCGCTGGACCGGGGTGCGCGGCCTGTACGCCCTGTACCGGACGGCGGACCGGCTGGAGTCGGCCCGCCGGTCGCCGCGCACCTCGGCGCTGGCCCGCGCGGGCGACCTGATCTCCGGGATACCGCACTAGCCGACGACGGGGCCGGCCGCGGCTGCCCGCCGCGGCCGCCCCGATCATCGGGTCCAGGCCGTCCCGGGCGGGGACGGCCTGGACATCGGCTGCTGTCAGGCGAGGTCGAACCGGTCGGCGTTCATGACCTTGTTCCACGCCGCGACGAAGTCGTTCACGAACTTCTCCTTCGCGTCGTCGCTCGCGTAGACCTCCGCCAGCGCGCGCAGCTCGGAGTTCGCCCCGAAGACGAGATCCACCCGGCTGCCGGTCCACTTGACCGCTCCGGTGGACGCGTCGCGCCCCTCGAACGTGTTCGCGTCCTCGGAGACCGGCTTCCACGTCGTGCCCATGTCGAGCAGGTTGACGAAGAAGTCGTTGGTCAGCGACCCGGGGGTGGCGGTGAAGACGCCGAGGCTGGACCCGTCGTGGTTCGCGCCCAGGACGCGGAGGCCGCCGACCAGGACCGTCATTTCGGGCGCGCTCAGCGTGAGCAGGTTCGCCTTGTCGAGCAGCAGGTACTCGGCGGGCAGCCCATTGACCTTCCCGAGGTAGTTGCGGAACCCGTCCGCCTTCGGCTCGAGCGCGGCGAACGACTCCGTGTCGGTCTGGTCCTGCGACGCGTCGGTGCGGCCCGGCGTGAAGGGCACCTCGACGGTGACGCCGCCGTCCCTGGCGGCCTGCTCGACGGCCGCCGCGCCGGCGAGCACGATCACGTCGGCTAGCGAAACCTGCTTGCCGCCGGCCTGGGCGTTGAAGGCCCCCTGGATCCCCTCCAGGGTATTCAGCACGATCGCCAGCTGGTCGGGGTTGTTGACCTCCCACCCGCTCTGCGGCTCGAGGCGGATCCGCGCGCCGTTGGCGCCGCCGCGCTTGTCGCTGCCCCGGAAGGACGAGGCCGACGCCCACGCGGCGGAGACGAGCTGGGGCACCGACAGGCCGGAGGCGAGGATCTGGCCCTTGAGCGTGGCGATGTCTCCGGCGTCGATGAGATCGTGGCTCGCGGGCGGGACGGGGTCCTGCCAGAGCAGGATCTCGGACGGAACCTCCGGGCCGAGGTAGCGCACGACCGGGCCCATGTCACGGTGGGTCAGCTTGTACCACGCGCGGGCGAAGGCGTCCGCGAACGCGTCCTGGTCCTCCATGAAACGCCGCGAGATCGGCTCGTAGATCGGGTCGAACCGGAGCGAGAGGTCGGTCGTCAGCATGGTCGGAACGCGGCGCTTGGACGAATCGAAGGGGTGGGGGACGGTGCCCGCGCCGGCGCCGCCCTTCGGCTGCCACTGGTGCGCGCCCGCCGGGCTCTGGGTCAGCTCCCACTCGTAGCCGAACAGGATCCGGAAGAAGCTGTTGTCCCACGTGATCGGCGTGTCGGTCCAGGTGACCTCCAGGCCGCTGGTGATCGCGTCGGCGCCCGTGCCGGTGCCGAAGGTGCTCTGCCAGCCCAGGCCCTGCTGCTCGAGCGGGGCGGCCTCGGGATCGGGGCCGACGTGGCTCTCCGGGCCCGCGCCGTGCGTCTTGCCGAAGGTGTGACCGCCCGCGATCAGGGCGACCGTCTCCTCGTCGTTCATCGCCATCCGGCGGAACGTCTCGCGGATGTCGCGGGCCGCGGCGAGCGGGTCCGGGTTGCCGTTCGGGCCCTGCGGGTTGACGTAGATGAGACCCATCTGGACCGCACCGAACGGGTCGGCGAGCTCACGGTCGCCGCTGTAGCGCTCGTCGCCGAGCCAGGTGGTCTCCGGGCCCCAGTAGACGTCTTCCTCGGACTCCCAGGTGTCGACGCGGCCGCCGCCGAATCCGAAGGTCTTGAAGCCCATCGACTCCAGGGCGACGTTGCCGGTGAGGACGATGAGGTCGGCCCAGGAGATCTTCCGGCCGTACTTCTTCTTGACCGGCCAGACCAGCCGGCGGGCCTTGTCCAGGCTGACGTTGTCCGGCCAGCTGTTGAGCGGCGCGAAGCGCTGCTGGCCGGCGCCGGCGCCGCCGCGGCCGTCGCTGATCCGGTAGGTGCCCGCGGCGTGCCAGGCCATCCGGATCATCAGCGGGCCGTAGTGGCCGAAGTCAGCCGGCCACCAGTCCTTGGAGTCCGTCAGCACCGCGGCGATGTCGCGCTTCACCGCGGCCAGGTCGAGGGAACTGAACGCCTCGGCGTAGTCGAAGTCCTCGCCCATGGGGTTCGAGACGGCGGGGTTCTTGGCCAGGATCTTCAGGTTGAGGCGGCGCGGCCACCACTCGCTGTTGGCGTCACCCGCGGTGGGGTGCACGCGGCCGGGCAGGACCGGGCATTCCCCGGCCTCCGGGGTCGGGCCTTCGGCGACTACGGGATCATGGTTCTCGGACATGCGAATCCTTCCGTCCTTCCGACTAAGCGGGTCACGGTACCCAGGAACTGGTAGCAGTGGAGCAGGCGGGGCACAGGCCCCAGTAGATGACCTCGGCCTCGTCGATCGAGAAGCCGTGGTCGTCGGACGCGGTCAGGCAGGGCGCCTCGCCGACCGCGCAGTCGACGTCAGCGACGACGCCGCACGACCGGCACACGATGTGGTGATGATTGTCCCGGACGCGTCCCTCGAACCGGGGCGGGGTGCCGGCCGGCTCGATGCGGCGCACGAGTCCCGCCGCGGAGAGCGCGTGCAGGGCGTCATACACGGCCTGAAGGGAGATATGGCCGATGCGCTCGCGCACCCCGGCGGCGATCGCCTCGACGCCGAGGTGGTCACCGTCCCGGACGACCTCGAGCAGCGCGACGCGCGCGGCCGTCACCCGCAGGCCGGCACCGCGCAACTCCTCGGCGGGGGCCGGGGTCTGGGATGCGGTCATGGCGCCAAACGTACCCTCGTAAACACAAACGATTCAAGACAACGAACGGTCCAAGGTTAGTGTCGTGCCAGGCCACGCGCTGTCTCGTTGTGCGACACGTCATGATGGGGACATGCCAGTCACGACGTGGTTCGTTACCGGAGCCTCGCGTGGCTTCGGGCGTGAGCTCAGCGAGCAATTGCTCGCCCGCGGGCACCGGGTCGCCGCGACCCTGCGCCGGCCCGAGCAGCTGGACGACCTGGCCAGCAGGCACCAGGACCGGCTGTGGGTCCGCGCCCTGGACGTCACCGACACCGGGCAGATGCGGCGCGTCGTGGCGGAGGCATTCGCCGATCTGGGACGTGTTGACGTGGTGGTCTCCAACGCCGGCTTCGGCGTGTTCGGCGCGGCCGAGGACCTGACCGACGCTCAGGTCGAGGCGATGATCGCCACGAACCTGACGGCTTCCATCCAGCTCGCCCGCGCGGTCGTTCCGTACCTGCGCGGCCAGGGCGGCGGCCGCCTGCTGCAGCTGTCGAGCATGGGCGGGCACATCGCCTTCCCGGCGTTCTCGATGTACCACGCGACCAAGTGGGGCATCGAGGGCTTCTATGAGTCGCTGGCTGTGGAGGTCGAGCCGTTCGGCATCCGCACCATGCTGGTCGCGCCGGGGATGATCCGCAGCACCTTCTATGAGGCGGCAACACGCG
>Ga0207678_10005625_pt1 | contig 11204 bp, 7 predicted proteins | sample KBSC63metaG_FD_184319 | JGI IMG/M metagenome (GOLD analysis project Ga0207678, IMG submission 184319) | Corn rhizosphere microbial communities from Kellogg Biological Station, Michigan, USA - KBS C6-3 metaG (SPAdes) (version 2) | ecosystem: Host-associated > Plants > Roots > Rhizosphere > Soil ...
ACCTGGTCGGCTCGCAGCAGGAAGGCTTCGGAGATCGTCAAGCCGAGCGCCTTCGCGGTCTTCAGGTTGATGATCAGCTCGAATTTGGTAGGCCTTTCGACGGGAAGTTCGCCCGGGCGCTTGCCCTTGAGAATTCTTTCGGTCAACGCAGCTGCGCGCCGGTAGTTCTCGCCGTTACTGGGCCCAAAAAACATCAGGCCGCCGTCCTCCACCTCCGAAGGAAAGGAATGAATGGTCGGGAGGCGTTGTTTGATCGCAAGCTCTGCAACCCGCTTCCGGTTTCCGAACATTACGTTGTCGGCCATGAAGACCGCAGCCTGCGCTTTCTCGCGAATGGCATCGTCGAACGCCGGCTCCAGTTCCTCCAGGCCCCTGATTTCGCGCGAAAAGACCTCTACGCCGCGCGCCAAGGCCGATGAGCGGGTATTTTCCAGGGCGTCAGCATGTCCTGGAAACGAAGGGTTCCAGAAGACAGCGATTTTTGTTGTCCCGGTAATTGCCTCAAGGAGCAGCTCAAGCCGCTTTCCAGCAAGTCCGGACTCGCTATAGGTCACTCCGGTGAAGTTACCTCCGGGTTGTGCGAGACTTTCCACTATTCCAAGTCCGACCGGGTCAGGCACGAAGGCGAACACAACGGGGATCGTCAGCTTGGCTTCCTTGAGTGCGACCACCGCCGGCGAAGTGATCGCAATGACTACGTCCGGCTTTTGCATCCCGATCTGTGCGACAAGGGCATTCAGCCTCCTGGGATCTCCTTCACCGCCCAAAAGATCGATGGTCGCGGTGCGGCTGTCCAGCCCAAGCTTGCTCAGAGCTTCGAAGAGCTGATGGATCGGCGTTCGGTTTGGGAAACCGCTGTGAAGTATGGAAATCCGCACGCGATGCTGGGCACGTGCCCCGGTCACGATCAGCCCGGTCAGCAGCCCAAAGAGAAACTTGCGTCGCTTCATTGCTGTCTCGGACGTTGTCGGATGAAGGCCGGCCTCTGATTGTCACGATACTTCGGCCGTTCGTAACCGGAGCTTCGTCAAGCGGGTAATCGCGCGTTCATTCAATCACCTCATCGGCCAACAGAAGCAGCGCCGGAGGCACCTCGAGCCCGAGGGCCTTCGCCGTCTTGAGGTTGATCGCGAGCCTGAACTTGATTGGCTGCTGTATCGGCAGATCAGCTACCTTCGCACCTTTCAATATCCTGCCGACATAAACGCCGGCCAGTCGATATGCGTCCGCAATATCCGGATCGTAACTCATTAGCCCGCCCGCGACGGCATAATCTCGAAACTGAAAGATAGCCGGGATGGCTGCCGCCGCCGCCATTGCGACGAGCTGGTCCCGGTGCACGTCGAAGATCGGGTCGCTTCCAACCAGCAGGGCGTCCGCCTTGACCTGCGCAAGCGTGGCGAATGCTCGTTGGATTTCCTCCAGGTTGCTTGCTTCCAGCAAGTGAATCTTGAGGCCAAGGCTCTGAGCCGCCGCGGACATGTCCGATGCCTGGGCGCGTCCCTCGTGGGTATTGGGGTTGGTCAGCGCCGTGAAAACGACTGCCTTTGGAACGAGTTCGCGCAGTAGCTCAAGTCGCTTCGGTCCCAATACCGCGGAGAAAATCGTCAAGCCCGTGGCATTGCCTCCCGGGCGCGAAAGACTTGCGGCCAAACCCAGCTCTATCGGATCCGCTCCAATCACGAACACGATGGGTGTGGTGGCCGAGACCGCCTTTGCCGCCAGCGCCGAATTGGCGCCGCCTGCCGCCACAATAACCTTGACGCGAGAGCGCACAAGATCGTTGGCAATTTCGGGAAGGCGGTCCAATGCACCCCCTGCAAACCTGTATTGGATGCTGACGTTCCTGCCCTCGTCGAAGCCGGTTTCCTGCAGGCCTTTGACGAACGCCGCGACGACGCCCCTGGAATCGCTTGCGGAGCGCGTGCTCATGAAGCCGATGTTTGGTTCGATAGATTGGGGGTAGGCAGGGATCGCCATCAGGAGCGAAACGCCGAGTTGCGCAACAAATTGCAGCCGCCGCATCACATCCCCCAAAAGCTCATTTTCCGGGTGTGGCCGGCGAAGCCGTACCATATCTCGCGTCGGCGGTCTTTACTTTCCGTTCGACCAGAGCCGAAATGGCATCCGACGGGCCGGCTCGACATTCCCTTGCTGCCTTGCAAGAGTTGTAGATGCCACATCCAGGATCGCCTGGCCGAGCGGGATAGCCAGGCAAGACCGAGGTGACCCATGAGCACCGATCAACCGCAGCGCCCCTCAAGGCCGCGGAGTTCGCTGTTCGTAAAATACTTCGTCACGCTGCTCATAGCCGTTTCAGCCCCGCTGTTGCTGGGTGCGGCCAGCGAGGCCTGGTTCGGTTACCGCGCACAACGCGCCGCCCTCAATGAGCTGTTGCAGGCTGAATCGCGCTCGGCCACCGAACGTATTCAGGCCTTCATAGACGGCATTCGCGATCAGCTGGGCTGGGCCGTCCAGCTGCCCTGGATGGTTGGCGACGAGGAGCGCCATCGCGTCGATGCCTTGCGATTATTGCGTCAGGTGCCAGCGATATCGTCGATCACTTTGGTCGATGAAATGGATAGAGAGCGCGCCTTCATTTCCCGACAGGAAGTGAACCGGATGGGCGTCGGCCGCTCCACGTCGTCGGACCCGGCAGTAAAGGGCGCCCGCGCCAGCAAGGTCTGGTTCGGCCCCGTGCGATACGAGCGTGATTCCGAGCCCTATATGACCATCGCAGTGGCCGGCAATCGCGCTGCCGCCGGAATAGCCGTTGCCGACATCAACCTGAAACTGATCCAGGAAGTGATTGCGGCGATCAAGATCGGCGAGACTGGACATGCTTTCGTAATCGACGATTCAGGCCGGCTGGTCGCCCACCCTGATATCAGCCAGGTGCTGCGCGGCCATGCCGCCTCCGAGGGCTTCGGCTCGTTACGGGCCGCGGTCGCTGCCGCCAACGGGACCGCAGTGGTCACACGCGATGCAGATGGCAAGTCGGCGATTGCCACCTCGGCGAGAACAACAGGTGTTGATTGGACTGTGATCGCGCAGCAACCGGTTGCGGAAGCTTTCGCACCAATTCGCGCCGCTCTATGGCGGTCGTTGGCGTTGCTTATTGTCGGCACGCTCTTCGCGATATCTCTGGCCTGGTGGTTGGCCCACCGAATGTCCGGGCCCATCCGTCAGCTTGAGGACGGCGTGGAACGCATCGGCGCCGGCCAGTTCGAGCACCGCATTGAAATGTCCAGTGGTGACGAACTGGAACAGCTGGCCAACCGTTTCAACGATATGGCGGGAGAACTTGCGGCCTCAAAGGAAAAGTCCGAGCGCATCAATCGATTGAAGCGATTTCTGGCTCCTCAGGTGGCACAGCTTGTCGAGGATACGGGAAACCAGGGATTGCTCGAAGGACGGCGCCGCGAAGTGGTTGCCATCTTTGGCGATCTGCGGGGCTTTACGGCGTTTTCAGCCAATGCCGAGCCCGAGATCATCATGGGTGTGCTCGGTGAATATTATTCGGCACTGGGATCGGTGATTACCCGACACCAGGCGACACTTACCGGCTTCGCCGGAGATGGACTAATGGTCCTGGTCAATGCGCCGATTGAGTGCGATGAACCCGCCCTGCGGGGTGTACGTCTGGCTGTCGACATGCAGGCTGCCGTTCAAGCGCTGATTATTGGCTGGCGGATCGCAGGGCACAAAATAGGTTTTGGCGTAGGTGTTGCGATGGGTCCCGCGACGGTTGGAACCGTGGGCTACGAAGGTCGCATCGACTACACCGCGATCGGTAGCGTCATCAACCTTGCGTCGCGCCTTTGCGGCCTGGCTGCCGACTCCCAGATTTTGCTCGATCCGGTCCTCGCTGACGCAGTGGGGAGGTCCATCGTGGTCGCCAGTGCGGGCGAACTATCCATCAAGGGTTACGACAGGCCGATGCGCGTTTTTTCGGTATCATGACTATCGCAAAGCCGCGCTCGATTGGACCGCGCCTTAGTGCGACGACTTCCCCGCCGTCTTTTGTTTGCCGTCTCCGGCATCCAGCCCGAGCGTGCGGCCCGGAAATCCAGCGGCGTCGAAATAGCGCTGTGTGCCGACGCGCTGGAAATTCAGCACCGTGCGCAGGCCGTTCGCCGCCGGCCTCGATTTCACGGTGCCGGCATAGGCCTTGGGTGTCACGCCGTTCGGCATGGCTTCGGTCATGACGCGACCGATCAGTTTGCCGTTGGGTTTCTGCACCAGCCCCATGATCTTCGCGGCCGTGGCGCCGACATCGGCATTGCTGACGGGCAGGGCGTCGACATAGCCCGGTTTGAAGTCGGGTCCGATCGCCGCCGTGAAGTTCAGCGTATCGCCGCGGCTGAAGCTGCCGTGCATTCCCTGGCCCTGGCGCAGCACCGTGTCGGCAACCTGCACCGAGCAATTGGTCGGCTCCTCGCAGCCCGACGACCAGGAGCGGAAATTGACCACGATCGACGGATGCGGCGTGACCGCCTTGCCCTTGAGGCCGAGTTGCGACATCGGCAGCGTGCTCGGGAAGCTTCCGAACTCGTCGTCGACGAAGATGCCGCTGACGTAGTCCTGTTCGAGCAGCGCCTTGATGATACGGTCCGCGAGCTTGCGCTCCTTGCCGGGGATATAGATCAGGTCCGATCCGCCATTGGTGGCGACCACCACGTCTGGCTTGGTGGGATCCTTGCCGAGCACGCCATTGCCGGCCTTCGGATGGGCGTTGTCGGCCACGGGGGCATTCTTGTTGTTGGGATCGTGCAGGGGCAGGTTCAGCGCCTTCGCAAGGTCGATTGCAAGGAAGCCCATGGGCAGGAAATCCTTCGGCGTGTCTTCGTAGGAGACTTTCGCCGATGGACTGGTCTTGCTCTCCTTCGAGATCGTCGAGAAGCCGTGATCGGAGGAGATGATGATGTTGGTGCTCGCGGCGAGGCCAAGCTCGTCCAGCGCCTTGCGCAATCTGGCGAGGTTGTCATCGGCGTTCTTGATGCCGGCCATCGAGGTCGGTCCGTTGATGCCGGGGGTGATAACGTTGAGGCTGTCGCCGGTATTGTGCTGGCTACCGTCGGGATCGCGCGACCAATACACCAGCACGAACGGCTTGTTGCGCGCCTTGAACATCGGCAGCACGACCCTGGCCGCGACATCGGCCATGTAGGCCTGCTGCGCGACATTCGCCGTCGTCGTGCCCGGCGTCCTGGCATCGCCGGCCTTGCCGTTTTCCCCGCGCGGGGTCGTCACCAAGGGGAGGCCGGCCCTGGTCAGCGCGTCCTTCATCTCGTCGGACAGCGGCACGCCATTCTTGCCGCCGGTGGAGTCGTCGATCACGATCGTATTCTTGCCGCCGTCGGTATGGTCGAAAAGATAGGTCGGGCCGAGCTTGCCGATGGCGGCGGTGGAGAAGCCCCTGGCGCGGGCCAACTTCAGAATGGTTTCCTCGTTCAAATAGTCGCCGTGGAAATGCGCGTCGATGTCGCCGAGCACGGCGTCGTTCTCGATGAAGGGAACGACCGTGTCGCCGGCCGGCACGGACGAATAGCCGGTATAGATCGTGTTGCTGAAGGTGCCGGTGTCGCCGAGGTAGTGACCGCTCGCCATGGCCGAACCGTTCGCCATGGTGAAGGTCGGAAACAGCGAGTGCGAGTTCTTGAAGTTGACGCCCTTGTCGCGAACTTCGGCCATGGCAGGCGCGGTCTGCGGCGTCACGATGCGCCCGCGCAAACCGTCCGGCACGAACAGGATGAGGTTGCGCGGCGTGGCGTTTTGCGCGGACGCCGCATTGGCGGTCAGCGCTACGAGACCGGCGGACAACAACACGATGGTGCGACGCATCACCTTCTCCCCCAACGAGGTCATTCCGGCGATCCACCGGCGCCCCGGTTTAGTTTTGCTCTGCGACGGGATTGTTACACCTGATGGAACCAGCCTCAAGGGCGACGGCGCGGCGGGGGCGGCAGGCGAACCGTCGATGTTTCAGGGGGCCACGGGGAAACATTGCCGCCTGAAGCCGTTCATTGTTGGTAGGAGGGCCGACATGAGCAGATTTCAACGGAAGGCCGAGGCGCAACCACACGAAGCGAACGAGCCTGAACTGCCCCCGGGTGGCCACGATCAGGGCATCATGCGTGACGAACGGGGACAGGAGCAGCCTCGCGACAGGGAGCGCGCCCAGCGCGTGAGCCGCGTCGACCGGGGCGGTGACCCGCCGGGCAAGCCGGCGTAGCGAAGGCAAGGGCCAGCATGTCAGGCGCATCGCCGCCTGACCGCAATTGCAAGGGTTCCCATGAAGAGCAAGCTCGTGGCCGCCGAAGAGCAGGCACAGGTTCACGTCGTCGTTCTGGATTCCGCTGAAGAGGCGTTTGCGGCGCTTACCCGTTTTGCCGGGGAGGCGGGCATTTCCGCCGCCTCCCTGACCGCGATCGGGGCCTTCGAACGGGCGACGGTGGGCTGGTTCGATTTCGCCTCGAAGAGCTACCGGAAAATCGAAGTCGACGAACAATGCGAGGTTCTCAGTGCGATCGGCGACGTCGCGGTCGGCGATGACGGAAAGCCCAGCCTTCATGTCCACATCGTGCTCGGTCTGTCCGATGGTTCGACGCGCGGCGGACATCTGCTGGCGGGCACGGTAAGGCCAACCCTCGAGGTGGTCCTGACCGAGGTCCCGGTCGCGCTTCGACGAAGGAAAATGGCGGACCTCGGGATTGCACTGATCGATCTTGCGGCGACCCGTGGCTGAATGCGGCCAGCACGCCCGATAGGAACAATTCCGCCCGATCCGCGATTGTCAGCCACCAACAATGGAGGACACCGATGGCCGACAAAGATCTTAATGAACTGTTTCTGGATACACTCAAGGACATCTACTACGCCGAGAAGCAAATATTGAAGGCGCTGCCGAAAATGGCGAAGGCGGCCCAGTCCGATAAACTGCGGGCCGCTTTCGAGAAGCACCACGACGAGACCGAGGTGCAGATCGAACGGCTGGAAAAGATATTCGAACTGCTGGGCAAAGCCGCGCGCGGCAAGAAGTGCGATGCCATCGAAGGCATCCTCGATGAAGGCAAGGAGATCATGGAGGAGTATGCCGACGCGCCCGCCCTCGACGCCGGCCTGCTGGCCGCGGCCCAGGCGGTCGAACATTACGAGATTTCACGTTACGGCACCCTGAAGGCGTGGGCGGCGAAACTCAACAATCCGCAGGCGGCAAAGCTGATCGAGCAGACCCTTGCGGAGGAGAAAAAGACCGACGAGACCCTGACCAAGATTGCGGAAACCGCGGTCAACTACGAGGCGGCGGCGTAAACGCCGTTACCCGCGCGTCTTCGACCTGAGAACAGAGCCTCGCCAGCCCCGTCACCGGGATCGCAGGCGGGGCTTTCGTTTGACAAGCTTCAAAACGCTATTGAAGCGGCTCCACTTTCGCGGCCATGTCGGGGACGCGGCTGACGCGATAGGTCGCGTTACTGCATCTCAGGACCCATACAGGATGGTCCGGCTTCGAGCGCTTTTTGTCCCGGACCGCGCCGAGCGACTTGTCACACACAAAGCCCTGCAGGCGTATCTGCGCTGCGAGCACGTCCTGAGGCGTTTCTCCCGCCGCCCGGGCCGGAGAGGCGAACAGGCCGCCGCCCGGGCCGTCGACAGCCAGAAGCGACGCGGAGACCAGTAGAACAGGGGACAGAACAACAGGGAGATATCGACGAGCTTTCATGAGAGGCCCCACCTTCAGACGGTTCAAACCTTTCGAACAATGACTCTTTCAAAACCCTAAGACAATCAGGTGCCATGCGAACAGGGCGCGCCCGGGTTTGCGGCTGCGCACGGTCAGGACACCTGCAACAGTAGCGCGATCCGAAGCACGTACAAATACCTGCTTGCCTGGTTCCGGCCGTAAGCAAACGTTTAGCGGCGGCGTGTAGAATGCTCCCGGATCAGTTCTGTTTAACCCCCGGTTAGTCATGCGCCTCCTGCCGATGAGAGACCCTGACAGGTCCTGGCGATCGATCAAGGGCCAGTGGAAGAAGGACGCCGAGAGCGTCGGCGAGGACTTTTCTACCTTCTCCACCGGGAGTTTCTCCGCCTATGACGCCCTGACCAGGGACGGCGACAATCCCAACCTCTACTGCCTTTCCGACGGCGAGCGGGTTCATGCGGCCTGCCAGGTCAGCCGCCTGATGATGAGCAAGTTCCCGAACCCCATCCTGCGCGCGCGCTTCATCGTGGTGTCGCCGATCTACGACCTCGGCATCGCCGATGCCGGCCAATACGCCCAGATGATGGTGGCGCTGTTCTCCGGCATCGTATGGCTGTCGCGGGACACGATGACTGCGGGCCACATCCGCTTCTTCCTGAAGAGTCCGGGGGATTCGCAGTTCTTTGCGCCGCTGCGGGCTGCGACCGAACTGTCGCCGTTCTCGGAATTCACGATCGAGGGGGCGCTGATCGAGTGCAGCCTCAAGGAAACCGAACTGGCGGAAACGGCCTGATTCCGCGCCCGCGGCTTAACCACCCGATAACTCACTTTGCTAACGCGCCCTTGGGTGGTGTCCCCTACAACAAGCGGCTGTGGGGGCGGTGGAAATGCTGAACGGTTGGTCTGGATATCTGGTTGCGGCAAGCCCGCTTCGGGCACTTGCAAGCCTGCCGCAGGCGCTTGCAAGCCCGCCGCAGGCGCTTGGACGAGCGCTGTCGCGGACGAAGCTCGGCGCGATCCAGTGGCTCATCCTTGGCGCTGCGGCGGCCGTCATCGCCATCACGCTCGGCACCGGCTATTTCGCCCTGCAGTACCGCGAGCGGGCACTCAAGGTGGCCGAGCGCGACCTCAGCAACACCGCACTGCTGCTGTCGCGCCATTTCGATCAACGGCTCAACGACCTGCAGCACGTCCATGACGACGTTCTGGCCGCCATACGGGCGGACGGCATCGATACCGCAGATGCGTTCGAGCGGAAGATGTCGACACTGAGTGCGCATGAAATGTTGCGCGCCAAACTGGCGGTGCTTCCTCCCGTGGGCGCGTTGAACCTGTGGAGCGCGAAGGGCTTCCTGATCAACTCATCCGAAATGTGGCCGGTGCCCGACGGCACCATCACGGATCGGCGTTACTTTCGCGAGTTCACGTCGGGAAGGCCTACGCCCGACATGATCCTCGAGCCGGTCGTGAGCAAGGTCACCAAGGTCTGGACGATGATCTTTGCCCGAAAGCTCGTCGGCCGCAACGGCGAGATCATGGGCTTTACTATCCGCGGCGTCGAGCCTTCCCACTTCGAGGACTTTGTCGGTTCGCTGGCGCTGGACAGCGACACCTCAATCCTGATGATTCATCGGGACGGCACCGTCATGGCCCGTTATCCGAAGGACGACAAGCCTGTCGGCGTCAATATCGCCGGCATGCCGGTGTTCCAGCGCGCGCTGGCGATGGAAGGCAACGTTTCCGGACGCTTCATCAGTTCGAAACAGTCGGAAGACAAGGTTGGCGCGGTCAGGTCGCTGGAGCACTTCCCGATCGTCGTCGTCGCCACCACCAGGACGTCGACCGTGCTGGCCGACTGGCGTTCCCAGACCCGGTTGCAGTTCTTCGCCGCGGCCCTGGCGATCGTCATCGTGATCGGCATGGTGTTCCTGATCGTGCGCAAGCTGCGCCAGCAGCATGCCGCCGCACAATACATGCTGTCGGAGAAAACCCGGCATCTCGACACCGCCATCGACAACATGACCCAGGGCCTGCTGCTGTTCGATGCCAAGGGCCGGCTCGTGATCTGCAACCGGCAATATATCGACATGTTCGGCCTGTCGCCGGATATCGTCAAACCCGGCTGCCACCTGCGCGACCTCATCGCCCATCGCCAGCAGCTCGGCTCGTTCGTCGGCGACGTCGAGGCCTACTGCGCCAAATTTCTCGACCCCGGCATCGATCTCAAGGACAGCGTGACTTCAACGCCCGACGGGCGCTCGATCAGGCTGATCTTCAAGCGCTCGCCGGACGGCGGCTGGGCGACCACGATTGAAGACGTGACCGAAGTCCGCCGCGTCCAGGCAAGGATCGAGCATCTCGCGCACTATGACGCGTTGACCAACCTGCCGAACCGGACGCTGTTCCAGCGCCACGCCGAGGATCTGCTGCGCGCCAGGGGCGCCGAGTTCGCGATCCTCTACATCGACATCGACGAGTTCAAGCGCATCAACGACACGCTGGGACACCTGATCGGCGACGAGTTCCTCAAGGGTGTCGCGGACCGGTTGCGCCAGTCGGCCCGGGGCGGAGACTTCATCGCCCGTCTCGGCGGGGATGAGTTCGCTGTCCTGCAGCACGGTATCGCGGGCGCCGAGGATGTCCACGCGCTGGTGGCGCGGATCTACCAGGCGCTGCGGACGCCGTTCGACTGCCATGGCCATCAGCTCGCCAGCGATGCCAGCATCGGCGTCGCCATCGCGCCGCGTGATGGCGCCGATCTGTTCGATCTGTTGAAGAATGCCGACCTCGCGATGTATGCGGCGAAAGCCGCGGGCCGCCGGACCTACCGCTTTTTCGACCCGTCGATGGAGCAGGAGGCCAATCGCCGCCGCGAACTCGAGGCCGATCTGCGCGCGGCGCTGGCGAACGGGGGGTTCGAACTTCACTATCAGCCGCTGATCGACCTGCGCAGCGATGAAGTCATCGGCTGTGAGGCCTTGTTGCGCTGGCGGCACCCGGTACGCGGGATGGTTTCGCCCGCCGACTTCGTGCCTGTCGCCGAGGAAACCGGCCTGATCGAGGAGATCGGGCAGTGGGTGTTGCGTACCGCCTGTGCGGAGGCTGCGACCTGGCCGGCGCATGTGCGCATCGCCGTCAACGTCTCGCCGATCCAGTTCAAGTCGGAAACGCTGCCGTTCAAGGTCGCCGCAGCGCTTGCCGAAACCGGCCTCGATCCGCGGCGGCTGGAACTGGAGATCACGGAGGCGGTGCTGATCGCGGATCACGACGCCGCGCTGGTGGCGTTGAACCAGCTCCGCGCGCTCGGGATTCACATCGCGCTCGACGATTTCGGAACCGGCTATTCCTCGCTGCAATATCTGCAGCGGTTTCCGTTCGACAAGATCAAGATCGACCGCTCGTTCGTCAAGGAAGTGACGCGCAATTCCTCGTCGGCCTCGATCATCCGCGCGGTAGTCAGCATCGCAGCCGACCGCAACATGATCACCACGGCGGAAGG
>Ga0207678_10005626_pt1 | contig 11204 bp, 9 predicted proteins | sample KBSC63metaG_FD_184319 | JGI IMG/M metagenome (GOLD analysis project Ga0207678, IMG submission 184319) | Corn rhizosphere microbial communities from Kellogg Biological Station, Michigan, USA - KBS C6-3 metaG (SPAdes) (version 2) | ecosystem: Host-associated > Plants > Roots > Rhizosphere > Soil ...
CTCTGGCACAACTGGAGATTGGCTTTCCGCTGCAGGTCATTGAACAGCCGAACGCCGGTGCGGGGGCCGCGCGTAACGTCGGGGCGGCCGCGGCCAGGGGCGACGTTCTGCTCTTCCTGGATGACGACCTCATGGCGGAAGCCGACCTCGTCGCTGAGCACGCGCGCATGTACCGCGACGGGGCGGATGCCGTCATAGGACAGATCACGCTTGATCCGGGGTCTGCGAAGAGCTTCCTTGCTGACAATTTTGCGACTTGGCTACGGTCCCGCAAAACCGGAGATCGGATCACTCCATTTGACGTCTGGGCGCCGCGGCTATCGGTGCGGCGCAAGGTTTTCGAACAATTGGGCGGCTTCGATGAGGCTTTGACCGGCAAGTCGGCCTTCTCAATGGAAGATGCCGATTTCGGAGCACGGCTGCTTGCTCAGTTTCAGGTTCGCCACAATCCGTTGGCCGTCGCTCGCCACCGCTACGTCGTGACTGCCGAGGAGTTCATGGCCCGGGCTCCGCGATCAGCCGCGGGGCAGCTTCTTTTTCAGCGCAAGCACCCAGAATATACCAACGAACTGATTGAGCAAAACGGTTGGTCGAAGCCGGTAGCCCAATTCGTTTATCGCCCGCTAAGCCGCGTTCCTGTCCTCCCAAAGCTGCTTTCCAGTTTCGCCGTCCGGCTGGCCGAGTGGGCGTTGGAGACCCGGTTTCGATCAAACCGGATTTTCGCGCGCGCCTTCTCGGTCGCGCGAGAACTCGTCTATTGGGAAGCGGTTCGGGAGAACGGCGGGATACCCGTTTCAAATCGCCTGCTGATCCTCTGCTATCACGCGGTTCGGGACGATTGCGACCCGATGCTTGCCACGTTTACCGTTAGCCGTGAGCAATTCGAAAACCAGCTGACCTCGCTGAGGAACAGAGGATTTGTTTTCGTCGGCCCGGACTTGGTTGCCGCCTTCCTTGCTGGAACTCCCCTTCCCCGCCGGGCCGTACTTCTGACGTTCGATGACTGCTATCCGGAGGTGATCGAAATCGCGCGTGAAGTGCTTTGGCCGAACGAAATCCGGGCAATCGCGTTCGCAGTCACTGATGCCTCGTCGAACGAATGGGATCAGTCGCACGGCTTCGAACCTGTTCCGCTGCTCACGAAGCCGCAACTGCGCGAACTTGCCTCTCTTGGCGTGGAAATCGGCTGCCACTCAAGCACCCACCGGGATTTGCGATCACTATGTGAGGCTGATCTCCGCGCGGAAACTGCGGGTACTGCGAATGACCTCGTCGAAGCGGGCCTCCCGCCTCCCCGCTTCTTTGCCCATCCATATGGTTTTTCCGATCTGGCCAGCAGGGAAGCCGTTGAGAAGGCGGGCTTCCTTGGCGCAGTGGGGCTCGTCCAGCGCTATGCAAGCCGCTCCAGCGACCGGTTCGATTTGCCGCGGATCATGATTCTTGCGCTTGACCGTGGCTGGCGATTTCGGCTGAGGACTGCATTTCCGTGGTTCTTCGCGCATCTCCGTCGCTGGCTGCCGGGCGTGTAGGCGAAAATCGTGACCCTTGATGAGAAATGGAGAGTGCTCCACCGATCACGGTTCAGCGAACTCCCTTTCAACTGTGGAGGTCCGCCGGCGGAGAGCAGCGATCCTGTGCTACGGGATTGGTCGCGAAAGTGGACCACTCCGGATCAGCTACGGGCCGAGCGTCATATCGACCGGTTCGACCTCCGCACCAAACGGATCCTGCAAATTGGAATTGGCAATTCCGGGCTTGCGAGACGCTTCCACGATCACGTCGGGCAAATCGTCGGGACCAGTCTGGACGAACCCGAGCTCCAGTTGGCGCAGCAACTCAATTACCCGAATTATCGCGTTGTCAAACATAACAAATATTCTGGCCTCCTTGATGAGATCAGCGGGCGCTTTGATTTCATCATCGATAACAACCCGACCAGTGCGTGCTGCTGCATCCGGCATTTCGCGGAGCTGCTTCATTTTCTTGAGTCCAGGCTGGCAAACGGCGGCCAAATAGTGACCGATCGTGTCGGCCTGGCCTGGATTCCCGAGGGAGGGCATTCACGCTGGAGCTTCGACTTTGAGGATTTGCAGGCAGTTGCGTCGGTGGCCGGCCTCGAGGTGTGGAAGGTTAATAAGCACACCTATGTTCTATGCCGTGGCGCTCCCCACCGGCCTGCCCTTGGTTCGCGGTTCCGCAGCTCAATCCGCAGGCTCGGCCGTCTGGGGCTTCGGGCAATGCGGAGAAGCTGACGACTCGAGGCTTAGGTCGTCAGCGGCGCCGACCGCCATAGATGCGTGGGGTTATCCTCGCTGTGACCAACAGAACGGTCGGCAGCGCCATCGTCAGGATTATGTCCTTAACGCCGTCCGCATATTGCATGGTCCGGTCAGGCCAATGTTCGACCCAGAGATCGACGGTTTCGTTGAAGAGGATCAGCACGAGCAGCACCAACCACGGGAGCCAGCTGGCGATCGTCCGGCGCATTACGAAGGCAACGAGCAGCGGCCCCGCTCCACCGATCAGGACGTGAATCGCGTCATGGCTGAATCCCGCCGAATGCTCGACCGCCAGCTTCATCCGATGCCAATCGGAGGCGACGATAGAGAATGCGGCGGCTGCTTGGCTCATCAGCCGATCGTCACGTGCCGAGGTCCGAAACCGGCCGCTGAGGGGGTCGCCTCCCGGCGACGATTACGCGCGAGAATTCCGATGCACATGGCGAACACCGCGGCCATGGCCGACGTCCTTAGCGGATAATCGACGATGCTGTGGGCGAGGATCGCAGCCGACGCGATCGTCGCCGCCCGCTCGAAGGGAGAGCTGAGGCTCGAGGACCACACTTGCACGGAGCGTCTGGCCCACCAGGCAAGAAACAGGACGATCACCACGACTCCCGCGAGGCCGAGCTCAAGCGTAAGCTCCAGATAGTCGTTGTGGGCATGGTTCACGTAGGTGGAATCAACCGTCTCGGGATTTTCATAAAGCCGGTAAACCTCGGCAAAGGAGCCGAGCCCCGTTCCCAACGGGAAGCTGTCGGTGACGGCTTTACCCGTTGTGCGCCAGATCGCTTGCCGCGACTGAAGCGAGACCTCCTTCGCCTGCGATGCCGCCGTCGAATTCAACGGGTTGATGCTAAGCGCGACGATAGCAGCCGCGAGTCCGGCGACAGCGATGGGAACGCCCAGCCAGCGGAAACGCCACCCGATCGGGATCATCAGTCCGCTGGCAAGAAACACTGGCACGACAAGCAATAGTGCCGCCAGCGAGCGGTTGAGTGCAATCCCGATGAGGATGAGTCCCAAGGCCGCGACTGCAATGGTCGCCAGGGCGGTGGACCTCCCGCGCAATCGCCGCTGCGACTTGCCGGAAAGCAGAAGGGCCGGGACGAACGGAATGGCGGCAAGCAGCAGCGTCCCCATGTGATTGCTGTTGGCAAAGAAGCCGACGGCGCCGGAGTTCGTGATCGGATAGAAATACCAGCCGGAGCTAGGCCCGCTCGCGACCTGCAGCGCACCGACGACGATGGCGACAGCTGTGCCAATGAGCAAGGCGCTTGCGGCTCCTCTGGAGCTTTCGGCGGCCAGGACAGCCGCAAACATCCCAAAAGCGGGAAGAAGCGCGAATACCGTTGCGACGCTCTCATACGGAGCTTCGGACATCGGCAGCCAAGGAAGCGGCATGCGGAGCAATTGGTAGCCGTGGGCGATGCCTGATCGGCCCGGAATATACGCCCAAGTTCCAGCCGGAAGCGGGATGAGCTGCAGTGCGACGACCAGCAGCGCTATCAGGATTAGGAACAACGGCGCGCTGTCGAAGGAGCCAAGGCTCTGGCGGCGGGCCGCTACCCAAACCAGGATGGCCAGGCCGATAAGCTGCAACGCAAAATTGCCCCAAACGCTCTGAACGCTGCCGCCCAGCGCGATGCACAACAAGAGATAGGCGGGAGCGACGAAGTTGCGGATGTTCGTTTTCATCCGCTTGTCCTTTGGAGTGTCAGCGGCCCGATCCTGAGATCGACAGTGGTGGGCGAATCTTCGGTCATGCCGTCGAGCTCGATCTGCTGGGCGCCGCAGTCTTGCGCTGGAACTTCGAGGTCTCCTGCCACTATCCCCGAGCCGCTTTTCTGCGCGAGCGGTAAATTCAGCAATTTCGTCTTTCCCGGCAAGCAGGTGATCGACCACGCCAGCGAGTGGGGATCTCCGGAGTTCACGGTCACAGGCATGGCCAATCGATAACGACCAGGCGCGAGGATTAGCGTTTCCTGTGCGAGTACGGTGTTCTCGCGGCCATAGAAGAGAATGCCAAGGTTGCCCTTTTCGGCTTCCGCAACACCTGCTTCGGTCGCGCCGTAGCTCCAGTTGAAGGGGGGCGGAGCGCTGACCTGTCGGAACGAAGGATTGAAGAGGCCGGCGGCGACGCTGCCACTGGAACCGCTTATCCGGGACCATGTGGCATGCGCTTGTGAGTACTGGCCTTGGCTCACCATCGCATTGAGCAGCCGCTCCTGCCAGGCAGGGGGCCGCGTGGACTTGGATTCCCCAGTGCTGGCGACCGACAGGATCAAGCCGGCATTCGAAGGGTCTTGCGCCAGCACCCAGAGAACTGGTGGCTCGAGCTGCGGATTTGAGCGGAACATGTTCCGCAGCTGATCCGCGGCGCCAGGACCATGAGCGAATTTGGCAATCGCGGGCGCCAGCTGGTCTGTGGCTGCTGGAACGAGGCGCGACAGCTCGGCCAGCTCGCGAATTCCGTTTTCCGTTTGACCCGTCCGTAAATCGAGGTCGGTTAGCAGGTAATGAGCGGCGAGCGATCGGGGGTCGCGCCGTCGGGCTTCTCGATAGAGCAACCCGGCGCGATCCACCTCTCCGCGCTTGTCGGCAAGCGCCCCCTCGACCAGGAAGGGTTGAACCGCCAAAGGCGCCTCGCGCGCCAGTTCTCCGATTTTTTTCAGTGTGGCGCTGGAAGGGGGAGTTCCTGCCGCAGCTGCCAGTCCGACTTCCCGCATCGAGGTGGTCGTTAGCACCGAGGGATGGTGAGCCCACAATAGCTGCGCTCGATCTGATTCAGGATGGGCGCGAACGATCGTCATGCGAAGCAGCAGGAGTGCGAGCATGGCCCCTCCAAGGAGCGCGGCTGGCCCTCTCAGTCGCATCGGCAAATTGAAGCGCCTATTCCTCGGCCTGCTGGGGAATCAGCGCAATCTCGCTGCTCTTGCGGTCTACGGCTCCATATTTGCCGTAACCATAGCCGGATCCGTAAGCGTAGCCATAGGCTCGGCTGTCCTCAACGGACTTCGATAGAATCGCGCCCAGCACGTGCGCTCCAGAACGCCGCAGTCTGTTGACTGCCTCGAGCGCTGCCGCGCGCCGTGTTTTTCCACTCTCCACCACGAAGATCACGTTTTTGCAAATGGCGGCGAGAAGGCTTGAGTCTGCCAGTCCGAGTACCGGCGGAGCGTCAATCAGCACCATGTCGAACTGTGCTGCTGCTTCACCCAAAATTGCGTGGAAGCGCGGAGTGGACAGCAGGTCAGCCGGATTTGGCGGCAGCGGACCCGCCCCCAGCAACCAGAGATTTTCAAACTGCGTTGCTGATACATGGGCTGCCACCGGTTCATCGTTGGTCAGAAGCTTAGTCAAGCCCATATCATCGGCGGCAGTCTTGAACGCGGGCTTGCGCAGATCGCAATCGATCAACAGCACGGAATTACCGCGACGAGCGAAATTTTGGGCCAATGCAAGGACGGACGAGGATTTGCCCTCTCCCGAACGGGCGCTGCTTGCGAGGAGGACTTTGGGAACTCCACTCTCAGTGCTGAACTGTAGCGAAGCGGCGACCGTGGAATAGGCCTCCGAAACAGCCGACCCCGGATCGCTAAGATCCTGAAGCAGGAAATCCTTGCCGGATCGTTTGGGAATCGATCCAAGGCACGCAATCCCGAGCTTCTTTCTCACATCGTCGCGGGTTTTGATCGTATCGCTGATATACTCCAGCACAACCGCGATGCCCATCCCGGCGATCAGGCCGAGAACCACTCCAACAAGCAGGTCGAGGATCAGCTTCGGCTTGTACGGCGCGGGCGGCACGCTGGCATGATCGACAATCGAGACTGGCGAGGTGCCGATCCCCCCCGCTACTCCGACCTGTTTGTATCGCTGTAGCAGGGCATTGTAGAGGGCGCGGTTGGTATCCACGTCGCGCTGCAGAATTGCATATTGAATACTCCGGCCGCGCAGGTTGAGCACCTGCCCTTTCAGCTGAGCGACTTTCGCCTGCAGGGCCCGCTCAGCAGACGAGGCCGCCTGGTAATCGGCGCGCAGCGAGTTGATCCGGGCGCTGCTTACCTGTGAAGCATCCTTCGCAATTTGCTTCTGAAGCTCGTCGATTTGAGAACGCAGGCTGACCATCTCGGGATGGTCGGGCTTCAGATAAGTAAGCTTGTCCTGATATTGTGCTTGCAGCGATGCGAGCTGCTGTTGCAGCGGCTGCGTGCTTGCTGCTTCCTGCGAGGTCATCCCGCTGCCGAGCGCAGCCTGATAAGCACCTTGTGCGGCGACGCGCTTGGCAGTGGCGTCGGAAAGCGCCTGGTTAAGCTGAATCAGCGACTCCCCTTGGGGAGAATCCGCATCCGAGTTCGAAGAGGAACCGTCGGGCGAAGCGGCGCCTGCCGAACTCGTGTTTATGATTCCCTGCGCCTGCGCATACTGGACGAGCTGCCGTTCCGAATTTTCGAGTTCGCCGCGGGTCTTGGCGATCTGCCGCTCAAGGAAATTCCGGGCGTAAGCCGAAGCCTCGTATTTCCGTTGAAGGCTCGAGTTTATGAACGCATCCGCGACCGCATTTGCGATTTGGGCCGATAGCTGCGGCGACTCCGAACTGTAGCTGTATCGGATCAGTTCGCCGCTTTCGGGAGGAATTACATCGAGGTTTCCTGCGACCTTGTCTGTCGCAATTTGGAGGCGGGTCGCGGGATCGGCTTTCTGGGAAACGAAATTCGGATTGCCGGCAAGGTTGAGATCCTGAGCCACTCGCTCTGCAAGGCTGCGGCTGCTCAACAAACCCACCTGCGTGGCGACGAAGTCCTGAGAATTGTCCTTGGCCGCGTCGTTGTCGCCATTGTTGCTGTCGAGAATGGCGACTGCGGGCGGATTCACCTGCAGCGTAACGGCGGCGCGATAGCGAGGTGTGGTCAAAAGCGTTACGGCGACCCCAAGCGCCAGGCCGACGGCAACGGCCGCGAGAATCAACCAGCGCCATTCTACTGCGATCCGCACCAGAGTCGGCAGATCCAGGATTGGAGTCGCCTGTTCCCGCTCAAGCGGAGTGCCTACGGCGCCGGATCGATAAGGATCGACTGGCCATGCACCGTCATCGGAAAGCGTGAGATCTCGGTTCACTGGATTACCTGATCGAATTCACTCAAAACGGCCGGAAGAGACCGAGCAATGGGAAGCTCTGGAAAATCTGCTTTTCGGTGGCCTTGATGGACGATCCGTCCACCACGATGATGTCTCCGGCGTAGACTGGCGGGTCGGCCATCTCTCCGTGGCGAATGCTCGCGAGATCGAATGCCGCGCCCTCCCGCTTTCCGTCGATCGTTCGGAAGATCACCACCCTGTGGGCGTTGGCGTCTTCGGTCGTTCCTCCTGCGAGCGCCACCGCCTGGATCAGCGATGTCTGTCCAAGCACCGGATAGGCGCCGGCGCGAGTGACTGCTCCGTCGACGGTGACATTCCGGCCGGCCGACGATTTGATCGCGACGCTGACATCCGGATTCTGAAAGTATTTTGCCCCGAGCTTCTCCGTCAGCAGCGCGCTCAATTCCTGCGGCGTTCGCCCTGCTGCAGACACATCCCCAATCAGCGGCATTGCGATGTTGCCGAGGAGATCAACCTTGTAATCGCCGCTCAAATCCTCGGCCCGGAAGACTTTAACCGTCAAGGTATCCATCGGCGCGATTTTGTAATCGGCGGGCAGCGCGGCGATGGCCGGCCCGTCAGGTGCAGGCAACCCGACGTTGTAAGGAATGCTTCCGCCGCGCGTGTCCGCACACCCCGCGAGCGCTGAGATAAGGAGGCCCACTGAAAACGCCGGTACTCGGCAGGCTCTGAAAGCTGATCGATCCACTACTCACCTTTACAGCTGGCTGGCCAGGACGGGCGTATAGGCCAGTGCTTAAGCCGGGGAAAGCGGCTCGGTACGGACTTTTTCCTGCCCGGTTTGAACAAGCCAGCGGTCTTCGCCGTCGATTGCGAGAGCCGTAAGAACCCCCGTGTGAAAAGCGCCGGTATCGATACCGATCCGGTTGGCGGTGATTTCGACATCCTGGCGTATCGTATGGCCATGCACGACGACAAAGTCCCTTTCGCTCTGATCCTGAAGGAAGGGCTCGCGAATCCATCGCAAATCGGCTTTCGATTGCTCTGACAGCTCCACCCCGGGTCGAATTCCGGCGTGGACGAACAAATAATCCCCGAACGACACGGTATCGGCGAAATTTGCAATGAAAGCGGAATGGGCCTCCGGGATTGCCCTTCTCACCTTTGTGACGGCTTCTGCCTCTGTGGAGGTTGCGAGCTCGTCAGCATCCAGACCGTAGCTTCGAAGCGTTTCCGTTCCGCCGAAGCGCAGCCAGGACGGGATCAGAGATGCTTCGCCGTCGAGAATCCGCAAAAGCACTTCCTCGTGATTGCCCATCAGAAACAAGGGCGCGGCGAAGTTGGGTCGAAAGGTCCTCAGGCGCTCGACCACGCCGGCCGAAGAGGGACCGCGATCGATAAGATCGCCGAGAAACACGATGCTGGTTTTTCGGCTCGGCCTCGCCCGGACGTCTTCCTCAATGCTCTGCAGCAGACTCTCCAGCAGATCGAGCCGCCCGTGGACGTCACCGACCGCGTAGGCGCGGTGACCGCGGGGGCCGCTTCGAAGCGACCTGGAGAAGAACAGCCGCCGTCGCGACGAACCCCTCATGACTCACCACGGTCGGCAGCCAATCTGGCCGCGAATATCGATTCCAATGTCGCGGTATAAGCGTCGATGACCTGCTGCTCGCCGAACTCCCGCTCTGCTTTCCGCCTCGCTTCCAGTCCAATCGACGCGCGGTGATCAGGCGAAAGAACGCAGAACTTGATCATCGCGCTCGCCAGCGACTGCGCCGAGTAGGGTTCGCACAAATAGCCGGTGACCCCCTGTTCGACGACATCGCGGCATCCCGGAACATCCGATCCGATCACCGCCCTTCCCATTGCGCTTGCCTCGAGCAAAGCGCGGGGCAGCCCCTCGCGATAGGATGGAAGGACGACAGCATCAGCTTGCTCGATAAACGGTCGGACATCGTTCGCGGGTTCAAGGAATTCGACCACCTGCTCCTGCTTCCATTGATCCAGAGTCTCGGCAGAGATCGACCTGGGGTGAGGCTCCAGAGCCCCGAGGACCTGGAAACGCACGCCAGAAAAGTCCCGTTTCACCATTCGCGCCGCGTCGACGAATTCCACGATTCCTTTGTCCCTCAGCAGCCGACCGATGAACAGGAAGAGCGGATCAGCCTTCCCTGTGGGAGACCGAGCATCGAAATAGTTCAGGTTGACACCTGAACCCGGGATGACTTCGGATTGCGCTTCTCGGGCAAGACCCCGAGTAATGAACAGGTCGCGATCGTCGCGATTGTGGAAGAAGACTTTTTCTGCGTTTGCCAGTGCCGTTCGGTAAAGCTGCGAAAGGATCACCTCCAGCATTCGCCCGCTGAGGAATCCCGTCCCGAGACCCGTGATGTTCGCAATGACGGGAATTCCATTCCGGTGAGCGGCGATCGCGCCGTAGATGTTCGGTTTTGCCGTAAAGCCTAGAAAGGCGTCAGGCTTCAGCTGCCTCAAGTCGCGCCAGTAGGAGCGCAGGAGCCGGAGATCGGAAGAAGGAGAGAGGCCGCGAGGGCTGATCGGCGTTTCCCGTATGCCCACTCCCATCTGCTCGAGTTCGGCCACACCTTCTCCTGGAGGAACCAGAGCCACGAAACGATAGCGCTGTTCCAGCAGGGCCAGCAGCAGTCCACGGCGAAAGTTGATCAGGTTCCACGCCGAATTCGCGGATACGGCGAGCAATCGACTCAAGACTTGATCTCCGGGAGTGTCGATGCAGGCGAGGTCCGGGCGATATGCATGACGGCGCCCGGTGGCAACACTCCCCTGCGGACTGCGCATTTCAGGAATATTTAATCCAAGTCACTTAAGTCTGTGCTTTCCGTCGAGCCGTTTTAGTGGCAAGAGCCGCCGCTCTGGTTTGGAGAGAGCCCAATGGCGAAAAGTAAATCCGGGTTGAAGGTTGTTGCCGCGGTCGCGGCTCTCGGCCTTTTCTGGAGCCAGGCCGGAACGGCGGCCACTCCCCAATTGGCTGCTCCAGTCGATCCGCTGGTGGCCTTGAGCGCCCTCGGGACTGCGGGTTCGAGTTCCGCAGTTTGCGGAACAGCTGCGCAAACCAGCGTGAATGGCTGCGTCTTGGCGATGAACGATGCTGTCCAGCCCGCTGACGCACAAGATCCGCAGGCATATCCCGGGGCTGCAGGAGCTTCGCCTCGAGCACTGAATATTCTTCCGCTGCTTGTCTTTTTGGGCGTCGTTGTGGCTATCGGTGCTGTCCTCGTCAGCGGAAGTGATCATGGAGATGGCAACCTGAGCCCGGTCAGCCCCGCCTGATCTAAGTATAATAGTCGTGATGAATTGGCGGTCGATTCGGCCGCCATTTCCTTTTGGCGCTCAGTTGCTCGGCGCGATCAGACTGAAATTTGGAATGGCGACCTCGAAAGCGCCGCCATTCTCGTCGACCATGTGGTAGCTGCCGCTCATCGACCCACTCGGCGTGTCCAGCGGGCACCCCGACACATAGTCAAAGCTGCCTCCGGGCGCGATCAGCGGGGTTTCGCCCACGACGCCCTCGCCCTGGATCTCGTGAATCGTCCCTCGGCCATCCACGATCCGCCACTTGCGCGACAGCAACTGCACCGAGGCATCGGATCCGTTCTCGATGCGGATATGATACGACCAGAACCAACGGCTGAGCGGGGGGTTCGACTGTTCGGAAAGGTAGCTCACCGCGACCCGCACCGCGATATCGCGGGTAGTCGCGACGTTCGGAAAGAGGACGGACAAGGCATCTGTCGAGAAAGAACCCATGCCGCTCAGGTAGGATTCGGACGCCGTGCAGGCAAG
>Ga0207678_10005627_pt1 | contig 11202 bp, 8 predicted proteins | sample KBSC63metaG_FD_184319 | JGI IMG/M metagenome (GOLD analysis project Ga0207678, IMG submission 184319) | Corn rhizosphere microbial communities from Kellogg Biological Station, Michigan, USA - KBS C6-3 metaG (SPAdes) (version 2) | ecosystem: Host-associated > Plants > Roots > Rhizosphere > Soil ...
AAGGGGTGGATTCATCCTGATGATCCGCGTGGTTGGTTCCAGTGGTACTGCCGATACCACTTGGGTCGCAGGTCGCCGGAAGAAGACGCGCGCCAGATCAGCCGATGGAAAGCGATGAAGCGCCATGTACGCCAGATTCAGCGTAACTGCGAACCTCGCGATCTTTTCTGCCGGAAGCGACAGCGCCAAGCATTACTCCACTGGGCTTACGACAGCCGCAAGCTTTGACCCTTGGGCATTGAACGTCAACTACTAGGCACCGCATCCGGGGTTTCCCCTTTGCCGTAATGCGCTCGGAGTCCTCAGCGCATTAACGCCTTGAATGCGCAGTGGCCTCTCCCACTTTCAAGGAAGGTCACTTCGGAACAGGAGGACCGTCATGAAAATTCGTAATATATTGGTGGCTGTTTCGCTTGCAGGATTCGCATCCGCGGCAGCCGCTGCAACAGACGTAATAACGGCCACGGATCAGAAAATCGCGAACAAAAGCGTGATTGCTGCCTCAGTAAGTGCCAGCAGGGCCGGCTACCTAGTCGTCCATAAAGCCGACGCCACAGGTACGAAGCCGGGCAAGATTATTGGCAACGTCGCCGTAAAGGCTGGTGAGAACAACGACGTCACAGTGCCGCTGATGTCAGACGTCAAGGCGGGTTCGAAGCTCATCCTTATGCTGCATGAGGAATCAAACGGCGATACCAAGTTCGATGCCAAAGACAAACCAGTAATGACCGACGGAAAGATCGTAATGCAGGCGATCACCGTCCAATAGAGTGTTCCGACCGGCAGCAGCACTGGCTACCGGTCGCGCTTAGGGTCGTCTGTAACCGCGCAATTCGCGAACCGAGCGAACGCGCGAGCGCTTGGACATACTTTGCGCAGAGAGCCTCAATAGCTAAGCGTATGCCTGCTGGCGTCGCCGTAGGGAAATAAAAAAGCGCCAGCGTCTAGCGGCAACCAGCGACCGTCTTGGCGTCCTCGCCGATGAGATGAGCAATAGGGTCGCCACTGTTGTCGCTAACCCGTAAGGGCTCGGTACAACGCCACGCCCACACGGCCCTATGGGCGGCCGCTGCTGTCTCCTCGCTGACATGCACGCTCCAGGCTTCTGCAGTGGGAAGCACCGGTTTTTGCTCCGATGCCGATGCCACGACGGGCGGTTTGGCAGGAGTGGATGGCTTCAGTGCCGGCTTGTTGGCGAGCGTCTTCTTAGGCAATGAGGACTTGTTTAGGGTCGGCATCACGGCCGCCGCGACCGGATTGCTGGCACGCTGTTCCGCCAGCGCTTCGACGTAACACTTATCGAGGTTTCGGCATCGGCGTTCGGCGGAGGGGTGGGTATCGGACTCGGGTTCTCCGTCAAGGGACGCGCACACTTGGTCGAGGCCCTTGCGGTCGAGCCACTGCTCGCGCACGCCCTGATGAACGGCGAAACAGTCGGCCGCCAGCTCGCTGCCGCCGACGGTCAAATGCCCACACTCATGCTTGAACACGAAGGTACGCACGGTCTCTGGCCGGCCATTCAGCATATCGGGGTTGAGCAACACGGACTCGCCGTCCGAAGCACCCTCGCTCGGCAGGGTGTAGTCGACAATGATCGGCGCATTGTTGCATTGAACCTTGCGACCGCCGACGGTAGCGCTGCGGCCGACCAATTCCTGGGCCTCGGCCGGAGCGGGCAGGAAATAAAGGCCGGCGCCGAAGACGGCGCAGGTGGTCGCGGCCGCCAGAAAGCTACGCAGTAAACGCATGCACTCGCTCACAAGTCCCTGACCCCTCCTAGTAGGCCCGATGAGGATGGGGGCTGACTGGGCCCGAATTGGGACGTTGAGCAGGCTATTTTTCGGCCCGCATCAGGAATTCACGTTCAAGGTTTAAAGACGTCCGCACTTGGCCCTTCGGCGACCACGGGCATTGGCACTGCAAGTTCGTCATCCATGAACGAGACTTTGAAGCAAGTCGGAATTGAGCTTGAACAATTTTTCAGCGGTCGACGCCGGTGAGCTTAGCTGGCGATCCGAGCCGTGGGAGCAATATTGCAATAGCGCACACGACGTTGATACGTGCGTTCGCGTGTGACGCCGCTAACAGGCTACCAAAAACCAATTCGGAGTCTTGAACCCGACATCAGTCCACCACAGTAGGGGCCGGTCGAGATGTTGCGCGCGGACGTGCGCCCGGCCTGAAGCGTTCGCGAATGGCCTGGAAGCTCACGTAGAGCGGCGGGATGGCAAAGATGCCAATGAACGAGGCTAGAATCATCCCGCCGAAAACCGGCGTGCCAACATTGCGACGAGCCAGTTCGGATGCGCCGGTCGCGATGACCAGTGGAAGAAGCCCGAGAATAAAAGCGAACGACGTCATCATCACCGGCCGAAAGCGCAGCCGTGCGCCTTCGGTTGCCGCGCCCAGCAGTTCCATTCCCTGCTCCCGCTTTTCCTTGGCAAACTCCACGATCAGGATGCCGTTCTTGGCGGCGAGCCCGATGAGCACCACCATGCCAATCTGACCGTAGAGATCGAGTGTCAAACCACCCAGAACGATTGCCGCGAATGCACCGAACACTCCCACGGTAACCGATAGCAGCACTGGAACCGGTATGGTCCAGCTTTCATAGAGCGCCACAAGGAAAAGGTACGCAAACAGCAATGCGAACCCAAGAATCGTCGCAGTCTTGCCTTCGGCGCGCTTCTCTTGGAAAGCCGTGTCGGTCCACTCGCCCGCGAAGCCAGCCGGTAGCGTACGCGCGGCTACGGCCTCCATCGCCTTGAGCGCCTGACCAGACGAGATGCCTGGCGCGGGGCTGCCTTGTACGGTTACGGCACGCAGGTTGTTGTAACGAATTAATGCTGGTGGACCGATTACGACGCGAACCTCCAAAAGGCTGCGCAGTGGAATCATTTTGCCTTCGTGATTGCGCACGTTGATCCGATAGATGTCATCTACCCTCGAGCGGTCCGAGGCATCGGCCTGTACCTGGACCTGCCACGTCCTACCGTGCAGATTCATATTATTGACGAAATATCCGCCAAGCGACGCCTGGAGGGCTTGGAAAACGGCGCTCAGCTGCACGCCGAGGATTTGCGCCTTGTCTCTGTCGATGTCGAGGTAGATCGAAGGATTGGTGGCAGAGAACGTGCTGAACACGCGCGTCAATTGCGGGTCTTGATTGGCGGCGACGACGAGCCCGCGCAGCACTTGGGCAAGCGCTTTCGGATCTCCCCCGCGCAGATCCTCAAGCACGTAAGCGAATCCTCCACCGGAACCGAGACCGAGAATTGGCGGAGGCGCCAGGGGTGTAACTGTCCCGCCCTGGATCTGACGGAATTTCGGCCCGAGGCGGGCAATCAGCGCGCCCACACCGAGCGAACGATCCTTACGCTCCTCGAATGGCTTGAGGGTGACGACCATAAAGGCGGCATTCGCCTGCGAGTAATTGTCGATGAAGTTCAACCCGATGACTGACGTGACGTCTTCGACCGCAGCCTCGTCCTTCAGAATAGCCTCGGCTTGGCGGATGACTCCAGATGTCCGCACGACCGACGCGCCGCCCGGTAACTGGGCGACGACGAACAGAGCACCCTGATCGTCCTCGGGAAGGAATCCAGTCGGAGTGATCTTTGAAAGGCCAAAGATCCCCAGTGCCGAAACGGCAACCATCACCAGCCCGATCAGCGAGAAGCGAACAATGCGAGCGACGGCCGCCCCGTAGGCGTCACGCACACGGTCGATGGCGCGCATCACCCAACCGATCGGTCCACGGCGCGGTCCGTGGTGCGGCTTGAGAAGGATGCCGCACAGAGCAGGAGACAACGTGAGAGCGTTGATCGCGGACAAAAACATCGCTACCGCAATCGTCACCGCGAACTGGCGAAACAATTCGCCCGAAATTCCTGGTATGAACGCGACCGGCACGAACACCGACAGCAGCACGAGAGTGATCGCAATGATCGGTGCGGTGATTTCGCTCATCGCCAGTTTGGTGGCGTCGGCAGGCGACAGTTCAGGGTGTTCCTCCATCACCCGCTCAACGTTCTCGACCACGACGATGGCGTCGTCGACGACGATGCCGATGGCAAGCACAATGGCGAGTAGCGAAACCGTATTGGCCGAATAGCCGATCGCGAGCAAAGCGATAAACGTACCGATTAGACTGACAGGCACCGCAAGCGTCGGTATCAAAGTGGCGCGTACGCTACCAAGGAACAGGTACACCACGAGCACCACGAGAATGAACGCTTCAATCAGCGTCTTCTGAACTTCGTGGATAGTATCTTTAACAAACGTAGTGGGATCGTACGTGATCTTCCAAGCTAGATCCTCGGGAAAACGCTTTTCTGCGGCAGTCACCCGGTCGCGCACCGCCTTGAGAGTTGCAATCGCGTTTGCGCCCGGTGATTGGTAGATAGCGACCACGGCGGCCGGTCCGCCGTTAAATAAAGTCTCGCGGTCGAGATTGGCGGCGCCGAGCTCCAGCCGGGCAACGTCTCCGAGGCGAAGCACCGATCCGTCCGGATTGGTGCGGACCACGATCTTCTCGAAGTCGGAAACGGAATTCAGCCGGCCCTTGGTTTGAATGTTCAGCTGCAGCTGTTGCTCGTCTGAGATCGGCCGCGCACCAATGCGGCCGACGGCTGCCTGGACGTTCTGCGTCTGTATCGCATTGATGATGTCGCCCGTAGTGAGCCCGAGACCGGTCAACCGATCGGTCCGGACCCAGGCGCGCATGGCGTAATCTTGGGGGCCCCACAGAGTCGCGTCGCCGACACCCGGCGTGCTCTTGATCTGATCGAGCAGATTGATGGTGACGTAGTTGGAGAGAAACAGCGGATCGTGGCTATGCTTTGGGGAATAGAAGGCTATGACGCCGAGCAGCGCGGATGACTTCTTCTTGACTGTAACGCCCTGGCGTTGTGCCTCCGGTGGCAAGCTCGAAAGCGCGATCTGAACCCGGTTATTGACGTTGACGGTATTGATGTCTGGATTGGTGCCGAGCTCGAACGAGCAGATCAATGTGTAGCTGCCGTCGTCGCCGCTTACACTTTTCATGTAGATCATCTTGTCGACGCCGACGACCTGCGCCTCGATCGGCTGCGCTATGGTCGCGTCTACGACAGACGAATTAGCACCGGGAAAGAAGGTGGTGACTGACACCTGTGGAGGAACAATATCGGGATACTGCGCAATCGGTATGGCGTAGAGCGCCAGCGCGCCGGCAATGGTGGTAACAATGGCAATGACGATGGCGAGCCGCGGCCGATCGACGAAGATGGCGGACAGCATGGATTCAGCTCCGGCTGAATGTCTGCGGCAACGGACTTGCTCTGACCGTCACGCCTGGGCGCACGCCCTGCAATCCTTCGACGATAACCTGTTCGCCACCCTCCAGCCCTTCATTGACCACCACGCCCGAGCCGATCTCGCCACCGACCTTAATTCGCTTGACCGCGGCCTTGCCGTTATCGACCACGAAGACGTAGACACCTTCTTGATCGGCGATCAGGGCCGCCTGAGGAACGACCACCTTTTCTTCCGGCTTGCCGCTTTCGAGGTCGACGCGCACCAGCTGACCGTCGATCAACGCGCCTGCGGGATTGGGAAAGGTGGCTCGCACGAGCACGGTGTCGGTGGTGCGATCCACGGTAACATCGACGAAATTAATTGAGCCCTGCTGGTCATATTTACTGCCGTCGGCAAAGCGCAACCTCGCCTTGATCCCAGTGACATCGACTTGGCGCCCCTCTTGTTGCGCGCGCAAGAAATCGCGTTGACTGACTGGGAAGGTGACATACATCGGGTCCTGGCTGACGATCGTGGTCAGCGGTCCGCTCTGCGGATTGACGACGTTGCCCTTGGTTACACTGGTCCGGCCGATCTTGCCGGATATGGGTGCGATGATATCGGTGTAGCCGAGATTGATCTTGGCGGTGTCGAGGTTCGCCTGATCGACCAGGATGGTTCCCTTCGCCTGCTCGTCGGCTGCGCTCGCCTGGTCGCGGGCTGCAACCGAACCAACGTTCTTCGCAAGCAGGTCTGCCGCTCGCTGTAATTGAACCTCGGTAAGAACCTTTGCGGCCTTGCTTCGCTCCAGGGCACCCTCCGCCTGCCCTACCGCTGCTTGAAACAGGCCCTTTTCGATCCGGTAGAGCGGGTCGCCCTCCTTGACCGTGTCGCCTTCTTTGAATTCGATCTCGTCAAGAAATCCAGTCACTCGAGCTCTGATTTCGACGCGATCGACTGCATCGACGCGCCCAACGAAATCTTGAGCCTTAGAAATCGGCTTGCGTTCGGCGCTTACGACGCCCACGGAAACTTTCGGAGCATCATCCTGTTGCGCATGGGCTTGGGATGTAACTATGCAGAGTGCCATGGCCGCTAACTTGGTAAGGCGCATTTAGGCCTCTCTGACACTATCAACGACTGCTTAAATCTTCAGTCGCGGTTATTATGCTTTCACGGGTCTACTTCAAGAATATAAGCTGAAGAACGCGTCCGGTCACTCCCCGATGCACGCAAATCTCATTGCGCATGATGCTCCTGGCGGACGGAGGTGCTGGCAGGTAGCTTGGTGATGCGCAACGTCTAGATCAAAATCGCAGTATTCGTTTGAGTTCGCGCCGTTTGTGGACGGTGATAGAGCTATTTCTCGGTCGCAATATTCCCGTCCTTCGATAACGAGACCGCCACCCATCGCCACTTAGGGACATGGGCGCAGACGATCATAATAATCACGAGGATCGGCACGCTAAGAAACATACCGGCGATGCCCCAAATCATACCCCAGAACGCAAGAGAGAGTATGATTGCAAAGGGACTCATATTCAGGCCCTTGCCCATCAGCATCGGCTCAAGCACGCTGCCAATCGCGATTTGAATCAAAGTGAGGCTGGTAACCAGAAAAAGAAACGGAGTGAGGGTTTCAAATTGCACCAGCGCCAGCAAGCAGGGGAACGCAACAGCTACGATCGAGCCAATGTTGGGTATATAATTGAGTACAAAAATTAAAAGCGCCCAGGTTTCGGCGAAGTCTATATCGAAAAAACGCAAGACCACATAACATGCGACACCTGTAAGCACGCTGACGATTGTCTTGAACCAGATGTATCGCCGGACGCTCGTCGAGATCTCCTCGAGCAGTTCGTTCGCTTCTTCGGCCTTTCGCTTGTCGGAAAACATAGCGGCGATCTTTGTGCCCACTTGCCCCTGTTCCACAAAGAGGAACGCGATGTAGGCGATGATCAGAAGGGCGGTGATTATGATGGATTGCGTCGACGCGATAAGGCCGGGGAGCCTTTTTGTGACGTCGATACTTGCCAAAGCGTCCCTGACCTTTGCAGCCCGATCTGGGCCGAGCCATTCGGTCAGGTCGGCAACCATCGCTTGAAATCGCGAGAGGTAACGCGGCATAGCGGCATTGATCGCGTCAACCTGGCCAAGCAAAATCGTGAATATCAAATAGAAGCCAAGTCCGACCGTTGCGATTCCGAGCAAGGCCGCGAGCCATCGTGGCGCTCGGAAGTTAGCGATTTCGACGCTCGCAAAGCCCTGAACCATTGCCTCCATGAGGTTCCAGAGGAATATCGCTAAAGCAAGTGGAAGCAAGAATTGCCGGCCATAGACCAAACCGGCAACTATGACGCCAAAAGCAATTATCGTAAGGGCCGTACTCGGGGTGAGAGTATTGTGCTGCCCATCAAGACCGCCACGCATCTAGTGCGGTTCAGGAATAAGTTTGAAGGGATATGCCACGCGCCCCTTCAAATCGCTGACGTGCCTCTTTGGGAGCTTGACCTTATCGCGCTTTATCTCGGCGTAAGGAATGCGACTGAGGAGATGTTCGATTATGTTCAAACGAGCTCTCCTTTTGTCGTCTGACCGCGCGACGTACCAAGGCGCCCAGGCCGTGTCTGTTGCTAAAAACATTTCGTCGCGTGCGCCGGAATAGTCGTCCCAACGCGTGTAAGATTTCAAATCCATCTTGGATAGTTTCCAGATCTTTCTGCCATCATCGATACGCGCCTCGAGCCGTCGGGTTTGCTCATCGGGACTAACCTCGAGCCAATACTTGATTAAGAGCACACCTGAATCGATGATGGCTCTTTCAACTTCAGGAACGATCCTCAAGAAGCGTTCGGCCTGATCGTCTGAGCAGAACCCCATGACCCGCTCAACGCCGGCGCGATTGTACCAGCTGCGATCGAAGATGACGATCTCTCCTCCCGCCGGAAGATGGGGGAGATATCGCTGAATATACATTTGGGATTTCTCTCGCTCGGTTGGCGCAGGAAGAGCGACCACGCGGAAGATGCGCGGACTTACTCTGGCCGTTATGGCTTTTATCGTTCCGCCTTTGCCTGCCCCATCGCGCCCCTCGAACACGATGCAAATCTTTTGATCCTCGTGGCGAACCCACTCCTGCAGCTTGACGAGCTCAACGTGAAGTCTCTTGAGCTCGCGCTCGTAGTCCTTGCGTTTGAGTTTTGTTTCTTGATCGCCTGTTGTTTCTTCCTCGGGAGGAGTGCTAGCGTTTTTTCTGTTTTTCATTTTGCTGCCTCAGCCAATTGGGTAGCTCAGACGTCGCTAATACCAGAAGCCAGCTAATTTTCGCCGATAAGAGCCGGACACGAAAGACCTCAAGAGACCGTCATAAATAAATTCAGTATTGCATTGCGGCAGACATGATTGCGATTTGGTGCGAGGACGTTGATGCGAAGAACGATCGGCGACAACATCGCTCACGAAATGTAGTGAAGGTGAAAGTAACTCTAGTAAGCGGCGCACAGGTCTTTGAACCGACGACCTAGGTTTGCGGAGTTAGGAAAAAGGCAAGGCCGAGTATCAGGGTAAACGGCTAGCAGCTGAACGCCCTTCAACCAATCTGACGACCATAGCTGGCGACCTGCCCCGTGATGACCACGGCCAGAAATACAGCCAGCATCAAACCCTTGCCGAACAAAAGATCCATGGGCTGCGGCCCGATGAACACGCTCGCCAGGACAAGCAGCGGAGCGACGAACAACGCGGCCTGAACGCTCGATCCAATGGCGATCGAAAACTAAGGTCCATTCGGTCCTTCATCGCGGCCGTGACTGCGGTTGCATGCTCGGCGGCGTTTCCGAGAATAGCGATCACAAAAACACCAACAAAAATATTGCTGAGACCAAGCGCATGCGCTGCTGTTCGCGATACCGTAGGCCGCCGGCCAGCATGGCAGCACCGAGGACAAGGAGGATATTGCCCACGATCGACCCGACAATCGTGGCTTTCACCACATCATGAAGCCCGGCGCGCAGGGCAGCGAGCGCGATAATGAGTTCCGCGGCGTTGCCGAAAGTGGCATTTAAAAGCCCACCGACGCCTTCACCGGACCAGTCCGTCAGCTGTTCAGTAGCCCAGCCGAGCCATCCCGCCAGCGGTAGAATGGCGATGGCTGCCGTAATGAATATGAGCCCGTGATGCGACGGCGCAAGGTAGTGCAGGGCAATCGCAAGGGGGGTAAAGCCCAATAGCCAAATCATCGCCTGTTCCGCCGGCCTATGTGGTTAGGGGCGCCTGTCTTCCCAGTCGATCCAATCGACGGGATACATTTTAAGGTAGGCGCTCACGGCCGCGCCGAGAGTTGGAAAAAAGGACTGTTCGCCAATCTGCGTAAACAGTCCAAAGCGCTTCAACTTATCTTTGACCGGATCCTTCAGCTCCGCGAATGAAAGTTCTATGCCCGCCTCACGCAGAACCCGGTCGAGTTCAGCCACAACATCTGCCGCTGTAACGTCGACACTTGTTACTGGCTCAGCGGCCACGACCACCCATCGCACTGGTGTCGGCGACTTCTCTGCGGCCGCAATCACTCGTTCCTGAAACAGTTCCGCATTGGCGAAAAACAGGGGCGCATCCCAACGAAAGAGCACAAGACCGGGGATGAGACGCGCCTGCGGATAGCGGCTAATGTCATGATAGCCCTTGATGCCCTCTGCTCTGCCAAGGACGGCGGAATGCGGTCGCCAGGCATCCCAGAGAAATTCAATGATTGCGAAGACGACAGCTAGCGCAATGCCGGGAATTGCTCCGAGCACGGCTACGCCCGCAAAGCATAGCATTGATAGCCAGAACTCCCATTCCTGCATTCGGTAGATGCGAACTAGATCCTGCACCTCGATCAGCCCGATGGCTGAGGAAATCACGACGGCAGCGAGCGCGGCCGAAGGCAAATGCTGCAGCAGGTTAGGGGCTGCAATGATGAGAAGGGCGACCGCAAGTGCGCCAACAACGCCCGTCATCTGCGTCTTTGCACCAGCCGCCTCAGCAACCGGCGTGCGCGATGAGCTACTGCTAACCGGAAAGCCCTGAAAGAACCCCGCCGCGAGATTTGCCGTTCCCAGCCCAACGAGCTCCTGGTTCGGGTCGACATAAGTTCGAGTGCGCGCAGCATAGGCGCGAGAGAGTACGCTCGTATCGGCAAACGAAATCAGAGCGACAGCGAGGCCACCCGACAAAACCGTTGTGATATCCGTCGGATTAATCCATGGAATTTGAAAGGACGGCAGCCCCTGAGGTAGTGGCCCAAGAACAGACACGCCGGCGCTCTTGGCCAGTCCCAGAATTCCCACGATAGCAGTTGCGCCAACGACAGCGATCAATATTCCGGGCACAACCTTGCTGCGCTTGAGAACCAAGATCGTCGCCAACGTACCTGCACCGATAAGGAAGGCAGTCCAATTCACCCGTCCGCCGACAATGCCATTCGCGATCGACCATAGGTCGCGCAGAGGGCCCTGACTTTCAATTGAGAAGCCGAGCAGTTTGGGCACCTGACTAAGTAACACCGCCAAGGCAACGCCATTCATATAGCCATAGCGTATGGGCTTGGAGAGAAGCTCGGTTACGAATCCCAGCTTCGCGAGCCCGGCCACGATGCAAACGCTGCCCGAGATGATAGCCATCGCTCCGGCGAGCGCCACCGCCCGCATCGGGTCGCCTCCAGACAGGGGCAGAACCACAGCAAGTATCACGGCGGCCAGTGAGGAATCCGGACCCAGCACGAGGATGCGGCTCGGACCCACCAGTGCGTAGACCAGTAGCGGAATAATCGTCGCGTATAAGCCGTATATGCCCGGCAGGCCCGACGCGGCAGCATAGGCGATACCGACAGGTACGAGCATAGTTGTGAGCACCAAACCGGCAACAATATCGTGCCGCAGCCAGGCA
>Ga0207678_10005630_pt1 | contig 11200 bp, 7 predicted proteins | sample KBSC63metaG_FD_184319 | JGI IMG/M metagenome (GOLD analysis project Ga0207678, IMG submission 184319) | Corn rhizosphere microbial communities from Kellogg Biological Station, Michigan, USA - KBS C6-3 metaG (SPAdes) (version 2) | ecosystem: Host-associated > Plants > Roots > Rhizosphere > Soil ...
CGGCGGCGCGGTCGTCCCCGGCAGGACGATGGAGATGACGCTCTCCTGCGACCACCGCATCCTCTACGGGGCCGAAGGGGCCGAGTTCCTGGCCGAGGTGAGGCGGCTGCTGGAGGAGCCGGTCGGGCTGGCGCTGTGAGGCGGGCGCCTCACAGCATCTCGATCAGCTCGGTCTCTCCAGGTGGCAGCAGGTAGAAGGCGACGAACGTCGCGGGCTCCTCGTCGAGCGCGTTGTCGAAGTGGGCGATGGTCGCGCCGGCGGGCTCGTGGAAGGCGTCGCCGGGCCCGAGAAGACGGGCGGGCTCGCCCTCCGGCTGAAAGCGGATGCTGCCCGAGGTGACCAGCCCGACGACGTCGCAGGGATGGCGATGAGTGCCCGATTCCTGCAGCGGCCCGAGCTCGATCCGCGCCGCCCTGACCCGCTCCACCGTGGGCGCCGCGGCAAGCGCCGCGGCGAGCAGCGGCTCGCGGACGATCGAGTCCCGCGCGGGCATCAGCGCTCACCGCCCCGGGACGGGCCGCGCCCGTACTCGTCATCGGTGACCTTTTGCTCCCAGAGCGTCTCCCCTCCGATCGCCACGCGGGCGGTGCCGGGCATCGCCTCGGCGTCGGTCGTCGTCGGGATCTTCATCTGCGCTCCTTTCGCTTCTTTGCACCGGTCTTGATCGGCGCGGACAAGAGCGCCGCCGTCCCTGCCAGGGCACGTTTCATCGCACTCGCGTCGCTGGTCGCGGCGCTCAGGACGTAGCCGCCCTGGACGGCGGCGACGATCGCCGCCGCCGTGTCCGCCGGGCGCAACCCGGCGGGGAGATCGCCTTCGGCCTGCGCCTCGGCGACCAGCTCGGTCAGCTGTGACGTGAGCTCGTCGAAGACGCCGTCGACGGTCTCCGCGGCCTCGCCGCCCAGGGCCGGGTCGAAGACGAGCCTGCCGATGCGACAGCCGCGCATCGAGTCGCGCTCCTTGGCGAGGTAGGCGCGGATCCGCTCGATCGACGGTTTGGCGCCGTCGCCGAGGAGCGCGTCGTTCTCGACCCGCAGGTCGGCGGCGAGACTCGCCACCGCGGCGTCGACGACGGCCCCCTTGCCGCTGAATTGGTGGTAGAGGCTGCCGTGACCGAGGCCGCTCGCGGCCAGGATCGCCGCCGGGCTCGTGGCCTCGATGCCCTGATCCCAGAGCAGCTCGGCGGTGGCGTCGATGAATCGGTCTCTCGAATCCATACATACATACTAGTATGTATGGCCGAGCGTCACGCCCTTCGCCAAGAAGCAGTTGCGCCGGCTCGGGAAGCTGCAGGCCTACGCTCACGTCTGCGTCCACCCGCCCGGCCCGGAAACTTTCTGCAAGGGCGCCGACATCCTCCTGCGCGCGCAGTAGACCCTTTTCCGCGCGACGCCGTCGCAGGACGACGGTTGACTATTAGAGAAGGCTCCGCCGAAATAGCATAGGCATGCGTTGGAGTGGGCAGGACGCAACATCCGGGCGGCGGCAGCGCGGGAGCCTGATCGCGCGGATGCGCTGCGTGCGGCCGTAGGCAGCGCCCGGGCGGGTCGGGGGAGGATGCTGTTGGTCGCCGGGCCGGCCGGCATCGGCAAGACCCATCTGCTGCGGGCGGCCGCTGAATCGGCTCGCCCGAGCCTGGTCCGGTTGTTCGCGCGTGGCACCGAACTGGAGCGCGAGTTGCCGTTCGGCGCGGCGCTCCAGCTGCTGGAGGCGCCGGTGAGGCAGTCGCCCGAGTTGCTGAGCGGTGCGGCGGGTGTGTCGAGGCGGCTGTTCTTCCTGGATCCGGGCCCCGGCACGTTCGGCGACACGGAGGGCCAGCATCTGCTCATCCACAGCCTCTACAGGCTCGTGGCCGACCTCGCGGCCCGGCGTCCGCTGGCCCTGCTCGTGGACGACGCGCACGAGCTCGATGCGCCGTCACTGCGGTTCCTGGCCTACCTCGGACGTCGGGTCCGCGATCTACCGGTCTTGCTGGCGGTCGCACTACGTCCCTCCTACCCGGGCGCCGAGGCGCATCTGCTCGGCGAGTTGACCAAGACGCCGGGAGCGGTGCGGATCGAGCCCCGACCGCTGCCCGAGGCGGCGGTGGTCGAGGCGGTCGCCTCGGCGCTCGGTGGCCCGCTGGACCCCGCCTTCGCCCGCGAGTGCTTCTCGCTCACCGGCGGCAACCCGTCGTTGGTGCGCGAGTTGGCCCGGGGTCTCGCCGAGCATGGAGCAGTGGGGTCCGATCGGGACCTCGAGCTGCTGAGGCGAATCGGCCCGGAGCCGGTCGCCTGGGCGGTCCAGGCCACGCTCCGCAGGCTCCCCGAGCCGGCGTCGGCGGTCGCGCGAGCGGTGAGCGTCTTCGATACGCACGGCACGGTCGAGCTCACCGCCGCGCTGGCCGGCGTCGACGTGGACGCGGCACGAGATGCGATCAGCGAGCTGCAGGTCGCCAGCCTGGTGGAGGGTGAGACGCAGCTGTCCTTCGCACAGCCGCTCATCGGGCAGGCGATCCGGGCCTCGATCCCACCGGCCGAGAGGGCGTCGCTCCACGGCAAGGCCGCAGAGCTGCTCTGGGAACGGGGGGACCCGGCGGCAGTTGCCGCCCATCTGCTGCTCAGTCCCGCCGGCGGCAGGCCGTGGGCGGCGCAGGCGTTGGCCCGCGCCGCAGACCAGGCACGCCGGGGGGCGAGCCCCGAGATGGCGGTCGAGTTGTTGGAACGCGCACTGGAGGAGCCACCGACGCTCGAGCAGCGGCCGCGTGTGGTGGCCGATCTGGCCCGCGCGCAGGCCGCGATCGGGGACCCCGCCGGCGTGGACACGTTCTCCGCGGCGGTCGCCGAAGCCGATGTGGACGAGGATCGCGCGCGACTCCTGCTCGGTCTCTCCCGGGCCTACCAGGATCAGGCCCGCTTCGCCGAGGCCGCGGAGACCGCCGCCCTGGGGCTGCGCATCGATTTCGCCGACGGCCGGTTGCGAACCGAGCTGGCCGCGGCGCACGACACGGCGACCATCTGGACCTCCGGGGACAGCAACGAGGACCTCGGTGCGATCGAGCGCATCCCGGGGATGAAGGATCTGATCGCGGAGGCTCGCGAGCGACTCTTCACCGGGCGCGACCACGCGGCCGCCGCCGATCTGGCCCGGGAGGCGTGGGCCGGCGCCGCGAGCCTGCCCGGAGGGGGGACGGACGATCCCACCGCGATCCGGCTGTTTGCGGTCCTTCACAACGCCGATGGCGAGCAGGAGGCGATCGAGATTGCCGATCGCTGCCTCGCCGCCGCGCGCCGGTCGGGCTCGCGGATGGACATCGCGACCTGGCAGCACATGCGCGGGCACGCGCTCGCCTACGCGGGCCGACTCGGCGAGGCCGAAACGGAGCTGCGCGCGGCCTTCGCGATGCGCGAGGAGGGGTGGTCGGCGTGGCTTCCGATCAACGCTTCGGCGCTGGCCTACCTGCTGATCGAGCGCGACGACCTCGACGGCGCCGATGCCGTGCTCGCGGCCGCCGACGACTTCGTCCTGCACCCTCGCCGGAGCCCGATGTGGGCGATGACCGAGGCCGCGCGTGGGCGTCTCGAGCTGGTGCGCGGCGATCCCGAGCGGGCGCTCGAGATCCTCGAGAAGACGGGCCGTCGCATGTCGACCGAGCTGGGGATCTCGAATCCGGCGTGCTCTCCGTGGCGATCCGACTGCGTGGTCGCGCTGGCGGAGCTGGGGCGAGCCGACGAGGCGATCGCGCTTGCCGACGAGGACCTCGCGCGCGCCGAAGCCTGGGGTGGGCCACGGGCCCTCGGCGGTGCCCTGCGCGTGCGCGGGCTCCTGGCGTCGTCCGGCGAGCGGCTCGGCTGGATGACTCGTGCGGTCGCGGTCCTCGAAGGCAGCGAGGCCCGTCTGGACCATGCGTATGCGCTCCATTCGCTCGCCTGCGCCCAGGGGGAGGCGGGGGAGGCCACGCCACCCGAGACCCTGCGTGTGGCGCTCGACCTGGCCGAGCGGTGCGGCGGGCGGGCGCTGGCGCGCCGTGTCCTTGCGGAGCTTCACGCGGCCGGCAGCAGGCCGCGCCGGCCGCGGCTCGAAGGACCGGAGTCGCTCACCCAGCGCGAGGCCGCGATCGCGCAGCTGGCGAGCTCCGGGATGACCAACGGCGAGATCGCCGAGCAGCTGGTGGTGACGCCGAGGACGGTGGCTTTCCACCTCGGCAACGCCTACCGAAAGCTCGGCATCTCCGGACGCGACGAACTGACCGCGGCGCTCGATTCCTCGACCGACTGAGCGGCTTACAGGTTTTCACCGCCCCCATTACAGGGTTTTGCTCGGGGCGTCGATTTGCGCTTAGGCTCGCCGCAGGCAGCGGTGACAAACCCAGATCGGGCCGCCCCCGCGAGGGAGAGGCGGGACCGATCGCAGACGCAGCGGGGGTCGCGTCGATGGAGCAGGAACAGCCGAATGGCACGCCGGTGAACATTCGGAATCACAAATTGAGATGGATCGTCGGCCTGCTGGCCGCAACCGCGGTCGCCCTCATCGGCGCCACGCCCGCCTCCGCGCTCACCGAACGGCCGCTGCCGGCATCCGACTACACGACCCACGCCCTCTGCGGCGCCCCGGCTCCGGGCCACGCCTCCTGCTTTGCGGTCAGGCTGGTGCCACAGACGGCCGCGGCCCGCGCCCACTCGACGCCGATCGGGCTGACGGTGCACCATACGGTCGAACCGGCAAGCGCCGCCGATGGCGCCTACGGGCTGCGACCACAGGACCTGCACGGTGCCTACTCGCTGCCGACCTCGGCTCCGGTCGCTCAGACGGTCGCGATCGTCGACGCCTTCGACGACCCGACGGTCGAAGAAGACCTCAGCCCCTACTCGCAGGAATTCGGGTTGCCCACATGCACCCACGCCGACGGCTGCTTCACCAAGGTCAACCAGGCGGGCGAAGAATCCCACTACCCCCAGTTCCAATCGGGCTGGGCCGGGGAGATCGCACTCGACGTCGAGACCGTCCATGCGGTCTGCCAGAGCTGTCACATCATCCTGGTCGAGGCGACCAACTCGAGCGCGGCGGCGCTAGAAGTGGCCGAGAACAGGGCGGTGAGCATGGGCGCCACCGAGGTCTCCGACTCCTTCGGCGGGCCCGAGCCGGCCGGCGAAGGCTCTGCCTTCAACCACCCGGGGACGGTGATCACCGCCTCGACCGGGGACGACGGATACCTCAACTGGAGCTCTTCCACGTCCGGCTACGCGGGCCACCCGAACTTTCCGGCCTCCTCCCCCGACGTCGTCGCGGTGGGCGGAACCCGGTTGACCCTGAACGGAGGGAGCCGGACCGGGGAGACGGTGTGGAACGACGGCTCGACGCTGGGCGGCGGCCACGGCGCCGGCGGCGGCGGCTGCAGCGAACATCCGAACGCGCAGTCCTGGCAGCAGGCGGTGGCCGACTGGGCGGAAGTCGGCTGCGGCGAAAAGCGCGCGGCGGCGGACGTCGCCGCCGACGCCGACCCCTACAGCGGCGTCGCCGTCTACCGGGCCGGGAGCTGGTCGACGGTCGGCGGCACCAGCCTCGCCTCGCCGATCGTCGCCGCGACCTTCGCCCTCGCGGGCGGCTCCGGCGGCGTCGCCTATCCGACGCGGACGCTTTACGGCCATCTCGGCTCGAGCGCGCTGCACGACGTCACCTCCGGCTCCAACGGGGAATGCGCGAAGGCCTTCGACGAAGTCGGAAAGTCCGCGGGGTGCACGGTCGCCGAAGAGGAACAGGACTGCCAGGCGAAATTGATCTGCCGCGCGGCCACCGGCTACGACGGCCCGACGGGCGTCGGCACGCCGGCCGGCCTCGCCGCCTTCGCGCCGCCGGTGCCGAGCGTCAGCTCGGTCTCCCCGAGCGAAGGCGACCTCGGCACCGAGGTCACGGTCGAAGGGGAACACCTGAAGGGCGTCAGCTCGGTCGAATTCGACGGCGTCCCCGCGACGCACGTGGTCGAAGTCTCGGCGACCAAGCTGACGGCGTTCGCGCCGGGGCACGCGCCGGGCCCGGTCGACGTCACCGTCACCACGGGCGGCGGCACCAGCCCGACGAGCAGCGCCGATCACTTCACCTACCGGCCCGCTCCGGCGATCGCCGCGGTGACGCCGGCGCGGGGGCCGACCACCGGCGGCACCGAGGTCACGATCACGGGCGAACGCCTCGACGGCGTCGCATCGGTCTCCTTCGACGGCGTCCCCGCGACGGGCCTGACCCAGGTGTCCTCGACCGAAGTCAAGGTGACCAGCCCTGCCCATCCCGCGGGAGAGGTCGACGTGACCGTCGAGGCGCACGGCGAAGCCGGCGAAGCCACGTCGCTCGACCGCTTCACCTACGTGGAACCGCCCGCCGTGACCGCCGTGGAACCCCGCAGCGGCACCGTGGCCGGCGGCACCGAGGTGACGATCAAAGGCGCTCATCTCGCCGAAGCAAGCGCGGTTCATTTCGACGCCGCCGCGGCGACCGACGTGGTCGAAGTCTCGGCGAGCGAGCTGACGGCGACCACTCCCGCTCACGCCGAAGGCACCGTCGACGTGACGGTGACGACGCCAAGCGGCACCACCGCCATTTCGTCGGTCGACGAGTTCGAATACGTGCGGCTGCCGGTGGTCGAAGGCGTGGCGCCGGCCGAAGGGCCGATCGCAGGCGGCACCTCGGTCTCCATCACCGGCCACGATCTTGGCGGGGCGAGCGCGGTCACGTTCGGCGGGACCGCCGCGACGAGCTTCACCGTCAGCTCCGACGGGGAGATCAGCGCCACGGCTCCCGCTCACGCCGAAGGACGGGTGGACGTCTCCGTGACGACTCCCGCCGGCACCTCCAACCTCGAACCGGCCGACGGATTCACCTACGTGGCGGCGCCGGGGAACATCTCGCCCCCGGCGATCTCGGGCTACCCGATGGAAGGCCGCACGCTGAGCGCCTCCGATGGCGCCTGGACCCACGCCCCGACCTCGTTCACCTACAAGTGGCTGCGCTGCGATTCGAGTGGCAGCAATTGCGTCGAAATTGCCGGCGCGACCGCGCAGACCTACCAGCCGGCCGCAGCCGACGTCGGCAGCACGATCGAGGTCGAGGTCACCGCGCACAACACCGGCGGCCAGGGCACGGCGACCTCAGCAGCGACGAACGCGGTCGTCGCCCGGACGAGCCGGCAGTTCACCTGGAGCGGGGCGACGCCCAGGACCTCCGGTCCCACCGCGGACGATTGGAGCATCGGCAGCAACTGGGAAGGCGGCGTCGCCCCGAGTGAAGCGCTGAACATCGGCACGCTAACGCTGCCCTCGCTGGCGGGCGACAGCGACTGCGAAGTCTCCCCACGGGTCGACGTCTGCTACCAGAGCCACGACGACATCGCCGGCGTCGAGGTCGAAAAGATGGTCGTCGCGGACCACTACCCCTACGTCCTCTACGGCGAATCGTTCACGCTCGGCGCCGGCGGGCTCGAAGCTCTCTCCGGGGGCACGGACGGAGAAGGGTACGCCCCCTCTTTCCGCATGCCGATCGCCCTCGGCGCCGACCAGCAATGGACGGTCGAAGGCACCGGCCGCGGATCCCCCGGCGTCGGCGGCCTCGAATTCCAGGCACCGATCAGCGGTGAATCGCACAGCCTGGGGGTGGACTTCGGCGAAGAAGCCGTGATGGTGATGGCCGGCAGCCCCGACAGCGAGGTGGGCCCGGTGACGATCAGCGGCGCCAACCCGGCGAAGACGGGTTCGGAAGCGATTGAAAACGGGCTCCTCGGGATCGGTTCCGAAGCAGGCGAAGAGCCCCAGCTGAACGCGACCGACGGCAACCCCGTGCACCTGAAGGACGTGGCGATGCTCGGCCACGGCATCACGGGACCGCTCACCATCGAAGGCGGCGGGCTCGACGTCGGCGACCCGGCCCCCGAAGAAGGGGAACCGTACGGCAAGCTGCAGGTCGACGGGACGGTGAGCCTGGACTCCGCGACCGAAACCAGCTTCGTCTACGGCGAAGGGGCGACCGCCGGCACGACCTACACGCAGCTCGAAGCCGGCGGCAACGTCGACCTCGGCGGCGCCCGGCTCTCGCTGATCAGCGACATCGTCTCCTACCCGAAGTGCGCCGAAGTCCCGGCGGGCAGCGAACTGGAACTGGTGCGGACGAGCGGGAACGTGGAAGGCACGTTCGCGGGCGTCCCCAACGGGACGCTCCTCGATTCCTGCACCTACGCGGACAGCCCCGTGATGAAGATCCTCTACAACCAGCACTCGGTGGTGGCGAAGTCCCTGGGGCCGATCCCGTACAGCTTCAGCTTCTCGGCCCCGTACACCAGCGGTGTCGAACGCGAAGGGCAGACGCTGACGGCCCACACCGGCTACTGGGGGAACAGCCCCACCTCCTACGACTACCAGTGGCTGCGCTGCGACTCGGCGGGCAATGGCTGCGCGGCGATCGCCGGGGCGAGCAGCGATGAATACGCGCTGACGAGCGACGACGCCGGCCACCGGATCGAGGCCGAGGTGACCGCTCACAACAGCCACGGCTCGGGCTCGGCGACCACTTCTCCCACGGGCGTCATCGCCACCGCGCCGGAGCCGGTCAACACCGTCCTGCCGACGATCAGCGGCGCGGCGGCGGAAGGCGACGCACTGACCGCGCACGTCGGCAGCTGGGAAAACAGCCCCACCTCCTACACCTACCAGTGGCTGCGCTGCGACTCGGGCGGAGCCAACTGCGCGGCGATCTCCGGTCAGGTCGGCACCGTCTACTTCCTCGCCGCCGCCGACGTCGGCCACACGATCAGGCTCGAAGTAGTCGGCGAGAACGTCTATGGCTCGACCTCGGCGACGTCGGCACCGACCGCGGAAGTGACGCCGCCGGTGCCCGCGGTGCTGTCCGAAGGGCCCGGCGTCGTCGGTACCGCAGCCGTCGGCGAAACGGTGGTCGCCAATCACGGGCAGTGGACCCACAGCCCCGGCTCCTACAGCTACAAGTGGCTGCGGTGTGGCTCGGGCGGCGCCGGCTGTTCTGTCATCGCGGGGGCGAGCGAACAGCTCTACCCGGTCGTCACTGCCGACGTCGGCCATACCCTCGAGGTCGAAGTCACCGCCCATAACGGCACCGCCGCGGGCACCGCGACCTCCCCTCCGAGCGCGGTCGTCACCCCGAGTTCTCCGCCCGCCGACACGTCGCCGCCGACGATCTCGGGCGGCACGACCGAAGGCGAATCGCTCAATGCAGATCCGGGCAGCTGGGAACGGGCCGGCGCCTTTGCGTACGAATGGCTGCGCTGCGACTCGGCCGGTGCCAACTGCGTCCCGGTCGCCGGCGCGGCCGGCTCGAGCTACACGCTGACCAGCGCCGACGTCGGGCGCAGGATCGAGGTCCGGGTCTCGACCTCGGGCCCGGGAGGGTCCGCCTCGGCCACCTCGGCCGCGACGGCGGTCGTCTCTGCGCAGCAGTCCGCGGGCGGCGGTGGAGGCGGTAGCGGCGGCGGCTCGGGAGGCGGCGGCACCGGAGGTAGCGGCGGCGGCTCGGGCGGTGGCGCCGGCGGCTCGGGAGCCGGCGGTGGCGGCACCGGAGGCGGCGGGCCGACCGTGACCTCGGGCACGGCTGTGGTGGCCGCCAAGGCGCCGGTCAAACGCGGCATCGCCGCGGTCGCGCTGCACTGCACCGGGACTGGGCCCTGCAGCGGCACGCTCCTGCTCCAGGTCGCCGCGACCGCCAAGCACCACACGAACCGCCGGGCCGGCCACGGGAAGCCCCTGACGATCGGGCGGGCGAGCTTCTCGATCGCCGCCGGCGGTGAGACCACCGTCTCGGTCCACCTCACCGGCAAGGGAGGGGCCCTGCTCCGCAAAGCGGGCAAGAAGGGCCTCCATGTGCAGCTCGCCGGCACCGGCCTCGCCCCCGGGCAGCTGAAGCTGGTCGGCTGAGCCGACCTTACGGTTCTTCAGGAAGCCGATCACACAGGGTTTGTCGATGGCCGCGAACAGCGCCTACGCCGCCGTAGGAGTCGCAATGCCTTCATTCGCGCCTTCCGGCGGCATGACCTCCGATACCGGCCGCCCCGGGAGCGAGCTCAATCCGACAGGGCTGCGCACAGCCGTGGCCCGACCACCTCGAGGGCGCGGCGCACCCGCCGGTCGAAGGTCGCCAGATCCGCTTCCAGCCGCTCGGCGGTCGCGATGGCGAAGCCGTCGGCGAGGCTGACGCCGAGGGCCCGACGTCGGGCCGCGAGGCGGGCCGCCGCGGCGTCGGGGGCGGACGTCCGGATGCCCAACGAGGCGATGGCGTCGACTGCGGCCCGGAGGGTGCGCTCGTCCTCGGCCGGGCGCACCAGCGCCTCCGCGTAGTTGACCGTGCAGATCACGAGCTCGGTCCCGGTGGACGCGAACCGCCCGAAGGCCTCTCGCGCGGCGGGATGGTGGGCGTCGGCGCGATCGAGCGCGGCGATCACGACGTCGGTGTCGAGGACGCAGATCGTCAACGAGCGCGCCCCGGGCTCAGCTGCGCTCTTCGGAGCGGAGCTTCTCCAGGTGACCCGGCTCGTAGAGGCCGTCGAAGACCCCCAACGCGGACGCCAGGTTGGGGGCCGCACGATGGACGACGATGCGGTCGATGCCCTCGGCCTCGATCACGACCTCGTCCCCGGGCCGCAGACCCGCCGCCGCAAGGCTCTCGACCGGCAGGGTCACCTGATGCTTCGTAGAGATGCGTGGCATACCTTTACTTTAGGGTAAAGGAGCGTCCGTCCGACCCGTGCAAGTGCCCGGACGTGACGCATGGATCAATCGATGTGGACGCGTAGCGCCTGTGGGGCTTCGCAAACTCGGTACCGCGCCGAGAGGCGCGGCCGGCTCCGTCGCTCGGCCTGGCCGGCGACCTCTCGCGTAGGAAGCCTCCAGACGAGCAGTTCCACGAATTCCGCGTCTGGGAAAGCGCGGCTTTCGAAGCGAGCGCCCAGGAGGGGGAGGGATGTGATCCTCTGAAGCCCGCGCTCGGAAGGTCCGTGGCCCCGCAAGCTGGCGCCCGATCAAGGGACTGGCCGTCTCGTCCACGGCCCTGGCAGGCTGTGGCCGTGGCCGAGACGGCCGGGGTGCGGGGAGCGGGGGGACCCGTGGGGCGTCCGTCACGAGGGAGCCACGGACCCCTCACCGGAGGGACACGGATCCGTGACGGGAGTCCGACCCCGTCACGGAGACGTCGGGAACTCCACGCTTCCTCCCG
>Ga0207678_10005632_pt1 | contig 11200 bp, 12 predicted proteins | sample KBSC63metaG_FD_184319 | JGI IMG/M metagenome (GOLD analysis project Ga0207678, IMG submission 184319) | Corn rhizosphere microbial communities from Kellogg Biological Station, Michigan, USA - KBS C6-3 metaG (SPAdes) (version 2) | ecosystem: Host-associated > Plants > Roots > Rhizosphere > Soil ...
CGGCCCATCCCGGGGGAGGCTGGGGGCGGAGACACGTGAAACACGGAACCGTTCTGACTCCTCTTCCTCCGCTGAGGAGGCAGGACGGTGAGCGGGACGACTGCCGCACCGCCGGTGCTGCTGTCCGTTGCCGGGCTGCGGGTCCGGTACAGCGGGATGGTGGCGCTGGACGATGTATCCCTTGACGTGCGCGCGGGGGAGATCTTCGGGCTCATCGGGCCGAACGGGGCGGGCAAGACGACCCTGATCGAGGCGGTCAGCGGCTTCCTGCCGGACGCGGAAGGGGAGGTCACCTTCGACGGTGCCCCGCTGCGCGGGCTGCGGCCGGACCAGCGGGTGGCGCGCGGGCTCGGCCGGACCTTCCAGTCCCTCGAGCTCTTCGAGGACCTCACGGTCCGGGAGAACCTCTACGTCGCGTACGCGCGGCCGACCTGGTGGCACAGCGTGCTTGACCTGGTCCGCTGGTCCCGCTGGCCGGCGGCGGCGCGGCAGGCGGTCGACGACGCGCTCGAACTGCTCGGCATCAAGCGGTACGGCGACGACCTGCCCAGCCAGTTGCCCAACGGTGTGCGGAAGCTCGTCGCCGTCGCCCGCGCGGTCGCGGGGAACGCGCGGCTGCTGCTGCTCGACGAGCCGGCCGCCGGGCTGGAGACGAGCGAGTCTCTCGACCTGGGGCAGCGGTTGCGCGGGCTGGCTTCGGCCGGGACGTCGCTGCTGCTCGTCGACCACGACATGGGGCTCGTGCTGAGCGTGTGCGACCGGGTGCACGTGCTGGACTTCGGCAAGACGATCGCGGAAGGCACGCCGGAGGAGATCCGTGCTTCGTCCGCGGTGGTGGCGGCCTACCTGGGCACCGACGCGGAGAGTGGTTCATTATGACGGACCCAGTGCCGGATAACCCCGTGCTTGGGAATGCGGTGCTTGAAGCCTCGGGGCTCGTCGCCGGCTACGGCCCGGTCCGGGTGGTGCACGGCATTGACCTGGTCGTTTCGCCGGGTGAGGTCGTCGCCCTGCTCGGGCCGAACGGGGCGGGTAAGACCACGACGCTGCTCACGATCTCCGGGTTGCTGCGGCCGCTTGGCGGGTCGCTGCGGCTGTTCGGCTCGCCGGTGGCGGCGCAGTCTGCCTCGAAGATCGCCCGCTCCGGCGTCGCGCACGTGCCCGAGGACCGGTCGCTGTTCACGCAGCTCACGGTCGCGGAGAACATCCGGCTGGCCTGCCGGGGCGCGGGCCGGCGGGCGCGGGAGGAGGAGGTACTCGGCTACTTCCCTGAGCTTGCGCGCATCAGGTCGCGGAAAGCCGGGCTGCTGTCCGGCGGTGAGCAGCAGATGCTGGCCGTGGGGCGGGCCCTGGCGTCGTCGCCCCGGTTGCTCCTGGTCGACGAGATGAGCCTCGGGCTCGCGCCCGTCATCGTACGGCGGCTGCTGCCGATACTGCGGACGATCGCGCGGGAGGGCGGGATCGGGGTGCTGTTCGTCGAGCAGCACGTCCAGTTCGCGCTCGACCTGGCCGACCGCGCCTACCTGATGAACCGCGGGCGGATCGCGCTGTCTGGCACCGGGGCGGAACTGCGGACGCGTCAGGACCTAGTGCAAGCGAGCTACCTGGGCGAATAGGCCTTGGCGCTAACACGGCGGGAGAGTGGATGAGCGAGCACACGCTTGCGGTCGTTTCTGACGTTCCGGATGCTTCGCCAAAAAAGCGAGTCGCGGACTTGCTTGCCGCCGTCCGGGCGCACCGCGCGGAGTTCGAGGCGGGCGGGGCGCTGGCCGAGGAAATGCGGACGCTCCCGCCTTCGACTGTTTCGTCGTTGCGCTCGCTGGGGCTGTTCTGGCTGAAGACCCCGGCCGAGTTCGGCGGCACCCCGCTAACGCCGATTGAGTTCTGCGACGTGCTCGAGGAACTCGCGTTCATCGACGTGTCGACAGCCTGGGCGATGATGATCGGGAACGGGTGCGCTGGCATGGCCGGCGGCTGGCTGCCGGACGAGGGTGCGCGTCGCGTATTCGGTCTTGATGGTGCTTCCGGGTCGCTCCCGCTGGTCGCCGGCCAGCCGCAGCCGCGGGGCGTCGGGCACCCCGTCTCCGGCGGCTTTATCGTTTCTGGCCGCTGGAGCTTTTCCAGCGGCATCGTCCACGCGGGCTGGGTGATCGGCGGGTTCCCGTCGCCCGACGACCCCGCTGTTTGCCGGGTCTTCGTCGCGCCCAAAGACGACGCCGAGGTCATCGACACCTGGCATGTGGCGGGCCTGCAGGGAACGGGCAGCCTGGACTTCCGGCTGTCCGACCTCTTCGTGCCATCGTCGATGACGTACGTTCGTGGCGGTCCTGCCGTTCGCGGCGGTGCCCTCTTCAAGCAGCCAGGACACCTGTTCGTGGACAACGAGGTCCCGCCGTTGGCCATCGGGCTCGCCCGGCGGGCTCTGGCGGACATAGCGGCGCTGGCCGGGCAGACGACGCGGTTGCCCGGCGGTGTGACGCTGGCGGAAAGGGCGGCCTTTCACAAAGATCTCGGCCGGGCGTGGATCCGGGTCCGGGCGGCACGGGCCGCGCACCGCGAAGCGATCGCTGCCGCCTGGGCCGTGACCGCGGCCAACGGCGAGGTGCCGACGGCGCTGCTCACCGCCGCTACGACCGCTTCGGTCTACGCGGTCGAGACCTGCGCCGACGTGGTCACCGACCTGTTCCGGTACGGCGGCGGGCGGGCCTTGTCGCTGTCTTCGCCGCTGCAGCGGCACCTGCGCGACGCGCTAGCCGCCAGGCAGCACGTATCGGTGTCCGAGGAACACTACGAGACCGCGGGCCGCGAGCTGTTGCAGTCCCGGAAGGCTGCCGCGCAGGTTGAATGATTGACATACGATCTCTTGGAACGCCCCCGCTGTCTCTGGCCTGCTGGGGCCTAATGGCATACTGCTTTTCGTATGACACCTGGCCATGCGATTGTTTTGATGGCTGGAGTGAGTTACGTGTTAACTGACGGGCGGACGTGGCGGGGCTAACTATGGTGGCGGACAGATCCCTCAGGGTGCACCGTGTCGTGTCGCCGGTGCGCACCCAGGTGGCGGATAACCTGCGGCAGGCGATCCTCTCCCGGCAGTTCCAGCCCGGCCAGCGGCTCGTGGAGCGGGAACTCGTCGAGGCGACCGGCGCCTCGCGGACCAGCGTGCGCGAGGCGCTGCGCGAACTGGCCGCCGAGGGCCTGGTCACGTCGATTCCCAACAAAGGCACCGTGGTGACCGAGGTGACCCGCGACGAGGCCCGCCAGCTGTACGAGCTGCGCTCCGGCCTGGAAGCCCTGGCGGGCCGCTTGTTCGTGGAACGGGCGACCGAGGAAGAGGTCGAGGAGCTTGAGCGCGCCTTCGGCGTAATCAAGGAGGCCTACCGCCTAGGCGTTGGCACCCTGGCGGCGAAAGACGCCTTCTACGGCGTCCTGTTCCGTGGCGCCCGCAACGAACAGCTCCGCCAGGTAACGGCGGGCCTGCACGCCAGGGTCACCTACCTGCGCTCCTTCTCCCTGGCCCAGCCGGGCCGCCTGCAAGAGAGCCTGGCCGAACTGCGCGACATCATGAATGCCGTCAAGGCGCGCGACGCCGACGCGGTAGCCCGCGCTTGCCTCCACCACATCAAGCGCGCGGGCGAGGCAAGCATCGGCGCCCTCCCGCCGGACCCCGTCGAGGCATAACCCTCGTCGCCTCGCCCTCCGCCGTCGCCTCTCGCCACCGCCCCCCGTCGCCTCTCGCCACCGCCCGCTCCTCGCCGCCGCCTCCCGCCCGGCGGGAATACCCGCGTGCCTCCCATAGTTATCGATCCATGCAAACGCATATAACTGAGCGACACTGCGAGTGCATGGGAGGCATGCGATGCAGTTCGGGATCTTCTCGGTCAGCGACATTACCCGTGACCCCACGACCGACTACACGCCGAGCGAGGCCGAGCGCATCGACGCGGTTGTCAAGATCGCGCAGAAGACCGAGGAAGTCGGCATGGACGTGTTCGCGATCGGCGAGCACCACAACCCGCCGTTCTTCTCCAGCGCGCCGACCACGCTGCTCGCCTACATCGCCGCGACCACGAAGCGGCTGCTTGTCACCACCTCGACCACGCTGATCACCACGAACGACCCGGTGCGCATCGCTGAGGACTACGCGATGCTGCAGCACCTGTCGAAGGGCCGGATGGACCTGATGCTCGGGCGTGGCAACACCGCGCCGGTCTACCCGTGGTTTGGGCAAGACATCCGGCAGAGCCTGCCGCTCGCGCTGGAAAACTACAACCTGCTGCACCAGCTGTGGCGGGAGGACGTGGTGGACTGGAAGGGGAAGTTCCGCAGCGACCTGCAGGGCTTCACCGCGGTCCCGCGCCCGCTTGACGACGTGCCGCCCTTCGTCTGGCACGGCTCGATCCGTACTCCGGAGATCGCAGAGCAGGCCGCCTACTACGGCGACGGCTTCTTCGCCAACAACATCTTCTGGCCGAAGGAGCACTACATGCGGCTGATCCGGTTCTACCGGCAGCGCTTCGCCCACTACGGCCACGGCACCGAAAAGCAGGCCATCGTCGGCCTCGGCGGCCAGGCGTACATCGCCAAGAACTCCCAGGACGCCAAGAAGGAGTTCCGCCCGTACTTCAACGCGGCCCCGGTCTACGGCAACGGCCCGACGATGGAGGACTTCACCGAGATGACCCCGCTCACCGTGGGTTCACCGCAGGAGGTCATCGAGAAGACGCTCACGTTCCGCGAGCACTTCGGCGACTACCAGCGCCAGCTATTCCTGATGGACCACGCGGGCCTGCCGCTTGGCAAGGTCCTCGACCAGCTTGAGCTGCTCGGCGGCGAGGTCATCCCGGTGCTCCGCAAGGAGATCGCGGCCCGGCAGGACCCGGAGACGGCTCCGGCCCCGACCCACGAGCTCCTGGTCAAGGCGAAGTACGGTGACACGCCCGCTCGCCAGCCGCGGCCGAACGCGAACCGCGGCGACAACGTCACCGGCGCGTCCCCTTACCAGGACACCGCCGAGGGCGTTAAGGCCGAGTACCCGTCGACGTTCTAGGAAGTCCCATGGCCGACCGTATCTCCCGCCATCCGGCCAACGACGCGTGGGAGGCTCTCCTCTTCGCCCACGCGTCGCTGATGCGGGGGTTCGCTGCCGAGGATGTCTGGGAGGACTTCACTATGAAGGAGTACGACGTCCTCTACACGCTGTCCAAGTGCCCGGAGCCGATTCGCTTCGGCGAGCTCAACCGGCACGTCCTGCTCAGCCAGCCGGCCCTGTCCCGGCTGGTTGACCGGCTGGTGGGGCGAGGGCTCGTCAGCCGCACGGCAGATCCCAGGGACGGCAGGAGCGTCCGCCTCGGGCTCACCGAGGAGGGACTGGCCGTCCAGCGGCGGATCGGCCGACGGCACGGCCGCTCGGTCGCCCGGGTGATGCAGGCCAGGCTCACCCCGCTTGAACAGCGTCAGCTTGAAGAGATTTGCACGAAGCTGGCAACAGCCAGCTAAGGAGATAGCAATGAGCGAGACCTTTAACCTCGTCGTGGTCAGCGCTGGAACGTCGGACCCGTCCTCCACCAGCCTGCTCGCGATGAGGACCGCGCAGCGCGTGACCGCGATCGCCGGACAGCGCGGTGCCACGCTGCGGACGCGGGTGATCGACCTGCGCGAGCTCGCCACCGACATCACGACGGCGCTGACCAGCCAGCTTGTGACGCCGAAGCTGCAGCAGGCGGTTGACGTGCTCGGCGCGGCCGACGGCCTCATCGTCGCTGCGCCGGTCTACAAGGCGGGGCCGAGCGGGCTGTTCACGTCGTTCTTCCACGTGCTCGACAACGACCTGCTGATCGGCAAGCCCACGGTGCTCGCGGCGACGGCCGGCTCGGCGCGGCATGCTCTCGTGGTCGATGACCAGATGCGGCCGCTGTTCGCCTACCTGCGCACGCTGCCCGTGCCCACGTCGCTGTTCGCAGCCCCGGAGGACTGGGGCGACGAGGGGCTGACCAAGCGCATTGACCGTGCCGCATTCGAGTTGGTCCTGCTGATGGAGTCCGGGTTCGCCCGCCAGGTCCGCGACGAGTCGTGGCAGAGCTACCAGCACGAATTCGGCTCGGCCGGGGGCACCGAGCTGGAGATCGACATCGATAGCGACCTCATGCGCCTCGCAACGGGCGGCAGCGCCCGGTAAGCGTGAATTCGCTTCCCGCCCAGGTCGCCGAGGCTGTGGGCCTGTTCGCGGGGACCAACATTGACGACGTGGTGGTCCTCACGGTGCTGAATGCCGCCTCCCGGGCAGGCGGGCGGCCGCGGCGCTGGGAGATCTGGGCCGGGCAGTACGCGGGCTTCGGTGTCTTGGTCGGCGTGTCGCTCGCGGCGGGCCGGAGCCTTGCGCTCGTGCCAGCGCACTGGCTCTGGCTGCTCGCGCTCATCCCGATTGGCCTTGGCATCGCCAACCTTGTGGCCGCGATCCGGTCGCTGCGCCGCGGTGAGCCACCGTCACCCCCCTCCGCCGGCGGCCTGCCCGGCGTCGCCACGCTCACGATTGTCAACGGTGCCGACGCGGTGGCCGCCTACGCGCCCTTCTTCGCCACGAGCGGAACAACCCAGGCTATGGTCACCCTCGTGGTATTCGCGGTATGCGTCGCGCTCTGGTGCCTGGCAGGTGTCCTCCTCACTCGCCACAAGCGCGTCACGGAAGCCGTCAGCCGCTATGGCCACTGGATCCTCCCGGCCGCCTTCATCCTCATCGGCCTGTACATCCTCCACGAAACAGCCGGCCCGCTCAGCTTCTGACGGTGTGCGCCGTATATTGCCGGGCGACGCAATCCCGTGATTTCCTTTAATGCTCTTTATATGTTGACTGAATACCCCACCGGGGTTTATTGATACCCGGCGGGGGTTTATGGGGCGGGTTTCGAAGTGCGTGATTTGCCTGGCTGGCTGCAGGTCATGCGTGCTGGGTATTTGTACATCGTGCGGCGATTAATATTGCGCGCTTTCGGGGTCTCTCTAGTATGGAGATACGTATCAGCCGCGCGGTTGGAGCCGAGGAGAGTTAATGAGCGATCTTGCCCTCGGCCGCGCTGCGCTACAAGGTCAGCTTGGTGCCGAGGGGCGCCCCGCCGCGGCGAGCCTGGACCCGCGCCGGGTGCTCCAACTCGGACTCGCGGCCGCCTGGCTGCTCGATGGCGTGCTCCAGTTCCAGCCGTTCATGTACACCAAGGCGTTCCCTCAGATGCTGACCGCGTCCGCAGCGGGCAACCCGTCGGTCATCGCCCGGCCGATCATCTGGAACGCGAACCTCGCATCGCACCACCTCGTGCCGCTCAACACGATCTTCGCGACGATCCAGCTGCTGCTTGGCCTTGGTATCGCGCTCCGTCCGACGGTGCGGCCCGCGCTCGCGGCCTCGGTTGTCTGGTCGCTGGCCGTGTGGTGGCTTGGCGAAGGGTTCGCGGGAATCCTGGGCGGCACCGCCAACCCGGTTGACGGCGCGCCCGGTGCGGTCATCCTCTATGCGCTGCTCGCTGTCTTGCTGTGGCCCGCCGACCGGTCGGCTCAGCCGCCGCCGTATGTCGCGGCGCGTGCGGTGGGGGTACGCGCGGCCCAAGCGCTGTGGCTCGTGCTGTGGCTGAGCCTGGCGTTCTTCGCCGTGATCCCGGCGAACCGGGCACAGGGAGCGCTGAGCGACGTCCTTACTGACGCGGCAGCCGGCGAGCCCGGCTGGCTCGCTGGGCTCGACAAGGGAGCGGCCTCACTGGTCGCGGGTCAAGGCCTTGCCGCAGCGGTGGCCTTGGCGGTGGCTTTCTTCGTGATCGCGGTCGGCGTCTTCCTGCCCCGGCGCGCCGCCAGGGCGGTCTTGGGGCTGGCGATCGTGCTGGCGGCACTGATCTGGGTGATCGGGCAGGCGCTCGGGATGATCCTCGCCACGGGAGCCACCGATCCCAACTCCGGTCCGCTCCTCATCCTGCTGGCCCTGGCCTACTGGCCAGCCAGCACCGGCGGACCAGAGCTGGCCCGATGACCCCCGCGTGGCTGTTGGACATCGTCGCCGCTGCCATGCTCGCGGTCGCCGCACTGAGCGCGGCGCGGCTGGTGGCCGCTCGGCCGTGGCGACGCGGCGGCGTCATCATCGACACCGACGTGGCGCACCTGCTGATGGCGATCGCCATGGCAGGCACGCTGACGCCGCGCCTGAGCACCCTGCCAGACAGCGGGTGGGGGGTCATCTTCGGGCTGCTGGTCGCGTGGTTCGCGGTCCGCGTCACGCGTGACATAAGGCGCAGCGGCCTGCGCGCCCTGGCAGGCGGCCACTGCGCCCCGCACTTCGTACACAGCGCCTCGATGCTCTACATGGTCCTCGCGATGACGGCCGCCGCTTCCCCGGCGACGGCTGGAATGGACGGCATGGACATGTCAGGGGCATCGGCGATGACCCTGCGCTACCCGACACTCGCCCTGCTCTTCGCCTTTATCCTCGTCGGCTACAGCATCTGGGACCTCGACCAGCTCTCCGGCCGCCGCTACGCCTTTGGGGCTGCCCGCGTGCCGGGCATCCCCTTGCCGGCTATCGCAGACTCCGCCGCCCTGACAGTACCCGGCTCCGCGATGTCCCGTGGGTCCGGACCAACGACGCCAACCACTGGATACGTACGCGGCGCCGCAGGCGCCGTCGCGGGGCCTGTACCCGGCGAGGGGGCAATGGGGGAGAGACTCCCCCGTACTTGGGGGGGTCACCGGGGGGGTCATCCCCCCGGGGGAAACAGAGCGTTCCTGCTCTCGCCCGCCGTCACGGTCGGGTGCCGCATCGCGATGGGCGTCGCGATGGCCTTCATGCTGTTTATTGCGATCTGACTAGCGCCACCACGGATGTTCGAGGGCGGCGCTGGTGCCCTTGGTCCGGTCGAGGGCGTCGAGCGTGGCCATGTCCTCGTCGGACAGGGTGAAGTCGAAGACCTGCGCGTTCTCTTCGATCCGGTCGCGGTGGGTCGACTTCGGGATGATCGGTACGCCGCGCTGCAGGCACCAGCGCAGCAGGACCTGCGCCGGGGTGCGGCCGGTGCGCGCGGCGATCGCACCCACCTTCTTGTTGCCCAGGTGCCGCCCGGTGCCGAGGGGGCTGTAGGCCTCGGGCACGATGCCGTGGCGGCGGCACGCTTCGATGAGGCCGCGCCGGTATTCCACGGCGCTGAACTGGATCTGATTGACCGCCGGCACGACGCTGCCCGCGGCCACGACCTGCTCAAGGTCGTCCGCGCTGAAGTTCGACACGCCGATCGACTTCGCGAGCCCGCGCTCCTGCGCCCGCTCCATGCCCGGCCAGGCCCAGACCGGGCCGCGCTGGGGCCAGTGCACCAGGTAGAGGTCCACCTGGTCGACGCCGAGCTTGCGCAGGCTGCCGGTGGCCTCGGCGACCGGGTCCTTGCTTCCGGGGTAGAACTTGGTGGTGATGAACACCTCGTCACGGGGCACGCCGCTGTCCCGGAGCGCCTTACCGACGCTGTCCTCGTTGCCGTAGGCCTGTGCGGTGTCGATGTGCCGGTAGCCAAGCTCAAGAGCCCAGCGGACCGCCCGCTCGCATTCCGCCCCGTCCGGTACCTGCCAGACACCAAGGCCGAGCAGCGGCAACTGGTTCCCGTCAGCGAGCTTCACGAACTCCATGTCATCCCTCCAGACATGCCGTGCACCTTGTGCCCCACACGAGGCGGCTCTAACACAGACCATAAAGCAGGTCGCCGTGAACTGTTAACGATATCGTTAACAGTTCACGGCGACGCTGGATGATCGTCCCTGGGCTAGACGAGCTTGGCTTCCAGGGTGATCTCGGGAACGCCGGCGAGCGCCCGGCTCACCGGGCAGCCCGTCTTGGCGGTTTCGGCGTGCCCGACAAAGGTGTCCTGGTCCATACCAGGCACCTTGCCGGTCGTGACGAGGGCGATCTTCGTGATCGTCGGGGCGCCGTCGACGAACCGCAGCGTTACCGTCGCGTCCGTGTGTACGGACTCAGCGGTGGACCCGGCCTGAGCCAGGATGTTCGACAGGGCCATCGAGTAGCACGCCGCGTGCGCGGCGGCGATCAGCTGCTCGGGGTTGGACCCCGGGCCGTCCTCGAAGCGAGACTTAAAGGTGTATCCACCGCTGATCGTGTCACCGGCGGTAAAGGTGCCAGCACCGGTCGGCAGGTCACCCTTCCATTCAGCACTTCCCTTAGCGGGCATGAGCCCCTCCATCCTTGGAATGTCCCTGGAGCCGAGTACGTCCCACGAGCCTATCCCGGCTGCTTCCGCCTGCTGCGCAGGGGTTCATGCGGCTAGCCGAAGAAACTCACGGTCCGTTCGGGATGATTCATAACTTTTAGCACTACTGTTGGCATACGGGCCGTCGTGGCAGCGTGACTACGACAGGTGCTCGCTGGCACGTAGGGCGAGGCACGATGGGTGTTCGGAGTTCGTGGCTGAGCGGGTCATGGTGGACCTGGCTGTCGTGGTGGGACCTGGCCTGGGTGGCGTTCGTCGCGCTGAACCTGACCGCGATGCAGGTGATGTCGACGTGGCAGACCGTCCCGTTCCTGGTCATCTGGGTGAGCCTGACGGTGATCTACGGGTGGCGGCTGTGGCCGCTGCAGCCGACCGTCGTGACGGTGGCGGTCGTCACGATCGCGAGCGGCGCGATCATCGGGATCCAGGTCATCGATGGCTTGCAGGACAGCGACTACCTGGTCTTGGTCCCACTCGTCGCGGTGATGTTCCTGGTGATGGTGTGGAACGGGCGGCGTCGGCTCGCCGCGCTTGAGGAGCGGCTGGCGGCACTTGAGGAAGTGCAGCGGGTATCCCGGGAGAACGTGCGCCTGCTTGAGCAGCAGCGGCGGTTCCTGCTCGACGCCTCGCATGAGCTCGGCACGCCGATCACCGTGGCACTGGGCCACGCCGAACTGATCGAGCAGTCCGTGGACGGCGGCGTCATCGCCGACGACGCCCGCGTGGTCGTCGCGGAACTCGGTCGGCTGCGCAAGCTGTCTGGCCGCCTGTTGCTGCTGACCGCTGCGAACGATCCCGAGTTCCTCGACGTGCGGCCGCTGAACATCGACACGCTGGTACTTGAGGCGCTTGACCGGTGGGGCTACACCCGCCGCCGGTGGCGCCTCGGCGAAGTGGCCGAGGGAACCATCTTTGGGGACCGCGAACGGCTCGGCGTCGCGATGGACGCACTG
>Ga0207678_10005638_pt1 | contig 11190 bp, 10 predicted proteins | sample KBSC63metaG_FD_184319 | JGI IMG/M metagenome (GOLD analysis project Ga0207678, IMG submission 184319) | Corn rhizosphere microbial communities from Kellogg Biological Station, Michigan, USA - KBS C6-3 metaG (SPAdes) (version 2) | ecosystem: Host-associated > Plants > Roots > Rhizosphere > Soil ...
CCGAGCGTCGCATCGTCTCCCATCCCCTTAGCGCGGAGATCCGCCGCTGCCGGACGAGCTCTGGGTGCTCGACATCACTTCGACCTGCTTGACCGCGTCGGTGCGGTAGCGCTTGACCGCTGCGGCGCCTTTGACTCCGCTGTCGCCGGGCTGCGCGGAATCGGCGGTGTAGACCGGCTCCGGATTGATGATCTGGACCGCGGCATTGTACTTCACCGTTTCGCCGAGCCCCGCATCTTCCATCCCGATATTCTTGTTGACGGTGTTGCAGCCGGCCAGCGCCAGCGCCCCCGCCGCGATCAGCAAAGCCTTAGAGGACATGGCCATAGTCCTTTTCGAAACCGATGGGTTGCTTGAGCGCAGTTCCGCCGCCTGCCGCGGGAGCGGTCGCAGCCGCTGCGCCGCCGACCGGTACCACCACCGCGGGCGGTGGCGGCGGCAGCGGAGCCGGCTGGACGAACGGCGCTGACGAAGGCGGCACGCCGGTGTCGGTCCGGCCGTTCAAGAGCAAGTCCGCTTCATTGGGCGGTCCGACGCGATCGGTCGGCACTTTCAGCGCCCCCGCGGGCACCGGCCGCACGAGATGCGGCGTGACGATGATCACCAGCTCGGTTTCCTCATGCTGGAAGCCGGTCGAGCGGAACAGGCTGCCGATGATCGGGATCGAGCCGAGGAACGGCACCTGGCGGATCGTGTCCTGGAAGTCTTTCCGCAGCAGTCCGGCGAGCGCGAAGCTCTCGCCGTCGCGGATCTCGACGACGGTCTTCGCGCGCCGCGTCTGCAAGCCCGGGATGGTGAGGTTGTTGATGACGATCGACGCGGTCGGGTCGATCGAGCTCACCTCCGGCTGGACGACCATGTTGATGACGCCGTCGGCGAGCACCGTCGGGGTAAAGGCGAGGCTGACGCCAAACGGCTTCCATTCCACGGTGATCGCAGTGCTTCCGCCACCGTTGGCGCCGACCGAGCCGCCGCTGCCGCTCTGCACCGTCGGCACCGGGAACTCGCCGCCGGCGAGGAAGCTCGCGGTTTCGCCCGACAGCGCGACCAGGGTCGGCTCGGCAAGCGTGGTGATCGCGCCCTTACGCTCGAGCGCGTCGAGGGTGACGTTGAAATTCTCGCCGAGCCCGCGGAAAGCGCGGCTGATGATCCCGAAGCTGTCGGTGATCGCCCCATGGCGGAGCGGCAGGCGGCCCGTCACCGGATCGGCGACGCCGCTGAGGCCTGAACCACCTCCGATAACGCCCTGCAGCTGGTTGTGGTCGCTGAGCACGTCCCAGTTGACCCCGATCTGCTTCAGCGCCGAGCGCTTCATCTCGGAGAAGCGGACCTCGAGCATGACCTGCTGCGCCGAACCCAGCGAGAGCAGGTTGACGACCTTGCCCGGGGCGTAGGTCTCGGCGATCTGCACCGCCTTGTCGGCGTCGACCGAGCTCGGCACCGTGCCTTCGAGCACGATCGAGTCATTGGCCATGCGCGCCGAAATGACGTTGGCCGGCATGAGGTCGGACAGCTGGCGCTTCAGGGTCATCACGTCGGGCCCGACGACCACGTCGACCACTGCGATCAGCCGGTTCGACCGGTCGTAGAGCGTCAGGCTGGTCGTACCGGCCTTCTTGCCGAGCACGTAGAGCGAGGTGTTGCTCAGCGGCAGCACGTCGGCGATGTCGGGCGAGCCGATCAGCGCCTTGGCGTAGGGCCGGTCGGCGCGGATCACCTGGCTCTTGTTGACCGGAACGTCGAGCTCGCCCGCGTGCACGCCTTCGGCAATGCTGATCTGGGCCGAAGCCGGTTGCGCAGCAGCGAGGGCAGCCGCCCCGGCAGCCGCGAGCGCGGCCCTGATGAAAGCCTTAGCGGCCATAACCCCCCACTTTGTATGAGTTGCTTTGCGTGCCCCGGTAAATCTCGACGCTCGGCTTGTCCGGAGCGCGCGGCGCGGCCTTCCGGACGCCGGTTGAAATGCCGCTGCTGCGGCGCGGCGCCGAAGAGTGCGCGCCGGCGACCAGCGCGGCGGAGCGCTCGATCGAGCCTGCAACCGCGGCGCCGAACCCGCCGACCACCGCCGGTGTCGGGTAACGCGCGCCGCCGTACATATTGTAGCGCAGGTCGTTCATGCTGATCGTTTCGACCACTGGATTGTTGGTCTCGCCGGGCTTGCGCAGCACCAGGCTGAGGCTTCCGGTCTGCGACCCGAGCGCGAGCTTCTGCGCGTCGAGCGGAGCGACCTCGAACGTCGCGGTGCGCCCGACCTTGGGCGTCCCGTCGGGGTTCTTGGCCTGCTGGTCGATGGCCAGTACTCGAACATTCTGAAGCAGCACGTCGGTGACCTGCTGCGCGCCCGAGGCGGCCTGCACCTGGCGGGTGATCAGAACGTCGACGCTGTCGTTGGGCTGGACGAAGCCGGCGACGCCCGAGACGTCGTCGATGCGGACCGTCGCAGCGCGCATCCCGTCGGGGAGCAAGGCGGCGATCGAGGCTCCGGCGCCCGGAGCGGAAATCTTGCCGGCGAGGATCGGCTCGTTGACGCTCATCGGCAGCAGCACGAAGCGCTTCTGCCCGGCGGGCATCATCTGCGCCGCATTGGTGAAGCTGCCCGGCGGCACGCTCGCTGCCGGATATTCGACGAAGCGGACCTTGTCGGGCGTCAGCTCGGTGCCGTAGGCCATCGGGATCGACGCCACTGCGACCTTGGTCGTGCCCTGCAATTCCTGCTGCTGCTTGCTGCCGCCGATATAGATGTTGGCCACATAGACAGCGACCAGTCCGAGAACGATCGCAACGGCCAGCGCGATCATCGTTTGCCGAGACATCATAAGTCCACCCCCCGCGGCGGATACTAACCTACTTCGGAATCCGACGTAAGCTTTTGTTTACTAACGCGCCGCAACCGCGGCTTTGACGCAACACCAGGCGAACAAGGGGGCCGCCCCGAAAGACGGCCCCCGGGTACGGATTACTTGCAGTTCGCGCTGTAGGTCGTGCTGTTCGACTTCACGCAGTTCGAAGCACGGTTCATCGCGGTGGCAACGGCCTGGCCGAGAGCGATCGCGGCGAGCGCAATGGCCGCACCGATGATCGCCAGGATCAGCGCATATTCGGCAGCCGAAGCACCCGAGTCATCGCGCAGCATGTTGATAAGAGTCTTCATTTTACCATTCCTTCCCTTGGCCCCCCGCCCTTCCCAAGGCGCAGGCAAAAAGGGAGCCGCCCGAGGGCGGCCCCCGAGGCGATTACTTGCAGTTCGTGCTGTACGTGCTGCCGTTCGAGGCAACGCAGTTCGAAGCGCGGTTCATGGCCGTGGCAACGGCCTGGCCGAGAGCGATCGCGGCAAGCGCAATGGCCGCACCGATGATCGCCAGGATCAGCGCATATTCGGCAGCCGAAGCACCCGAATCGTCGCGCAGCATGTTGATGAAAGTCTTCATGTTACCATTCCTTCTCTCAAAGCGCCCGCGCTCCTTCCCGAGAGCGGGCTCACACTCGCTTCGCGTCGACCGGAGAAAAGAAAAAACACCCCCCGCCACGCGCCGCTGGAACCGAGTAAATTGGCACGTGGCCGGCGCCCCCGAGCGCTCAGCTGCCTTTTTGGCTGCGCCCGCCTTAACTTCTTGTCAACCACAGGAATATAATTCCCGTTAAACACTGGGGTTTGGAAAAGACGCGGCTAAGCCATTGATTTTAAACACCCTTATCTTTAGTTAGGGGTGCCCGCCACGGCTGTTGCGCATGTCATTTTGTGCCATTTTTGGACGCCATGTGGGCCGCAAAACGCGATTTATCCACAGGCCAAATCGCAGTTTTCGTTACGCTTTTGCCACAATCGCGACTCGATTCGCGGGCGGGTGAAAGGGTGGTTTCACACGCAGGAACGAAGCCACGAAGAGAAGAAGGAAAGATGGTTCGCGCAGAGAGCGCAGAGAACGCAGAGAGGTTTGCGCGGGCACGGACGCAGGCGCCGTTCGGCAACCGCTTGACTGCTTGCGTCGCCTCAGGGATTTTCAATTGGCCGAATCTCCTCGCTCGCGCGTCCTTTTGGACTCACGCGAAGACGCGAAGAACGCGAAGGAGTCGGCGCCCAGCACAATCCTGAAGAGTCGCTCAAGTGGCGGTTTCGTGCCCCTGCGAAGGCAGGGGCCCAGTCGCGGACTGGAGCTACAGCGGAAGTCCGCTAGAGCAATGTCGGATAGAGGTCTCGCCAGTCGGGGTTCATTTGCTCGATCTCGCTCAATTTCCAGATTCGCTTCCACTTTTTCATCTGGAGCTCGCGCAAGCGCGCTTCCTGCAAATCGTCGTAACTGCCGTACCAAACCAGCAGTTTGCATCCATGTTTCTTGGTGAAGCCTTCGACCAAACCATTGCGGTGCTCCCACACGCGCTTCACGAGGTCCGACGACGCGCCGATGTAAAGCGTGCCGTTTCTACCGCTGGCCATGATATAGACGTAACCGCGCTTCATACGGCGAGCATGACCGAGCTTCCGCTAAAGCTCCAGCTCGGGTCTGGACCCCTGCCTTCGCAGGGGAACACCAAGCAGCCTTTGGGGCTGCTTCTAAATTTTGGAGCGCCGACGTTCCGCGACGGTCTGAAAAGGATCGTAAACGGTCACTCGAACTTCGCGTCTTCGCGTCTTCGCGTGCATCAAATTCCGCCGGTACGCTGAGGACACGGACATCGTCGAGAGGACGCCCTTCGTGGGTAAGTGTGAAACACCCTCTGCGTCTCTGCGTCTCTGCGTCTCTGCGCGAAAAATTCTTCTTCTTCGCGTCTTCGCGTGAAACCTCTTACGCCGGCACTCGGTGCCGATACGTCACGTTCACCCGCTTCGACAGGAGCAAATAAGGCAGCCACAGCGCAACGCTGATCAGCACCTTTTTCACATTGCCCTCGAGCACCCCGTGCAGCGCAGTCGCGACCTGGGGCGGGACTCCCCCTGCCCGCGTCACGACTTCCGCCGTGACCAGCTGCATCGTCAAATCGCCGAGCCAGATCGCCGCCAGCAGCCGTGGGAACAATGGCACCTTCCGCAGCGCAGCGACGAACGCGATCATGTACAGGCTGCCGAACAGCACGACGTCGAACGTCATCGCGAAATGCAGCGCCGACAGCCAGGCCGGCGAACCGGCCGGGATCGGCGGCATCGCGGCGAGATATTCGGCGGCCCGCACGGGGACGTTCAGCATCATCCCGACGAGCAGCGAAACGAGGATTCCGCTCGGGCCGTACAGCGGGTGCCGCTCGGCTTCCGGCCGGCTGATCGGCTGCCACTTGCCGACCCGCGCCAACCGGAATTCCGGCTGCGCCTGCGCATGCCCGTTACGGAACCAGTAGAGCGCGAGCATCGTCGACGCGAACGGAGCGACGACGACCAGCATGTAGGAAGCGAAGGTCGACAGTGCGGCGCCGGGCACCGGGCCCGGAGTGAAGGCGATGCGGGCGGCGCAGATCAGGCCGGCGCCGAGCAGCCAGTATTTGAGGATCCGGTCGAGCCGAGTGTCGAGCGCGACCAGCAAGGTCGCGGATCGCGCTGTCATCTTGTGGGTCAACTGGTCGAGCATCGGGACCTTTCCTCAGGACGTCTACAACCGCCCCTAGCCCGCTCACAGTTGTCATATGGTAAATGTTCGATTGAGTTGAAGGGTTCCTATTGCCCTAGACGACAGCTTCTTTTGGCTTCCTAGCCAGCGTTGCAACCTTACGATCGACGATCCTCGGCGCCACGGCCCATGCTCCGACGGCCATGAGGATTCCGGCGATCCCGTCGACCGCATAGTGCCAACCAAGCAACACCGATCCGATCAGAATAATGGCAAACCAGGCGAACCCGAATAATCCCAGTCGGCGATTCCACGCGTACCACACCTGCGCGGTCCACAAGGCGCCGGCCACGTGGAACGACGGCCAGGCCGAGATTCCGCCTCCCGGGTCACCGCCGACGGTGAGATGATCGTGGATCAGGTAGCCACGTGCGGCGCTGACCCAGTGCTGAAGCGGGATGTGCTGGAAGCGATTTCCAAAACCGAACTGGGCGTAAAAGATCGGACCCGCTGACGAAAAGGCATATTGTCCGAACACAATTAGCGCGAACAATAGGAAGTAGGCGACGAGGATCCGCGATTTCTGGCGGCTCTCCGGCAGGACTAGCAGGATGAGCAGGGTGCCGAATTTCGCCGGCGCCCAACTGATGTAGACCTGATCGAAAAAGGGTGCGGCCCAGCCGAAGAGCCTAGTCAGGAGAATCCACGGGTCTTGGCCAAACAGTGCGTGATCGAGGTTTGCGAGCATCGGGTCGGCCCAGAACGGGATCGCGAGCGGAAGCATGACCTTCGCCCACGTCAGGACCGCGGCCTGCAAGCCGACGAGCACTACACCTGCGGCAAAGCCGTAGAAGCGAGGCGCTTCACGAATGAGGCGGCGGGTGGGATGCTCCTCCCCTCCCAACGCATAGAAACCGAGACGAAGCACGATCAGGGCTGTCCCCGTGAGCACCACGACCGTAATCGCCGCAATGAGATAGGCGTCCCAGGGTAGGGTGTAGCGAAAGCCGACCCGCACCCCGACCGCAAGAGCCGCGGCGTACTCGATCGCGATGATCAACGCTGCCGGAAGTGCCCACGCTGCAACCGTGCCGCTTCGATCGGCGACGGGCGCGGTCGTGTCCCTTGGTTCGCCTGGCACTGCTGTCCCCTCCCTCAACGGGCAATCCTAACCTTTTCACGGCGTGGAGCGATAATCAGCGCGAGCGCAAATGCGATCATCATTGATGGATAGGTATGAAACAAAGCGCCTTCGTAAAGCGACATGGTCAGGAGCGACATACCGACGAGTAATGCGGGAGCGTCCGCGGGCTCTGAGCTCTTCAGCGCCATGAATGCCCGCCAAGCGACGAGCATCGCCAGAGCAAAGTAGCACGCTCCGCCAACGAACCCCCAATGAAACAGGACCTGAAGCACGATGTTGTGCGGGTGGTTGAAGCCGCCGAGCTTGTCGTGAACGACCGCGAAATACTGCCCGGCGCCATGACCGATGAAGGGGCGACCGAGGATCGCGTTCCATGTTCCAGCCCACATGTCGAAGCGGCCGCTGCTGACATCGGGAGTCTCGCCGGCCGAAGATGTCTTCAAACGCACGATTCCGTAGAGAGGGTTGGGAGTCGGGCCAGCCAACGAGAGCAGAGCGCCGCCTGCAAAGACGCTGGCGAGCATCACCCAGGCACGGACCGTTCTAAATACCGGCAGGAGCACCGCCCCGGCGGCGAACGCAACCAGGATTGCCAACAGGGCTCCCCTGGTCCCGGACCAAAACGACAGCGCGAGCATCACCGCTGCATTGCCGACGTAAATCGCGCGCATGCCCGCATCAGATTGCACGAGGGCGAGACCGAGTGCGGCGCCCGAACCCACGACCGAATAGAAAGCGACCTGGCGGATATTGGTCCCGCCGAGCCCGAGGAATTGCCAATCCATCGAAGGGCTGCTCAGCGCCACGGCGACGAACGCAACGAGGATGACGAGGTAGGCGCACGAGCCCGCCAGCATCGCATTCCAGATCGCCAGTCGGCGCGCTGGATCCGTGCGTCGGGCGAGGCTCGCCACCGCAAGTCCAAAGGCGAGGTGGACGATCGACAGGAACGTCCAGCTGAGTCCCCTGAGCTCGTCGGGAGCGACAACGACGGCGGTGTAAATCGCGATGGCGATCAAAACAGCGAGCGCGGTCTTCGCCCAGAACGGAAGCGCCGCGATCGGTCGGAGCGGATCGGCTCCGGCCACGATCGAATAGACGATCACGGCCATCTCGATGGCGGCTGCTGCCACGCCGTACAGCCGGAGCCAGCCTTGGGTGACGTTGTAAGGCCCGGCCGGCTCCCAGGTGGTAAGCGCCAGCGCCGCGGGTGCCAGTGCAATGAGCACCCACGGCAGCCAGCTGACGCTGACGAAAACCCCACGGCCCGCTTGCTGTTCGGTCAACCAACACCCCCCTTGCCTGAAGCGTAGCATGAGGCGGTGAGGTCTCAACCCGTTCGGCACGAGCGTACAGAAGTGAAACAGGGCCGTTTGCCCGCTTGGCGGCGGGGGCAAGCGTGCTAGGTCTCGGCAATGGGGGATAAAGACATCAGCTTTGCCGAGCTGCGCGAGAAGCTCACCAGCGACCTGCTGCTGATCTTCCTCGCGCTGGGATTTCCACTCGGCATAGCGTCGACCGCCCGGACATTCGGCGACGGCGACACCGCGTGGCATGTCGCGGTCGGCCGGTGGGTCGCGCAGCACGGGCATATCCCAACGACCGACCCGTTTTCCTTCACCGCCTTCGGCAAGCCGTGGGTGGCGATGGAATGGCCGGCCGATCTGCTCTTCGCCGGCGCGTTTCATCTCTTCGGCTACGCAGGACTGGCTGCAATCACCGCCGCAGCCATCATGGCGCTGAACACGATCCTGCTCCTTTATCTCCGGAGCCGCATCGGGCCGATCGGCCTCGTCCTCGTCATCTTGATGATGGACGTGGTGCTGTCCGCATTCATGCTGGCCCGGCCGCATGTGCTGGTGTGGCCGGTGCTCGCCGGGTGGACGGTGCTGCTCGCCAGATCGAGCGAGACCGGGCGCCCGCCGCCTTTATGGTCGGCGCTGCTGTTGACGCTGTGGGCAAACCTGCACGGCAGCTTCCCGATGGCGGCGATCGTCGGCGGGTTTCTCGCGCTCGATGCACTGATCGCGGCGCAGTGGAAGACACTGCGCCAATGGCTGGTGTTCGCGGCCGTATGCCTTGTCGCCATCTGCCTGCAGGTGAACGGGGTCGCGGGAATCCTTCAGCCGTTCCGCGTCGCCAACCTCAAAACGCTGCATCTGATCGCCGAATGGCTTCCAACGACAACGAACAACTCCCCGCAATTCTACGGCGCGCTGCTGCTGGTGCTCGGCATCCTGCTGTGGCGCGGGGTGCGGATTCCGATCGGACGGCTGCTGTTGCTGCTGACGATGCTGATGCTCGCGTTCATGCAGCTGCGGCACCAGAGCTGGTTCGCGATCGTCGCAGCGGTGATCATTCCGCCGCTGCTCGGGAAGAAGACCGAGCCGCGGGGCAACAGCCTGCCGGTGCTTGCGGCGGCGATCCCGCTGCTGCTGGCGCGGGCGATGTGGCCGCTTACTCCGCCGGAGAGCGTGGCGAACCCGCGCTCGCTGCTCGCGCACGTCCCGGCCGAGTTGCGCGGGCAGCCGGTGTTCAACGAGTACAGCTTCGGCGGGCCGCTGATCCTGGCGGGCATCCGGCCCTATATCGACGGCCGGTCGGAGATGTACGGGGACGCGTTCATGACCGACTATAGCGCGATCGCCGACGGCGATTTGGCCAGGTTCGACCAGGCGGTGAAGCGTTACGGAATCCGCTGGGCGATCCTGCCGCAGGACCTCAAGTTGAAGAAGAAGCTCGACGGGTCGCCGGCGTGGCGGCCGATCTATTCCGACAAGGTCGGGGTCATCCTCGTGAGGACCGCAGCATCATCAGGGTCCGCAGCGCGCTCTGGAACGCGTGCAGCTTCTCCCCCTCCAGCTGCGCCGGCGCGGCCGCGAGCTTGACCGACGCCGGGTTAACCGGGCGGCCGTTCTTCAGGACTTCATAATGCAGGTGCGGGCCGGTCGAGAGGCCGGTCGAGCCGACATAGCCGATGAGCTGGCCCTGGCGGACGCTCTCGCCCGAGCGGGCGGCGATTCGGCTCATGTGGCCGTACATGGTCTGGAGCCCGCCGGCGTGGGCGATGCGGACGAGGTTGCCGTAGCCCCCTGCCCAGCCCGCGCTGACCACGCGGCCGTCTGCCGCGGCGACGATCGGCGAGCCGTAGGCGGCCGCGAGGTCGAGGCCGGCGTGCATCCGGACATAGCCGAGGATCGGGTGGAAGCGGCTGCCGAAGCCGCTGGTGACTCGGCCGTTGACCGGCATGCGCATGCCCTGGCTGGTTTGCTCGCCGCCGCCGCCGACGCCGTCGCCGTTGATCCACAGCATTTGCTTGCCGTCGGTCCATTTGAGCAGCTCGACATCGGCGCGGGCGACGCGGTCGAGGCCGACGTAGAGCAGGCGGCCCTTCGCTCCGGGCTCGTAGACCAGGTCGAACTTGTCCTCGACGCTCAACCCCTCGGCGAGCGGGATGGCGCGGGCGAGGACCGCGACATATTCGCGGCCGATGCGCTCGGGGACGCGGGCCTGCTGGAGCGAGTCGGTGAGGTTCGAGCCGATGCGGCCGCTGGCGCGGATGTAGTCGGGGTCGTGAGCCGGGGCCGGCGCCGCGGCCGGCCGGACAGGCACGGTGATCCGCGGCTGAAGCAGGGCCTGGGTCGAGGGATGCGCGGCCGGCGAGGGCGAGGTGAACGCGGCCACTGCGAATGCCGCGGCCAGCGCCGAAGCGCCGCCGACCACTGCCAGCCGATGAACTTTGCGTCTTTGCACAGCCGTTTGCCCCCCAAGGCGTCGGCTCGGTTCCGCGGCCCTTTTCCTCCTTTTGGCACAGGCGCGTCAAGCGTCTGGCGTCAATCTGTCCCGGCCAGGAGCGCGAGAAGCGCGAAGCTCTGCAGCCAATGCTCCCCCATATAATCGCCCGCTAGGTGGGGCAGCGCCGCGTCGAGGTGAGTCTTGGCATGCTCGGGGAAGCCGAGCTCGCGCCAGCACCAGGCGCGGCTGAGGTTGAGGCCGTCGAGGTGCGCGATCTTGCCGTCGCTGCGATCGCTGACGGTGGCCGGGGTGAACAGGGTCGCGGGCTCGCGCTCGGCGATGCGGGGGAGGAACTGCTCGAACCAGATCGGGAACAGCGCCGGGTGGGTGCGCTTCATCGCGACGGCTTCGATGAGCGCGGGCGAGAGGAATTCGTCACCGCCCGGCTCCCACGCCTGGCAGTCGCGGTCGCCGCCGTACCAGTCGCGCGCGCGCGCTCGGATGAGGTCGGCGAGCTCGGCGTCGAAGGCGTCGGCCCACTCGAGCGAGAGGATGAGGGCGAAGGCGGTGTTGAAATGCGTGCCGACGCGGATCGGGTAGGTCAGGAGCGGCAAGAAGGTGCGCAGCCGCCCGGCGAAGGCGCGGGCGAGCGGCTCGAGCTCGGCGCCCCAGCGCTCGGGATGGCGGGTCGCTTCTAGGTGCAGGTAGAGCAGCCACGCCCAGCCATAGGGCCGCTCGAACGGGCCGCTGAGCTCGCGTTGCAGATAGGCGCGCTCG
>Ga0207678_10005640_pt1 | contig 11189 bp, 6 predicted proteins | sample KBSC63metaG_FD_184319 | JGI IMG/M metagenome (GOLD analysis project Ga0207678, IMG submission 184319) | Corn rhizosphere microbial communities from Kellogg Biological Station, Michigan, USA - KBS C6-3 metaG (SPAdes) (version 2) | ecosystem: Host-associated > Plants > Roots > Rhizosphere > Soil ...
TTCATGATGGGCAGCGAAGGTTCCCCTGATCACTCAATGACCGAACCCTCCGATCGTCTTGCCGGGTCGCTTTCAGGACGCTATCGCATCGAGCGCGAGCTCGGTGCGGGCGGCATGGCGACGGTCTATCTCGCCGAAGACATCAAGCACCACCGCAAAGTTGCCATAAAGGTTCTGCACGCCGAGCTGTCGGCGATCCTTGGACCCGAACGGTTCCTGAAGGAGATTGAACTCACCGCAAACCTTCAGCACCCCCACATACTGCCGCTGTTCGACAGCGGCTCCGCCGACGGACTCCTCTTCTACGTCATGCCGTTCGTGGAAGGCGAGACGCTTCGGGACCGACTGAATCGCGAGAAGCAGCTGCCCATCGCCGACGCTGTACGCATCGCAACCGAGGCGGCAGACGCGCTGCAGTACGCGCACGGGCGCGGCATCGTGCACCGTGACATAAAGCCGGAGAACATTCTGCTTCAAGGCGAGCACTGCCTCGTTGCTGACTTCGGCATCGCACTCGCCGTGGCGCAGGCCGGTGGCCAGCGCATGACGCAGACCGGCCTCTCACTCGGCACGCCGCAGTACATGTCGCCCGAACAGGCAATGGGTGAGCGTGAGATCGGTCCGCGCTCCGATATCTACGCGCTCGGCGCCGTGACGTACGAGATGCTGTGCGGTGATCCGCCGTTCACTGGATCCACTGCGCAGGCGATTGTAGCACAGGTGATCACGACCGAGCCACGCTCGCTCACCGCGCAGCGCAGGAGCATTCCGCCCGCCGTGGACGACGCAGTAATGACGGCACTCGAAAAGCTTCCCGCCGATCGCTTCGCGACCGCCAGCGAGTTCGCCGCCGCAATGGGTGGCGCAGGCGAAGTTCCACCGCGCGCCGGCAGCGGCCGCACTGTAGCCAGTTCGCGGCTCGCGAAGCGGCACGGTGCGCTGCCATGGATACTCAGCACCGCGGTGCTCGCGCTTCTGCTCATTGCTTTTGTAGCAGCGCGCTCCCTCGCGCGCGTGCAACCGCGTACGCCAGTTCAATCCAGCTTTCTCCCGCCCGCCGGCTGCACCTTCGTTGATCTGTCCCGCGGCAATGTCGTTCAATTGACCAGCGACGGCGCATCGCTCGCATTCACAGCGACCTGCGACAGCGTGACCGCGTTGTGGGTGCGCACGATCAGCACGGCGCGCATGCGGCAGCTGCCCGGCACGGAAGACGCTATCTACTTCTTCTGGTCGCCGGACGGCCGCAGTCTCGGCTTCTTTGCCGGCGCGCATCTCAAACGTGTCGACGTTGAGAGCGGCGCCGTTCGCGATCTGGCACCGGCCGCAAACGGCCGCGGCGGCAGCTGGGGCAGCGACGGTACCATCGTGTTCGCTCCCGATGTCAGCGGTCCCCTGTATCAGGTCGCCGCCGACGGGGGCACCGCGAAGCCCGCTACGAAACCCGTCATTGCAGCCGCGGCTGGCCAGATCGTGACCGACCGCAATCCATACTTCCTTCCGGACGGCCGCCATTTCATCTACGCCGAAGGGAACGGTGCCCCATGGGGTGGCGTCGAGCGCGTTGCCGCTCTGGGCAGCCTGACGAGCCGCCAACTGCTCGATGCGCCCTCCAACGTCACCTACGCCGACGGACGCCTGCTGTATACGCGAGGCGGGCTGCTGATGGCTCAGCCGTTTGATCCAGGGCGCGTCACGCTGTCGGGGCGCCCCGCCGCGATCGCCCCCGAACTCGAGACGAACGAGTTCCGCGTCGACGGCAACTTTACTGCGTCGACGTCGGGTATGCTCGTCTTTCGTGGATTGGCGCTCGTGGACGCCAGCGTCGACTGGTTCGATCCGAAAGCGAACACGACCAGGGTGTTGGTTGCGCACGCCGGCGTTGAAAATGCACGCGTCTCGCCCGACGGAGAATATCTCGTGGGCACCAGACAGCCAGAGCCCGGCCAGACGCGCGCGCTGTCGCTGTTCAGGGCTGATGGCGCGGTGTGGAACCAGCTGATCGGCGACGTACCCACTGACTTTCAGGGCCTGTGGTCGCACGACGGTCGCACGGTGGCGACACCGGGGCGGGACGAGCGAACTATCGCGATCACGCCGGTCGACGGCTCGCCGCCAAAGCAACTCAGGTTCACCCACGGGTCGGCGCACTTCCTCATAGACTGGTCGCCCGACGGCAGGTCCATCGTTGCCGATGTGCAGGCGGCGGGAACCGGGTGGGACATCGAACGACTGGACATCTCGGGCGACAGCGTCACGACGTCCCCGCTCGTTGTAACCCCCGCGGACGAGGTCGGAGAGCGTACATCTCCTGACGGGCGGTTGATCGCTTACTTCCTCGGCATGAAGAACGCTCCGCCTCAGCTTCGCGTCGCGCGACTGGCATCGGGCACAGCCAGCGTGCAGGTGTCGGAGTCTTTCCTGAACAGCGCAACGCCAAGTGATGCCGCCTGGAGTCCTGATGGACGCACGCTGTATTTCATCTCCGCATCAGGCACGCTCATGTCGTCGTCAATTGATGACGGGCCGGAGCTGCGCGCAGGAATCCCCAAAGCTGTTGCCGGTGCCCCGGGAAACCTCACAAGCGTCGACGTCGCGGCCGACGGGCGACTGCTGCTGGTCTCCGGCAATGCGACCGGTCCGGTGCCGCTCACGCTGATCCAGGACTGGACGCAACTCGCGAAACAATGAGAGCGATGTCCGCAACGGGCAGCTAATCTCCCCCAGCAACTGTTCGGGCTCTCGCGATGCGAACTCCGAATGTGTATCGCGCAAGGTCTGCCACCGCTCGCGCTGGCTACACTCCGGAGCGTGGACTCAGATTTGGTCAGCGCCATCGACCACCACGCGCGCATTGCGCTTAAGCCCTGCGAGCTTCGCACGCTTCATCGGTGATTTACGGAACGCGCTGCTGAACTCCGCCTGCTCCATCGCGAGCAGATCTGTCGCGAGTGTAAGCGCATCCTTCCCGGCGATCACCTCGCGCGCCGCAAACGCCGCCTCCGTCGCATCCCGCGAAAACTTCACGTTCCACGGACACACCTCCTGACAGACGTCGCACCCGTACAGACGCTCGCCGATTGCTTCGCGTAGTGCCTCAGCAATCGGGCCCTTCTGTTCGATCGTCTGATATGAAATGCACTTCGTCGCGTCCAGCACCCGCGGCGCGACGAACGCGTCGGTCGGGCACGCATCGATACATCGCGTGCAACTTCCGCAACGGTCCATCTCGAATGGATCGTCAGCACGCAGCTCGAGATCCAGCAACAGCTCGCCCAGAAAGAAGAACGAGCCAAGCTCCGGATTGATGAGATTGGTGTTCTTACCGAACCAACCGAGTCCCGCGCGTCGCGCAAGATCGCGCTCGAGTATCGGGCCCGTATCGACATACGGCTTGCCACGGACAGGGCGACCTGTCTCACCCTCGATCCAGCGGTGCAGCTCGTTCAGCCGGTCGATCATCAGATCGTGGTAATCGTCGCCGCGCGCGTAGCGCGCTACTGGACCGGGCGGCTGCGTGCCGCCGTAATTCATCGCGACGACGACTGCACTCCGCACTCCCTCGAACGGTTTCCGCGTGTCGCGACGCTTCTCGGCGCCGCGCTCCAGATACCCCATCTCGCCGGCGTAACCGGCGCCGATCCATTCGTCGAAATGATCCGCAGTTTCGACTTCGCCCAGCGTCGCGATTCCGACTAGATCGAAGCCGAGCGCACGAGCGTGCGCTCTGATTCGGTCTTCCAGCGTCATTTGTGCAGCTATTGCATGCTCGGTCACATACACAATTTATCCAAACGCGATCGATCTAATGCCGGACGACACGAAAGTTCGAGTCCACCTCCGTCAGTCGATACGGATACATCCAGTGGGAATAGTACATCGTGTTCGGAAGCGGCCGAAGGTCGGTGTTGAAGTAGTAGTTGAACACGTAGCGAAGGACGTTGACCATGCTGATGGAATCAGGAATGGCAGCGCCGCCGCCGTCGGGAAGGTAGTATGCGCCGAAGGGCCGGAAGCGCTCTCTGGCTTGTTCGACCGTCGGAAGTGCGCTGGTGCTCCTGAAGATACCGAGAGATTGCGAGCCGTGGTCGCCCTGCAGAATGATAATTGGCGGCGTCTTGGAGCGAGAAATCACAGTGCGCACCATCCGCAGCACCTCGCCATTGAGGCACGCTAGTTCTCCACGCAGGGCAACCCGTCCGGCCGGTAGCGAGCCCCACTGCAATTGCGTATCGCGTGGCAGCGGGTCGCAGTTCGCGTCCTCGATGAACGGCGGATGTGGCGCTAGAATGTGTGCGAAGACGAAAGTAGGCTGCCTGGACGGTGGTATGTCACTCAGCGCTGCGAAGGTGCGCGACATGTCGTCCGTGTGCACCGTCATTTCAGTGGGGAAGTAGCGCAGCAATTTGCTGAACATCGTGGATCGCGAGAACTCCTGGAAGACCGATGATGTCTGCAAGATCCAGTTGATATCCCAATGGTGCCCCAGATCGAACTGGTAGTCCGCATCCGAATTGCTTTGAGTGGGACCGAACCAGCTCGATGGGAAGTATGCGAACCGGTATCCCTGCGTCTTGAGGAATCGTTCCGCGCGGTTGTGCTCCAGCAAGTACCCGACGAGCGTGAAGTCATGCGAATTTCGCCCCGCGGCCTGCTCGATCGGCTGTGTCTGCGCAAAATTGAGAAGTGATGCCACCGACATGAGCGTGACCGAATAGTTGCTTCGGATACTCGGAGGTACACGGAACCCGATCGCCCTCAGCGTATCCTCGAAGGGTGTGTTGTCGATGCCAAACTGTTCGCGCAGTACCGCCGAGCTGGGGTATTCGTCGAGAAGGATGATGTACACGTCGTGCTTGTCATGGCTGTCGGCGGCTCGGCCGACAGCCATGTGGGGATCACGCATTGGAATCGGCGCGTCGAGCTCGCGGATGAGTGAACTGCTCCGGATCGCTCTGGCGTCCGCGATGTGGGTGTATACGATCTGAGCGGACGCTGAGCACACCGCAAGTACACCCGTCAGCGAAAGAAAGCGTCCGACCGAATCGAGTCCTGGCCGGCGGTGCCACCATCGCCGGCAACTCGCGAGGACGAGAACGAATGGCGCGACGATCATTACACTCAGGGCCGATCCCATTCTCGGGTTGGCCCGTACGTACGCAATTCCGTTCTGAATCCATGGTGCGACGTAGCTGTACAGATAAAAAACAGCTACCGCGCAGAACAGAACGAACGCCGCCATGTCGGCTGAACGCTCGGATGACGACGCGCTTCTCGTTGCAGTCGAGCGTATGAGCCAGAAGAGCGCAAGGTAGACAATCGCAACAAAAGTAGCCACGAGAAGCACCAACGCCATCATATCCATCATTCGGGCGTCGCCGGCATTCTTCGCCGAAACACCGATTATGGGAAAGATCGCGAACAGCAGCGGGTAGGCTCGTCGTCTCCAGCTCACTGCCGCTGTACCTCTCCTGTCGTCATCGAGTAAAGCCACCGCCTTGCATCTCCAACCTGCTCGCACGCGTCGATCGTGAAGAACGTTCCGAATGCGCGCTCGAATCCTTCCTTGCTGTAATCTGTGAATATGTCGGCGCGATTGCGAAGCAGACGCGCGACCTGTGAATCTTCCTTGTCAACGAACTCGATGATGAGATTGTGTCCCAGTTGCGCCATGAATGCCGCGACGTGACCCAGCGGCACGTTGTTGCCGATTGCAAGATGATGCACGAGAGCGAGCGCCATCACGACGTCGGCGGGTCCCCGCTCCTCCAGCGACATCCGCTCCGCGTGCGCCCAGCCCAGGGCGGGCGATGGATTCGTGAGGTCCATGAGAAGCGGCAGAATCCCCGTCTCGTTTTCCAGTCGCACGGTTCGGTAGTTTCGCTCCACAGCGGCGGGGTCGATGTCGAACGATATTACCAGCGGCGCAATCTCTCTCGCGATGCGTGAATACACGCCGGTGTTGGCGCCGATGTCCCACACTGCCGCAGGGTTTGATTCGCGAAGGTAGCGGCGGATGGTGTCCCGCTTGCTCGCGACCGCTGCGTCACTGTAATTCGTGTCCTGGACATAGTTCGCCCACTGCGTGCCATCCGGCTGCCACGTGAGCCGCTCGATCGCCTCGCTCAGGTTCTCGCTGAGCGCGACGAGTGCCTGCTTTGTCATCCGGCGCGTGCCGACAGCCGACGAGACTTTCGTCTCCGAATACTTTCGCTGCGCGCGGGCGTGCATGTGTATGTGCAGCAACGCCCGTATGTCCGCCCAACTTCTCCTCGGCAGCATCTCGCTCCCGAAATCGAGCGGGATCCCATCGAGGTATTCGCGCAGGAGCAGGCCGAAGCGAATGTCGCGGCGCGCCATGAGCATGAGCGGTACCAGAAAGTGCTGGCAGAATTGCTTGTACGCGATCCACGGTTCCCCGTCGCGATAACGCTCGAACGACAGCGTGTCCATGAACACCGGCCGCCCATCGACGAACTGGACGTTGTATGCACTGGCATCTCGCAGAACGAAGCCCCGCTCGAGCGCGCGCGACTGCACGGCAAGCGTCAACAGTGCGGCGTCCTTCAACTGCCCGAAGCACCATTCGTAGGGATACGATATGAATGGAAGGCGCTCCGGCTCGAGCACGGCGTGCGCATCCGTCGTCAGCGCCAGCGCTACATCGACTGATGCGTGCGGTACCAGCAGGCGATCGGCCATGAGTTCGTCGTACAGGCCGGATGACGAGCATGCATCGAATTCATCCGCAAAGACCCGGTTGACCTGCCGGTACAACACACCGTTCCGGTCGAAAACAAATCCACTCGGGTCTCGGAACGACGCTCCGAGTCGCGTCAAGCTATCGGTGGTGCCTGTTGAAGAGCGAGACGAAGAACGCCTTGGTTGCTCTGCGCGCACGACGCATGAAGGCCAGCGCCGAGATCACGCCAGCGATTACGACCTGGAGAACGAGACTGCCTGCAGCGGGATCGATATACATCAGAACTCCCGATTCGTGGTGGAGTTTCGAGGTCCGAGCGGGAAGATAACGTACGATGATCCCGCCAGGATTACAACGTTGTTACCGTACCCATTCAATCTCGTGACGCCCACCGGACGTATCGCTCCACGTCATCCGCGGACGGGAGGAAATCCGGTGATCCGTACGCTGTATCCATACGCCAGCGTACGTATTCGCGGTCCGGAATCGGCAAAAATGGCGGTTTTCGGTACCAGTGCCGGTTCCGGAAGCGCCAGCTCACCCGCGCGAGATCGACCGCGAGCGTCGGGCGACGCAGCGAACGGGCGCCGAGCGCGAGGGCCAGTCTCAGCATTGACATCCCCCAATTTAGACATGCTCGGCACCAGGTGAGACGACTGCCCCGCTGGCAGCACTTCTCGCGGGCGTACACTTCCGCCTAGCTTTCGTGATGTACCGCCACAGGGTGCGACAGTGATCAGGCTGGGGCTCATCTCCGATACGCACGGCCTTCTGAGGCCGGCTGTTCATTCGGCCTTCACCGGGGTCGACCTGATCCTCCACGCCGGTGACGTGTGCGGTGACGACATCCTGCACGAGCTGAGGACCATCGCCCCGGTCTACGCGGTCGCCGGGAATTGCGATCCCGTTGGCGACCCGAATCTTCCGCTATCTTTCGAACAAACGTTCGAGAGTCTCCGCCTTCACATGAGTCACGGCAACGAGCTCGGCCGCCCCAAGCCGGAGCAATTGCTCAGAGCCTACCCGAACGCAGATATCATAGTATACGGCCACACGCACAAACAACTGATCCTCGACCTTGCCGGCCGCTTGGCGGTCAATCCGGGCGCCGCAGGTGCCCGAAGATTCGACCTCGCTCCCAGTGTCGCCGTCATGATGATTACCGATGGTCGAGTCGCCGTCGAACTGATCGAGCTCGAGTGATTGCGAGAGTGATCGACGGAATGATTGCGTGAAAGACGCCGTCCGGCCGTTACGCGACGATGAGGTGCGTGTTCTCACACTCGACAGTGGAGACAGCACAACGGTTCGCGACGCGACGCGACGCGTGCTCGCCGCACTGCTCGATGCGCCGCTGGAAACGATAGAATTGTACGATGCGCCCAAGGGAAAACCGCTGCTGCGCAACGATCCAGCGCTGCACTTTTCCATCTCGCATTCGCACGACGTATCGATGATCGCGATGACACGCGTGGCTCCGGTCGGTGTGGACATCGAGCAGCTGCGCGCCGTGCCGAATGCGGAGACGATCCTCAGGCGTTTTTTCACGCACGAAGAAATCGAGACCATTCTCACCGACGACAATCGCGATCTGCGCTTCATTCAAGCGTGGACGCGATCGGAAGCGCGTGTCAAGGTGCGCGGCGCAAGCATCTGGGAAGCGGCGACGCCTGATCCGGATGCCACAGTCCGCGCACTTCACGCGCCCGATGGATTTGCCGCCTCCGTGGCGGTTGCAAATCCAGCGTGGACGATCACACAGTACAACATTTCGGTGACGGACATCGTAGCTCTCTAGACCGATCAGCATGGACAGGGCGTGCGTTGTGTTCCATACTTCCCGACGCAAGCCGTATGCAGACTGTTCATGTTTCACCCGTCAGCGAGATCTCATGCCCCGTATCACGTCATTCCTTATTGCCGCTCTTTCAGCAGCGGCGCTCGGCACACCCGCTGTTGCCCAGTCACCCGCGATATTCGACAACGCGCACTCCGATCTGCGCTATCGCATGGTTGGGCCGGATCGCGGCGGACGCGTAACCACCGTAACGGGCGTCGCCTCCGAGCCGCGCACTTTCTACATGGGCGTCGCGAGCGGCGGCCTCTGGAAGACCACTGATGCAGGCGCAACGTGGATTCCCATTTCGGATGGAAAGATTCCTGTCGGCTCGATGGGATCGATAGATGTCTCGCAATCGAATCCGAACATCATCTACGTTGGCACCGGATCGGACGACATACGCAGCAACGTCTCGACGGGACGCGGTGTGTACAAATCGACCGACGCCGGCGCGACCTGGAGCTTCGCGGGACTGCGTGACGCGGGACAGATCGGCGGTGTGCGTATCGATCCATCCAATCCGGATATCGTGTACGTCGCAGCAATCGGGAACGCGTTCACCTCCAATGCGGAGCGTGGCGTCTTTCGCACCAGAGACGGCGGCAAGACGTGGGACAAGGTGCTCTTCATCTCCGACAGCACGGGCGCAGCGGACGTGGAGTTTCAGCCTGGTAATTCCAGGGTCATCTACGCGTCGATGTGGCAGGGCGTGCGCAAGCCGTGGGCAATTCTGAGTGGAGGCCACGAGGGTGGTCTCTACAAGAGCATCGATGGCGGAGATCACTGGACGAAAATGACTGGCGGTCTTCCGTCCGGTCTGTTCGGCAAGAGCAACATCGCCGTGACAGCGGCGAATCCGAATCGCGTGTACGCGCTGATCGAGGCGAAGCCGGGCGGCGGTCTGTATCGTTCCGATGATGCGGGCGAGCACTGGTCACTCACCAGCTCCAACCCTCAGCTCATCACGCGTCCGTTCTATTACGTCACACTCGCCGCGGATCCCACCAACGCAGACGTTGTGTACGGCGGCGCCGAGAATTTCTACAAGTCCACCGACGGCGGCAGGAATTTCAAGTCAGTGCGCGTTCCTCACGGCGACAACCACGACATGTGGATCAGCCCCAGGGACGGCAACGTGATGATCCAGGCGAACGACGGCGGCGCGAACGTCTCGCTCGATGGCGGACTCACCTGGTCCACGCAGTTCAATCAGCCGACCGCCGAGATCTACGCGGTGTCGATCGATAACCAGTTCCCGTATCGGTTGTACGGGGCGCAGCAGGACAATACGACGTTGATCCTGCCGAGCCTGCCGCTCAACAGTGGCCAGGAGGAGGAGTGGCGCGGCGGACCGGGTTGCGAGACTGGACCCATCATGCCGCACATCACAAATCCCGATACGGTTTACGGATCGTGCAAGGGACAGTTCAGCCGGATGTCGCTACGGACCGGTCAGGAAAAGCAGTACTGGGTCGGAGCGCAGTCGCTGTATGGAAGCGTGCCGGGCGATCTCATCTATCGTTTTCAGCGCGTGTCGCCACTGGAGCTTTCGCCGCACGATTCGCACGTCATCTACTACGGATCGCAGTACGTGCATCGCACGCGCGACGAGGGAGTGACGTGGGAGCGAATAAGTCCGGATCTCACGGCGCACGACCCGCGCTATCTCAATGCAGTGAGCGGCGGCCCCATCACGCGCGACGTGACGGGCGAGGAAGTTTACGCGACACTGTACGTGATCCGCGAATCTCCATTGCAGAAGGGTCTGATATGGACCGGTTCCAACGACGGTCCGATCTACGTAACGCGTGACGATGGAAAGACGTGGACCAACGTCACGCCGAAGGACCTGCCGCCGGGTGGTCGCGTACAGACGATCGATCCCTCACCGCATCGCCCCGGTTCGGCGTACATCGCAGTGTATCGCTATCTGCTCGGCGATTTTGCGCCGTATATCTATCGCACCGATGATTACGGCAAGTCGTGGACGCGTCTCACCGACGGAACCAACGGAATAGCGAAGGACGAGCCGACGCGCGTGGTGCGTGAAGATCCGTCGCGTGCCGGACTGCTTTACGCGGGCACCGAGTTCGGAATGTACGTGTCGCTCGACAATGGTGGCCACTGGCTGCCCTTCCAGTTCAATCTCCCGGCGACCCCCGTCACCGACATCAACGTGCACCAGAAGGATCTGGTGTTGTCGACACAGGGCAGGTCGTTCTGGATCATGGACGATCTGACTCCGTTGCATCAGTGGAGCGATGCGATCGCAACATCCAGCGCGCATCTCTTCAAGCCGCGCGACGCGTATCGCATGCATTACAGGGCCAATCCCGTTGCGATATCCGCACGCGGAAACAGCGCCTCTGCGCCGCAGTACCCGCAGTCTGGCGCGATGATCGACTACTACTTCGCGAAGGAGCCGCAGGGCGACGTGAAGCTCGACATACTCGACGCAAGCGGGAAGGTTGTGCGCACGTTCACGACCGCTGCCGCGAACGAGCGCGCGCGCGAAGCGCAGGGCGGTGAGGAGCAGGACGAGGATGCACCGCGCCGGCGCTCCGGTCCGGTCAACATTACCAAGCACCAGGGGCTGAACCGCTTCACGTGGGATCTTTCCTATCCCGGTCCGCGTCAGAGTGCTTC
>Ga0207678_10005644_pt1 | contig 11182 bp, 11 predicted proteins | sample KBSC63metaG_FD_184319 | JGI IMG/M metagenome (GOLD analysis project Ga0207678, IMG submission 184319) | Corn rhizosphere microbial communities from Kellogg Biological Station, Michigan, USA - KBS C6-3 metaG (SPAdes) (version 2) | ecosystem: Host-associated > Plants > Roots > Rhizosphere > Soil ...
CGTTCTGCAGGGCGACGTCAAGGACGTGCTGCTGCTCGACGTGACCCCGCTGTCGCTGGGCATCGAGACGCTGGGTGGCGTGTTCACCCGGATCATCGAGCGCAACACAACGATCCCGACCAAGAAGAGCCAGGTGTTCTCGACGGCCGAAGACAACCAGAACGCCGTTACCATCCGGGTCTTCCAGGGTGAGCGCGAAATGGCGGCCGACAACAAGCCGCTCGGCCAGTTCGACCTGATGGGCATTCCGCCGGCTCCGCGCGGCATGCCGCAGGTCGAGGTGACCTTCGACATCGACGCCAATGGCATCGTCAACGTGTCGGCGAAGGACAAGGCGACCAACAAGGAACAGCAGATCCGGATCCAGGCATCCGGCGGTCTGTCCGAGTCCGACATCCAGAAGATGGTCAAGGACGCCGAAGCGAACGCTGCCGAGGACAAGAAGCGTCGCGAGGCTGTCGATGCCAAGAACCACGGCGATGCCCTCGTGCATTCGACCGAGAAGGCTCTGAGCGAGCACGGCGACAAGGTCGGTGAGACCGAGCGCCGCGCTATCGAGGATGCCATGAGCGACCTGAAGGAAGCTCTGAAGGGTGATGATGCCGAGGCGATCAAGGCCAAGACCAACACGCTGGCGCAGGCTTCGATGAAGCTCGGCGAAGCGATGTACACCCAGCAGGCCGAGGCTGACGCCAAGCGCGATGCCGAGAAGGATGACGTGGTCGACGCCGAGTTCACGGAAGTCGACGACGACAAGCCGAAGAAGTCGGCCTGATAGGCGAGCGGAACGATGACCCTCATCCTGAGTAGCGCGGTGCGCGTCTCGAAGGATGAGGGTTGTTTTTTGTCAGGCGGGCCTTGTTAGGCAAGTTTTGTTAGTGCGGGAGTAGCATCTTCATCGATGCGTTCTTCTGGGATGCTCCTCGGGATGAGGACCAATTTCGGGCGGATCTGACTGATGTCCACCAAGCAATGTTATTACGAGACGTTGGAAGTCGAGCGCGGCGCGAATGATGCGACCCTGAAGACGTCGTTTCGCAAGCTTGCGATGAAATGGCATCCGGACAAGAATCCAGGCGATGCCGCCGCTGAAGTGAAGTTCAAGGAAATTGCCGAGGCCTACGACGTCCTCAAGGACGGCGACAAGCGCGCGGCCTATGACCGTTATGGCCATGCGGCCTTCGAACAGGGCAATGGTGGCGGCGGTGGTCCGGGCTTCGGATCCGGCTTCGCCTCGTCCTTCTCCGACATTTTCGAAGACCTGTTCGGCATGGCCGGACAACGTGGCGGTGGCCGCAGCGGCGGCCGCGAGCGCGGGGCAGATCTTCGCTACAACATGGAAATCACGCTGGAGGAGGCTTACTCCGGCAAGACCGCACAGATCGAGATTCCGGTCGCGGTGACCTGCGAAGCCTGCTCCGGCACCGGCGCCAAGGCAGGAACCAAGCCGAAGGCCTGTTCGACCTGCGGCGGTGCCGGCCGCGTCCGTCAGGCCCAGGGCTTCTTCACGCTGGAAAGGACCTGCCCGAGCTGTCAGGGCCGCGGTCAGATGATCGAGGATCCGTGCCCGAGCTGCTCCGGCGCTGGCCGGGTCGAGCGCGAGCGCACGCTCTCGGTCAACATTCCGGCGGGCGTCGAGGACGGCACCCGCATTCGTCTTGCCAATGAAGGCGAAGCCGGCGCGCGCGGTGGCCCGTCGGGCGATCTCTATATTTTCCTGACGCTGGCCTCGCACGACTTCTTCCAGCGCGATGGCGCGGACCTGCATTGCCGCGTGCCGATATCGATGGTGACGGCCGCGCTGGGCGGCGAATTCGAAGTGCCGACCATCGAAGGCGGGCGCAACAAGGTCAAGGTTCCCTCGGGCACCCAGTCCGGGCGCCGCTTCCGCGTTTCGTCGAAGGGCATGCCGGTGCTGCGCTCGCGCCAGACCGGCGACATGTATGTCCAGGTCGTCGTGGAAACGCCGCAGAACCTGACGAAAAAGCAGCAGGAGCTGCTGGCCGAATTCGAGAAACTATCTTCGGGTGCAACGCAACCTGAAGCCGCGGGTTTCTTCACTAAGGTCAAGGACTTCTTCGGAACGCGGACAGGCTCCTGACGTTGGAAGCTTGACCGTTTCTATTGTTGCCTATACCTCTTTATGACGAAATTCTGACGTTCCGCACGTTCCGCGGTCTGCCTGGAAGCGACATGCCTCTGCACTCGTCCGCGCGTACGTTGAAGAAGCCGCTCCGTCTCGACGACGAGGTTCGCTTCCTCCGTTCATGGATCGATAAGCCGCTGCATATGGGTGCCGTGATGCCGTCGGGCAAAGCTCTTGCCCGCACGATGGCGCAATATGTCGACAATGACGCGACCGGTCCGGTCATCGAACTTGGACCAGGCACCGGCGCGATCACCTCTGCGCTCGTCGCGCATGGGGTGGACCAGAAGCGTCTGGTGCTCGTCGAATTCAATCCCACCTTTTGCGCACTGCTGCGTGAGCGCTACCCGCAGGCGACGATCGTTCAGGGCGACGCCTACACATTGCGCGATACCCTGTGGGATGTGCTGAAAGAGCCCGCCTCCGCCGTCGTCTCCGGCCTGCCGCTGGTCACCAAGCCGATGCTGACGCGCCTCAAGCTGATCCGCGATGCCTTCGCGGCGATGTCGCCGAACGCGCCCTTCGTGCAGTTCACCTATTCGGTGGCGCCGCCGATCCCCAAATCGCTGCCCGGCGTGTCCACAGAGGCCTCCGAGCGGATCTGGATGAACCTTCCGCCGGCGCGCGTCTGGGTGTATCGCAAACGCTAGTGCCGGCCGCGATCGCGCGGTGGCTTCGCCCCGACGATCGGAATCATGGCTGCGATCAAGATCCTCGTTATTCCAGGCTCGCTGCGCACAGGGTCGCTGAATGCGAAACTCGCGGCTGTCGCCATTGACGCGCTGGTTCGCGCCGATGTCGATGCCACCAGGATTTCGCTCGGCGACTTTCCGCTGCCGATCTATGACGGCGACCTCGAGAGCAATTCCGGCGTACCGAAACATGCGCTCGATCTGAAGCGTATGATATCGGCGCATCATGGTGTGCTGATCGTGACGCCTGAATACAACGCGTCGCTGCCGCCGCTGGTGAAGAATACGATCGACTGGATCTCGCGCGTGGAAGACACGCATGAGAGCAAGGGCCAGGTGTTTCGCGAGCGGCCGTTTGCGATCGCTGCGGCTTCGAATGGGCGGCTTGGCGGTGCGCGCTGTTTGCAGGCCTTGCGGCTGGTGCTGTCGGCGTGTCGCGCGATGGTGATCCCGAACCAGCTCACGCTGGCGTTCGCCGGTGAGGCCTATGACGATATGGACCGGCTGAAACACGCCGCCGACAAGGATGCGATGACGGCGATGGTGCGCCAGCTTATCGATGTCGCGCAGCAGATGAAGTGAGACGAGATGACGTTGCAGACCATTGATCCCCGCGACCGCCTGATCGTCGCGCTCGATTTGCCGGATGTTGACGCTGCCGAAGCGATGATCGCGCGGCTCGGCGACAGCGTGACTTTCTACAAGATCGGCTATCAGCTCGGCTATGCTGGTGGTCTGCCGCTGGTGCGCAAGCTCGCCGATACCGGAAAGAAGGTGTTCGCCGATCTGAAGATGCACGACATCGGCAACACCGTCGCGCGCGGTGTGGAAAGCGTGGCGAAGCTCGGCGCGACCTTCCTCACCGTGCATGGCTATCCGCAGACCATGCAGGCGGCGGCCAATGCCAGCAAGGGCTCCGGCCTGAAGATCCTCGCGGTGACAGTACTGACCTCCTATGACAATGAGGATCTGAAGGCCGCGGGCTATCAACTCGGTGTCAGCGATCTCGTCGCCGCGCGCGCGCAGCAGGCGCAGGCGCTCGGTATCGATGGCCTCGTCTGCTCGCCGGAAGAGGCGGCGAACCTGCGCAAGCATATCAAGCCTGAGATGTGTCTGGTCACGCCCGGTGTGCGCCCTGCGGGCAGTGACGTGGGCGATCAGAAGCGGATCATGACCCCGGCACGCGCGATTGCCGAAGGTTCGGACTATCTGGTGGTCGGCCGTCCGGTAATGGAAGCTGCTGATCCGAAGGCTGCGGCCGAGGCGATCGTCGCCGAAATTACGCAGGCACTGGCGAACAAGTAAGAACGGGACAGGGAGAGAGACAGATGGCCAAGGCTTACTGGATTGCACGCGTCGACGTGCACAATATGGACGGCTACAAGCAATACGTGGCCGAGAACGGCCCGGTCTTCAATAAATTCGGGGCCAAATTCCTGGTGCGCGGTGGTCAGTTCGAGGCCAAGGAAGGCACGTCGCGCTCGCGCAATGTTGTGCTCGAATTCAAGGACTACGCGACCGCGCTAGCCTGTTACAATTCGCCGGAATACCAGCGGTTGGTCGCGATGCGCAGCCCGCACGGCGAGAGCGATCTCGTGATCATCGAGGGGTATGACGGTCCGCAGCCTTGAGCGGCAGGGCCTTAAGCATGTGTTTGATCTGATTGGTATCTAAGGACTTTAGGTACCGTGGGCGTGTTGCCGCCGTGGCAACGCGCCGCTATACCGCCTTGAGATACTGAGGATCGTTCAATGTCCGATATGAGACTGATCGTTGCTGGCGCCGGCGGCCGAATGGGCCGCGCGCTGATCCGCACCATCTCCGAAACCCCCGGCGCTGTCGTTTCCGGTGCGCTCGAGGCGCCCGGCTCGGAGCTGCTCGGACAGGATGCCGGCGTGCTCGCCGGCCTGCCCGAGAACGGCGTCAAACTCTCGGCCGACCTCTGGACGCTGTCGAAGGATGCCGATGGTATCCTTGATTTCACGGTGCCTGCGGCGACCATCGCCAATGTTGCGATCGCAGCCCAGCGCGGCCTCGTTCACGTGATCGGCACCACCGGCCTGTCGTCGTCGGACAACGCGGTGATCAAGAGCGTGACCGGTCAGGCCATCGTCGTGCAGTCGGGCAATATGAGCCTCGGCGTCAATCTGCTCGCCGCGCTGGTGAAGCGCGTTGCGCAGTCGCTCGATGACGGCTTCGACATCGAAGTGCTGGAGATGCATCACAAGGCCAAGATCGACGCGCCCTCGGGCACGGCTTTCATGCTGGGTCAGGCTGCTGCCGAGGGTCGCAAGATTCCGCTCGAGCAACATTCGGCGCGTGGCCGCGACGGGCTCACCGGCGCGCGCAAAACCGGCGATATCGGCTTTGCCTCGTTGCGCGGCGGTACTGTCGCTGGCGATCATACGGTGATCTTCGCCGGTCCCCATGAACGCATCGAGCTGTCGCACAAGGCCGAGGATCGCATGATCTTCGCCCATGGTGCGCTGAAGGCGGCGATGTGGGCGCATGGAAAAAAGCCAGGTTTGTACTCGATGGCTGACGTGCTCGGCCTTGGTGAAATGTAAGAAGAACGAAACGGAATTCTCGATGAACGAACGTCTTCTCGTCCTCGTCCGTCATGGACAGAGCGAATGGAATCTGAAGAACCTTTTCACCGGCTGGAAAGATCCTGATCTCACCGAGAAGGGCGTCGCAGAGGCCAAGGAAGCCGGCCGCAAGCTGAAGGCGCAGGGTCTGACCTTCGATGTCGCGTTCACCTCGGCGCTGACCCGCGCGCAGCACACGCTCAATCTCGCACTGGAAGAGATGGGCCAGACCGGCCTGCCGATCACGAAACATCTGGCGCTGAACGAGCGCGATTACGGTGATCTCTCCGGCCTCAATAAGGACGACGCCCGCGCCAAATGGGGCGAGGAGCAGGTCCATGTCTGGCGTCGTTCCTATGACGTGCCGCCGCCCGGTGGCGAGAGCCTGAAGGATACGCTGGCGCGCACGCTGCCGTATTTCGTGCAGGAAATCCTGCCCTGCGTGCTGCGCGGCGAACGCACGCTGGTAGCGGCCCACGGCAATTCGCTGCGTGCCCTGATCATGGTGCTGGAGAAGCTCACGCCGGAAGGCATTCTCGCCCGCGAACTCGCAACCGGCGTGCCGGTGATCTATCGGCTCAATGCCGATGCGACGGTGGCGTCGAAACTCGATCTGGCGGGTTGATCGACGCGCTCGGTTGCGTGGCGCGGCTAGCGCGCCATCGCAGCCGACACGAAATCCGAGATCGCATCGAGAAAGACGTCCGGCTTCTGCAATTGCGGGACATGCGCGCAGCCCGGAAGCACGATCAGCCGTGCATCAGGTAGTCCGGCAGCAAGCTCTCTGGACATCGGTGGTGGCGTCGCTTCATCGTGCTCGCCGACCAGTACCAGCACCGGCACTTTGACGGTCCCGATCTCAGGCCGGAGGTCCAGCGTCGCCAGGGACTCGCAGGCACTCTGAAACACGCCGGGATCCGTGCGCAAAAAGGCCTCGCGGCGATCGCGCATCAGCTCCGGGTTCTGTTCCTGAAATTCAGCGGCGAACAAGCGTCGCATCGCGACATCGGTAACCGCCGGCAATCCCTTGGTCGATGCTGCCGTCGCCATGTTGCGGAACGCCTCGCGGCCGGATTCGGAAAACGCTGCGCCGCAATCGGCGAGAACCAGACGGCCTGCAATGCCGGGATGGCGGATCGCCATCTGCAAGGCAACGAAACCGCCATAGCCGTTACCGAGCACGATCGTGTCCGCGCCGTCGCCGCAGTCCCTGACGGCCTCCGCCACGCGGTCCGCTACGGCCGCCAGTCCGCCGCTTACGGCGTCTGATCCCCCAAAACCCGGCAATTCGGGAACGATGACACGGTGGGTCTTGGCCAGCGACGGCACGATGCTGTCGAAGCTTGCCCGGTCAGACAGCAGCGAGTGAAGCAGCACGATGGCCGGTCCTTCGCCGAATTGCGCTGCATTGACGGTGCCGTTTGCCAAGCGCCGATCTGCCATTTTTGCCTCTCCCGTCAAAAGCTTGCAGCCTGCAGCCTGATCGGCTGTCGCATCCGCCCGTCCTGTTGTGTCCCGGACCGGAGCCTAAAAGCAAGGCCTCGATCGCGCAAATCTGACTTGACGTGATATTTCACGAGATGCATCTTTGTCGGAGAATCAGAGGAAATATCCGTGCTTCTTCGAGATAATGTCTACAACAGCCTCAGGTCTGATATCCTAATGTGTCGCTTTTTGCCAGGCGATGATATGCGGGAGCAGGAGCTGGCGGAGCGCTATGCGGTCAGCCGCCAGCCCGTACGCGAGGCTTTGCTGCGGCTCGAGCGCGAGCATCTCGTGACGGTGCAGCCGCGCCAGGGTTATCGGGTCAATCCGATCTCGATCTCGGACGCCCGGGACCTGTTGCGGTTTCGCTATGCGGTCGAGCCGGCCTGTGTGTCGGAAGCGATCGAGCACGCCTCGGACAACATCCTGCGCGGATTGGACCAATACAGGTCGTTCGACGGCTCGGCGGAAGATTTCATCGATTATAACCGCGCCTTCCACATCGCGCTGGCACAGGCGTCCGGCAACCGGCGCATGGCGTCGGCCGCGCGCGATCTGATCGAACAGGCCGACCGGCTGGTGCGTATCAGCATCGCCAACGTCAAGGGCCGCGATCACATGCAGCTCGTGGGCGAGCACGTCAGCCTGATCGACGCCATGCAGCGCCGCGACCAGCGCGGCGCGGCGCGCATCATCAAGGCTCACATCGAGAAAACAGAAAAGCGCGTGCTGCCTGCCTTGGCGCGTAACGCGATCATCGTCGAAGGGAGAGATCTATGAACATTCCAACAAAAACAGGCTCCATCGATGTCGAGATCCACGGCAATTTCGTAGACGGCCGCGAAATCGAAGCCGGCAACGGCGAGATGATCGATGTGCGCAACCCGGCTACGGGCGACGTCATCGCGCGAATCCCCAATTCGACCACGGCCGATATCGATCATGCGATGAAGAGCGCGCGTGCGGCGTTCGAAGGACGCGCATGGGGCGGCATGGATACGCGCGCCCGCGCCCGCCTCATCAACAAGCTTGCCGATGCGTTCGAGGCCAACCTAGACACGCTGTATCGGCTGGAAACGTTGAACAACGGCCGTCCAGTCAACGAGACACGTGCGCAACTCTCGCGCCTCCCGGACTTCTTCCGCTACTTCGCGGGCGTCGCCCTGGCGCGGCGCGATTCCGTCATTCCGGTTGAAGGCGCGTATCTCAACTATACGCTGCGCACGCCGATCGGGATCGTGGCGAACTGTACGCCGTTCAATCATCCGCTGATGATCCTGTGCAAGTCGCTGGCTGCCGTTCTGGCCACCGGCTGCGTGACGGTCGTGAAGCCCTCGGAATACACACCCCTGACCACGCTGAAGCTCGCGCAGATCTTCACCGAAGCCGGCCTGCCGCCGGGTGTGTTCAATATCGTGCTGGGCTACGGCCCAAGTGCCGGCAAGATGTTGTCCGAACACCCTGACATCAACAAGCTGGTGCTGACCGGCGGCACCGAAGCCGGGCGCATCGCCGGATCATCCGCGGCGAAAGTGTTCGCGCATCAGACCATGGAGCTCGGCGGCAAGACGCCTGTCATGGTGTTCGACGATTTCGATGTCGATCAGGCAGTGAACTACGCTGCCTTCGGTGCCTTCATCGGTGCCGGCCAGACTTGCGTCTGCGCTTCCAGGCATATCGTGCAGGCCTCGATCTACGACGAGTTCGTCGCGAAGCTGCAGGCCAAGACGAAGTCTATCCGTATCGGCGATCCGTTCGATCCCAACACGCAGCTCGGCCCGGTGATCTCGGCGCGCCAGCGTGACCGCGTGCTGTCCTATGTGCGTTTCGGTCACGAAGACGGTGCCCGGCTGGTTGCTGGTGGCGTTGCGGCAAAGGTTGCCGGTCACGAAAACGGGTTCTTCGTGGAGCCCACGGTGTTCGCCGATGTTCGGTCGGACATGCGCATCTTCCAGGAAGAGGTGTTCGGCCCGTTCACATCTGTCACGCCGTTCAAGGACGAGGCCGATGCGTTGCGTCTGGCCAATGATTCCCCGTTCGGACTTGCAGCGGCGATCCGCACCCGTGACGTCGCGCGCGCACATCGCGTGGCCGGCCGCGTCAAGGCGGGTATCGTCTGGATCAATGATCATCATCGCCTCGATCCTGCATCGCCCTGGGGCGGCGTGGACGACAGTGGCATCGGCCGTGAATGCGGCACCGAAAGCTTCGATGATCACTTCAACACCAAGAGCGTGATGGTGGCGACGGGCGATGGCCCGTTCGACTGGTATCGCGACACGGCGGGGCAGAAGCGACTGAACTAGAGCAAAGCGATCGCCAACAGATCCCCCACAGAGGGACGGCGCCAATCGATATGGAAACAAACAGGGAGAGACGACGATGCCGACATCAGTAAATGCGGGCGGCCGGTTGGACCGGCTGCCGATCGGACCGTTCCACTACCGCATCATGACGTTGATCGGGATTGGAATGTTCTTCGACGGCTTTGACATCTATATCGCAGGAACAGTGCTGGGCGTGACGCTCAAGAGCGGCTTCTCGACGCTCGCCGAGAATGCGCTGTTCATTTCGGCGACGTTCTTCGGAATGATGCTCGGCTCGTTCGGCACCGGCTTTCTCGGTGATCGCTACGGCCGTCGGTTCTCCTACCAGTTCAATCTGTTGCTGTTCGGCGTGGCATCGCTTGCGGCGGCATTCGCACCAAACATGACCATCCTGATCCTGTGCCGCTTCGTGATGGGCCTCGGACTCGGTGCCGAAAACGTGGTCGGCTACTCGACGATGACCGAGTTCGTTCCCGCGCGTTCGCGGGGCAAGTATCTGGGGCTGATGGCCGTCTGCGTCGTCAGTGGCCTGCCGGTGGCGCTGCTGGTGGCCTCGTTCGTGGTGCCGATGTTCGGATGGCGCGCCATGTTCGTGCTCGGCGGCATCGGTGCGCTGGTGGTCTGGTACATGCGCAAGAACCTGCCGGAGTCGCCGCGCTGGCTCGAGGCCGTCGGCCGCCGCGAGGAGGCAGAGGCGCTCATGCAGAAGATCGAGAGTGAGGCCGCCCAAGGCAAGCCGCTGCCGCCGGTGACCACGGTCCCGACCGTGCAGGCGTCCGGCCAGCTGTCGTCGCTATTCGCGCCCCCACTGCTGTCGCGTATGATCGTCGGTTCGATCTGCCTGATCACCATCAACACATTGCTGTATGGCTTCGTGACCTGGCTGCCGGTGTTCTTCATCAAACAGGGATTGAGTGTCGCCACGTCGTTCAGTTACTCGCTACTGATGGCGCTGGGTGCTCCGGTCGGCTCGGCCATCGGCGCGCTGACGGCCGACCGTTGGGGCCGCAAGCCGACCATCATCGGTTCGTCGCTGATCGCGGTGGTGTTGGGCATCATCTATCCGATGATTTCCGATCCGCTTCTGCTGCCAGCGGTCGGTTTCGCGCTCACGATCCCGATCTATGTGCTGGTTGCGTTGCTGTTCGGCATCTATATCCCCGAACTGTTCCCCACCGAAGTGCGCTTGCGGGCGTCGGGGATCGTCAACACGCTGGGGCGCGGCGCAACCATCGTGACGCCGTTCTTGGTGGTGACCCTGTTCGAGGCGCGCGGCGTTGCGGGCGTAATGGCGCTGATGATCGGATTGCTGGTGCTGCAGATCATCACGGTGTGGGCGTTCGGCATTGAGCCACGGAACCGCAGCCTTGAAGAAATGAAGACCGACGAATCCTCAGCGCCCGTGCTGAAGGAAGCGTCCTAGTCATTCAGTCCAATGGGCCGCAGGAAACTGCGGCCCATTGCTGCTAATTCGCTCCCACCTGTCCGGCTTCCCAGCCGATCATGGCCTGCTTCCGTGTAATGCCCCAATGATAACCCGTCAGTGCGCCGGATTTACCGATCGCACGGTGGCAGGGCACCACGAAGGAAATCGGATTCCTGCCGACGGCGGCGCCGACGGCGCGTGCGGCCTTCGGGTTTTCGATCTTACAGGCGATATCCGAATAGCTGACGGCGCGGCCCATCGGGATTTTCAGCAGCGTTTCCCAGACACGGACTTCGAAGTCGGTGCCGATCAGCACCACCCGCAACGGCTGGTCCGGGCGCCACAGCTTGCTGTCGAAGATGCGCTGCGCCAGTCCGGCCGTGCCAGGAGTGTCCTCAATCAATGTGGCCGCCGGCCAGCGCCGACTCATGTCGGCGAAAGCGCGCTGTTCGTCGCCGGGATCGGAGAAAGCGAGACCCGCAAGGCCGCGGTCGCTGGCGATCACGATGGCAGTGCCG
>Ga0207678_10005649_pt1 | contig 11177 bp, 9 predicted proteins | sample KBSC63metaG_FD_184319 | JGI IMG/M metagenome (GOLD analysis project Ga0207678, IMG submission 184319) | Corn rhizosphere microbial communities from Kellogg Biological Station, Michigan, USA - KBS C6-3 metaG (SPAdes) (version 2) | ecosystem: Host-associated > Plants > Roots > Rhizosphere > Soil ...
GGCGGCCTGGAGCACCTCCTTGGACGACACCACCAGGATGCTCCCGGCCATGATGTCGCGCAGGTGCTCGGCGCCGTGGGGGTTCTCGGCGGAGAGCAGGATCGCTCCCGCCGAGGCCACGGCGAAGGTGAGCCCGATGATGGCCTCCTGCGGCACGCGATTGTCGGGCAAGCGCGCCACCGAGAAGAACCAGGCCCCGCCCACGGCGAACAGCAGCGACACGTAGTACGTGATCGGGTCGCTCATCTCGTAGCCGTAGAGGAAGGCCACGGTGCTGCCCAGAGCGGCCACCTGCGCCAGCGCCAGGTCCACGAAGAACACGTTGCGGCTGATCACGTGCAGCCCCAGGTAAGTGTGGGTCGCGACCAGGATCAGCGCTGCCAGCGACGGCAGCAGCCACCAGGGAAGCCCGGCTGCCACGCTCACTTCCCTGCGGCTTTCAGCAACGTGCTGGTGGTGACGTTGAAGAAGGAAAGGATGTCGTCCGCGCCCTTCACCCCGCCCACGTTGAGCGGCAGCGGCACCAGCTGCGCCCCACCCTTCTCCGCCACCAGCTTGGCGATCTTCTCATCGTAGAACGGGTGCGTCGCGACCACCTTGATGTTCTCGCGCCGGATCGTGCTGACCACATCCGCCAGGTGGCTGGGCCCCGGCTGAATGCCGGGCTTCAGCTCCACGTAGTCGGCCACGTTCAGGCCGAAGCGCTGGTTGAAGTAGCTGTAGCTCTTGTGGAAGAAGACGACCTTGGCGCCCTTCAGCGGTGCCATCTGGGCCAGCCAGCCCCCGAGTTTGGTGGAGAGCTTGGCGCCGCCGCTCGACTCCGACTGCAGGAAGGCGTCGAGCTCCCCCGAGCGCGCCAGGCGATCGAGCTTCTTGCCGCCCACCAGATCGACCAACTCCGCGCCGAACAGGGCCTTGTCGATGCCGGTCTGAAAGGCCTTCTTGCGCGTCGCAAAATACTCGGCATCCGCCGGGCGCAGCAGGGAGAGAGCGTCGGCGATGGTATCGGCGACGATCTTGTCGTTCAGGGGATCGGTCGTGTAGTGCGGGTTGCCGTACGGATGCACGTCGCCCTCCGCGCGCGTCACCTGCCCGCTCGGCACCTCCAGCACAGGGATGTTCTTGGAGCAGTCCACGTAGCCGGGGCTACCGGGCTTGACGCGACCGTTGCGCGCCCCCTCGAGCAGCGGCGGTACCCAGCCGATCTCGAGCTCCAGGCCGTTGACGAGGAACAGGTCCGCGTCGCGCAGCTTCAGCACATAGCTTGGCTTGGGATCGACAAAGTGCGGGTCCTGCACGCCGGAGGCGATGGTGGTGACGCGCACTTTGTCGCCGCCCACGGCTTCGGCGATCTTGCCGAAGTCAGACAGCGTGGCGACCACGTTGAGCGGGTCTGCGGCGCGGGCGTCGCTGCCCACGGCCGCCAGCACCAGCAGGGTGCTCAGGGCGGCAAACAATCGGATCAGATATCGAGTCATGGCGGTATCCCTCGAAGCAGCGATCAAAACTTGTGGGCGCCGTGCGCGCCAAACAGGATCTCGAATTGCAGGTAGACGCTGTGTGCGTCCTCCTGGCTCAGAAACTGCGCATGGTCGTAGTTGTACTGGAGCCGGAGCTTGCTGAATTCGCTCGGGTAGTAGCTGACGACAGCCGCGAAGCGATGGCGCTGATCGCGCAGCGGATCGCGCGCCGAGCTGTAGCTGCCGTCAGGCAGCGTGAACTCGTCGGCCTCGCCCCGAGCGTAATCATAGCGCACGCCAGCCACCCACGGCCGCGCAAAGCCCCAGAGCAGCTGCGAATACAGGCCGTAGTCGTCCAGTAGCGCGGCGGGTTCGACCGCGGCTCCGCTGTCTGCGACCACCTCCGCCGCCTGATAGCGCCGCAGCATCGCCTCCGTCTGCCAGGCGAGGAAGGGCCAGCCCTGATCGTTGATCAAGGGCTTCCACTTTGCGTACAGGTCGGCGCCGTAGATCTGCGTTTGAGTCTGCGTGCCGCTCGCGTTCGGGCCAAACAGCGCCGAGAGGCCCGGCACCAGGGTCAGCTCCTCCGTCGGATCGAACGAGGTGCGCAGCCGCAGCAGGTACAACAGGTCCTTCGCCGACTCGACAGGGCGCTCGATCAGCACGCGCCCCGCGACCGTCTCTCCGGGCACATTGCGAAAGCTGGTCGTGGTCTCCCCGTGTGCGTTCTGCACGCTGGCCGTGAGCTCGGCAAAGAACGGCAACGGCGTCAGCCAGGCCAGCTGCGCACCCTGGCTGCGCAGTCCGTCGGGACCGAACAGCCGCGAGTTGATCACGGGTTGGTCGACGAAGTCCCAGGTGTGCGGGTGCGAGGGATTGAGGCGCCCGAAGCTCGTGAAGAACTGCCCGGCCTTCAGCTGCAGGTTGAAGGGCAGATCGAGCGTGGTCAGGTACGCCTCTTCCAGTTCGATCACGGTCTCGCCCGTCTCGTCGATCTGGAGCACGATGTTCGAGTCGCCGCGCAGATACGGGTCGACCACGCCCGACAAGGTGAGCTCCACGTTCTGGACGGTGAAGCCACGATTCTTGGGGTCATGTCCGCCGGCTTCCAGCTTGCGCAGATCGTTCTCGTTCGCGGTCGAGGTGCCGGCAGCGCCGAGCGCGTCGAACGCGATGTCGATCAAGCGCAGCGCCGAGGGTGCTACCGCCCCCGCCGGCGCAGGGCTGCTCGGAGCGGGCTCGCTGGCGGGCTTGTCCGAGCCGCTCAGCGCTTGCTGGAATTCGGCTTCGAGCTTCTGGCGCTCGGCCTCGGAAGGCGTGGGCGAGGCGGCGCTGGTGGCGGGAGAAGCAGCGGGCGGCGTTGCTGCGACGGGTGGCGTGGGTTGGGGTTCCAGTGGAGGCGCCGGTGCGACCTCCGGAGCGGGGACGGGTGGCGGAGCGGGAGCAGGAGGATCTGCCGCCACGGCGTTGGCCGCGACCAGGCTGAGGGGGATCCAACCCCAATGGGCTGACCTGATGGACATGCAGGGAGACTTTCCGCGAAGGAGAGAGATGCGGCTACGAGGCGCGGCGTGGCCGCAGCGCTCGACGCTGGCGAAACGCACGCCACGACTGGCACGCGTTCACCGGAGGCGTGGATGTTGTGTGCGAAACGCGAGCGTCCGCACGAGCTGTGCGCTGACTCGACGCGACTCCGACGGCGCGTCTTCGGTAGCGGCTACGCCAGCTCAGCACGCGCCGGCGGCGCGAGCTTCGGTGCGTAGTGCAGCAGGTCGATGTCGACGTGGGCTTCTCGCGCCTTCCCTTCGGACGGCGACAGCTCCACTGCGGGTAGCAACTGTGCGAGAGACGGCACTGGCGCCAGCGCCGGCGCCGCACGTGTGACCGCGAATACCTCGCAGTGCTCGTGCGAATGCGCTCCGGCACCAGAGGAAATACGAGCGCCAGCGTCAGAAACAGCAACGGCAGCCCCTTTGGCTGCCTGATCCCGCGTTGCTACACTTTCCGTTGCGACACTGTCCGTTGCGACACTGTCCGCCGCATCCACCAACTCGCCGTGCTCGGCGCACAGGTGGTGGGCCACGAACAGGAAGTGCAACGCCGGCACGACGTGCCCCACTCCGATCAGGAGCCCGAGCGCCAGCCACGCGATCAGCGACCGCGAACGGGCTGGCGACTGAGCCGGTTGCGTCACGCGGAACAGCTTAGGGGATCGACGGAAGCGGGGCAAGCCCAGGGTCTCCACGGCTCGGCTCGCTCCTCACTGCACGATTCGCGCATACATCGCGCGAGAGACTGGTTCCCTCGAGGCTCCTGGGCATTTCGAGGGAGCCAATCTCATCGCGACGGGCGCGGCTCAGTGCTTGGCGTCGTTGCTGGTCTTGCCGTCGCCCTTGCCGGCCTTGGCAGCGTCCTTCTTGGTAGCGCCTTTCTCCTTCGAGGCGCCCTTCTTGTGCTCGCCGCTGTCGGCACCCTTCACCGGTTCGCTCGCCTTGACGGGCGTCGACGCGCTGGTCTTCGACACGGGCGACGCCGACTTGGTCTGCGCCTTCACGGGCGTGCTCACGTGCGCCTTGGCGGGAGCTTCCGTAGCGGGCGCCTTCGCGAGCGCGAGGCTCGGCACGGCCAGAACGAGAGAAGCAGCGAAAGCACGGAGGGAATTGTTGATCATGGGTAAGGTCTCCAGCGTTGGGGGTTCAGCCAACGTGAACCCCCATAGAGCACGCGACGTGCCAGCCGCCGCGCGCGCTCTTCGATGCCCTTTTGGGGCGCCATGAGCCCCTGCGCCCAGATCGAACCACTTCTCCGCGCTCACGGCCAGGGCTGCCCGGATACGGCACCGAAAGCCCGTAGCTGCGCGAGAACACGCGAAATCAGACCCCTCGCGCGAGTTCGCGGAGCGCACACTGCGCGGCGCGGGCCGCGAGCGATTGGGGAGCTTTGGGCCATCTGCCGACGCGTCGAGTTTCTCGACACGTGGAGATCCTCCACGAAACACCCGCTCGCGGGCTGCGAAACACCGTTACGCTGAACCTCGACCAAACCCGTCGCTCGCCGACAGTGTCAGTGATCGGGGCTAACGTGCTCCAGCAGCGAGAAACGCGCGCAGCTGCTCGACGACGGCCGACGGGATCTGGTGACCGCCCTCGAAAGGGAAAAAAGTGACGGGAATGCCATACGGCTTCAGCACGCTCTCGATGCTCGCCGCCTCCGCGAACGGCAACATCTGGTCGCTGCGTCCGTGCGACACGAACACCGCTGGCTTGCCCTGCTTGGCGTGCAGCGCGGGCAACGAGTCCGCCACCAGGACCCCGGACAGCACGGCCACGCGCTCGATCGGCGGCTCTCCTGCTAGCCCCAGATCGAGCGCCAGCATCGCGCCCTGCGAGAAACCGACCACGGCGATCGAGTCGGGGGCGTAGCGCTGCTGGGAGTCCCGCAAGAGCGCCTGTACTGCGCCGCGCGCGGCGGCGAGCTGAGCGCTGGGATGATAGTCCGCGGGCAGTTCATCCTTCGAGACGTGCGCGGGCCGTACGCCGCTGTCGAGGCGCCACCAGGCGCGCCCTCCATTCGGCTCCACCAGCAGCGCCGCCGGCACCAGGAAGCGCGTGCCGCGCCGGGCCAGCTCACGTGCGAGTGAGACCAGGTCGTCACCCCGCGCGCGCCAGCCGTGCAGCAGCACCACCAGCTGCCCTCCCTTTTCGTCCTCGCGCAGCGGCCCAAGCCGCACCACGTCGAGGCCGGCGGGAGCGGCCGCGGCGCTCGGCGCCGCAACGGCCCGCGCAACCGCCGCGCTGCCCGCGCTCGCGGACGGGCGCGACGCCGCGCTCGGGATTTCACCGGCCTGGCAAGCCCACGAGCCTGCGCTCCAAGCGGCGAGCAACACGCTGCTGCGCTGTCGAAATGTGGAAAGGAAAGCACCGGGCACGGGGCGAGCCTACCAGAGTCGTGCCCGCGCGGAGGCGCCGTGATAACGGTGAGTTTGCGCCTTGACCGAAACTGGCCCTGCCCCCGTGCGCTCGCGGCGCACTCTGCTCTGGACCTCGTCGTCTTACTTCGGCGAGGGTTTGCCCTGGAGCTTCCTGCACCAGCTCGCGACCGAGTTTCTCACCGCGAGCGGCGCATCGAAGACGCAAATCTCGTCGACCTCCCTGTTTCACTTCGCGGTGACGCTGAAGTTCTTGTGGAGCCCGGTGGTCGACCTGTTCGGGACACGGCGGCGCTGGCTGGTCGATGCCCAGGTCGTGCTGGGCATCGGCATGCTGATCACGGCGGCGATCGTGGCCGGCGGCAACCCCGGGCTGTTCTGGCTGGCGCTGGCGTTGCTCTCGGTGGTGCACGCCACGCATGACATCGCCTGCGACGGCTTCTACCTCTCGGCGCTGGGTGAGCGCGAGCGCGCGCTGTTCTCCGGCGTGCGCAACGCCGCGTTCCGCGCCGCGACGATCGTGGGCTCTTCGCTGCTCGTGGTGCTCGCGGGGCGTACCAGCTGGACGCTGGCCTTCGCCAGCGCGGGAGCGTTGATGCTGCTGGTGGCCTTGCTCAACGCACGGACGCTGCCCCATCCGCCGGAGCAGCGGCGTGCCGTCGGACTCGAGCGCAACGCGTTCGCTACGGCGTATCGTTCGTTCCTCCAGCAACCGCAGGCGGCGCGCGTGCTGGCGTTTCTGTTCTTCTACCGCCTGGGCGACATCATGATGTTCGCGATGGCGAAGCCGCTCCTGAAGGAGATCGGCGTCGGCACGACGGAACGCGGCGTGCTCAACGGCGCGGGCATCGTGCTGTCGGTGCTGGGCTCCGTCGCCGGCGGCGCGCTGCTGGCGCGCCAGGGCCTCGCGCGCTGGCTGGTGCCGATGACCTACGTGCAGAGCTTCGCGATCCCGCTCTACATCGTGCTGGCCGTGTCGCGGCCGGGGCTGCCGCTGGTCGGCGCGATCGTGCTGCTCGAGCAGCTGGCCTCCGGCATCGGCGGCTCGGCGCACGCGGTGTTCTTGATGCAGCGCACGAGCCGCCGCTTCACGGCCTCGCATTTTGCGTTCGCGACCGCGGTGGTCTCGGTGGGCAGCACGCTCTCCGGCTTCGCCTCGGGCCCGCTCGACGAGGCATTGGGGCATCCGGCCTTCTTCACGCTGGCCTTCGTCGCCAGCTGGCCCAGTCTGGTACTGGCACATTTCGTCCCCAAGGATGTGGTCCCCAAAGACGTCGTCCCCGAAGAAGCTGTCGCTGTGCGACGGCTGGACACTTGACAATGATTCCGCGCGGTTTGATCTGAAGCAAAGAGTCACCCAGGCCGCCGCCGACGTGGCAAATTGGCTCGCTCGCGACGCCCTCCCCAGCACTGACGGCGGACACGGACAGCGCGCTTCGAACGGGAAGGCCGGCTGCGCTGCTGCCGTCCTGGTACAGTGAGCTGCGCCGGCCTCCTCAGAGCAAGCACTTGACCGCCCACGCCCCCCACTCACGCATGTCGCTCGCTCCGCTACGGCTGCTCGCCCAACAGGCATTCAGCCGGGTGGCGGGGGCTCCGCTGATTCCGGGCAACCAAGTGGAGTTGTTGATCGATGCGCGAGCCAACTTCGATGCCTGGCTGGAGGCGATCAACGGGGCTCGCGAGAGCGTCCTGATCGAGAACTACATGTTCGGCGACGACGAGGTCGGGCGCGAGCTGCGCGCCGCCTTGGCCGAGCGCGCCAGCGCAGGCATCCAGGTGAAGGTGATCCGCGACTGGTTCGGCTGCATCGGCGAGTCGCTCGACAGCTTCTGGAAGCCGCTGCGCGCCGTCGGCGGCGAGGTGCGCACCTACAATCCGTTCCAGCTGGCGAGCCCGCTCGGCTCGCTCTCGCGCAATCATCGCAAGCTGTTGGTGGTGGATGGTACGGTCGGCTTCATCTCCGGCGTGTGCGTGAGCGCGCGCTGGCTCGGCAACCCCGCGCGCGGCATCGCGCCCTGGCGCGACACCGGCGTCGCGGTGCGCGGTCCCGCCACGCACGACCTGGCGCTGGCCTTCGCCGAAAACTGGGCCCTGCTCGGGGAGAAGCTGCCGCAGGAGTTGCAGGTGCTGCGACGCGCCCCGTCCCCCGCGGGGGAGGTCGCGCTGCGCGTCGTGGCGGCGCTGCCGCGCAGCACGGGCCTGTATCGGCTGGACCAGCTGATCGCCGCCATCGCGCAGAAGACGCTGTGGCTGACGGACGCCTACTTCGTGGGCACGCCGGCGTACGTGCAGGGCCTGTGCGCCGCCGCCCGCGACGGCGTCGACGTGCGCTTGCTGGTGCCGGGCTCGAGCGACGTACCCGTGGTCGGCGCGCTCAGTCGCGCGGGCTATCGGCCCTTGCTGGAGGCGGGGGTGCGTGTGTTCGAGTGGGGCGGCTCGATGTTGCACGCCAAGACGGCCGCCGCCGACGGACGCTGGGCCCGCGTCGGTTCGACCAACCTCAACATCGCCAGCTGGGCCGCCAACAGCGAGATCGACGTCGCGATCGAAAACGAGGATTTCACGAGCGCGATGGAGAACCAGTACGAGGCGGACCTCGCGAGCTCGACGGAGATCATCCTGCATGCTCGCCGGCGCCGGCGCCCGCGCTCCGAACGCCGGCGCGTGCGCGGTAGCTCCAGCCGTGCCGCGGCGGGTGCAGCCCGCTTCGCCAACACCGTGGGCGCGGCGATCGGGAATCGGCGCACGCTGGAGTCCTCCGAGCGGGGTATTCTGCTGATCGCCGCGCTGGTGCTGCTCGGTCTGGCCGCGGTCGGCTTCTACTTTCCGCGCGTGCTCGCCTGGCCCGCGGCTTTCCTCGCGCTGTGGGCTGCGCTGACGCTGTGCGCTCGCTACGTGGCGACCAAGCGTCGCGCCGCGGCGCGCACCCGGGAAGAACCCGCGCCCTTGCCTGCCCCGAAGAGCGCGGCCTCCTGAGCGGCCACTTCGCCAGTGGCGCCCGAATGGGGCCTATAACAGGCTGTTCCAGTTGACTGCGGAAGGCAGCGTGGCATGACGAGCGGTGATGAATATCCGCCGTGTCGCGCTTTCGACCACGAGACTTCTGCGTGGACGCTCCTCTGCGGGGACACCCCGAACTCCGGCCGCGCCCGGGGCGCTCGCCCTGGCGCTGTTGTCTGGTGCAGTAGGGGTGGGAATCGGATTGTACGGCTGCGGCGGTAGCAGCGAGCCCGCGAAGGGGCCCGAACCGACCAAGGTGGTTTGGTCGCGCGGCGAGGGCAACGACGCGCCAGTTCCCGAGAACGCTCCGGCAGCCAGCAGCGAAGATACGCAGGTGGGGCCGAAGGAGATCGATCTCGACGCGCTGCCGTCCAAGGGCTCCAAGCCCGCGAAGTCCGCGGCGAAGGAGACCAAGGCCGCCACCAAGGAGCCGCCGCCCGAGCCGCCCAAGGCCGAGCCACCCCCGCCGGCCGCACCCACGCCCGCTGTCGCCGCTGCCGCCGAGGACACGGAGCCAGCCGCGGAGGAGCCCGCACCAGCGCCCGCCGCCCCGATGCCGCTCGGCAAGGAGATGCGCGCCGCGGTGAAGAGCGACGACAAGACACCGCCCGCGAAGAAGGCTCCCGCCAAGAAGAAGGCAGAAGCCGCGCCGGCACCCGAAGCGGCAGCCGTGAGCTACACCGGCCCCAACCCGTGCAAGACCACGCATTTCAGCGTGCCGCGCGTGGAGGCGGCCTGCGCCAACAACGGCCGCTTGGGCGCCAAGACGGTGATGAAAGAGGCCGTCGGCAAGGCGCTCGCCGCCGGCGCCTCACTCAAGTGTGCCGACTGCCATGCGGACACGACGAACTACACGCTCAAGAAGGACGCCGTCGCCCAGTTGAAGAAATGGCTCGGGCCGTGAAGGTTCAGTGATTGTGCCGCGGCGTCTTCTGCGCCACTCCGCGATACTTCACGGCGAGTTCCATCACGGCGCCGCTGTCTAGCTGCCCCACGGTGGAGCGGTAGAGCTCTTGCCAGGGGGTCGCGCTCTCGGGGATGGGCGGCGGCGTTTCGCGCTTGCGGCGAGCGATCTCCTCGTCGCTGAGCAGTGCGTCGCAGCGCCCGGCTTCGAGATCGATGCGTACGACGTCGCCGGTGCGCAGCCACGCGAGCCCGCCGCCCGCCGCGCTCTCCGGTGAGCAATTGAGGATCGAGGGGCTGTCGGAGGTGCCCGACTGGCGGCCGTCGCCCAGCGTGGGCAAGCTGGTGATGCCGCGCTTGATGAGCGCGTCCGGCGGCTGCATGTTCACGACCTCCGCTGATCCGGGCCAGCCGATCGGGCCCGAACCGCGGATCACCAGGATGGTGCGCTCGTCGATGCCGAGCGCGGGGTCATTGATGCGATCGTGATAGTCGGTGGAACCGTCGAACACGACCACCTTGCCCTCGAAGCGGTTGCCCTGTGCCAGGTAGCGCTTGCGGAACTCCTCGGAGATCACGCTCGTCTTCATGATCGCGAAGTCGAACAGGTTGCCCTTCAGCACCAGGAAGCCGGCGTCTTTCTGCAGCGGCGCCTCGTAGCTCTTGATCACCTCGCGGTCGCCGGTCTCCGCGCCCTGAATGTTGTCGGCGAGCGACTTGCCCGTGACGGTCAGCGCCGAACCGTCGATGCGCCGGGCGCGCAGGAGCTCGCACAGCACCGCGGGCACGCCGCCTGCGCGGTGAAAGCGCTCGCCCAGATACTTGCCGGCGGGCTGCATGTTCACGAGCAGCGGGATGTCGCGCCCGTACTTCATCCAGTCGTCAGGCGTGATCTCGATGCCCGCATGACGCGCCATCGCCACCAGGTGCGGCTGGGCGTTGGTGGAGCCGCCGATGGCCGCAATGGCGGCGATCGCATTCAGGAACGACGCGCGAGAGAGGATCCGCGAGGGGCGCAGATCTTCGTAGGCCATCTCCACGATGCGCCGGCCCGTCTGATACGCATACTGTCCGCGCTCGCGATACGGCGCCGGGATCGCTGCGCAGCCGGGCAGCGACATGCCGAGCACCTCGGCCACAGCGTTCATCGTGGAGGCCGTGCCCATGGTGTTGCAGTGCCCCAGCGACGGAGCCGAAGCGGCGGCCGCCTCCAGGAACTGACGGTTGTTGATCTGCCCCGCGGCCAGCTTGCGCCGCGAACGCCAGATCACGGTGCCCGATCCGACCAGCTCGCCGTCGTGCCAGCCGTCCAGCATCGGACCTCCGGAGAGCACGATCGCAGGGATGTCGACGGTGGAGGCGGCCATGAGCTGCGCCGGTGTGGTCTTGTCACAGCCGGTCGTGAGCACGACCGCGTCGATCGGATATCCGTGCAGGATCTCGACCAGGCCGAGATACGCGAGGTTGCGATCGAGCGCCGCCGTGGGGCGCCGGCAGTTTTCGAAGATCGGGTGCAGCGGAAACTCCATGGCGATCCCGCCCGCCTCGCGTACGCCTTCACGCACGCGTTTCACCGTCTCCAGGTGGATGCGGTTGCATGGGTTGAGATCGCTGCCCGACTGCGCGATGCCGATGATCGGCTTGCCGGAGAGCAGCTCATCCGCGGTGAGGCCATAGTTCATGAAACGCTCGAGATAGAGCGCCACCATGTCGAGGTGCTTCGGATCGTCGAACCAGTCGCGGGAACGAAAGCGGCGCTGCGGCTGGCGGCTGGAAGAAGAGGCGGACATGGGCGCAGGACTATCCGCAAATGGCCCGCTCGCACAGGGTCAATCGCGGACAGGGCCCCGAGCTACCGCTGGTTTTCGTGTGGGGCAGGCCCG
>Ga0207678_10005652_pt1 | contig 11174 bp, 8 predicted proteins | sample KBSC63metaG_FD_184319 | JGI IMG/M metagenome (GOLD analysis project Ga0207678, IMG submission 184319) | Corn rhizosphere microbial communities from Kellogg Biological Station, Michigan, USA - KBS C6-3 metaG (SPAdes) (version 2) | ecosystem: Host-associated > Plants > Roots > Rhizosphere > Soil ...
GCGGGCGCAGACCGGGCACGAGCAGCCGGGATCGAGCGGGCCCGGGCAGTTCGCGTAGGCCGCACGGTCCGGACGTGTCGCGGCCGCGCCCGCTCCATAGATGGTGCGCACCGCCTTGGCCTGCGTGTCCACGGCATGCAACCCGCTGCCCGGCGCCATGCCGCTCGCGATCAGCCAGCGCGTGTTCGGCACGAGCACCAGGTCCTCGCCGTTCTGGATGCCACAGACGAACGACAGCCCGCCGGACGGCGTGCACGGCGAGGGCGACGGCGCTTGTGCCGTGACGAGTGCTGCACCAGTCAGCACGCACCCGATCGTGATGGCGAAGATGTGTTGCTTCATGTCGATGCCTCCGTGTGTCGGGCGCATTGTGACCCAGACGATAGAATTCCGAAATGTCGGACGGTCGGGCGCGCGCGGTCACGATGCTCGTCATCGGCGCCTCCGTCATCGGCCTGGCGCCAATCCTCGTTCGCCTGTCGGCCGCAGGGCCCGCGGCGACCGGGCTGTGGCGGTTGGTCTTTGCCCTGCCATTCCTGGCCGCGCCGGCGCTTCGAGAACCGGGCGGCCTGACCGGCGGCTCGCGCTTCGCGCTGCTGGCCGGAGCGGCGTTCGCGTTCGACCTCGCGTGCTGGCACTACGGCATCGTGAACACGTCGGTGGCCAAGGCGACGGTGCTCGCCAACCTCACGCCGATCGTGGTGACCGCGGTCGCGTGGGCGTTCTTTCACCAGCGTCCCGCGTCGCTGTTTCTCGTCGCCGTCGCGTTGTCGGTGGTCGGCAGCGCCGTCATGGCGCTCTCGAAGAGCACCGGGATCACGGGACCAAACCCGCTGCTGGGAGACACGCTCTCCACGTTCACTTCAGGCTGGTACGCGCTGTACTTCCTCGCGATGAGCGAAGCGCGGCGGCGACACGGCACCAGCCACGTCATGCTCTGGTCGTCGATCACCGGCCTTCCGCTGCTGCTGGTCATCGCGTGGAGCCTGGGCGAACGGCTTCTCCCGGCGACGGGAGCTGGATGGGCGGCGTGCATCGCCCTGGGCGTCGTACACGCCGGCGGTCAAGGGTCGATCGCGTGGGCACTCGGGCGGCTGCCGCCGGCTACCGCGTCGGTGACGGTGCTCGTGCAGCCGATCGTCACGACCGCGCTCGGCTGGCTGCTCTTTGGCGAACTGCTCACCCCCACGCAGGCGGCGGGCGCCGCGCTGGCGCTCGCGGGCGTCGTGCTGGCGCAGCGCTCATCGCGCAGATAGCCGTCAGCCGAGAGTGGGAAGATACGGCGTGGACGTTCACCTCCTCGACGGCACCTACGAACTGTTCCGACACTTCTACGCCATGCCGCCGGCGCGCGACGCCGACGGGCGCGAAGTGGGCGCCGTGCGCGGCGTGCTGAACTCGGTGCTCGGGATGATCAACGCGGGCTCGCGCCACGTGGCCGTCGCAACCGACCACGTGATCGAGTCGTTCCGCAACCGGCTGTGGCACGGGTACAAGACTGGCGCCGGCATCGACCCGGCACTCCTGTCGCAGTTCCAGCTGCTCGAAGACTCGCTGACCGCGATGGGAGTCGTGGTGTGGCCGATGGTGGAGTTCGAAGCGGATGATGCGCTCGCCGCGGGCGCGGTAAAGGCCGCCGAGGATCCGCGAGTCGAGCGGGTGGTGATCTGTACGCCCGACAAGGACCTGGCGCAGTGCGTGCGCGGCTCACGCATCGTGCAGCTCAATCGCCGCACCCGCACGACCATCGACGAATCGGGCGTGATCGCGAAGTTCGGCGTACCGCCGGCGTCGATTCCCGACTATCTGGCATTGGTTGGCGACGCGGCCGACGGTTACCCCGGTCTCAAAGGCTGGGGCGCCAAGTCCACCGCCGCGGTGCTCGCGAAGTTCGGGCACATCGAGAACATCCCGACCGACTGGCGGACGTGGGGCGTGAACGCCACGAGTCCATCGGCGCTCGCCACCACGCTCGAGAAGGAGCGTGGGTTGGCGCTCCTCTTCCGCACGCTCGCCACGCTGCGCACCGACGTCGCGACGTTCGACAACGTCGACGAACTCGAATGGACGGGGCCTCGACCCGAGTTCGAAGCGCTGGCCGCACGATTCGAGGCCGCGGCGAAGAACACCACCGCCATGCCCAAGCGTGGGCGTTAGCGCCGGCTCCCCAGCAGCAGACGGTTCTTCGGTGTGATGTCGGACGGAATCGTCTGCGTCCACACGTCGTAGCCCGCGCGTTCGAGGCGCTGCGCCCGCGTCACATCCATGGCCAGCGCCGGATCGATCCACCCGGTGAGCAGCGGCGGCGCGGCTCCCACCTCGTGACAGCACGGCAGCACCGCCACTCGGGCGCCCGCGCGAATGGCCACATCGAGGACGACATCGGTAAGACCGCCACACGCGTGACACGAGACGACGAGATCGCCGCTCTCCACGACGACGCCCTCGACATCCGACGCCACGAACGCGACGCGATCGCGAAGCCGTGGCCAGACCGCAGTCAGCGACGCATGGAGTTTCGCGGCCGATGGCGGCAGCGCCGCGTCGACGACGAGGGCCGAGGGCGACGAGTCGTCGAGCAGGAGCAGTGCCTGTGCCAGCAGGCCGTGTCCGCCCGCCAGGTCCACGATGCGGCCCCCGCGGAAGCGCCGCCGCACGCGGCGCGCCATCTCCCACGCTTCGAACAGCTCTTTCCGCGGCAGGCACCCGGCCCCGCACACGGCGCGGCCCAGCGAGGCGAACAGCGACGGGCCCTCGAACCGGCCGAGATCGTGGTGCGTCAAACGGTTGGTGGACGCCCGCGAGAAGCCGGCGGGAGGTGCCGGCGCGTAGGTCATAATGAAGATGAGTATGCCTCGCACGACGCCCCTGCTCGGGTTCGCCACAGTGCTCTTCGGCGCCACTCTGGGCGCCGCGCTCATGTCGGCGCAGGCGCCGGCCGGTGCTCCCGGACCGGGCACGGTGTGGGAGGGCGCGTTCACGGATGCGCAGGCCACTCGCGCGGTGGGGACGTTCAGCGCCAACTGCGCCGAGTGCCACACGCTGGGCGGGACAGGCGACGGTCAGCTGGTGGGCACGAACTTCTGGGAGGGGTACTCACAGAAGACCGTTGGCGACCTGCTGACGTTCGTGCGCACGAACATGCCGAGCGGGGCGGAAGGGTCGCTGGCCCCGTCCGTCTACAACGACCTCGTGGCGCTGATCCTGAAGTCCAACGGGTTGCCCGCCGGCCCGACCGAGCTCAGCGCCGCCACAACGGCTCACTTGAAGATCGTCCCCAAGGACGGCTCGGCCGCCCTCCCGGCCAACAGCCTCGCCCGCATCGTCGGCTGCCTGACCAAAAGCGGCAGCGACTGGGTGTTGACCAACGCAACCGAGCCGGAGCGCATCGACGCTGCCGGGCTGGGAAAAGAGGACGCGACCCGCCCGCTCGGCAGCGGGAAGATCACGCTCAAATTCGTGCTCAGCCGGCTCGACTCGTTCGTCGGCCAGCGGATGTCCGCGAGCGGGATCCTGATCGGCGCCGGAGGCGCGGATGGGTTGAACGTCTCGTCCGTCAACCGGGTTGCTCAGACTTGCCCCTGACTGCACCGCGGGTTTTTTCGACATTCCTCCACCGCTCAGACTTCCCCTACCCGGTTGGGGTATGGGGGTTTGAAGCAAATTTGACGCATTTTCGGGCTCCGCAAAAGCCCGGCTAAGTGCTAGGATCCGAACAATTTCTGCCCGACCGCGGGGTCCAGGGCCGCACGTCCGGATATTGGTTCGCCGGCCGCGCGGCTTTCGTCTTGCACGGCGGGCATCAGGGTCGCCCGAGTCGTTCGACTATACACAGATAGGTGGGCCAAGGATGCGCACCGCACGTTCTCTCAAGTGGCTGCTCTCGCTGCTGCCGCTGATCACGGTTCTCCTCGTCGTCCGTGGTCAGGCGGCCACCGACAATTCCCTCGTCGCCGCCGCCAAGTCGGGTGACATCGCCACGGTCAAAACGCTGATCGCCAAGCGTGTGAACGTGAACGAGCCCGGGACCGACGGCTCGACAGCCCTCCTCTGGGCCGCATACCACTCGGATCTGGACATGGCGCGCGCGCTGCTCGCCGCTGGGGCCCAGGTCAACACCGCCAATCGCTACGGCGTCACGCCGCTGCTCCAGGCGAGCCGCAACGGCGCCACCCCGGTGGTGCAGGCGCTGGTGCGTGCCGGCGCCGACCCCAAGCGCTCGCACCTCGAGGGTGAGACAGCGCTCATGGCAGCCGCCCGGACCGGCAGCCTCGAGAACGTCAAGCTCCTGCTCGAGGCCGGCGCCGACGTCAACGGGACCGATGCGTTCCAGCAGCAGACCGCGCTGATGTGGGCCGCCGCCGAGGGCCACACCGAGGTGGTGAAAGCGCTGATGGCCGCGGGGGCCGACGTCAACAAGACAGCGCACATCAACACCATCACCGAGCGCAAGAACGCCGACTTCCCCACCGGCGGCTTCACCGCCTTGATGTTCGCCGCGCGCGAAGGGCACGAGGCCACTGTGCGCGCACTCATCGCCGGCGGTGCCAATCCCAGGCTGACCAACGGCGATAACGCGACGGCGATGTCGATCGCGATCGTCAACGACCGCTTCGATCTGGCGAGCACGATGCTCGACCTCGGCGCCGACGCGAATGACGGATCGCTCTATTTCGCCGTTGACATGCACGACGCCACGACCGATATGCGCGCCAAGGACGGCTCGCGGCTGCGTGCCGACTTCGACAACAAGCTCACCTCGCTCGACCTCGTGCGGATCCTGCTCGACAAGGGCGCGGATCCGAACAAGGCGTTCGTCGGCAAGCTTCACCACTCGGCGTTGTGCTGCGACGCGGACATCAACGCGTCGCCGTTCTTCCGGGCGGCCCAGGCAGCCGACGTCGAAGCGCTCAAGCTGATGCTGGCCAAGGGCGCGCAGGTCGAATGGAGCCCGACGGAAGTGAAGAAGGAACCGAAGGCCGACGGCACGGCCGCGGCTCCCGGACGCGGCAATCCCAACGTCGGCCGCACGCCGATGATGGTCGCGATGAACGGCGGCCGGGGCGCGGCGTTCGCCGCGGGGCCCGGGTTCGATCGCTTGACGGCGCCTCCCTTCCGCGAGCCCTCGAACCGCGAACCGTTCGAGGCGATCAAGGTGTTGCTGGCGGCCGGCGCGAACCCGAATGCCAAGGCCCCCGACGGCTCGACTCTCCTCCATCAAGCGGTTGCCGCCCGGCAAGTGCCGATCATCAAGGCGTTGATCGGAGCGGGTGCCAAGCTCGATGCGGTCAACAAGGACAACCTCACGCCGCTGCTCCTCGCCGAAAAGCCGGAGCCGCCGCCGCCGCCGGGCAACAACGCGGATGCACGGACCTACCGTCCGAAGCGCAACACGCGCGAGGAAGTGATTGCGGCGCTGCGCGAGGCGATGCACCTGGGCCCGAACGATCCGGCGCCACAGCCGCCGCCGCTGTCCGAATCGGAGCAGAAGAAGCTCAACGAGAAGAAGCCGGCGGACGACGCCGAAGTATAGGAGCGGGTGTGTGATTAAACGGGTACTCCTCGGCACCGGGTTCGCGTGGGGCGCGGTGGCGCTCCTGAGCGCGCAAACGCCGGCGAGCCAGCCGCGCGCGCAGGCACCGGCGGCCAAGCCGGCCGCGGCCCGGACCAGCGCTGTCGCTGCGCCCGCCCAAGCCGCGAGCGTAGCCCCGGCCACCGACAAGGCCACGCTCGACAAGCAGAAGGCGTGGGTCAAGCAGTACTGTGTGACGTGTCACAACACACGGAACCCGCTGCCGGCCACCGATCCGGTCAACCTAGAGGCGGCAAGCCTCGACGACCTCACGAAAGACGCCGCTGTCTGGGAGCGGGTGCTGCGCAAGTTGAACGTGCGCGCCATGCCGCCTCAGGGCATGCCCCACCCCACCGAGGCCAGCTACGCCGACTTCACCGGCTGGCTGACGACGTCGCTCGATCGCAACTGGCAGGGCAAGGCCATTCCCGGTCACTACGTCGTGCACCGGCTGAACCGCGCTGAGTATCGCAACGCAGTTCGCGATTTGCTGGCGCTCGACGTCGACGTCTCGGCGCTGCTGCCGAACGACGGCGGCAACTTCGGCTTCGACAACATCGCCAGCGCGCTCACCACGTCGCCGCTGCTTCTCGACGGCTATGTGACGGCAGCGCAGCGCATCAGCACGCTGGCGATGGGGGATCCGAAGGTCGCGCCCACGACGGCGGAGTTCCTGATCAACCGCAACCTGTCGCAGAACGTGCGGATGGAAGGGCTGCCGCTCGGCACGCGCGGCGGCCGTCTCGTGCGCCACGTCTTCCCCGCCGACGGCGAATACAAGTTGATGGGGCGCCTCTATCGCGGCATCGAAGAGGGCTACGCCGGCGTCGAAGGGAACGACAAACCCAACACGTTCATCATCACGATCGACGGCGAAGAGGTCTACAAGGCGGAGATCGGCGGTCCCGAGGATCACGCGGCGCAGGCCAAGAGCATGAACGACATCCGCCCGATCATCGACGCGCGGATGACGGCCACGGTCAAGGTCACCGCCGGACCGCACGACGTCGGGTTCACGTTCAAGGAACGGCCCGGTGAAAAGCAGGACGTGTGGGTGCCGGCGCTGCGCGACAGCCAGGAAATTCACTTCACGGGCGGGCTGCCAAAGCTGAAGACGGTCGGCATCGAGGGGCCCTACAAAGTGACCGGCGTCAGTGCCACGCCGAGCCGCGAGCGGCTGCTCATCTGCACGCCGAAGGCGGCGGCGGAAGAAACGGCGTGCGCGCAGCGGATCCTGATGAACATCGCGAAGCGCGCCTATCGTCGTCCGGTCACAGCCGCCGACGTCGAAGCGCCGATGACGTTATATACCAACGCGCGAAAGGCCGGCGAGTCGTTCGATGCCGGCATCCGGATTGGTCTGGCGCGCGTACTGGTCAGCCCCTACTTCCTGTACCGCGTCGAGAAGGACCCGGCGGGACTTCGGGCCGGTGCCAGCCGTCAGGTCAGCGACGTGGAGCTCGCGTCGCGTCTGTCGTTCTTCCTCTGGAGCAGCATCCCGGACCAGCGACTGATGGATCTGGCGTCGTCCGGACAGCTGCGGGCGCCCGGCGTGCTGGCGGCGCAGGTCACCCGGATGCTCAACGACCAGCGCTCCAACGCGCTGGTGAGCAACTTCACCGGTCAGTGGCTGCAGCTGCGCAATCTCGAGTCGAAGGTCCAGCCCGACATCCTGATGTTTCCGGACTTCGACGACAACATCCGGGACGGGTTCCGCACCGAGACCGAGATGCTCTTCGCCTACATCCTGCGAGAGAAGCGCAGCGCGATGGAGCTGTTGAGCGCCGATTACACCTTCGTGAACGAGCGGCTCGCCAAGCACTACGGCATCAGCGGCGTCTACGGCAACCGCTTCCGCCAAGTGAAGCTGACGGACCCGAACCGCTTCGGCCTGCTCGGCCACGGCAGCATCCTGTCGCTGACGTCGGTGGCCACGCGGACGTCGCCGGTCTACCGCGGGAAGTACGTGCTGTCCACGTTCTTCAATACTCCGCCACCGCCGCCGCTGCCGAACGTGCCCACCCTCGAAGAAAGCAACAAGGAGAACGCGCCGAAGACGGTGCGTGAGCAGCTGGAGCGACACCGGACGCCGGTCGTCTGTGCCGGATGCCACCGGGTGATCGATCCGCCCGGGTTCGCGCTCGAGCACTTCAACTCGGTCGGCCAGTGGCGCCTCAAGAGCGAGAACGGCGCCTCGATCGATAGTGCTGGCATTCTGGCCGACGGCAGCAAAGTGGACGGTCCGGTCGCGCTGCGAGCCGCCATCCTGGCGCGTCCCGAGGCCTTTGCGACGGTGCTCACCGAGCGTCTGATGACCTACGCACTCGGCCGCGGCGTGGAGCCGTCGGACATGCCGGTCATCCGCTCCATCGTCCGTAAAACTGCAGCCGATAACTACCGTCTGGCCTCTATCGTTCAGGGCATCATCGACAGCGCGCCATTCCAGATGCGCACCAAGCTGGAACCGGCCGGGACCCCCTCCACCGTCGCTCGGGCCGACAGCACGGCCTCCACGGAGCATCCATGATCATCACGAAGAAGCACCTGTCTCGCCGCACGTTCCTGCAGAGTTCGTTCGGTGCGGCCATTGCGCTGCCCTTTCTCGACGCGATGGTGCCGGCGCTGACCGCTCAGTCGCAGACCGCCGCGGCGTCACCGTTCCGCTTCGGTGTCATCTACATGCCGTGCGGCGTCTATCCGGAAACATGGCACCCAACGCAGGATGGCGCGAACTTCGAGTTCAAGCCGGTGATGCAGCCGGTCGAGCCGTTCCGCGACCAGCTCGTGACCATCAGCAAGCTGAAGGCGCCGTGGGGCGAATCGGTGCACGTGGGTGCCAGCTCGGCGTTCCTGAACGGCGTCGGGCCTGATGTTTCGCGCGTGGGTACCGGCGACGCGTTCAATCAGCTGCGGTCGAAGAAGACGCTCGACCAGTACATCGCCGACAAGGTCGCCGGCGACACGCCGATGCGCTCGATTGAAGTCGGCACCGAGGACATGGGCACGGCGGCTGGCGCCTGCGACGGCTTCCCCTGCACGATGTTCGAAACGCTGGCCTGGCGCGAAGACACCCGGCCGCTGCCAGTGTCCATCAACCCGCGCGTCACCTTCGAGCGGATGTTCGGCGAGAACGGTTCGCAGTCGTTCCGCATGGCCCGCCTAAAGGAGAAGCAGAGCCTGCTCGACTCCATGACGGCGGAAACCTCGAAGCTGCGCAGTTCGCTGGGCGCGCCCGACAAGGCGATCCTCGACGAGTATCTGAGCAACATCCGCCAGGTGGAGGGTCAGCTCGATCGCATGGAGACGCGGCTGAGCACGCTTACCGGCAACCCGGACGCGCCGATCGGCCTGCCCGAGGCGTTCGACGACCACATGACCGTGACCTACGACATGATGCACCTGGCGCTGCAGGGCGACATCAGCCGCGTGTTCACCTTCATGATCGGCCACGAGCCGACCGACCGCAGCTACGCCCACATTGGCGTGCCCGAGACGCACCACAGCATCTCCCACCACGGCAACGACCCGGAGAAGCTGGCCAAGTACGCCAAGATCGGCACCTACCAGATGGTGAAATTCGCCGAGTTCCTCGACAAGGTGAAGAACACCAAGGACGGTGACGGCAACCTGCTCGACCACTCGCTCTTCTATTGGGGCAGCGGCATGAGCAACGGCAACCTGCACGACCGCAGCAACCCGCCGACGCTGATCGTGGGCGGCGCGCATGGCCGTCTCAAGGGCAACCGTCACATCGTCGCGCACGAGGAGCCGACCGCAAACCTGCTGCTCGCGCTCGGCCACATCGCCGGCGTCGAGGTCGAGAAGTTCGGCGCCAGCACGGGGCGACTCGATCTCTAGGCTCCCGGCTTCCGGTACGGATGAAGAGGGCGGTCTTCGGGCCGCCCTCTTTGTTTTTGCCTTCTCTGCCCTCTCCGCCTTCTCTGCCTACCTGCTTCCCCCACCATCGGGCCCGGAGTCCTTCTGGGCCCGGCTCTGACGGAGATAGTGCGGGCTGTACGACAGCCCGTATGGCGTCTGCTGCGTCACTGCGCCCTTCTGATGATGGAACTCGGTGCGCGACTTCTCGATCGTCTCGAGCTCGGCTTCGGTGCACTGGCGCATGGTGATCGGCTCGCGCGGCACGAAGAACACCTGCCCGATCGGCAGGTTGTGCTCGAGCGTCATCCCCTCCCCCGCCTGCAGGACGTAGCGGAACTCGGTCTCGTGCGCGTACCAGTCGGTCTCCACGCGCACGGCCAGCATCGGTGCGACCGGCCGCTCGATCATGTTGAGGATCGACGAGTACACGGTGTCCCAGCCCGACGGCGTCTGGAAATTGGTGGCGGCCCGCAGCGCGATGGCACCAGCCGGCGTGCCCATGTCCTCTGGTACGAGGAACGCGCGCATCACCGCCAGCGCCGCCTCGCGCGACAGCATCGGCGCGCCGACGAAGGCCACTTCTTCCTTCATCATGCCGACGCCGCCCACGGACAGGCTCATCGTCACCTGGAAGATCGGCGTGGGCCGCCCTTCTTGCGTCTTCAGGTAGTAGACGAACTTGTAACGCCCGTCGCCCTCGTGCTCGACGTATACCGACTCTTTGGGCTCCAGCGGGGCGAACACCATGAAGCCGAGCGTGCTGCCGGCTTCGAGCACCGGGCAGTGGCGTGCATGCTGCGGCAGCAGTGGACGCGACGACTCGCGACGTGGCGGCAGGCCGACGCCAGGGCGGCGCAGGTTCGAAAAGGTTCGGACTTCCATTCGTCCTCTACTCTACACTTCTGTCGCTATAGAGCCGTCCAACGGGGACCGAAACACCGGCTGGGCACCGGGATCATGGGGACGAGCATCGAGACGAACGGACACGAGCCATCGCTCCTCGGCACGTTGGAGCAGATCAGCCGTCTGGTCGTCTCGCACTCCGGCAGCGCCTCGGAAACACTCACCAACATCGCGCGGATCATCCAGCAGCAGTTCAAGAGCGACGTCTGCTCCGTGTATCTGCTCGACGCCGATCGCCGGCACCTGGAGCTTGCCGCCACCATCGGCCTCGAGCCATCGAGCGTCGGCCGCGTCCGCATGCGCATGGACGAAGGGCTGGTGGGCCTGACCGCCGAACAGCTCTCACCGGTCGTCGTGGCGGACGCCACCCGTCACCCGCGCTTCAAGTACTTTCCCGAAGCGGGTGAAGACCTGTATCACGCGTTTCTCGGCGTCCCGATGCTCGATCGTGGGCTGCTCGTGGGTGTCGCCGTCGTGCAGACGATCGAGGCGCGCGCGTTCACGGCCGACGAAGTGCGGATGGTCACGGCCGCCGCCGCCCAGTTCGCTCCCATCGTCGGCGATGCCCGCCTGTCTTACGAGGCGCAGCTGCAGGCCGAGCGTTTGCGCGTAGTACAGGTCACGATGCGCACGGTGCAGGACGTCGTGAACAACTGCCTGAACCAGCTGCAGCTGCTGCGCATCAGCGCCGAAGGACACGTGCCGCAGGAGTCGCTGCAGCTGTTCGACGAGGCCATCCATGATGCGTCGGCCAAGCTGCGCGCGATCGCGGACGTGAAGACGTTCACCGAAAAGCGGATGGCCATCGGCCAGGGGCTCG
>Ga0207678_10005659_pt1 | contig 11170 bp, 12 predicted proteins | sample KBSC63metaG_FD_184319 | JGI IMG/M metagenome (GOLD analysis project Ga0207678, IMG submission 184319) | Corn rhizosphere microbial communities from Kellogg Biological Station, Michigan, USA - KBS C6-3 metaG (SPAdes) (version 2) | ecosystem: Host-associated > Plants > Roots > Rhizosphere > Soil ...
CTCGAAGCGCATTGCGGCGTTGCGCCTCCTCGCCATAGCCACGGCTATGACTCGTCGGCGCGCCTTGCACTGCGCTCCGATAGCGGCGCGATCAACCGACACTTGTGGCTTGACGCGACACTAGATCCGGCGCCTTTTGACGTGCTGCTCGGGCACACTCGAAAAACTCTCAGCCTCTGACGCCATGCCGCATTCGCAAGCTCACGCCGATCCGCACCTGCATGCGTGGAGCGTGGCGCTGGTCGGCAACCCAAACTGTGGCAAGACCGCCCTCTTCAATCTGCTGACAGGCGCTAGACAAAAGGTTGCCAACTACGCGGGCGTGACGGTCGAACGCAAGGTCGGTGCGGCGCGACTGCGCAACGGTCGACTGGTTTCTGTTGTCGATCTCCCTGGCGCTTACAGCCTGACTCCCGCCACTCCTGATGAGCAGGTCACGCTCGAAGTGATCGAAGGCCGCCGCCATGGCGAAGCGGCCCCGGACGCCATCATTGCGGTGGTCGACGCGACCAACCTGCGCATGAACCTGCGGTTGGTGCTCGAGCTGAAGCGCCTGGGCCGCCCGATGATCGTCGCACTGAACATGGCCGACGTGGCGCGCTCCGAAGGCCTCGCCATCGACATGAAGAAGCTGTCACAGGAACTCGGCTGCGCGGTCGTCGAAACGGTGGCCGTCAAGCATGACGGGCATGCGCAACTGCTGGCCGAGTTGGAGCGCGAATTTTCGACTGGCCTGGCACCCACGCACGCCGACGTGCTGGTGGGCGATGCGCCCTCGTCGGCCGACCTTCAACGCGAGGTGCGTCGCATCCTTGCTTCGGTGGCGCCGAACGCGATGAAGGTGCAACGATTCCAACATCGCCTCGATGGCGTCGTGATGCATCCCGTGTGGGGCCTGACTCTTCTTGCGGCGCTGCTCTTCCTCATCTTCCAGGCGGTGTTCTCTTGGGCCAATGTGCCCATGGACGCTATCAAGGCCGCCATGGCCGGGCTGGGCGGATGGGTCACCGATCACATGGCCGACGGCCCGCTGCGCAGCCTGCTGGTCAACGGCGTGATCGCGGGTGCGGGCGGCGTGATCGTCTTCCTGCCGCAGATCCTCATCCTCTTCTTCTTCATCCTGTTGTTAGAAGACTCCGGCTACCTGCCGCGCGCGGCCTTCCTGCTCGACAACCTGATGGGCAAGGTGGGCTTGTCCGGGCGAGCGTTCATTCCACTGCTGTCGAGCTTTGCCTGCGCGATTCCCGGAATCATGGCCACGCGCACGATCGCCAACTGGAAGGACAGACTCGCGACCATCATGATCGCGCCGCTGATGACCTGCTCGGCGCGCCTGCCGGTATATGCGCTGCTGATTGGCGCTTTCGTGCCAGATCGCGCGGTCGGGCCTTTCAATCTTCGCGGCCTCACGCTATTCGGCCTCTACGTCGCTGGCGTCGTGTCGGCCATGGGGGTGGCTTATCTCTTCAAACGCGTGTGGATGAAGACGACCTACCAGCCGCTGATGCTGGAGTTGCCACCCTATCGCGTGCCAGGTTTGCGCAATCTGGTGCTTGGCCTGTGGGAACGTGCACGCATCTTCCTTCGTCGCGTTGGCGGGATCATCTTCTCGTTGATGGTGATCCTGTGGTTCCTGTCGAGCTACCCGTCGGCGCCCGTCGGCGCCACGGGCCCGGCAATCCAGTACAGCATCGCTGGCATGCTCGGACAGGCACTGCAGCATCTGTTCGCGCCCATTGGCTTCAACTGGCAGATCTCCATCGCGCTGGTGCCGGGTCTTGCCGCACGTGAAGTCGCGGTCGGCGCCTTGGGTACGGTGTATTCGCTGTCCGCAGCGGGTGATTCGGTGGCCGACACCTTGGCCCCTGCGATCGCGCAGGGCTGGTCGCTTGCCACTGCCTACTCATTGCTGGCCTGGTACGTGTTCGCGCCGCAATGCATCTCGACGCTCGCGGTCGTCAAGCGCGAAACCAATTCGTGGCGCTATCCGATCATGATGGCGGCCTATCTCTTCGTGCTCGCCTATGTGGCGGCGTTCGTCACCTACCGCGTGACGCTTTGGTTGGGAGGCTGAAATGGCAGCCCAGAATCTCGTCGTGGCTTTGCTCGTGCTGGCGTGCAGTGCCTATGCCCTATGGACCTTGATGCCCGCGAACGCAAGGCGAGCGATTGCATCACGGGTGTTGAAGTGGTCGTTGCCGAAAGTGATGCTGCGGCCGTTTCAGAAGGCTATGAAGCCGGCCGGCGCATGTGGTGGATGCGGCAACTGTGGGGATGCGAAGCCGGCGGTGAAGTCTGCCGTGCAGCCGATCAGGCTCCATCGGATGACCAAGCGCTGATGCGTTCGCGGCCCGGCTGCCATCAGAAAATGTGCTTCACGCAGATACCCAGCCCGGCCTACCTCAATCCCTTCGGCAACGGAAACTGAATCGTTTCCTCCACTCCAGGCATCTTTCTCACCGACACGGCTCCAAGTGCCTTAAGCCGCTCGATCACGTGCTGCACCAGGATGTCCGGCGCAGAGGCACCTGCCGTCAGCCCGACTCGCCGCTTCCCATCGAACCATTCGGGCCGCAAATCGTCCGGCGAATCGACCATGTGCGCCTGGGTCCCGAGGCGCTCGGCGAGTTCCCTGAGGCGATTGCTGTTGGAGCTTGTCGGGCTACCCACGACGATCAAAATGTCCACCTGCGGGGCAAGCACTTTCACCGCATCTTGCCGGTTCTGCGTGGCGTAGCAGATGTCCTGCTGCTTGGGCTCGCGCACATTCGGGAAGCGTCGCTTCACTGCTCGCAGGATGTCGGCCGCGTCATCCACCGATAGCGTGGTCTGCGTCACCACCGCGAGCTTGTCGGTTTGGTCGACCACAAGCCGATCGACGTCGGGGACGTCCTCGACCAGATAAATGCCTTCGGTCAATTGCCCCATCGTGCCCTCGACTTCGGGGTGCCCCTTGTGGCCGATCATGATGAAGTCAAAGCCTTCCTTGTGCAGCTTCGCCACTTCGACATGCACCTTGGTCACGAGCGGACAGGTGGCATCGAACACGCTGAAGCCACGTTCTGCCGCCTCCTGCCGCACGGCCTGCGACACGCCATGAGCGCTAAAGACCAGCGTCGCGCCGGCAGGCACGTCATCAAGGTCTTCGATGAAGATCGCGCCTTTGCTCTTCAAGTCGTTGACGACGTAGGTGTTGTGCACGATTTCGTGCCGAACGTAGATCGGCGCCCCGAACTTCGCGAGCGCACGCTCGACGATCTCGATGGCGCGGTCCACGCCCGCACAGAATCCACGCGGCGCAGCGAGGACGACTTCATCCAGAGGTCCGCTCATCACAACACTCCGATCAGTTGGACTTCGAAAGTCACCGGCTGACCAGCCAAAGGGTGATTGAAGTCGAACAGCACCGACTCGTCACCGACCTCTTTCACCACTCCTGCGTAGGCCCCCTGCCCGTCTGGCGTTGGAAACTGCACCACGTCGCCGATGCAATAGGTTTCGTCGGGATCGCCCAGTTCATCGAGCAGGCCTCTTTTCACGCGTTGCAGTAGCTCCGGGTTGCGGTCTCCGAACGCTTCGCCTGCTGCGAGCTCAAAGCTCGCGCGGGTGCCTTCGGCAAGACCCAGCAGGCGGGCCTCCATGGCCGGTGCCAATTCGCCGGTGCCAAGCGACAAGGTGGCGGGCTTGTCGGAAAAGGTGTTGATGATGTCGGCGCCGTCGAGCCCGGCGAGGCGGTAGTGCAGAGTCAGGAAGGACCCCGGTTGGACAAAATTCACGGGAGGACCCGGTTGATAGACTGGCGGCAATTTTACGAGCCGGCCGCCGCGAGGGCAGCCGACAGGAAACATGGTTTTGAAGGACATTCCGGCAAGTGCCCGACCGCGCGAGCGATTAATGGCGCATGGCCCCGCGGCGCTTGCCGATGCCGAGCTCATCGCGCTGCTGCTGCGAACGGGCGTGAAAGGCACCTCGGTACTGCAGCTTTCGCAAAATCTGCTGGACAACTTCGACGGTTTGAGCGGCCTCTTGCAAGCCCAGCCCTCGGACTTGCAGAAGATCAAGGGACTCGGACCCGCCAAGCGCGCAGAGATCGCCGCGGTCATGGAACTCGCCCGCCGCTCGCTCGCGCAGGAGATGGGCAGGCGGCCGTTGTTCGATTCGCCGCAGCGGGTGAAGGACTACCTTCGCATGCAGCTCGGCCACTTGGGACACGAGGTGTTCGTGGTGCTGTTTCTCGATGCGCAGAACCACCTCGTGCGCATCGAGGAGATGTTTCGCGGCACGCTCACGCAAACGAGTGTGTACCCGCGCGAGGTGGTCAAGCGTGCCCTCGAACTGCATGCGAGCGCGGTGATCCTCGCCCACAACCACCCGTCGAACGTGGCCGAACCCTCGCGTGCCGATGAGGCCCTGACGCAGACGCTGGTGCAGGCCATGCGCTTGATCGACGTTCGCGTGCTCGATCATCTCGTCGTCGGGAAGACCGAGGTCGTTTCCTTTGCGGAGCGAGGCCTCTTGTGAGCACACGCGCGCGCAGCCTGCAGGACCTTGCGGACATCCGCCGGGCACTGCACGAGGCAGCGCAGCAAGCTGCGCGGCAGGAGGCCGAGGCGCGCGAGAAAGCAGCGAGGGAAAAGCGCGAGCGCGAACTGTTCGCGCGCACCGTCGGCCCGGTGACGCCGTTGCGCATGGCCGTGCGGGCTTCGATGGACAAGCCCCGGCCAAGCCCCTTGCCTCGCCAACGCGAACGCGACGACGCGGCCGTGCTGCACGAGGCCATCTCCGACGAATTCGACGTCGAGACTTTGCTCGACACCGACGATGCACTCTCGTTTCGACGACATGACATCGGGCCTGAGGTGGTCCGAAAACTCAGGCGAGGCGCATGGTCCATCCAGGCGCAACTCGACCTGCATGGCTTGCGACGCGACGAAGCGCGCGAACAGCTGGGAGCGTTCCTGCGCGAGGCCGTGCGCCACGGGCTGCGCTGCGTGCGCGTGATTCACGGCAAGGGCAATGGATCGCCCGGCCGCGAGCCTGTGCTCAAAGTCAAGGTGAAAAGCTGGCTGGTGCAAAAGAACGAGGTGATCGCTTTCGCGCAGGCGCGCGCGGCCGATGGCGGGCATGGGGCGTTGCTGGTGTTGCTGAGAGGCTGAGAGGCTGAGAGGCTGAGAGGCTGAGAGTCTTTCGATCATGCCCGCTCGTCACGCCAGAAGGCGCCCCCTCGTCGTTGCAAATGCTCGCCATAGCCCGAGCTATGGCTGTGCTTTGCGCCTAGATCGGCCACCTTCTGGCGCGCCGCTCGGGCACGCTCGAAAAACCCTCAGCCTCTGAGACCGGCCCAGCCAGGCACGGTGCGGTCCGATCGGAACCCCTCGACATTGCGAGTAATTCCACGCAGACTTACTGTTGATATATACAGTACAGTGTGGCCACATCCACGTGGCCACACGCCGCAGGCGAATGCCGTACCGACCATGCCAACGCCCAGGCGCCTCATCGCCCATCTCGACATGGACGCTTTTTACGCGTCCGTGGAGCTCTTGCGTTACCCGGACCTGAAAGGCCAGCCGGTGGTGATCGGCGGTGGGCGTGACGCCCAGCCAAGGCTAATGCCCCACGGGACGCGCTGCTACGCCAAGCTGCGCGACTACGCCGGCCGCGGTGTCATCACTACCGCCACCTATGAGGCCCGGGCCCTGGGCGCTCATTCGGGCATGGGCTTGATGAAGGCCGCTGTGCTGGCGCCTGACGCAGTTTTGCTGCCCGTTGACTTCGATGAATACCGCAAGTATTCGCGGCTCTTCAAGGCCGCTGTCCGGCAGATTGCGCCTCTTGTTGAAGACCGCGGCATCGACGAGATCTACATCGACCTCACCGGCGTCCCGAGCGCGCAAGACGACGCAGGCGCTGCCGTCGCGCAAGAACTGAAAGACGCCGTGCGCGAGGCCACCGGCCTGAGCTGTTCCATCGGCGTGACGACGAACAAGCTTCTGTCGAAGATCTGCTCCGACCTCGACAAACCCAACGGCCTCACGCTGCTGTCGGAAGAAGAAATTCCCACGCGCATCTGGCCGTTGCCCGCGAAGAAGATCAACGGCATCGGCCCCAAGGCGACCGAGAAGCTCGCTGCGCTGGGCATCCATACCATCGGAGAACTGGCCGCGGCCGACGCGGCCTTTCTGGTCGCGCAGTTCGGCAAGAGTTATGGAGCGTGGATGCACGAGGCATCACACGGCCGCGATGAACGGCCGGTGGTGACCTACAGCGAGCCCAAGTCCATCAGCCGTGAAACCACCTTCAATCGCGACCTGCACGCGGTACGCGACAAGAGCATGCTGGGCGCCACCTTCACCGAGCTGTGCATCGAACTCGCCGGCGACCTCGCCCGCAAGGGTTATGCGGCCAAGACCATCGGCATCAAGCTGCGCTTCGACGAATTCAAAATCATGACACGCGACCTGACGCTGCCAGCGCACACCATGGACGCGCGCACCATTCGCCGCGCGGCGGGCGAATGCCTGAAGCGGGTGGATTTGACACGGCGGCTGAGACTGCTCGGCGTTCGCGCAGGCACCCTCGCCAAACTCAGCGAGCTCGTCGCCCCGATCTCGCCGTATATGGCTGGCAAAGTACCGACCGGACACGTTGTGCAAGAGCCACCGCCCCCCTACGGCCTGCCGCTCTTCGATGCGCCCGACAAACGGGAGTTAACCTACTTGACATATGAATAATCCCTTTTCGAATCAGAACGAAAAGGACGCCCGACTCAAATCCCACTTTTGGACCATTGATAGCCTTGACCAGATACTTGGCAAGGTATCAAATCCGGCCAGCCGATCAAGGCGGTCCATCAGTGTCATCAAGCAATATTTGATTTCTGAAGGATTTGACTCGTTTGCCGAGCCGCGTCAGCGGCATGCGAGGTTGTAAATTCAACGGGGCGCAATTCACCTTCACAAGGGAGTTATCTATGTCTAGATTTGTTCCGCAAGGCAGCTACCTTCAATCATCCTCGCAAGTCAACGTCAACCTTTATGGTAAGGCCCAACGCCGAGATCAGAGCTGGATCGCCGCCGGGGCGAACATCACCAACCTGTCCGGTGGCTTGGTCAACTTGGATGGCTGCTTGCAGCCGGAGAACGATCCGGTGCCAACCACCGGATTTATCCCGAACGGCAGCTATCAGAAGACCACTGAAAATGTGTCCTCCGTCCTTTCCGCCTATTGCCGAAAAATAGATGGAAGCTGGCAATGGGCGACGCTCGATATTTCAAAATACACGCCAGCAAATGGCGATATTGCGAATATCAACGGCGAATTGATGATTCAAAAGAAGTGACATCTGATATTCATATCTGAATATTGATGGATCTTGGGGTGAAAAAGACACCCAAAAATCCTGTCACGGCAAGTCTGCCGGGCGCTGCAATCCAGCGCTCGGTCGACCTATTAGACGCATTAAATTGCGCTCATGTGATCTTTTAACCCTCGTGATCTGGCCGCCCTCGACTTGAGCCCCCCCCGCCGAGCGGGCACGCCATCTCACTTGCGTAGCCAAATCTATGCGGCGTCGCGACTGACTGTCGGCGCGACCCTGCCGGCGCTCCTCGACATTACTTCGCGACCGCTCCCCCTGCATCCCAGTCGCCAATTCACTGCACGGCACTGGCGCATACGCGACGAGATCTGAAAATCTTTGGGATGCAATGCTGCGCTCGCCGCTAGCATCCCACCCCATGACAGTCATCACCCACATCGAGGACCTTCGCGTGCTCGCCGAGCGCCGCGTGCCGCGCATGTTCTACGACTACGCGGACAGCGGCTCGTGGACCGAAAGTACTTATCGCGCAAACGAAAACGACTTCCAGAAGATCAAGCTGCGCCAGCGCGTGGCCGTGAACATGGAAAACCGCAGCACGCGCACGACCATGATCGGTGTGGAGACGGCCATGCCTGTCGCGATCGCCCCGACTGGCCTGACCGGCATGCAGCATGCGGATGGCGAAATCCTCGGGGCACGCGCGGCTGAAAAATTCGGTGTTCCGTTCACGCTCTCGACGATGAGCATTTGCTCGATCGAAGACATCGCGGCGCATACCAAGGCACCGTTCTGGTTCCAGCTCTACGTCATGCGCGACCGCGACTTCATCGAGCGCCTGATCGAGCGCGCCAAGGCGGCGAAATGCGGGGCCTTGATGCTGACGCTGGACCTGCAGATCCTTGGCCAGCGGCACAAGGACATCAAGAACGGGCTGTCAGCGCCGCCCAAGCCGACGATCGCAAACATCCTCAATCTCGTGACCAAGCCACGCTGGTGCATCGGCATGCTCGGCACGAAACGACGCCAGTTTGGCAACATCATTGGCCATGTGAAGGGCATCGAGAACTTGAACTCGCTCAGCGCCTGGACGGCAGGGCAGTTCGACCCGGCGCTGAATTGGAACGACGTGGAGTGGATCAAGAAACGCTGGGGCGGCAAGCTGATCCTGAAGGGCATCCTGGATGCCGAGGACGCGCGGCTCGCCGCCGACACCGGCGCAGATGCGATCGTCGTGTCAAATCACGGCGGCCGTCAGCTCGACGGCGCCCCATCATCAATTAGCGTGCTGCCCGGCATCGTCGATGCCGTGGGTTCGCGAACCGAGGTCTGGATGGACGGCGGTATTCGCTCCGGTCAGGACGTGCTGAAGGCCTTGGCGCTCGGCGCGAAAGGCACGCTCATCGGACGCGCCTTCCTCTATGGGCTCGGCGCAATGGGCGAAGAAGGCGTCACGAAGACGCTGGAGCTCATCCGCAACGAACTCGATCTGACCGCGGCGTTTTGCGGCTGCACCGACATTCGCAATGTCGACCGAAGCATCCTCCTCCCAGGCACCTATCCGCAATAGACTGGGACTGGCCCGGATGGGGAGTAGCCGATCCATCCATTGCATCCATCTCACAAGGGCATTCCAATGAAAGTATTTCGATCATGCCCGCTCATCACGCCAAAAGGCCCCTGCTCGTCGTTGCAAATGCTCGCAATAGAACGAGCTATGGCTGCGCTTTGCGCCTAGAGCAGGTGCCTTTTGACGTGCTACTCGGGCACGCTCGAAAAACTCTCGGCCTCTGAGCAGCACGCGCATGCAAATTTGCGTCACACGAAGCTTCAAGTGAGGAATCCGCTTGTATTGGGGGCCTGCCATGACGCTCGATCAGTATCACGCGCTCAAGCTCTGGCACACACGTCATTCGCGTGACCACCCTATCGAGAAAGACATTTGGGGCATCATCCTGACGCTGTGGATGAGCGGCTGGGTCGGTGGTGCGGTAGCCCTGCTGCTCAGAGTGCCGCTGGCCACGGTCGCGTGCATGGCGCTGCTCTTCCTGCCCCGTACCTACGTCGCCCTGCGCTCAAAGCTGCACCGCGCAGGGCGGCTTCGCTGCGACTGGATCACTGCTCTTCGGTGAGAGCCCCCGGCCCGGTGCGGGGGCTCAACTCCAACAGATCGACGCAGGCCTGAACGAGTTCGCGCACCAAGTCTTCGTCAACGGGATATTTGTAGCGAAAGCGCACGTGGCGCATGCCGCGCCCGGTGCCTTCGAGTTCGGGAAAGCGGTCGGCCAACGATGCACCGTTGAAGATCTGAAGGTTCGCGTGATCCTTGTGCATCACGATGGCCACTGCATGTGTGCCCGCGTAGGTGAACATCAGGTTGCCCCACTTGACCGATGGCACGAGTTCCGGCACCGCGGCCTGCACCAACGAGCGCAGGATTCGGGCCAAGTCGTGCTGTTCGGGGCGCAGGTTGTCGAACCAGGTCTCGATCAATGCAGCAGGTCGAAGGATGGATCGCATCGCAAATGCCTCGTCAAAGCTCTCGTGACTGAAGGGTGTCGCACTCGGGCACCCTGCCCGTCTGGAGGCCGCGCTTGAACCAGGACACGCGCTGGGCGCTGGTGCCGTGGGTGAACGTCTCGGGCTGGATGGTGCCCCGTGCTTTGCGCTGCAGCGTGTCGTCCCCGATCTGCGTGGCGGCATTGAGGGCCTCTTCGACGTCGCCCTGCTCCAGCACCTGTCGGGCCGCCTGCGCGTCGTGCGCCCACACGCCAGCGAAACAATCGGCCTGCAATTCGATGCGCACGCTCATGGCGTTGTACTGGGTTTCGCTCATGCGCCGGCGCATGCTGTCGGCCTTGTCGGTGATGCCCATCAGCTTCTGCACATGGTGGCCGACTTCATGAGCAATGACGTAGGCCTGCGCGAAGTCGCCCGGGGCGCCCAGTCGCGTGCGCATGGTTTCGTAGAAGTTGAGGTCAATGTAAACCTTCTCGTCGGCTGGGCAATAGAACGGACCCATCGCCGATTGTCCTGCGCCGCAGCCGGTTTGCGTACTGCCACGAAACAGGTGCAACTTCGGTTCCCGGTAAGTCCCGCCTGCCTCACGAAACTTGGCACGCCAGACGTCCTCGGTGTCGGCAAGCACGACCGAGACGAAGCGCGCCATCTGATCATCTTTCGGGGGCTTGTGGGCAGGAACCTGCTGCGTTTGCGGAGCACCACCCCCACCGCTCATGATGCCGAGGATGGTCAGGGGGTTGATACCGAAAATCCAGCCCGCCACCACTGCGATGACGATTGAGCCAATGCCGAGGCTGCCACCACCCAGGCGGAACCCTCCGCCACCGCTGTCGCGTCCGTCCTCGACGTTGTCACTCTCGCGATTGCCTTCCCACTTCATGGCTGTCCCCTCGGATAGCGTTTCGGAGCATCGTACGCTCTGTCATTCACGCGGAAGCGGCAACCGGCGTGCCCGAAGCGGGCTTTCAGGTCTTGGGCAAGGTCACCCCACGTTGCCCCTGGTACTTCCCACCGCGGTCCTTGTAACTCGTCTCGCAGACCTCGTCGCTTTCGAAGAAGAGCACCTGGGCGCAGCCCTCACCCGCGTAGATCTTCGCGGGCAGCGGCGTGGTGTTCGAGAACTCCAGCGTCACATACCCTTCCCACTCCGGCTCGAAAGGCGTGACATTGACGATGATCCCGCAGCGGGCATACGTGCTTTTGCCCAGGCAAATGGTCAGCACGCTGCGTGGAATACGGAAGTACTCAACCGTGCGAGCCAATGCGAAGCTGTTGGGCGGGATGATGCAGACGTCTGACTCGATGTCCACGAAACTCTTCTCGTCG
>Ga0207678_10005662_pt1 | contig 11166 bp, 11 predicted proteins | sample KBSC63metaG_FD_184319 | JGI IMG/M metagenome (GOLD analysis project Ga0207678, IMG submission 184319) | Corn rhizosphere microbial communities from Kellogg Biological Station, Michigan, USA - KBS C6-3 metaG (SPAdes) (version 2) | ecosystem: Host-associated > Plants > Roots > Rhizosphere > Soil ...
CGCATTCGGTTTCGCGTACGCCGATCTCAGCACGGGTGAATTCCGACTGACAGAGGCGCAGGATCGACAATCGCTGCGGGATGAAATCGCGCGTGTTTCGCCTGCTGAATTGTTGATCAGCTCTGAGCAGAAAGCGCAGACTGCCGAAATCGATCAATCGCTGGAGTACGACAGTTACGCGTTTCTGCCGGAACAGGCGATCTTTACCCTGTGCGAACATTTCAAGGTCAAATCTCTCGATGGCTTCGGGTGTACACAGATGCCTGCGGCAGTCGCTGCAGCCGGGGCGATCGTCCATTATTTGAAGCATCAACTCCGGCGCAAGATCGACCATCTCACTTCGTTGCGCTGCGATGCGCCGGCGGATTACGTCCTGCTGGACTCGGCCACGCAGGCCAACCTTGAGCTGGTCGAATCACGTGGCCCGCGCGACGCGAATCTGCTGAGTGTGCTTGACCGTACCATCACGCCGATGGGCGCACGCAAATTGCGCTCATGGATTTTGCAGCCGTTGCGGGATCTCACTGAACTGCAACGACGTCAGCAAATGATTGGTCACCTTTTACAGGAGTCGGATCTGCTGGGGTCGCTTCGCGCGGAGTTAAAGTCGATTCGGGATATCGAGCGCGCTGCTGGACGGCTGAGCCAGGCTTCTGGAAACGCGCGGGATCTTGTGGCGTTGAAAACCTCCCTGCAGCAAATCCCCGCGCTTAAGCGTGAACTCGGCAAACTCATTGACCGGATTGAGTTTGGCAGGACGCGACCAGAGACCTCTCGCCCCGGGGAGGGCATGGCGGGTGTTGCCGAGCCCGGTCTCGGCGAGTCCGCTCTACCAGCGCATCTGCAGGACGCGATTCGCGAGATGCCGGCGCTCGCTGAGAAACTGGCCAACGCGCTGTTGGATGATCCGCCGCTAGCGCTGAAAGAGGGCGGCATTTTTCGCGACGGTCACGACGCAGACCTCGACGCGCTCCGACGGGCCTCACGCGAGGGAAAGGGTTGGATCAGTCATTTACAGGAGCGCGAGAGCGCAGCCACAGGGATCAAGTCACTCAAGGTCCGTTACAATTCCGTTTTCGGTTACTTTATCGAAATCACAAAATCGAATCTCGCAAATGTGCCCGCGCATTATACGAGGAAGCAAACCACTGTGGGCGGCGAACGCTTCATCACGCCGGAGCTAAAGGAGATGGAAGCAAAAGTTCTTGGCGCGGACGACCGCGCCCAGAACCTTGAGTACCAACTGTTCCAGAAATTGCGCGACGAGACCTTGCGTGAGATCGAGCCAATCCAGCAGACCGCGGACGCGATCGCGGTGCTTGACGTCCTGTGTGCGCTAGCCGAAACCGCGCGACTGTTTCGCTATTGCCGGCCAGAGCTAAGCGATTCACTCCGGCTCGTCATCAGAGATGGGCGCCATCCGGTGCTGGATCAAAATCTTGTCGACGAAAAATTTGTGCCTAACGACACAGAGCTGGACGGCGAGAATATTCGCATGGCCATTGTGACAGGGCCAAACATGGCCGGTAAATCGACCTATATCCGCCAGGTCGCGCTGATCGTGTTGATGGCTCAGATTGGCAGCTTTGTCCCGGCAGAAAGCGCGGAAGTCGGATTGGTCGATCGCATTTTCACCAGGGTGGGGGCTAGCGACGACATATCCAGGGGACAATCCACCTTCATGGTGGAGATGAACGAAACAGCGAACATCATCAATAACGCCACTGAGCGTTCGTTAGTTATCCTTGACGAGATCGGACGCGGCACATCCACTTTCGACGGCCTTTCCATCGCGTGGAGCGTCGCCGAATTTCTTTACGACAAGATCAAAGCGCGCAGTCTGTTTGCCACGCATTATCACGAGCTGACCAAACTCGCCGAGGACCGCAAGGGCGTTTGCAATCTGAATGTCGCTGTGCGCGAATGGAACGAGCAGATCATTTTTCTCCGCAAAATAATCCCCGGCGGCGCCGACAAGAGTTACGGCATACAGGTGGCCCGTCTCGCCGGCTTGCCCAAAGAAATCCTCGATCGAGCGAAAGAAATTCTTGCCCATTTGGAAAGTTCCGGCCGCGCGGAGGCAAAACCGAAGCGGCGAGGAAGAAAATCGGCGGGGCTGATGCCGCAGTCGCAGAAGCCGCAGCTGGATTTGTTGTGAACGATAGTTTTTCGCGGGCTCGAGTCATCTCTCTCGCGCGCTAACGCAAGCACCTCGTTTTGTGATAAGCTGGAAAATATGGCTGTCAGAACCGAGAAGGAACTGAGCGAATCGCTGCGGGCGCTTTGGCTCAAGGCGGTCAGCGCCATCGAGCTGCGCAATCTGGGTTACGCCATTTCTCTCCTTCAGGAAATTCTTAAGCAGGAACCCGAGTTTCTCACGGGACGCCAACTTCTGCGCCGTACGGAGGTTACCAAAAGCAAATCGGCTAAGAAGAGTTTTTTCCACATTTCGACAGCGCCTATTGGCGTGATGAAAGCGCAACGAGAGATCAAAAAAGACCCGAAACGTGCTGTTGAAATCTTGGAGGGGGTTTTGGAAGGGGACCCGTATAATCGCCAGGGCAATTTGCTTTTGAAGGAAGCGGCGCTGGCGGCGGGTTGGTCCGAAATCGCGGTTTTCGCGTTGCGCACTTTACTCGAAGAAAATCCGCGCGACGTGAAAGTGCTGAATGAACTGGGACGTTTGTATCACGAGCTCGGGGACCACGAAAACGAGGTGGAAATCTACAATCAACTCAACACGATCGACCCGCTCGATGCGCAATCGCTGCGTCTCGGCAAGGACGCTTCGGCGCGCGCTTCGATGAAGAGAGGTGGCTGGACGGAGGCCGAAAGTTATCGCGACCTGATAAAGGATAAGGATGAAGCCATTTCGCTCGAACAGCAAAGCCGGATCCGCCTCACAGGGGAAGCGCTTGATCAACAGATCGCGGAAACTTACGCGCGTCACCAGGCGGAACCGGAAAACGTGGACTCTGCGCGCCGGCTCGGCGCTTTAAGCGAGCAAAAGGACGACTTCGAGTCGGCCATCCGCTGGTATCAGTATGCTGCTGATCTCGCTAAAGGAGCGGATACTGGACTGCTTCGAAAGATTTCCGATTTGAAAATCAAATGCTTGGAACGCGAGATCGCTGCACACGAGGAGTTTCTGTCGACGCACGCTGCACGAGACGAAGTGTACGCGGAAAAGTCCCGGCAACTGCGCACAGCCAAAGTCAGCCGTGCTGAAATCCTGATCGCGGACGCCCAGGATCATGTGAAACGGAATCCGACTGATCTACAGCTCCGGTTTGAACTGGGGACCAACCTTTTCCATGCCGGACGTTTTCGTGAGGCTGTGCCGGAACTGCAACGCGCGCGGCAAAATCCGCACGCGCGTTTGAAAGCCATGAACGTGCTGGGTTGCTGTTATGGCGAGCTTGGCATGCTCGATCTGGCAATGAAACAACTGGAGGAAGCCTCACGGGAAATCGTGTCCATGAACGAGATGAAGAAAGAGATCGTGTACAATCTCGGCTTGGTTTACGAGCGAGTGGGTGATCAGGAAAAGGCTCTCGCTTGTATGAAGCAACTTTAAGAAGTGGATTATGGTTACCGTGACGTGGCCCAGCGCGTCGAAAGCTCGTATTAGCGGAATATTTCTTGAGTCTGAGTTAACCCGCTAACAAACGAACGAACCGTAATTCTCTCGCGTCCAACGAGGAGGCCGCTTTCGATTGGTAGTTGATGCTGGGATTGTTCCCTGCAATTCAGTCAAAAAAAGCCATGAAAACCAAAATTAACGCTGTTTCGCAGTTGTATATCGTTGCCCTCGTAATCGGAACATTCAGCCTGGCCGGAGCGGTCAGAGCCGCCGACACCAATGCAACCGCCGACGGTTCGTCATTAAGTGAAAAGGATAAGACTTTCATGAAGAAGGCCGCGAAAGGCGGGATGATGGAAGTCGCAATGGGACAGGTAGCTGAACAGAAAGCTCAAAGCGAGGATGTGAAATCATTCGGTAAACGAATGGTCACCGATCACAGCAAGGCCAATGATGAACTGAAGGCGATCGCTTCGAAAAAAGGAGTCCAACTTCCAAGCAAAGAGCACAGTGTTAAATGGACTTCAGACAAAGCCTACATGGATATGATGGTGAAAGACCACGAAAAGGATCTGGCTGAATTCAAAGGGGAAGCCAGCGGCGGGAGCGATCCCGACTTGAAGAAGTTCGCCGATGACACAGCAAAAATGGTTCAGGGTCACTTGGATCTTGCGAAAGAAACTCAAGGCAAACTGAAGTAAGACACGCGGTCGGAAACGCGCATCTCTGCGACGGCACGAAGGTCCGTCGCTAAAATACTTCGCAGGCCAAACAAAACGCGCGGACGTCTCCGTCCGCGCGTGATAATCACAGTGCCCGTCGAGCTTAAGCTTCGACCGGCAGTTCGACATCCACCGGACGCTCTTTCTTTGCAAGCGCACGGCGCAGTTTGGAAAGCGCAATATTTTGCAGCTGCCGAATGCGCTCTCGGGTAACACCAAATTTTTTCCCTACCTCCTCGAGCGTCTTTGGCTTACCGCCGTCCAGGCCGAAACGCTGGAAGATGATCTTCTTTTCGCGTTCATCCAAAACGTCCAACAGCCCACCGACTTCGTTACGGAGGTTCTTATCTCGCAACAGCTCGAATGGCGTCTGGGCCTCTTCGTCGCCGACGATTTCGCCAAACTCGGTCGAATCGTCGTCGCTGATCGGCGCATCGAGTGAAGCGGGCCGAATCGAGACGGTCTTCAGCTGAGAAACTTTCCCGCTTGCAATGCCGATCTCGTCGCCGAGCTCTTCATCGGTCGGTTCGCGACCGAGTTCTTCGCTCATCTGCAGCGACACGCGACGCATCTTGGAGATTTTGTCCACAAGATGCACGGGCAACCGGATGGTTTTGCTCTGGTTGGCCAGTGCTCGTTTGATGGACTGTTTAATCCACCATGCAGCGTAAGTACTTAGCTTTCCGCCCTTTGCGGGATCGAAACGCTCCACCGCCTTCATGAGGCCGATGTTGCCTTCCGAGATCAAATCCAGCAGCGGCAGACCAAGGTTTGCATAGTCATGCGCGATTTTGACAACCAAACGCAAGTTGGACCGGATCATCAGCGCGCGCGCCTCGCGATCGCCTTTTTTGATCTTAGCAGCGAGCTCGATCTCCTGCTCCGGAGTCAACAGCGGGATTTGCCCGATTTCGCGCAGGTAAATCTTTATTCCTGTATCGCTATCTTCAGCAGCCATATAACTCTTTTTCATTGTTCATCCGGGGGGAGCGGTTCGACAACTTCCCGTACACTGTATTCGTCGACCCCTTATCGATCACGCGTTGTAGCATCCGAGAAAGTATTTAACAAGGTTAAATATTCGAATTTGTGACATTGATTGGATGCCTGTCGTTCAAATTTTTTTCTAAGGCTTTTTCTGGCCGATAAATACGGGGTTGTCCGACACATTCCTTGATATTTGACAATACTTTCCGACGTCCGTTGTATCTAACTTCGGACGGATATTTGGCGCTTTTCGACGCACCGATTTTCTGCAACTCTGCCGCTGCATGCTGGCGAAAATCTACTCCGCAGCGGTGTACGGCGTGGACGCTTACGAGGTGGAAATCGAGGTGAACGGCGCCGGCGGCGACCCGGTCATTGTCATTGTCGGACTTCCAGACGCGGCGGTAAAAGAGAGCCGCGACCGTGTCACGACTGCGATTTCCAATAGCGGGTACTACTGGCCGCGCGGACGGACCACCATAAATCTCGCGCCGGCAGACATTAAAAAAGAAGGACCCAGCTTCGACTTACCGATTGCGCTTGGAATGATCGCCGTGACCGAAGGACTCGACAGTTCGCCGTTCGAAAATTTCAGTTTTGTCGGCGAATTAGCTCTCGACGGTTCCGTCCGGTCCGTAAAAGGCGTGTTGCCGGTCGCGCTTGAGGCGCGGCGCCGCGGCAAACGCGCTTTGTTCGTGCCCGAAGCCAATGCGCTCGAAGCCGCGATGGTTGACAAGATCGACATATATGGCGTCCAGAATTTGCGGCAGACGTTCGCCTTTCTGCGCGGCGAAATTGTGCTTCTTCCGACGCGCGCAGATCTAAGCAAGTTCTTCGCGGCGCACCAAAGTTTCGATGTCGATTTCAGCGACGTAAAAGGCCAGGGTCACGTAAAACGCGCGATCGAGGTAGCTGTCGCGGGCGGTCACAACGCCCTTATGATCGGGCCACCGGGTTCGGGCAAATCCATGATTGCCAAACGCATCCCAACAATCATCCCGCCGCTCACGCTCGATGAAGCGATCGAGACGACCAAGATTCATAGCATCGCTGGGTTGCTCGACGCCGAACAATCCTTTGTGTCGACGCGACCTTTTCGGCCGCCCCATCACACCATCAGCGACATCGGTTTGCTTGGAGGAGGCGCATTTCCAAATCCGGGAGAAGTCAGCCTCGCGCATAATGGCGTGCTGTTTCTGGATGAATTGCCAGAGTTTAAACGATCGGCATTAGAAGTGATGCGTCAGCCGCTCGAGGACGGGAAAGTCACTGTGTCGCGCGCGGCAGGAAGCGTCACTTTTCCCTCCGAGTTCATGCTGGTGGCAGCAATGAACCCATGTCCGTGCGGCTACTTCGGCGATCTGAAACGCGAATGTCGCTGCGGCCCAGTCCAGGTGCAGCGTTACCGGCAACGCATCTCCGGCCCGCTGCTCGATCGCATCGATTTGCACATTGAAGTGCCTGCTGTGGAATACCGCGACGTCGCCAGCGAACGCGCTGAGGAAACTTCCGCTACTATTCGCGAGCGCATCGCTCGAGCCAGAGAACGACAGCGGGAACGATTTCGCAACGAGGTGAAAGTAAATTGCAACGCTCGCATGGCCACGCGCCAGTTGAAACAACACTGTAAGTTGAGCCAGGACTCCCAGGAATTGATTCGTGTGGCCATGAGTGAATTAAATCTCAGTGCCCGCGCCTACGACCGGATCCTGAAAGTCTCGCGCACAATCGCTGATCTCGGCGGAAAACAGGAGATTGCGCCCGAGCACGTCAGCGAAGCCATCCAATATCGCACCTTCGATCGGACCCTTTGGGTCTAAGGCGCAAGTCATTTCGCGAAGCCTTGGAGTCAGCAATATGTTCGCGTGTCGAAGGGAATAGCCACTGATAGGATTCGGCCGTGCGATTGGGTGCTATTTACCGACTTTGTCCAGTATTTACTGCGCTCCTGATGCTCAACAGCTGCGGCACAGGGGATCACCGCGTGCTCGAAGAGGTTGTCGAAAAGGTTTACCCAATCGAACCTGACGCGAACGTAAGCATTCAGAATCGCGACGGCGCCGTCTCGGTTTATGGCTCAAATAATAACGAGATGCGGGTGCGATGCCTTAAGAGAGCCTCCAACCACGAACGTCTTAACCAGATCGCCATGGATATCTCCACGAAATCTGGCGGCGCTTCAGTCACCACGAAATTTCCTCCTCAACCGAGGTGGGCGTTTTCCGATCGGTCAGGTACGGTCGATTGCATTATTATCGTCCCTGCAACTGCCAGAATTTCGGCGCTCGACCTCAACGCAGGCGAAGTTTTACTGGAAGCGATGCGCGGCCCAGAAGTGCGCGCACGGGTAAACGACGGCCGGATTTTTTCCCGCAACTGTTTCACAAACCTGGATCTCACAATGAAACGCGGCACGCTTACGGTCACGTACGATTGGTGGGAACAGCAAAAATTCTCCGCGCAGGTAAACGTGGGACTGGGAAACGCGTGGGTATTCCTGCCCACGGAAGCCGCCTTTCGTCTCATCGCCTGTGCAGGGGATGGGAAGATTGCCAACGACTTCAATAATGTTCCGTTGGTCTCGAATTCTTCTGCACGTGAAATGAAAATCGATCAGATAGTCAATGGCGGAGGACCTGCGGCAATCACAGTGCAAGTCGCAAAAGGAGATATCAAGATCGGCGAGGCAAACCCGTGAGAGGAATTTTTTCAGCAGGACAAATTTGAAATTTAGAATTTAGAATCTGAAATTCAACGCCATGCCTTCGTTCGACATCGTTTCAGAAGTGGACAATCAGGAGATCGATAACGCGCTAAATCAGGCGCGCAAAGAGCTTGCCACCCGGTTCGATTTAAAGGACGCGAAAACTGAGATCATTCCTGAACAGGACAAAATCACTTTGATCGCCGACGATGGCACACATTTGAAAGCACTTCGCGAAATCGTTATCGGCAAGTTGTCCAGGCGCGGCGTGGATTTGCGGAATGTCGAACAGGAAGAACCGGCAATATCATCCGTCGGACATGCCCGGCAGGAATTAAAAATCAAGCAAGGCCTCGAAGGGGACAAAGCCAAAGAAATTATTCTGGCGATCAAATCCCAGGGGTTCAAAGTCCAGAGTCAATTGCAGGACCGGCAAATTCGCGTCACAGGTAAAAAGAAAGACGAACTACAAACCGTCATTCAGTTCGTGCGCGGTCGAGACTTCGGCGTCGCAACAAACTTCAAGAATTTTAGGGATTGACCACTCTTAGCGTGCTCTAACGAGAACAAGCTCAGCCACCGCTGGGGGCAGCGCACTTTGCCGCGGAGTTTAATGTTGAAGTTATAGAAAAACTATACATCGGAGCGGCCAGCGGTTGGCTGGAGCGCTTGGTTAGACCCATTACTAGTCAGGCGGACCCATCTCAGTTCGGAACTCGAGAGATTTGTATTTTTCGAGAATGTTCTTAGGAATTCGCGGGAACTTGAGACCGCGGATGACTCTGACAACCAATTGATCAAGGAGCTTGTTCGGAGGAATGGTGATCACTCTGATTTCGCTCGGGTGTCCAGCAGCGTCTATCTGAAATGAGAACTTCTTCGTTATGTTCCCGAGCTCACGATGCTTCGCAAGCTCCGGCATCAGTGCGCCGGCAACGATTCGAGTGACCTCGGCCATGTACGTATCAACTGCGGGCTGCAGCGAGTCGGCGCTTGCGTGAGTCGCTAGCGCGCAAATGCACGCGAACAGAATCGGTGAAGCTCGTTTGGCATGCATGGGTCTAACGAGACACAAGATCAGCGACCGCGAGACCTGAGACGCGATCAACGGAGGCAACGGGTAAACGGCAAATGCTCATGAAGTTGGATCGTAGGCTATCTCGTGGTTCGCTGCATCGATTGGTTAGACGAATATCGTGGAAATTTTTCCGATATTTCTCGACCATCTTCCCCGATCTTAATGCTCGCTGGCCGACGGTCTACGAGCGAGCACTTAACCGTCCAAATGCCTTTTTTGAATGTGACTTGATACGGCGCTTTGGTGTGCGAATCGGAACGAATCCACAGAACATACTGTGCGAAGTCAATCGCTGCTTTCTCGTCTCGGATTCGTAGCTGCTCCCAAAACTCTTTCTCGCACAATGAGCAGTAGTGCACGGTGGTCTTCTCCTGAAAAATTCCACCGCGGTGAAATGCGACATGCTGTGGGATATGATTCGGGCAATGCTCTTCTGCGAGATAGTAATAGGGATATCCAGCCTGATGAACGAGGTAAATTTTATCTCCGTGCGTAGGCGCTTGCCATGCGTGAAGGGAAACAAGCGGGATATGGTGTTTCGCGCAGAGTGTTTGGCCAGACGCTGACTTGATGGTCGCGCCTTCCTTGTACGTCGTCTCGCACGCGGTGAGAAAAGCCGCGATCAGCAGCAGATAGCGCATTCGTCTAACGAGAAGGAGATAAGCCACGGCACGGTGTCGTGGCAAACACGCTGAACTTATATCCTAATGGGGCCGTTCGCTCCAGTGGTTGGTTAGATGAAAAAACGTGGAAGCTCAGGGTGTGTCCTTCGGTTTCGAATGGATTGCTGCAATGAAACAAGCTACTCCCGGAAAATAGCTGATGATAATTGAGCGGGCTGCAAATGCAGTCCTGCCGTGATCGAGCAACGTCGAACGCGCCTCTGGCGGTAGCGAATACATGTCGATCACAAACCAAGCGGTAGGAATCAACAACAAGATGATGCTGAGCCAAAAGAGCGGACGAAGAAGGATGCCTTTCATTTCAAAAGCATTTTCATCTAACGAGACAGAGCTGAGCCACAGCTGGAGGGAGCGAGCTTTGCTTTCACTTTATCCTTCATAATTCATCCTTCAGCCTTTCAGTACGGCGGCTAGCGGTTGGCTCCAGCGATTGGTTAGTCTGTTGGGTAGTCTGCAGACCATACTGTCTTCGACAAACAAATACGTAAGCAACCGCGGAATAAACCAAAACGCCGACAAGGAAACTGACAAAGAACGCAGCGATGTTCACAGGAGTGCCCTCGTAAAACGGATGCTCGGGTGTGCCGATGTTGTGAAGAGGCACCAAACTTTGCATTAGGGTGTTTGGCCAAAACAGAACCTCGCTGACCAACTCCGCGCCAGCCTGGAAAGTAAAATAGGAGATTGCCGCAGTGACTGCGGTGACCAGAGTGCCGATTCCGAGCGCCAACAGAATCGAAAGGGATCGTCTCATGGACCTAACGAGAAGGAGCTCAGCGACCGTCGACGAAACCGCGCTGCGCTGCGAGTTTTAATGTTGAAGTGGTCATGTGGAAATTTTCTCGTCGGTCGGCGGTTCGCTGCAGCGGCTCGTTAGATGATTTGCATGGCATTACGTTAGACGTGCTACCAAAGAAACAAACTTCGGCTCAATCCAAATCGTATCGGACTCATAGGTGTTGGCCGAAGGATTGTGCTCCGCAACAACCAACTCGAGGTGACCAAGTCCATTGAAGCCTTGAACACGGAAAGTCCTGCCCAGCGCTTGCTCGAACACCAGCGGTGTGTTGATGCCTGCGATGTCGTGCAAGTCGCTAGGGATCTGCTCGATCCTGACGAGATCACCAACTTCAAACTTCGTGGCACGCGACATCGTCATCTAACGAGACCCAAGATCAGCGACCGCGCGAACTAGAAGTGATGTTCGCATGCTCTCAAAGCTGGGCATAAGGACGGTTCCCGGTTCGCTGCATCGCATGGTTAGATGACTTGCGGCTCACGGAGTAACACTCATGCGGACGGTGGCTTCTGGCTGGGCATCTCCAACCATCTCTTGGCGTCGCACTGAGGAAATGTGAGACCGGCATGATCCCCTTCGTAGCGCCACCAGACGACAAGGCCATCTTCCT
>Ga0207678_10005663_pt1 | contig 11166 bp, 10 predicted proteins | sample KBSC63metaG_FD_184319 | JGI IMG/M metagenome (GOLD analysis project Ga0207678, IMG submission 184319) | Corn rhizosphere microbial communities from Kellogg Biological Station, Michigan, USA - KBS C6-3 metaG (SPAdes) (version 2) | ecosystem: Host-associated > Plants > Roots > Rhizosphere > Soil ...
GAAGTCGACCAGCAGGGCCAACAGTTGTGCGAGGCCATCGCCGCGCTCTGCAGAAATTGCGATCAACAAGTCTGGCCCGTCCGACACACCCTGGATCAGATCGACCTTGTTCCGGACCACCCAGACCGGCGTTTCAGATTCCGCCAACCATTGCCCCGGATTGGACGCCTCCGCGCCGGAGTCGACCAGCCATAGCACCAGATCCGCTTCGGCCGCCCGAGCCCGCGCCCGGCGCACGCCCTCCTCTTCCACCGGATCCGCTGTCTCGCGGATGCCGGCGGTGTCGATGATCGTCACCGGATAACCGTCGAGGTCCAGCTGCACCTCGATAACGTCCCGGGTGGTGCCGGCATGCGGTGAAACAATTGCCACGTCGCGCCGGGCGAGCTGATTCATCAGCGTCGATTTGCCGACATTAGGCTGACCCGCGATGGCCACCACCAGACCGTCGCGCAACCGCTCGCTTCGACCCTGCGCCGCCAGCACCTCCTCGATCTCCCGATGCAGCGCCGATGCTTTCGCCAAAGCCGGCGCCAGCAATTCGGCGGATACGTCGCCTTCGTCAGAAAAATCGATGCCGACTTCGACCAGGGCCAGCGCCTCGATGATCTGCTGTCGCCAGTTGCGCGCCTTGTCGCCGAGCAGTCCCTTGAGCTGCCGCAGCGCCTGACGCCGCTGCCGGTCAGTGTCCGCGTGAATCAGATCGTCGAGGCCTTCCGCCTCGGTCAGGTCGAGCTTGCCGTTCTCGAACGCGCGGCGCGTGAATTCGCCGGGCTCCGCCGGCCGTAAGTCGTCGATGGCGCCCAGGGCCTCAAACAAAGAAGCCAATACCGCGCGCCCGCCATGAATATGAAATTCGGCAACGTCCTCGCCGGTTGCGCTCGCTGGCCCCGGAAACCACAGCGCCACCGCATCGTCGATCGGGCCGAGCCGGTCATCCGAGAGGAGAACATGGGTGGCCATCCGCGGCGCCGGCAGCTTCCTTGCCAGACGCGTCAGCGCCTCACCTGCCTGAGGACCTGACACGCGGACAATCGCAATCGCCGTCGGCGGGCGGCCGGAGGACAAAGCGTAGATCGTCTGGTCGCGTGGATGCATCGCCTATTTGCCGATGGGGGCGATGCGATGCAATGGGGATTCTGAACCCAGAATCCCGAGATGTTTAAGACAATCCGTGATTCCGGGTCTGTGCATCAGGCGTCTTCGCCGACCTCCGTACATCCCGGAATGACAGTCACGGCCAGTACAAAGAACCGACACAAAAAAGCGCCGCTGCTTTCGCAACGGCGCGTTTTGCAGTCCTGAAGCTGTTCGCTCGAACAGCCTCGAAACTTACGTATTCATCGAATCGAAGAATTCCGAGTTGTTCTTCGTGTTGCGGAGCTTGTCGAGCAGGAAGTCGATAGCGTCCATCGTACCCATCGGATTGAGGATCCGGCGGAGCACATACATCTTCTTGAGCAGCTGTGGATCCGTGATGAGCTCTTCCTTGCGGGTACCCGAGCGCGAGATATCGATCGCCGGGAAGGTCCGCTTGTCCGAGACCTTGCGGTCCAGGATGAGTTCCGAGTTACCGGTGCCCTTGAATTCTTCAAAGATGACTTCGTCCATGCGGCTGCCGGTATCGACCAGCGCGGTGGCGATGATGGTCAGCGAACCACCTTCTTCCACATTACGGGCCGCACCGAAGAAGCGCTTCGGCCGCTGCAGCGCGTTGGCGTCGACACCACCGGTCAGCACCTTGCCGGATGACGGCACCACGGTGTTGTAGGCGCGGCCAAGGCGGGTGATCGAATCCAGCAGGATGACCACGTCGCGGCCATGTTCGACAAGGCGCTTGGCCTTCTCGATCACCATTTCGGCGACCTGAACGTGACGGACGGCCGGTTCGTCGAAGGTCGAGGAAACGACTTCGCCCTTCACCGAACGCTGCATGTCCGTGACTTCTTCCGGACGTTCGTCGATCAGAAGAACGATCAGATAGCATTCCGGGTGGTTGGCGGTGATCGAATGCGCGATGTTCTGCATCAGCACGGTCTTACCCGTACGCGGCGGCGCGACGATCAGTGCGCGTTGACCCTTACCGATCGGCGCGACGATGTCGATGACACGCGCCGAGAGATCGCGGCGGGTCGAATCTTCCAGCTCGAGGCGGAAGCGCTGGTCCGGAAACAGCGGGGTGAGGTTGTCGAAATTGACCTTGTGCTTCGACTTCTCGGGATCTTCGAAGTTGAGCGTATTGACCTTGAGCAAAGCGAAATAACGTTCGCCTTCCTTCGGGCTGCGGATATGGCCTTCGACCGTATCGCCAGTGCGCAGGCCAAAACGGCGGATCTGCGAGGGCGAGACGTAGATATCGTCCGGACCCGGCAGGTAGTTCGCATCGGGTGACCGCAAGAAGCCGAAGCCGTCGGAGAGAACCTCAACGACGCCTTCACCGATGATGTCGGTTTCCTTGATCGCCAGCTGCTTCAAGCTCGCGAACATCAGCTCCTGCTTGCGCATGGTGCTGGCATTTTCGACCCCGAGCTCTTCCGCAAACGAGACAAGCTCGGCTGGCGTCTTGGCCTTGAGGTCCTGGAGTTTCATTTCCCGCATTGGGAGGGATCCTGTGGAAAGTCGGGGAGGGAGCGCGAGGTAGCCAAGACGGATGCGGACGCTGGAAAAGATCAGGAAAGTCCGCAGGTCTCTGGCCAGGAAGTCTTGAGCGAGGAAGGTGCTGAAGGAGCTTCAAACCTGATGCGGTGGCCGGTTCAAAAAGCGAAACCGGTACAAACCACATCCGCCTGCGTGGGGTGGGATGACGCGAATATAGAAAATCGCAGGGTGTCGCGCAAGGAGCCGAAACGGCGGTTGTGATGACAAATTTGGCCTAGAACGGCTTCACGATCACCAAAATGACGATCAGGATCATCAAAATTGTGGGTACCTCGTTGATAATTCGATAGAATTTAGAAGTCCGTGTATTTTTGTTCTGAGCAAAATCACGCACCCGGGCACTCAGAAAGCCATGAACGCCAGACATCAGCAGCACCAGCGTCAGTTTGGCGTGAAACCAGCCCGAGCTGAACCAGTGACCGGCCCAGGCGAGATACAGGCCGAGGATCCAGGTGGCGATCATCGCCGGATTGATGATCGCCTTGAGCAGACGACGCTCCATCACCTTGAAGGTTTCGGATTGCTTCGAGCCGATCTCCGCATCGCAGTGATAGACGAACAGTCGCGGCAGATAGAGCATCCCCGCCATCCAGGAGATGACGGCGATCACATGCAGCGCCTTGGCCCATTCATACATTCGAAAGTTCTTTCCAGCATCGCTGCGTCACACCGCACGTGCAGACACCGGAACATTTCACCGGAAAGCCGCGTTGCAGGACGCGCCGATACAGAGCGGATCACCGCACTATCCGCAAGCCATCCTTCTCTTAAATAATATTTATAGAATCTTAGGTTTGAGTCTAAGTGACAGTGGATTTCAGCCGCCCAAAACAATCCCAGAACTGTCCCACGCTTATGCACATGGCCACGTGATTTCCCCAAAGCGGCCTGCATGCAAGTTCGATATGCAGCGCAAAGGCTTACCGTCGCCGTGCACTGGATTATCCCAAGACAAATCCGGATAACCCCATTATCATTCAGAGCAGCCTCAGAGCTTTTCCTCTTCATGAGCCCTGTGAAGAAAAAACCGAGTTATCCCGGGCCCGCCGAGGCGATGGTCGATTTCCCGGAAAAGCTCCACAGAGATTCACAGGACATACACGATCATGGTGCCCACCACCGGCAGCTATTTTCATCTTCATCTGGTCTCCGATTCGACCGGTGAGACATTGATCACCGTGGCTCGCGCCGTCGCGGCGCAATACGCGAATGTCACGCCAGTCGAACATGTCTACCCGCTCGTGCGGAGTCAGAAGCAGCTTGATCGCGTGCTTTCCGAAATCGAGGAAGCCCCCGGCATTGTTCTCTTTACGCTGCTGGAAAAAGATCTGGTTGGCCGGTTGGAAGCCAAGTGCCAGGAGATCAACAGCCCGAGCCTGTCGATCATCGGGCCAGTGATGCAGCTGTTTCAGGCTTATCTTGGTGCGTCGACAACCGGCCGCGTCGGTGCGCAGCACACGCTCAACGCCGAATATTTCAAGCGTATCGACGCGCTGAATTATTCGATGATGCATGACGACGGCCAGCATGTGGAAGGCCTCGAAGAAGCGGACGTGGTTCTGGTCGGCGTTTCGCGCACATCGAAGACACCAACATCGATCTATCTTGCCAATCGTGGTGTGCGCACGGCCAATGTGCCGCTCGTCCCCGGCATCCCCATTCCCCATCAGCTTGAGACGTTGAAAAATCCGCTGGTGGTCAGCCTGCACGCGACGCCGGAGCGCTTGATTCAGATTCGCCAGAACCGGCTTCTCAGCATTGGCAGCGATACGGCGAATGACGATTATATCGATCGCCAGTCGGTCACGGACGAAGTCACCTATGCGCGCAAGCTTAGCGCCAAATACGGCTGGGCTTTGTTGGAAGTGACACGTCGCTCCATCGAGGAAACCGCGGCAGCCATCATGAAACTGCTGGCCGATCGCCAGCGTCAGAGGATGTCCGAATGACCATTTGGCGTGGCGTGCAACCACTGATCCTGGCGTCGCAGAGTTTGGCGCGTCGTGAGTTGCTGGCGAATGCTGGCATTACGTTTGATGCGATGCCGGCGGATATCGACGAGCGCGGCATCCAGCAGAAATCCGGATTGACGGCGCCTGGCGAGATCGCAGCCTTGCTAGCCGAGCGGAAGGCAGCCTTTATCTCGCTGCGTCATCCCGGCCGCTATGTTCTTGGCGCCGATCAAATCCTGGCGCTCGGCGATCGGATGTTCAGCAAACCCGCCGGACGGGAACAGGCGGCCGAACAACTTGCGATCCTCGCGGGCCGGACCCACGAATTGCATTCAGCGCTTGCCGTCGTTTGCGATGGTGCGACGTTGTTCTCCAATGTCTCCGTGGCGCATATGACCATGCGCAAGCTGGATGATGAGGCGATCAATGCCTATCTGGACGCTGCGGGCGACAAGGTGACGACGAGTGTCGGCGCCTATCAGCTCGAAGGTCTGGGTGTGCATCTGTTCGAGCTGATTGAAGGCGATCACTTTACCATTCTCGGCCTACCGCTGCTGCCGCTGTTGAGTTTCCTGCGCGGCGAAGAGATGATCGCGATCTGATTTTTATGAGGAATTGATGCGCGTATTGGGGCTGACCGGTTCGATCGGAATGGGGAAATCCACCACGGCGAAGTTGTTCATGGAAGCCGGCGTGCCGGTCTATGACGCCGACGCCACCGTGCACATGATCTATGAGGGCGAAGCTGTACCGCTGATCGAGGCGGCGTTTCCCGGAACCACCGTGAATGGCAAGGTCGATCGCGCGAAGCTATCGCCGCTGGTGGTGCACGATGCCGCCGCGATGAAGAGGCTCGAGCAGATCGTGCATCCGCTGCTCGGCGCCTATCACAGAAAATTCCTGGACGATGCAGAGAAGTCGGGTGCGCCAGTGGCAGTGGTCGATGTGCCCCTGCTCTATGAAACCGGCGGAGAAAAGCGGGTCGATGCGGTAGTCGTCGTGTCCACCAATCCCGAACAGCAGCGTGAGCGCATCCTGGCGCGCGAGGGTATGACGGCCGAGAAACTCGACGCCATTCTGGCGCGGCAGCTGCCTGACGCCGAAAAGCGCAAGCGCGCCGACTTCGTGGTGGATACATCGAACGGATTGGATCCCGTGCGGGAGCAGATCCGTGAAATTCTCGCCGAGGCTGTTAAGATGCCACAACGGCGGCCCTGACCGCCCCCTGATTCGACAACCGGCTTACTGCGATGCGCGAAATCGTCATGGATACCGAAACCACCGGCCTCGATCCCCTCCGGGGCGATCGGCTGGTGGAAATCGGTTGCCTCGAAATTTTCAACCGGATGCCGACCGGCCAGACCTTCCATGTCTACGTCAATCCCGAGCGTGACATGCCTCAGGAAGCATTCAACGTGCACGGGCTGTCGGCCGAGTTCCTGTCGACCAAGCCGCTGTTTCACGAAGTGGTCGACGACTTCATGGCCTTCATCGGCGATTCGCCGCTGGTGATTCATAACGGCATGTTCGACCTCGGCTTCATCAATGCCGAACTCGATCGCATCAAGCGCCCGCCGGTGCCGCGCGAGCGTCTCGTTGACACGCTGCTGCTGGCGCGTCGCAAGCATCCCGGTGTGTCGAACAAGCTCGACGATCTCTGCGCCCGCTATGCGATCGACAATTCCCGCCGCACCAAGCACGGCGCGCTGCTCGACTCCGAATTGCTGGCGGAAGTCTATATCGACCTCATTGGCGCCCGGCAGTCGCAACTGATCCTGGCGGACGAAGCGCCTGCGCAGCGCACCGGCAGCATCAATGACGCACCGCGCCGCCAGCGCGAGATCGCACTTGCGCCGCGCGTGACCGAAGCCGATCGCGCCGAGCACCGCGCCTTTGTCGCAACGATGGGCGAGAAGGCAATCTGGAACGAATTTCTGGGAACGCCGTCGTAAAACGACAATGGCCGGGACAAGCCCGGCCATGACGTAAGCTTATTGTTTGGAGCACCCGAACTTAGTTTGCCGGACCAGCGTCGGCTTGAGCCTGACGTTCCAGGTTCTGCCGGTACAGACCGACGAAATCCACGGGATCGAGCATCAGCGGCGGGAAGCCGCCATCGCGCACAGCGGTGGCGATGATTTCGCGCGCGAACGGGAACAGCAGGCGCGGGCATTCGATCATAACCAGCGGGTGCAGGTTTTCCTGCGGCACGTTGACGATGCGGAATACGCCGGCATAGGCCAGTTCGAACGAGAACAGCACCGAGCCGGCGTTCTCGGCCTTGCCCTCGACCGACAGCGTCACTTCATATTCGCTCTCGGAGAGATTGTTGGCGCCGACATTGATCTGGATATTGATGTTTGGCTGCTGGGCCTGCGGTGCCAGCGAGGCTGGGGCGTTCGGGTTTTCGAACGACAGGTCCTTGGTGTACTGCGCCAGTACATTAAGCTGAGGGGGGGACTGCTCCGGAGGGGTGCCGTTGCCGTTTGCCATCGAAAATTCTCCTGAAGCGCTGCCGGGCGGGTGGAACCGGTTCGTCGCGGGCGTCCGCACGAACGGTCGAATGAGGTGATCGCGGCGAGTGGCTATCATAGGCCTGCGGCACTCGACAAGGATGCCACGCCACAACCTGGACGCTAGAAAATCGCTGGTTTGACCCACCGCTTGGGCATCCAGGTGCAAAACCGGTCATATTCGCCCCGAATTCACGTTAAATGACTGAAAGTGCGGGTTTTCCTCGTTCGATCCGATTTCCTCTGACAGACAAACGCGCTAGAATTTATCGAAACGGTTGCGGTCGAGGCTGCCGGTGCGAAGGCCGCTTTGCCGCAGCCGGACACGATGGCGCGCCATTGGCTGGGCTTAGTTTCATGTCTACATGGAGCAGGTTCGCCCATGACGCGATCTCCCGACCCTGTGGGAGCCGATTTCAGCACCGCGATGGGCGGCATAGTCTTCCGCCGGGCATGCCCGGCACCGATCAGAAAGCAATAAGACGTGGACATTTACACCATCATCTTCCTGGCACTGGCGGTCTTCATTTTCATCCGCCTGCGCAACGTGCTCGGACAGCGCACCGGCGAGGAGCGTCCGCCCTTCGACCGCGCCGCGCGTGATGCTCTGCCGCCCGAAGGCAATGTCGTGCCGATGCCCGGCGGTCCGATCGATCAGGCTGCGCCGGCACCGGCCGCCGACGTCTCTCCCGCCGAGCGCTGGAAGGGCATCACCGAACCGGGCACGCCGCTCGCCGCCGGTCTCGATGCCATCGTCGACCAGGATTCGTCGTTCGATCCGCGCCATTTCATCACCGGCGCCAAGGGCGCCTATGAGATGATCGTGTTGGCCTTTGCCAATGGCGATCGTCGGTCGCTGAAGGATCTGCTGTCATCGGAAGTGTTCGACTCGTTCGACGCCGTCATCAAGGACCGCGAGAAGAACGAGCAGAAGACCGAGACCCGTTTCGTCTCCATCGACAAGGCCGAACTCGTCGGCGCCGAAGTGCGCGATCGCGCGGCACAGCTCACCGTACGTTTCGTGTCGCAGATGATTTCGGTGACGCGCGACAAGACCGGCGCTGTGGTCGACGGCAATGCCGACAAGGTCAGCGACATCACCGACGTCTGGACCTTTGCCCGCGACATCACTTCGCGCGATCCGAATTGGAAGCTGGTTGGCACCGGCAGCGTGCAATAACGCTGCCAGGCTCGGCCGGCTTGCCGCGCTGTGCGTGATTGCTGCTGCGTTGGTCCCTGTCTCTGCAGACGCACGGGTCCGGCGTCACGCCAAGCACGTCAAGAATGATCCTGCACAATTTGTGTATGCGCCGCGGCACAATCCGCCGCGGGAATGGCCGTTCGAATTCACAGGCAGCCAATATGCGCCGGTGAATTGGACCGATATTGGCGGCTGGAGCGAGGACGATCACCTCCTCGCCTTCCAGGCGTTTCGCACCAGCTGCAAGCCGATTGTTGCTCAACGCAACCCACCAACTGATTCGAAGGCGCTCGGCACCACGCTCCGCGATCCCTGCCGGGCTGCGAGAACTGCCGAGATTTCCGATGGCGCCAAGGCCCGCGCCTTCTTCGAAGACCATTTTCTGCCGCTGCGTATCTCACGGCTCGGCGAACCCGAAGGTTTCGTCACCGGCTACTATGAGCCGGTGATCGACGGTTCGCGCACGAAGACTGACGTTTACACCGTGCCGGTCTATCGCCGCCCGTCGAATCTGTTTGTGCGCGGCTATCGCCAGTCATCCGCAAGCATGCCGAATGGCGGCGATGTGTTCCGCAAGATCGGTCGTCGCAAACTCGTGCCTTATTATGATCGTGGTGAGATCGAAGACGGCGCCATCGCCGGGCGCGGGCTCGAAATCGTCTGGCTGAAGAGCCAGACCGATTTGCTGTTCACGCAGATCCAGGGCTCGGCGCGCGTTCGCCTCGAAGACGGCGGCACGGTGCGGATCAATTACGATGCGCATAATGGCTATCGCTATACGCCGGTCGGTCGCGTGCTGATCGATCGCGGCATCATCCCGCGCGAGCAGATGTCGATGCAGCGTATCCGGCAATATATGGAAGAGAACCCGGATGCCGCGAGCGAACTGCGTCGGCAGAATCGCTCCTATGTCTTCTTTCGCGAAGTGCAGCTCTCCGACAAGGACGAAGCCGTCGGTGCGCAAGGCGTGCCGCTGACGCCGGGCCGATCCATCGCCGTCGACAAGTCGCTGCATGTCTATGGCACACCGTTCTTCATCGAAGGCGATCTGCCGGTCGACTCGGATACGGCAAAGACGCCGTTCCGTCGCCTGATGGTAGCGCAGGACACCGGCTCGGCCATTGTCGGTCCGGCCCGTGCCGATCTGTATTTTGGGGCCGGCGCAGAAGCTGGCCGAGTCGCCGGCCGGATGCGCCATCCTGCGCGCTTTGTTATGCTGGTGCCGAAGAGTCTCGATCCCTCTGTGCGCGGCCATCACATGCCGCTGCCCGATGCGCGGCCGTCGGAGACAATCGCAAAGCTGTTTCCGCAGACCGAGCCGAAGCCGGTCGAAGCATCGAAGGTCGAAAATTCCGCGATCGATAACAAGGCTGCAGCAAGGCCCGATACGTCCAGGTCTGAGACATCGGTCGCGTCGAAATCCGCAGCGCCAGCCGTGACAACGACGACACCATTGCCAGCTGCAAAACCGGCTGCGGCTGCAATCGTACCCGCTCCGGCATCCCCGCCAGCCGCGGCTACCACAGTGCCATTACCGGAGGCTCGGCCTGCGGTCGCGCCTCAAGTCGCAGCCGAGGCGAAGTCGCAGAAAAAACCCGAAGTAAAACCTGAAGTGAAGCGGGAAGTGAAACCGAAACGTGCCAAAGCCAGGCACCGCGTGTATCGTCGCGCAGCGAAGCAGCCGCAGTCCCTCTTCCGTTTTCCCTGGCAATGAAGCGTTCACGTCCACCGCAACTCATCGATCCCGTGGCGCCGCGCCGTCGCCGCGTGCTGAGCGAAGAGGAGCGCGCGCTGTGGGAACTGGTCGCCAAACAGGTCAAGCCGCTGCGCAAGAAGCGGGTAGTGAAGCCGGAGCCTGCGGAAGACGCGCCAACGCTTGTGAAAGTCGCGGCGCCCAAGAAGATGACCTCGGCACCGCCGGCAGTCCTCAAAACCGCAAAGCCTGCGCCGCCGCCGGTGCCGCCTCTGGCGCCGCTCGGGCGTCGCGAGCGTTCGCAGCTCTCGCGCGGTCGCAAGGACATCGACGCGCGGATCGATCTGCACGGAATGACACAGACGCGCGCGCATCACGCGCTGTCGGCATTCCTGCATCGCGCCAGCCATGACGGCATGACTTTCGTGCTGGTTATCACCGGCAAGGGCCGCACGACCGGCCCGGAATCCGAACGCGGTGTCCTGCGCCGCCAGGTGCCGCTCTGGCTGGGCCTGCCGGAGTTTCGGTCGCTGGTGGTGGGATTCGAGGAAGCGCATATCGGGCACGGCGGCGCCGGTGCGCTGTATGTGCGGATCAGGCGGGCGCGTTCTTAACCTCTCCCCGCAAGAGCGGGGCGAGGGAGCGAGAGGTCGGTGCTTCGTCTCACAAAATAAACCGGCTCAGATCCGAATTCTTCGCCAGATCCCCCACATGCTTCTGCACATAGGCGGCATCTATTCGGATGGTCTCGCCGTTGCGATCGGGCGCAGCGAAGGAAATCTCGTCGAGCACGCGCTCCATCACCGTCTGCAAACGTCGTGCGCCGATATTCTCGACGGTTGAATTCACGGCAACGGCGACATCGGCCAGTGCATCGATGGCATCGTCGGCGAATTCGAGCGTCACGCCTTCGGTCTGCAATAGCGCCACATACTGCTTGATCAGCGAAGCCTCTGGCTCGGTGAGAATGCGGCGCATGTCATCGCGGGTCAGCGCATTGAGCTCGACGCGGATCGGCAGGCGGCCCTGCAATTCCGGCAAGAGATCGCTCGGCTTGGCAATATGGAATGCGCCGGATGCGATGAACAGGATGTGGTCGGTCTTCACCGCGCCGTGCTTGGTGGAGACGGTGGTGCCTTCGATCAGCGG
>Ga0207678_10005664_pt1 | contig 11165 bp, 7 predicted proteins | sample KBSC63metaG_FD_184319 | JGI IMG/M metagenome (GOLD analysis project Ga0207678, IMG submission 184319) | Corn rhizosphere microbial communities from Kellogg Biological Station, Michigan, USA - KBS C6-3 metaG (SPAdes) (version 2) | ecosystem: Host-associated > Plants > Roots > Rhizosphere > Soil ...
GCGCCTTGCGACGTACTTCCATCAACTCTCGTTTCCAGCGCCATGCTCTCTGCGCACGCTGCGATCGTCGCAAGCGGATTGTTTATCTCGTGCATGATCCCCGCGGCGAGACGGCCGATCGCGGCGAGTTTTTCGTTCTGTGCCACGGCTTCACGCGCTTCCACCCAATCGGTGATGTCCTCGCCGATAGTGATGATGTGCGTGACGACGCCCGCCTGGTCGCGGATTGGAATCTTGGAAAGCCTGTAGGTACGCAGCGCGCCGCTGGCGCTGGATTCGGTCTGGAACTGCTGCGTCTTGCCGGTAGCGAACACCTCGTCGAATTCGCGACGAACCACGTCCTCCGGCTGACGATGAAGAATCTCGAAGATCGTGCGGCCGATCGCCTCGTCGCGGGACACGCCCTGCATCCCCGTCTCGCGCTTGCGATTCCAGACTGTGATCCGGTAATCGCGATCTATCACGTACAGACCCAGCGGCAGTAGATCGAGCACCGTTTCAGTGAACCGCTTCTGCTCCTGTACCTCGCGCATCCGGATCTGGAGATCGCCCTCGAGTCTCCGGGAACGCTCGGAGTTGGCGACGAACGCCGCAAGCAACGCAGCGAGCGCCTCCAGAAAGCGCTCCACCGGCTCCGCCACCTCGCCTCCGAAGCGCGCCAGCAGGATGCCCACCCTGCGAGGCCCGAAGCTCATCTCGCGCGCGACGATCCCGGGTGCCGCACCTGCCATGGCTGCCCGAAGCTCATCCCCGGAGGCCTCTTCCGGGCCAGCCCCCCAGGTTCGCGCAAGCTCGCCGCCCCCATCCAGCCAGACCGCGAGTTCCGATGCGCCGATCGACAGATGCGCCCGTTCGAGCACATCCTGCGCGACCAGTTCCGTCGGCCGCGCATCCGAAAGACAAACGGCAATGTCGGCGAGAGCGCCGACCAGTATCGATGAATCAGAATCTTCAGACAGCATGGCGGCGGTAACGTGCGGATGTGCTTTCCCTGACAATGTCACTTCCTCGGCGAGTCGGTCTTCTGCGAGCCTACCGTAGGACAGGATGACCGATCGATTGGTAACGGTCTTCGTGATCTGTTTGCCAATATTTCAGACGAAAATGCCGAAGTGGCCGATAAACAGACGCTCTTAAGCCAGATTGGCCGACGTCACTGGCCCGCCCATTGCCGGATTAGCGCCGTGGGCACGGGGCCCGAAAAAACAGACAAAACTCTCAGATGGAGGTCAGCACCATGTTGTTCGAAACTTCACTGACGCCTCTTCCTGTGTTCGGTCTGCGCAGGGAGGTGAATCGCCTATTTGACGATGCACTGAGCCGCACAACGCCGACAGCTTCTCTGGCGCCGCCCGTGGACGTACGAGAGGACGACCACGAGATCGCGCTGTCCGTCGAGCTCCCGGGCGTCAAGCCGGAGGATGTAGAGGTCACTTCCGATAACGGAATGCTGACGGTTCGCGGACACAAGTCCGCGGAGCGCAAGGAGGGCGACGGTACGGAGTATCACCTGGTGGAGCGGACCTACGGCTCGTTCACACGGTCGTTCCGCCTGCCCAAGGGAGTGGACGACTCCAAGATCACCGCGAACTTCACCAACGGCGTGTTGAACGTTCGCGTCCCCAAGACCGCACTTCCGCAGCCCAAGAAGATTGCCATCAGCAACGGCGAGGGCAATGCGACCGCTAACACCGGCGCCAGAGTCGAGGGCAAGGGCTCGCAGAAAACGAATCAGCAGCAAGCGGTTCCAGTCGAGCACAAGTAGGCGGGAACACCCAGGCCGAAAAGCGAACAGCCCCGATCCGTTGATCGGGGCTGCTTGATCGAGCGTGGCGGCCAGGCGAAAAGCTGGCAGCGAGTTTTACCGCGTCGAGAATACGGTCCGTAACTGACCGAGAGCCCACTCGAGATCCTCGCGCGATGTAACGAGCGGCGGGGACAGTCTGATGACGTGGTCGTGCGTCTCCTTGCACAGCATACCAAGTCCCATCAACGCCTCGCAGTAGGACCGCGCCGGTACGTGCAGCTCGATGCCCACCATCAGACCTCGGCCGCGCACGGACTTGATGTCAGGATGCCTGATCGACGCCACCTCACCCTTGAACCAGGCGCCGAGGTCAGCCGAGCGCTGGACCAGGTTCTCATCTTCGAGAACGTGCAGCGCGGTGCGCGCGACTGCACAGCCGAGCGGGTTGCCGCCGAAGGTGCTTCCGTGCGTACCTGCGCGGAGAACGCCCAGGACTTCGCGGCTCGAAACAACCGCGGAAACCGGATAGAAGCCACCTGCCAGCGCCTTTCCGAGGATGTACACGTCGGGCTTCACGCCTTCGTGATCGCACGCGAACATGCGACCGGTGCGGCCCAGTCCCGTCTGGATCTCGTCGGCCATGAAAAGGACATTGTTGGCGCGACAGAGATCCGAGGCTGCGCGAAGATATCCGTCCGGTGGAATCAGGATTCCAGCCTCGCACTGGATCGGCTCCATGAGCACCGCGCACGTGTTCGGCGTGATCGCCGCCTTCAGAGCGTCGATGTCGCCGTAGGGGATCAGCCTGAAACCCGGCGCGAAGGGTCCGAAGCCGGCACGATAGGATGGCTCCGACGAAAAGCCGACTATTGTAGTGGTCCGCCCGTGGAAGTTGTTCTCGAACACGATGATTTCCGCGCGATCCGCAGGAATTCCCTTGACTTCGTATCCCCAGCGCCGCGCCGCCTTGATCGCGCTTTCGACGGCCTCGGCGCCGGTGTTCATCGGGAGCACCATTTCCATCCCGCACATCCGCGCGACTTCTTCGCAGAAGAGCGGCAACTGCTCGTTGCGGAATGCGCGCGAGGTGAGCGTGACGCGGTGTGCCTGTTCCACCAGCGTCGCGAGGATGCGCGGATGACAGTGCCCCTGGTTGACGGCGGAATACGCGCTCAGACAGTCGAGGTAGCGCTTGCCATCCACATCGTACACCCACGCGCCAGCAGCGCGCTCGATGACGATATCCAGCGGATGGTAGTTGTGCGCGCCCCACTCGTCCTCGATGGCGATGTAATCGGCAGATGTAGCGTGACCGGATTCGGTATTGTTGGCGACGGCTGTCATGCGAAGTGCGGCTGAGGTTGGTCCTTCACATGAAATGTCGCACTGTCACCGTCGTTATTTAACCCCCGGTGCAATGGTGGTTTTACATGCTGCATCCGCGCATAAGTATGCATGTTGTCATGACCGCGACATTCGCTCGCGCGGACAGGTGACGCGGCGGCGCAACTGCGAGTGTATTAGCGCGACATTTTCGACGCACTTTTCAACGCGCTTTTCAACGCACCGGAAGCGGTGGCGCTGCTGCCGGAACGGCGGCGGAGTAATTCTCGCCGAGCAGGCTTGCAATGGTTGCGGCAATCTGGGACTGGGTTACGCGACTGATGTGCATGCGTTCACCGCGGGCCGGCGTGTCCGGACCGATTACCGCAATCCAGATTGCTTCCGCACCGGCGACGTCCGCGCCGTGATCGGTCCACGCAGTGAGTCCGCTTCCGCGACCATGGTCTGCCGTGATGATGAACGTCGTCGAGTCGTGATACTGCGGCATCCGTTGCATGGCGTTCCACAGATCGCCGACGAACTGATCGAACTGATGCGCGGACTTGAGTACCATGTCGTAGCGGCCCATGTGAGCCCACTCGTCGGTCTCGCCATAGCCGACGAACATGACACGCGGATGCGAACGTGCGACGTACTCGCGCACTTCAGCCTGCATGAACGAATCGTACGCGAGATCGCTCCAGAGGCGGGTAGTGGTGCTATACAGGTTGACGAGTAGCGAATCGCGCGCCGTGGGTGGTGTTGCCGTCGGCGGCGCGTCAAATGCCGCCCAGATCGGAAGATGACTACGGCCGCGATTGAAGATGTCTGGGAACTCGTTCCACGTTCCAAATACGGCTACGCGCCCGGCGAAGCCGGGTCGCGTGTCGAGCCATTCGAATACGGTGAGGTTGGGATTCGGTCCGGCGTTGTTGCTGTCGATGCGCGGATCGGGATGCCCGCTGATCATCTCGTTGTAGCCCGGATAGGAGAACTTGAATCCGTTAGTGACATCCGCTTCGCTCTGCATCGTGCGATTCCCGAAGATCTCACCCTGTTTCGCGACCACGTTCCATATGAATGGAAAGAGCGCGGCGCGTGCCGAGCTCGCATCGTCGCGCGAAAACTCGCGGCGGAGCGCGGCCGTATCCTCGACGTGGCCGAACTTGCGATTCATCAACTGGCTGTCGGCACCCTCGAAGATTTCCTGCCAGCGGAGACCGTCGGATACGATAAGGACGACGTTGCGGGTGTGGTGCGGAGTTTGAGCGAGTGCGCTGGGCGAGGTCGCAACCGTCAGCAGCGTCGCGAACGAAATTGCAGCGCGGATAGGATGGTATCTCATGGCACTATAAAGTAGCGTGCATCCGGCGTGGTTGAATCGAGCGGGAGATCCCCGCCGAGCGTTTCATCATCAACGCGTAATGATTTGTTGTTCGCGTCGTAATGTGGCCGATACGGTTGGATAATCCGACGAACGTAGCTTCGCGATAGACACTCAACTCGCGAGGTGGTCCATGGTGACGCATCTGCTGGAATCCGGAACGCGCAAGCACCGGTCAATTGGCGGCGCGATCCCAAGTATCGCACTTCACAGCGTGCTCATTCTCGCCGCGATCGACGCGACGGCCCATGCCGCGCTGCGGGCTCCCGATAGGCCTCACGTTGTTCCGGTTCCGCTTGCGGTTCCCAAGGCACCGATACGACCGATGGACCACGGAGTGGCACGCAGCGCACGATCCAGGGATCGCGATCGGTTCGAGGTTCCGGCAGTGACCGGCATTTCCGTTCTGCCGCGGTTCGCGGGTCCCGCGTTCACGTTCGATCCTGGCAGCGTGGTCACACCAGTTATCCACGGCAGCGACTTCGGCGGCGGCGTGACTGCACGAAACAGCATCGATGGCGCGGGCTCCAGCCCGGCGACGGTTATGTCGTCGGACCAGGTTGACCGCCAGGCGGCGGCATTGCCGGGGACGCTTGCGCCGCACTACCCCGAGGCGCTACGCACGGAGGGCGTGGAGGGGACAGTAGTTGCGAGGTTCGTCGTGGACACCGCCGGGCGTGCGGAGCCAGCTTCGTTTGTCGTAGTCGGGTCGGCAAACCCACTGTTCGCCTCGGCCGTCGAGACAGCGCTCCTACGGGCACGATTCCGGGCGGCCGAGTCGAACGGAGTACGTGTCAGACAACTCGTCGAACAATCGTTCGTATTTACGCTGCGATGAGCTTGCTGCCCTTGTCGAGTTCCGCGCCCATCCCGCCAGCCCCGACACCATACGGTCCTTGACGTCATGACTTGATAATTGTACTATGGCGATAGTACTAGACTCTTAGTAGGAGGATGTCCGGATGCAGCGGCTGACCCCACGGGAGATCGAGCTCATGACCGTGCTCTGGGAGCGCGGGCCGAGTACTGTCGCGGAAGTGCGAGACGCACTCGGCGACGGATCCGCGTATACGACGATCCTTACGCTGTTGCGCGTGCTGGAGGAAAAGGGGCACGTCGCGCGAGAAGTCGAGGGGCGCGCACATCGTTATGCCGCGCTGATCGATCGCGATGACGCGAGTTCGAGCGCGATAGACAGAGTGCTGGGGCAGTTCTTCCGCGGGTCACCCGAGAGACTACTCACGCAGCTCGTATCCGATCGCGGACTGGACGACGCAACTCTTCGGCGGTTGCGCGCGCTTCTGGACGAGCGGCTGGCGGAGGACTCGAAATGACTCCCACCGTATTCGCATACATGGTTCTGTTCACGCTGTTGCTTGTTGGCGCTGCGGCAGCGATGGAATGGGGGACCCGGGGACGCGGCGCGGCGCGGCATTTCTGGACGGCGGCGATCGTACTTGCGGTGTTGGCGCCGAGCGGAGCGCTGACGTTGCACGCGTTCGACGCCCGCACCGCACCGGGAGTGGCTGCGGCTGACGGGCCTCCTGTGTTGACGAGAATCATCATAAGCTCCGGGCGCGCTGCAGCGCGGCGCGGCTACAGTTACATCGCACGCGACTTTGCCGCAACGGCGCTGGTTGTCTGGATCGTGCTGTCGGCATCGCTGGTCGTGTGGCTTGCGGTTGGCGTGTTCCACTGGCGCAGAGCGCAGCGATCGTGGGAACGGACGGTTGTGGATGGCGTAAGTGTGGACGTGTCGGCGATGACCGGACCCGCGGTGGTCGGCTTTCTGTCACATCGGATCGTGTTGCCATCCTGGGCGACAACGATGCTGCCGGAACATCGAAAACTGGTTCTCGCGCACGAGTCGGAACACATTGCGGCGCGTGACCCCGAGCGATTGATGCTCGCGGCAGTCGCATTGGTTTTTATGCCGTGGAACATCGGGTTGTGGTGGTGCGCGGCCAGGCTTCGGCGCGCGATCGAGCTCGATTGCGATATGCGGGTGCTGACTCGATATCCGAGTGCGACGGATTACGGTCACGTACTGTTGGAGGTAGCTGCACGCGGGCGGAACAGCGGTCCGCTCGCCGTTCCGATGGTTACGCTGCCGAGGCTGCCATCGGAGTTGGAATTGCGGTTGCGCGCGATGACCAGTGTGCGGCGCATCGGAATGCAGAGCGTAGTCACCGGTGGCGTAGTCGCGCTCATAGCCGTTGCGGCGGCATTCACGACGCCAGTGCCGACAATTATGTCTCGTACCGCCGCACCATTGCCGATTGCGCCAGCGTGGTCCGTCCGAGTCGATACCGGATCAAAGCGGCGGATCGACAGTCTCGCCATGCTGCGGCGACAGAACGACAGCCTGCGCACACGCGAGCGGATGATGGCAACGCGGATGCGCGCACTGCAGCGCGCGACGAACGAGCGCGATTCCGTGGAGGCAATACTCAATGCAGCACGGAAGAACACGCGTGCGCTACGCGCTGTGGAATTCCGCCCCACGGGCACCGCGAGTCGCACCATGACGTATTTCAGCTTCCAGGTCGACAAGCCTGCGAGAATGCTGCCCACGACGGTGACGCCGCTATATCCCGATAGTTTACGCCGCGCGCGAATCGGTGGTGAAGTCGATGCGGAATTCACCGTTGATACCACGGGCCGCGTCGATCGGGCCGCCGGCATCAAGATCACCAACGCGACAGATCCGCTCCTGGAGCAGGCGGTCCGCACGGCACTCCCCAAAATGACCTTCGCACCTGCTGAAATCCGCGGCAAGCACATCAGACAATTGGTACAGCAGCCGTTCACGTTCGCGATCACCAAAGATCCACAATGATGGATCACCCATCGGGAATCACGCGAACGTTCACTTGGGGCAGGTGCATATCGGGTCTGATAATCGCGACACTGTGGGCCGTCCCCTGCACTGCCCAGACGCATCACGACACGATTCGCGGCACCGTGACGACCGATAGCAGCAGGGTGCTTCCCGCGGCGGACATCATCATCACCATGGCGCCGGATCGTCTCTCGCGAGCGACGACGACCGACAGTGCCGGCCGCTACTCGATGGAGTTTGCGAGTGGCACGGGCGACTATCTGGTACACATCTCCGCCGTCGGATACAGTACGTATCGCAAGCGCGTGACACGAGTTGGGTCGGACTCGATGTTCACCGTGGACGCCAGGCTCACGCGGACCGGAGTTCAACAGCTTGCAGCGGTGAAAATCAAGGCACAGGAGAAACAGATCCCGTCGCGCGCGCCGTTATTCGGAGTCGAGACCGGCGCGTCGGAGCAGATCGCAGGCGGCGTGAACGGTGCAGTGTCGCCAGACGACGCGGGCGATCTTGCAGCGATCGGTGCCACGATTCCGGGAATTGCGTCCACACCGGGCGGCCTTTCGGTTGGGGGCATCGGTGGACAAAACTCGACGACGATCAACGGAATGGCGTTCGCCGGCGCCGATGTACCGCGCGATGCGCGAACGAGCGTGCGCGTATCAAGTTCTACCTACGATCCGTCGCGCGGCTGGTTCGGGGGGCTCAATGAGAACGTCGAGTTGTCCCGCGGCAATCTGTTCGCGACCCGCCGAGCACACGTCACGCTGGACGCGCCTGCGCTGCAATATACAGATCCGGTGTCGGCACGGATGGGACAGCGTTTCGGCAACGTCGTCGCGAGCTTTGGGGGCGACGGAGCCATGGACGACGATAAGTTCGTGTACAACTATGGCGCGCAGGCCGGGCGTCGGACATCGGATGCTGTATCTCTCTCCAACGCGGCACCCGACCTGCTGCAACGCGCCGGCGTATCGTCTGACTCCGCGGATCGACTGTTCAATCTGCTATCCGCTGCGGGGATACCGCTGCGTACCGGCGCAGTGCGATCGTCACACGTAATGCAGAACGCGTCGTTCATAGCGCGCGTCGATCACGCGCCGTACAACTGGGACAGCTTCCAGCCAGCGCGAACAACCTGGGGGCTTCTGGCGTACGGGAAACTGTCAAGTGACAACGCTGCGGCGATCAGCCCCACCGCTATCGCAGCTCACGGCGCCTCGACATCGCAGGGCATCGGCATGCTGCAGGCGCTGTTCTCGACATATCTGCACGGCGACTATTTGAACGAGGAGCGCAGTGGATTCACCTTCTCGCGAAACCGCTCGACTCCATATCTCACGCTTCCGGGCGGGAGTGTGATCGTGGGCTCCTCGTTTCCGGACGGTACCGACGGCCTGACCTCGCTGGCCTTCGGTGGAAACGGCGCCAGACTCAGCGACACACGCCAGTGGACCTGGGAGACGACGAGCATGACCCAATTCTATGCGCATGGACGCGATACGCATCGCGTCAAGCTGGACGCCGATTCGCGCGTCGACGGGATCCGCCAGGAGACGAATTCGAATTCCTTCGGATCGTTTGCCTTCAACTCGCTCGGGGACCTTGCCAGCAATCAACCGTCGAGTTTCACACGCGAACTCAATGCGCCGACGCTCCACGGCTCTGTCTGGAACGGATACGTCGCGCTCGGCGATCTCTGGCGCAAGTCTTCCGCCTTTCAGGTGATGTACGGTGCACGCCTCGAGGCCAATCACTACATGTCGGCGCCGGAGTTCAATCCTGCCGTGGAGTCCACATTCGGGCTGCGGACCGATCATGCGCCAAACACTGTTCACATCAGTCCGCGAATCGGATTTACGTGGATCCGAAAGCCAGAAGGCGATGGAATCAGATTCAACCAGATCGGTCAATTCCGCATTGGACCTGTCAGCTACGTGCGCGGTGGAATCGGTGAGTTCCGGAATATTCTTCCGGCGAATCTCCTGACCAACGCGTCGATCGCAACCGGCCTGCCGAGCGGCTTGCAATCGCTCACCTGCGTCGGAGCCGCAACGCCGGTCCCGAGCTGGGGCCAGTACCTAACCGATCCGGCGTCCATACCCACGCAATGCCTCGGCGGAGCAACACCCGTGTTCACCGACGCTGCGCCAACGGTGCAGCTGTTCGATCCGGGATATACGGCGCCACGAAGCTGGCGCGGCAACCTGGCGTATTCCTCGAGCTACAGGTTGCTGACGTACTCGATAGAAGGCCTGTACTCGCTCAACCTGAATCAACCCGGACGCACCGACGTCAACTTCGCGAACGTACCGAGATTCACACTTGCCGATGAAGGACGACCGGTATTCGTCGATCCCAACAGCATCGTTTCGACGTCGGGGGTGTTATCGTCCGTGCAAGCGCGCGTATCTCCGCTATTTGGCCACGTTATCGACAACGTATCCACGCTGACGTCACGGAGCAAACAGGTCACGGTGTCGTTGTCACCGGAGCTGGATGGAATCTCCAACTGGTTCCTGGGCGTCAATTACACTCTTGCGGATACACGCGCACGCCAGAGTGGCTTCGACGGCGCGACGTTCGGCAGCCCCGTCACGCGCGAATGGGCGCGTGGCGATCTGGATGTGCGCCACCAGATCCTGCTACAGGGCGGTTACACCTTCCGGCGGGTGGCGCTCACCTTCTTCGGGCGCATGCAATCCGGCTTTCCCTTCACTCCAATGGTCGGCGGTGACGTGAACGGTGATGGGCTCGCCAACGATCGCGCGTTCATCTTCAATCCCGCGACGAGCACCGATGCTTCGCTGGCGAGCGCGACGCGCACGCTGCTCTCCAATTCGTCCCGAAGTGTTCGGGACTGTCTGACGACACAGATGGATCACGCCGCGGGCAGGAACAGCTGCGAGGGGCCATGGACCACTTCGCTCAACGCACAGCTGTCGTATAGTGGCAAGATGCCGATCACAAAGCAGTACGGCAGTATCTCACTCGCACTGTCCAACCCACTCGGTGGGCTCGATCAACTGCTGCATGGCGCGAACCACCTGCGCGGATGGGGTACTCCCGCATTTCCGGATCCCGTTCTCTACAGACCCACCGCGTTCGATCCCGGCACGGATCGATTCAGCTATACTGTCAATCCGCGATTCGGAAATACGCGGCCGAGTAACACACTGCTGCGTGTACCATTCCGTATATCCATCGACATTTCGCTCAGTCTGGGCCGTCCGCTGCCGCAGCAGATGCTCAACCGCTGGCTCAAACCGGGACGCAACGGGCGAAAGGGGCCACGGCTTTCGGTAACGGAACTGAAGCGCCGCTACGCGCGCAACGTGCCGGATCCGTACTCGTCGATCCTCGAGGAGTCGGACTCGCTACTGCTTAGCCGGGATCAGGCCGAATCGCTTCAGAAAGCCGATACGGCCTACAGGCGGCACATCGACAGCGTGTGGACGGAGCTCAGCGAATATCTTGCGGGACTGGGGGATGACTACGACCCCGCGGAAGCGTTGAAGAAACAGGAAGCCGCTGTCGACGAAGGCTGGGAAATATCACGCCTCGACGTCCAGCGTACGTTGCCAAAGATACTCAGCCCGATTCAACTCAAACTGTTGCCTGGGATACCGGCATTGCTGTTCAAGGCGAAGGAAAAAGTCAGCATCAGGATGTTCACAATGGGCAGCTGATCCGCGCGAACTGGAAGGGCGCGTCGGACGAGTATCGTCGTCAGCACCTAGAGCTTCGCGATCTCCGCCAGTATCTCCGCGTTGCTCCGCTTGCCGCTCGGCGTTTCCTCGATATGCTCCCACCGTACCACGCCGCCCTTGTCGATGAGAAAGTACGCGCGATTGGTAAAGAACGCGTCC
>Ga0207678_10005665_pt1 | contig 11162 bp, 10 predicted proteins | sample KBSC63metaG_FD_184319 | JGI IMG/M metagenome (GOLD analysis project Ga0207678, IMG submission 184319) | Corn rhizosphere microbial communities from Kellogg Biological Station, Michigan, USA - KBS C6-3 metaG (SPAdes) (version 2) | ecosystem: Host-associated > Plants > Roots > Rhizosphere > Soil ...
GAAATCAATTGTCCAAGGGCAAAGAAGACGCCACCGCGACATTCTGAATCTTAAATCCGGGTGCCCATCCATCGCAGCTTCATCGCATAACGGGATTCAGCGAATATACATTCCCCATCAACTCGCCAGAACCCCCATCCTCTTCGCCGTTGTCGCAAGAATCTCGAGCGCCTGATCGATCTCCCCGCGCGTATGTTCGCTGGTCATGATGGTGCGGATGCGCGCCTTGCCCTCCGGAACCGTGGGAAAGGCGATGCCGGTAGCCATCAACCCGGCATCGAACAGCGCGCGGGAGAAATCCATCGCCTTGCGGCCCTCGCCGATGATGATCGGCGTAATCGGCGTCTCGCTCGCGGGCGTGGTGCGGCCTCCGGTGTCAAAGCCCGCAGCCGTAAGCTGCTGCTTGAAGTAGCTGGTGTTGTCCCAAAGCCGCTCGATGCGCTCCGGCTCTGTCTCCAGCAGCTCGAACGCCGCGATACACGTGGCCGCAACCGACGGCGGATGCGACGTGGAAAACAGAAACGGCCGCGCCCGGTGGTAGAGAAAGTCGATCAGATCGCGGCTGCCGCAGACGTAGCCGCCAAGCGCTCCAATCGCTTTCGATAACGTGCCCACCTGCACATCCACGCGCTGCGTGCAGTGGAAGTGATCGACGCTGCCGCGCCCGTTGCGGCCCAGCACGCCGCTGGCGTGTGCATCATCGACCATCATGATCGCGCCATACTTATCAGCGAGATCGCAAAGCCTATCGACCGGCCCAATGTCGCCGTCCATGGAAAACACGCCATCGGTGATCAGCAGCTTGTGGCCCGGTTCATGCTGCACCTCTTTCAGCAGCTCCTCGGCGTGCGCTACATCCTTATGCCGAAAGACCTTGATCTTCGCCCGCGACAGCCTCGCTCCGTCGATGATGCTGGCGTGATTAAGTTCATCTGAAATGATGAAGTCGTCCTTGCCCAGAATCGAGGAGACCGTTCCCGCATTCGCGGTAAAGCCGGACTGAAACACCACGCACGCTTCGACGCCTTTGAAGGCGGCGATCTTCTCTTCCAGCTCCATATGAATCCGCATGGTTCCCGCGATGGTGCGGACCGCGCCGGAGCCGACGCCATATCGTTCCGTCGCTGCAATCGCGGCCTCGCGCAGTTTGGGATGGTTGCATAGGCCGAGATAATTGTTCGACGCCAGATTGATGACGCGTCTGCCGTCATAGGTGCAGACCGGGGCCTGCTCATCGTCGAGCACGCGCAGCCTGAAGTGCGTTCCGCGCTGCTTCAGGTCTTCGATCTGGGCGGTAAGGTGGGCGAGCTGAGGACGGCTGGACAAGGCGCTCATGGGCATCATGTTAAACCTTTGGTGGCAACGCCGCAGAACGCTGCTACCGTAGCATAGGACTAGCAGGCTCGATGAGACCTGAAATTTCCAATAGAACCACAGGTTCCATACAAAGAAGAGGATTCAGCATGACAGTGAGTGAACGTCTTTTGAAGTGCGCGGGGGCAATGGCATTTGCAGTCGTATTGTTGGCGGGATGCCAGTCGAAGCAGGACGCAGCGATCGAGGCAGCAAAGAAGCAGGCCGCGGCCACGGGACAGGCCCAGCAGGTCGTCACGATCGACAAGAAGGGAAATACGACCACCGTCACCGTGCAGCCACCGGCGCCCGGGCAAAGCGCCGGGGCAATCACCACGACAGTGACTCCAGCGGCCCCGGCAAACGCTCCCGCAATCGCTGCTGGGCAACCCGCGGCAGTCGCGCAGAACGGCGACAACGTGCAACCGGCCCAGCCTGCAACGCCTGTACCTGGCGGAGGCCCGGTCATTCAGCCCGCGCAACCGGCTGAAGTAAACATCCCCGCAGGGACGAACCTCACCGTCCGCATCAATCAGCGCCTCAGCGTCAAGCGCAATCGCGCAGGCGACCACTTCGATGGCGAACTATCCGAGCCGGTCCTGGACGAGCGCAACACTGCCATTCTTCCCAAGGGAACTCCCGTCGCAGGCGTCATCGCGGTCTCGCACAAGCGAGGGCACTTCAAGGGAGCGTCCATTCTGGAGCTGCGCCTGACCTCCTTGAACCTGAACGGTACGTCGTACCGGCTCGACACGCGCGACCTTACCCGCACGAAAAAAGGCAAAGGCAAACGTTCTGCCGCATTCATCGGTGGTGGCAGCGGACTGGGAATGTTGATCGGCGGCGTGGCAACCGGCGGCACCGGACTGTTGATCGGAGGCCTCGCCGGCGCGGGAGCAGGTACGGCTGCCGCCGGGCTCACAGGAAATCGCGACATCGAGATTCCGGCGGAATCGGTGGTCCACTTCAAACTGGCGAACGATTTGACGGTCCGCCCCTGACCAGTTGGAGCACTCGCATTGAAAAGGCCCATCCCTGCGATGGGCCTTTTTTGCCGCCTCTGGCTATTTCCTCTCAGGTGTCGATTCCTTTGTTTGTCATTCCCGAAGGGAATCTGCATTTTGCTCGACTCACCAAAACTACATCTGGAAGAGAACCTCTCTAAGCGATACACGCCTGCTGTCAGATACGATGGCTGTGGTTAACGAGGAGGATGGATGGGAATTCGATTGCACTTCTGGGGCGCGGCACAAACCGTTACGGGCTCTTCGCACCATCTCGAATGCGCCGGACAAAATGTATTGCTCGATTGCGGCACCTTCCAGGGACATCGGCAGCAGGCGCGCGAAATCAACGAGCACCTGGCGCTGCCTCCGGAGCAATTGAACGCCGTCGTCCTCTCTCACGCGCACATCGACCATAGCGGCAATCTTCCGCTGCTGGTAAAGCGGGGCTATCGCGGGCCCATCTACACCACGCCCGCAACCGTGGACCTCTGCGAGCAGATGCTGAAGGACAGCGCGCACATTCAGGAATCCGACGCTGCATTCGTCAACAAATGGGCGTGGCGAAGAAAGTCCATCGGCGTACCGGCGGACCCGGATGGAGTGAAGCCGCTCTATACCCAGGAAGACGCCGCACAGGCTCTGCAGCAGTTCAAGCCGGTTAAGCTGCACACGCCGCAACTGCTCGCCGGTTCAACCGCAGACGCAGGCTTTACCACCACAACCTACGACGCCGGGCACATGCTTGGCTCGAGCTGTGTATTCGTCGAGGCACGCGAAAAGGGAACGACCACGCGGCTGCTCTTCTCTGGTGACGTAGGCCGCAAAAACCTTCCCATCATCCACGATCCGGACACCGCTCCGGCAGCAGAGTATCTGATCATGGAGAGCACCTACGGCAACCGGCTGCATCAGCCGATCGGCCCGGTGAAGCAGAAGCTGGCTGGCCTGGTGAACCGCACCGCAGCTCGCGGCGGCCATATCGTCATACCCGCCTTCGCCGTGGGCCGCACGCAGCAGGTGGTGCTTCTGCTGCATGAGCTGATCGACACCAAGGCCATTCCTGACCTCCCCATCTTCGTCGACAGTCCGCTCGCAGTGAATGTGACCGATGTCTTCCGCAAGCACGAGGAGGAGTGGGACGAGGGCGCGCTGGCATTCTCTCGTATCGACGAGGACCCTTTCGGATGGAAGCGGCTGCGCTACATCCGCTCAGTGGAAGAGAGCAAAGCGCTCAACGGGCTGCGCATGCCGTTTATCGTGATCGCCGCCTCGGGAATGTGCGAAGCGGGCCGGGTTCTGCACCATCTGAAGAACAGCATCGAAGACCCGCGCAACCTCGTGCTGATCACGGGATATCAGGCGCAGAATACGTTGGGCCGCGCCATCGTGGAGAGGCATCCCGAGGTGAAGATCTTCGGCGAGCCGATGCGTCTGCGCGCCGAGGTCGACTCCATCGGCGAACTGAGCGGACACGCCGACCAGCGCGAGCTGCTGAAGTGGATGGAGCCGCTGGCTCCGACACTGAAGCAGGTCTTTCTGGTACACGGCGAGCCCGACGCTCAGCAAACCCTGAAGACGGAGATCAAGAAAGCATACGGCCTGAACGTCCTCTGTCCTCAACGCGGCGACCGCCATGAGATCGAATGACATCCCTACGGCATCACCGCCGCGCGTTGCGAGAGCAGCCAGCTCGCGCGCTCACTGGGAACCGCACCTTCCGCGCTCGCCGTTTCTTTTAAAGGTGTACCCGTGTAGAGCTGGTACAGATAAGATGTCTTTCCATCGGGCGCGCTCTTCACTGTCACATACTCTACGGACTGTGCCGTTGCCGGAATCCTTGCACCGAACCAGCGCGGGTCTTCCTGCTGCTTCCACGTAACCGCAGCGAGAAGTGCGCCTGGAGGATAGTTGTGCGGCTCGTTCGTTCTGGCGTGCTGCACCGCTACATCGTTGCCGTAAAGCGTCGACATGGTCGAATCCCGACGGTCGATCCAGGAGGTAATCACTCTCCCCTGAAGCGGATGGAAAGGAAGATCTCCGCTGAGGGTGGCGCTCTTATTCTGCGCCGCCACCAGGCTGGCATTCCGGGGAGAGCACCCTGTGAGCACCGCCAGGCCAGCAAGCAATGCAGCCCCAAAAAGAGGAATGCAACAGGTCCGTGCTTTCATTGCTGTCCTCCGATGGGCGATGTAAAAACGTAGTTCGTGCTGCGCAGAGGACGATGGCAGTTGACGCATTCGCCGGTAAACGATGCGTCCTTTCCATAAGGCTTCAGGTCGGCTCCGCGCCATCGCGCCCATCCCCAGCCCAGGGTCGAAGCATATTTTTTGCTGTCGCGGATCATGAACTCCACCTGATAAAACGCTCCGGTCCGCACCAGTCCTTTGCCGTCCGGCTGCTCAAGCCATGCCACCTTTGCAAAGACCGTCCCGTCAGGCCATGGATGGATCTGGTCTTCGGCAATGGCTTTTACCGCTACATCGTTGCCGAGGATCTCGCGCATGCTGTTGTTGTCGAACCGCTCGGTGCTGCTGATCGTCTTCCAGTTTTTATAATCCCGCAGAAACGCTATGCCGTTGGGAGCGGGATGCACATGGGCCGAAACATCGCCTGCATGAATCCAGTTGCTGTAGTCCGCGTCGGCGGTATCCGTGGCGGCGGCAGTCGCCATCGCAGGCGGGCTAAGATATGCCTTCAGGACTGCCAGTTGCTCTGCTGTAACGGCGGCATGAGGATGCACCCGCAGGTACGAGGGCAGTGGCATGACTCCCATCTGGATATTGCTCACTGCCTCAAAGAGAATGCCTCGCTGTTGCGCCGCCGGCAGTCTGCCGATCTCGGAGAAGTTCAACTGCTTCCGCCCATCGTTCACATCTTTCACCACGATCCAGTAGGCGGGAGCTATTTGATCGAACCACGGCAGCTTCGTCTCATTCGAGTGGCAGCTATAGCACGAGGTCTTGAGTATCTGTTTTACCTCGGGCGACGTCTGAAGTTCTGCCGTTACCGGTGGGTTCGTCAGTTGAGGCCGAATGAACTGGATCGCGAGAAATGCGACGAAGAGGCCTCCCGCCGTCCATCGAAGTGCCCGAAACCGGCACGAAGATCCTGCTGCCATCATTGTTCCTCTTTCGTGTACAGCTACTATAGATTGCGCACAGCCGAGGAGAGACCCGATTAAGAAAATCGTAAGCCGCTCCGGGGCTCTTGGCTATGCAGCGCGAAGCGAACCGCGGGAAACCATGATTCAGAATCACAACGATTTAAGTGATATCTTCGCCTTACTCGGCCCACTGCTGCGCCACCAGCTTGCGCGCTGACGCAACGATATCTTCATCCCCACCAAAGCCCTTGAGCCAGTGAAACTCGCGTTCGCGGCGAAACCACGTGGCCTGCCGCTTGGCATAATTGCGATGCCCCTGCTGCGCCTGCGCCACCGCCTGTTCGCGGGTAAGTTCGCCGCGAAGCACAGCCGAAGCCTCCGCGTAGCCGAGCGAAGTCAACGGGCGGCAGTCGCGGCCATAGCGCTCAATCAGTCGTTCCGTCTCTTCGATCAATCCGCGGTCGAACATCGCGGCGGCCCGCTGATTAATGCGTTCGTACAGCAGCGGACGCGGCGGATCGAGCCCCAGCCGCAGGATGCGATAGCCGGTCAGCGCATCGCGCCCCTGTTGCCACTGCTCGGTAAGCGGTTGCTTCGCGGCCAGCGACACCTCGATGGCGCGCACCACCTTGGGAACATCGTTCGCGTGAATCGCCGCCGCTGCTGCCGGATCGAGACGCTTCAGCAGCCGGTGCAGATAAGCCGCTCCATGAGTCTCGGCGCGCTGTCGCAGCCGCTCGCGGTGGCTGGGGTTCGTCGGTGGAGAAGGAAAGAGGCCGTCAATGAGCGCGCGCAGATAAAGCCCCGTGCCTCCCGCGACGATGGGCAGATGGCCGCGCTCCGAAATTCCGGCGAGCGCCTCGCGGGCAAGCCGGCTATAGTCTCCGGCAGTGCATGCCTGGTCCGGCCATGCGATGTCAATCATGTGGTGCTGGACCAGCGCGCGCTCTTCATGCGAAGGCTTGGCGGTGCCGATCTCCATCTCGCGATACACCGCAACCGAGTCGCAGCTTACAATCTCGCCGTCGAACTCTTCGGCCAGCCGCAGCGCAAGCGAAGTCTTGCCGCTGGCCGTCGGTCCTGCAAGCACAACCAGCGGATGCATCACCACAGTCGCCACCACCCGGGCGTGAAGAAAACGCTATGCCTGCGAAGCATGGCGATGAGCAGCACCACAAACGCAAGCAGCAGCAGCCCACGAATCTGGCGGCGGCGTTCCTGTTGCCGGGGCTGCTCTGGAGTGGATCGCATCCGTGCTTATTCGGGTCTCTTGTTCACAAGATAGTGAATGCGCAGTTCGAGGTTCGGCCCGTGGAACTCCTTGGGCAGCGGCGGAAACTGGCCAACGCCGGTAATGGAGCCCCACGCCGCGCGGTCGATCGCCTGATCGTGCGTAGAGCCGTCGAGGTTCATCGCGCCAATGCGCCCATCGGGCAGGATGGTGAAGCGGATCAGCGTCTCGCCCTGCTTGTTCAGCGGCGGCCGGGCCTCTTCCGGAATCAGCGGCAGCCACGTGTTGTAAATCTCGCGGATAATCCTCTTCAGGTACGGGTCGAAGTCGACGCCCATCGTGTCCGAGAGAATATCGACGCCGGTGTTGAGCCCCTGGTGCTCCACCGGCAGGTTCGCGCCGAAGTCTCCGCCATTGCCGCGGTTCTGCGCGGCGGCCTGCGCTGCGCGGCGAATGGCCTCACCTGCGGTCTGGTTGGGATTGCCGAAGTCCGGCCGCGTCGGCGCGGGCTTGGGTGCGTCCACCATGGCCTGCTGCTGCGGATGCTGGGGCAGAGGTTGCGGCGGGGGCTGCTTCGCCTGTTGCGGTGCGGGTTGCGCCTGCTGGGGCGCGGCCTGCTGCGGCTCCGGCTTCGTCACCGGAGCGGTCGGTCCCGGCGCTCCGGCCTTTTGCATGGCCTGAAGCTGCTCCAGCGTCTTTTTATCGAGCGTCGGCTGCTTCGTCTGCTGAGCGCGGTCCTTGTCGCTCATGACTTTGGTCGGTTTATGCGGAAGGTTCTTCGAGAGGTCCTTCGGCAGATTCAGATAAGCCGTCGTCTCTTTCTCGCGCTGCTTCAGAACATCCATCGGATTGATAATGCGTGGCTGATGGAAGAGCACGCGCGGACCATAGAAGAGAAACCACGCCAGCGCCAGATAGACGATGATCGAGATATAGATCGCTTCGCGAAAGCGGGCGCGCGAGCGCTCATCGTCGAAGCTATCGAGCAGGTGGATAAGCTCGTGTTGTTCCAGTTCGCCGTAGCGTCCGGTGCGCACCTTGGTCGATGAAGGCGGCGGCGCGGAGGAGGGCGGTGTCTCGACAGTGGGCATGGATTATGTGTGGACGGCTGCGGTAGCCGAAAGTTGCCCCGCAGACGACGATTCTCCGGGGATCTGCACCCGGTTGGACACTCCATTTCTATTTTCTCATCTTTAGAGAGCCTCTGATTAACTCCCCGGTTAAGAGGAGCGCCTGAGCCGGTCCTGAATTCCCGTTTGCTTAACGGCTTCACAGGCTACGAAAACCCATGTCTTGCTTAGAGCACGGCCTCACAGGCTACGAAAACCCATGTCTTGCTTAAGGGCACGGCTTCAGCCGTGCCATAACCCTTCTGCTTGCAAGGGGCTTTAGCCCCTGAGGGCCCGAGTGACCATTGATCGCCGGGTGCCCCATCTTCGCCCGCGCCCTTTGCGGGCTAAGGTGGGCATTCGCGCTCCACGCGAACCGCTCTCCTTCCACTCGCCACAAACGCCCGGGTGCCCCATCCATCGCAGTCTCATCGCGATGGGTGGGATCCACCAATCTCCAAATCGCCGATCATCTCAGATCGATCAGGCTTTCAAAACACTCCATCCATCGCAGCTTTACCCGACCTGTGAGATTCGCATTACGGCGTCGGCAGCAGTTTTCTGCGTTCCGTCTCCAGATACGTATACCGGATGCGGTGGATCACCGTAACGGTGGAGAAGAAGGCGAGCACCCAAAGCGCCGCGGCCATCACTCCCCAGCGGTTGAACAGCGCACCCAGAATCACGCAGACGATGCGCTCCGGACGCTCCATAAAACCCACCTTGCAGCTTCCGATCAGCGCCTCGGCGCGTGCCCGGGTGTAGCTCACCATCAGGGAGGCGGTCATCACAAACGCGACCAGCCCTACATAAAACAGCCGGTTGCCTCGCGCATAGAACACCAGCAGGCCAAAGAAAATAGCCACATCCGAGTAGCGGTCCATCACCGAATCGAAGAACGCGCCGAAGATAGAGACCTGGTTCGTCTGCCGCGCCACCCGCCCATCGACCATGTCGAAGATGCCGGCGCCGATGATGATCAGGCCCGCATACAAAAACATCCGGTCGGCATTACGAATCCGCGCAAACCCGAAGAAGAGCGCTGCAACAATATTGATCAGCAGGCCGATAAAAGTCAGCGCATTGGGTGAGATACGGGTGAGGGCAAGACCGTTCACGATCTTCTGCAGCAGCCAGCCGCAGCCCCTGCCAAATGCGCTTGTCCAGGTCAAAAACTTCTCCTCCGCTCCTCAATTCCAATCTTCACAGGCTTCAGCACTTGCTGCCGAAGCCTTGGGGGCAGCAAAACCTGCTAAGGCAGCTATCCTGCCAGAGCAGCTACGCCTCTACTCTTCTCCAGCATCGTGAATCGTAACCAGCTTCAAGACCTCGAGTTCCCGCTTTCCATTGGGCGTTACCACGGTGGCAATATCGCCGACCTTTTTGCCCAGCAGCGCGCGCCCAATCGGCGATGTGGTCGAGATCAGGCCCTGGGCCACATCGGACTCTTCGCTGGTTACCAGCTTGTAGCTGATCTCCTCGTCCTTGCTCGAATCGAAGACCGTCACCGTCGCGCCGAAACCCACCTTGTCCCGCGGAATGTTGACGAGATTCACCATCGCAAGCTCGCCCATCCGCTTCTTGAGCTGGCCAAGTCTCGCATTTACAAAGACTTGCCTCTGTTTCGCCATATGGTACTCGGCGTTTTCGCTCAGGTCGCCCAGTGCGACGGCTTTCTTGATCTCGGCGGGAAGCTCGGTCGTCAGCTCGTACTCAAGCTGCTTGATCTCTTCTTCGAGCCTTTTCTTTACTTGTTCTGGCATGGGGCCTTCCGGATGGGGACTGGCGTACTCGCACCGTAGTTGCGGCAGCGGGGATTAAATTGAAAACACGATTATACGATGCGGCGGCCCCCAAAGGACAGTTCCCGGCACGCCATCTCCCCGCTCCAGCACTCCGATTCCAGCGAAATTCGGACCCGCTCGCCGCCAACTCCAGTCATAGCATCGTCTGCGGCTGCCTCAAAATCCTGCTCGGCAACGTAAAATAGAACATAGAAGAACGTCGGTGGAGGCGCGGTTTTGAAGTTCCTGGGAATACTTTTGCTGATCGTCCTGATCGCCGTCGCTGCCGCGGGCTACTTCATCTACGCCCCCTTCGGCCCGCAAACGGAGACATTTGTCGATATCGCCCCCGGAACCGGAACCCAGGCCATCGCCACCCAGTTGGAGAAGAGCGGCGTCATCCGCAGCCGTTACGCCTTCTACCTGCTGCGCCTCAAAGAAGGCGGCACGCTCAAGGCCGGAGAATACCGCTTCGAGGGCGCCGTGCCCATGACCGAGGTCTACGCCAAGATCGTGCACGGCCAGGTCTACGTCGTCCGTCTCAAAATCCCGGAGGGCTACAACATCTTCGACATCGCCCAGGCAGTCGCGGCCGCGGGACTGGGATCGCGCGATGCCTTCCTCGCGGCGGAGCGGCAGCATATCGAGCTGCTCGACTGGCTCCCCCCAACCGGCGATCAGGCTGGCAACCAGTCCGACGCTCACCCGCAATCGCTCGAAGGCTATCTCTTCCCCGACACCTATTACTTCTCTCGCCACGTCACGCCGGTGCAGATCCTCAGCGCCATGGTGCGGCGTTTCCAGCAGATCAGCACGCTGCTCGGAATCACCGGCGATGTGCAGCGCACCGTCATCATGGCCTCGCTGGTGGAAAAGGAGGTCAACCAGGACTCCGAGCGCCCTCTGGTGGCCGGCGTCTTTACCAACCGCCTTCAGGCGAACATGCCGCTGGCGACCGATCCCACCGTCATCTATGCCGCTCTGCTCGAAAACCGCTGGCGCGGCACCATCTACGCCTCCGACCTGCAGTCCTCTTCGCCCTACAACACCTATAAACACACAGGCCTGCCGCCGGGCCCCATCTGCAATCCGGGCGTGGCCTCATTACGCGCCGCCATGGCCCCGGCAAAGACCGACTATCTCTACTTCGTCAGCGACGCTGCGGGCCACAGCCGCTTTTCAACGGACCTCAAAAGCCACGCCCAGCAGGTGCAGTCCTATCGACAGGCTCAGAAAGCGCATGCCCATTGATGCGCATGGTTCATCTCATTTTTCAAATTGGCGAACCGCAACGGCATGCCGCAACATCCAACCTAAGTAAATACCGAAACCCGGCACGATAGCTCGCGTGTGTCTCCTTCGACACATCTGTGGATGGATATACTTGAAATTTGCGCCCATGAGGATAAAACAAGCAGTCGCGGCAGGATTGATCAGCGTGGTTCCCGTGCTGACCGGATGCCTGCGGCACACCCGCATCGTACCCCGGACCCATCTCGCCGAAATCGTCATCAGCTCGTCGCTCGATCAACTGATTCAGCAGGTGAACACGCAGTTCGACGCCATTAATACCAT
>Ga0207678_10005672_pt1 | contig 11155 bp, 11 predicted proteins | sample KBSC63metaG_FD_184319 | JGI IMG/M metagenome (GOLD analysis project Ga0207678, IMG submission 184319) | Corn rhizosphere microbial communities from Kellogg Biological Station, Michigan, USA - KBS C6-3 metaG (SPAdes) (version 2) | ecosystem: Host-associated > Plants > Roots > Rhizosphere > Soil ...
GTTTTTGATGTTCACTGCGGCTCGTCGAGGAAGCCGAGGACAGCCTTGTTGAATGCGGTCGGATCTTGCAGAAATGCGAAATGGCTGACATTTGGGAGGATCAAGAGCCGAGCACCCGGAATCGTCGCGGCCATGTAGTCGGTATGTTCGCGCTTGATGCCTTCGTCGTGCTCGCCGTCCACCACCCACACCGGTATCCGAATCTTGCGGAGCTGCGCATCGGTCCAGTTCGGTTCGCCTTCCCACATCTTGCCGATCTGCTCTTGAAAGGCGACGTACTCCGTCGGTGTTGCGGAGAGCTGCGCATATTCCCGGCCGGCACGCTCGATATAGGCTGCGAAAGTAGGATTCTTGTCGAAGTCTTCCTTGAGTCCTGATTTCGAGGTATTGGCGCCGAATGCGAATACGCGGGTCACGCGCTCGGGATGACGCATGGCGATGTCGAGGCCGATGATGCCACCGTCGCTCCAGCCGATGATGGCAGCCTTGTCGATTTTCAGCGTGTCGAGCAAGGCGACGACGTCGTCAGCCATCAGGTCGTAGCCAAATGGTCGTTGGTCGCGCGTGCTGCGCCCGTGGCCGCGGCTGTCCACCAGAATCACGCGGTGCGCCAGCGCCAGGGCGCGAGCCTGTTCACTTAAGTAGTCGGAGTTGGCAAGTCCTCCGTGCAGCAGCACGACCGGAGGGCCGGCGCCGATCTCGACATGAAAGAGCCTGATGCCGTTGACGTTCGCGTAGTTGGATTGTCCGCCCGAGATCGGGGCCGGCGTGGCCGGGAGCGTTTCCCACGGTTCGGCTGCTTCGGCGAACCGAAGCGAAATCCCGAGCATGCACAGAAAAACCAGCAGGCAGTATTTTCTCATCACTGCTCCGGTTATCAGCCCACTCTCCCAAGCCGGAGGCTCGAAATCGCGCCGAGGGCTGATGAATCGCCTGCCAGGCCCTCCGCCGGACAACTGATTATCCTGCTGGTCTGGCTAGGTCGCGATTGATCGACAAGGTGCTCCACTGAATTCAACTAGCGCGGGCGGCTGTTCATCGCCATTGAATTACGGTTACGAACGTAATTCTCCGGCAGCGCTTCAAGACGAAAATGTCCGCGCCGGCTTGTCGCTCCCGTGAGCCGACCAGGTCCGAAGCGGAGATTTGGCGATGGTTCGATCAAAGCCAGGTGAGTAGAAGGCAGGCATGCAACACACGCCGGGCTGCTCCTTGCGTTTTGGACCTCGACAGGTTCAAGCCCGGTGACTTCATGACCGCACGGATGAACCAGAAGCACGCTGGCATGAACTTCGTTGAGTATGCAATTGGTGCGGGTGCGAACGCCTCGGCGCATGAGGGTGTTGGTATTCTGAGATGTTTTCGTTCACCTTTGCTTTCCGATACCCTCGAGGCAATCTGGGATTGCGACATTCCGGATGGGGATTTCGCCAGGGCGCTTACAATCAAGTGCGCGCCGGGCACCTCTCTTCAGTTGATCGGTCAATATCGAAAGCCGGCGGAAATACATCAGCGCACGGCGCTCTTGCCGGCGAAGTGCGCGACCCAGATTCAGTCTCATGCCGTTACTCTGCGCCCCACCGGGGCGCTTGGCGTCGTCATTGTTTGTCTTAGATCCGACGCGGCGAGCCGCATCGTCGAGGCTCCGCTTGGGGAGTTCGCAAACGCCAATCTCTACCTTGGAGATCTGTTCAGCCCATCCGAAGTGGCAATGTGTGACGACATGCTCGCAACGGCGCGGACAAGCGAAGAGCGGATTGCTGGTGTCCATGCCTTCCTGCTTCGACATCTTCGTCCCCATACCGATAACCTCGCCAACCGTGCGGCGCTGTATCTCCGGAAGAACCCGACCATGAAGATGGACTGCCTCGCTGCAAAACTGCGCTCCAGTCCGCGTCATCTTTCGCGTGTCTTCAATGCTGCTTTTGGCGTCAGCCCGAAGCGATTTGCGCGCTTGGCGCGGTTTCAAAAGATCCTCGCAGAACGACGGAACAGCCGGTCGTGGTCGCAGGTCGCCCACGCCTGTGGCTTGACCGATCAGGCACATCTCGTCAGGGAGTTCCACGACATCGTCGGCGAGGCGCCGACAGATTTCTTCACGCACGAGCTCTGCATCGGCGCACACGGAATGGACGAAGCCAACCTCATAATCCAGCACACCGGTCCAACGGATCGTCCGGTCACGGAAAGCTGAAGCAAGTGTCCGAAAACGCCAAGACGAGTTTCGCGGAGATCGCCAAATTGATAGCCGGATTTGGTCAATTTCAGCGAAGGCGGCGTGATGATTGCAGCAGAAAAAGTTGCCATAGTAACAGGTGCGTCTCGGGGAATCGGCGCCGGAATAGTCCGGCAATTCCTCGCCAGGGGCTACCGTGTTGTCGCCTGTTCACGAAAGATCGCGAACACCGGCCAGCCCAATCTGGTCGAAGTTGCCGGCGATATCTCACAGCCGGAAACAGCCGCGCTGGTCGTCCAAACAGCAAAAGAGCGCTTCGGACGCGTGGACACCCTCATTAACAATGCGGGTGCGTTCCTGCCGAAGTCCTTTACGGAGTATACCGAGAACGAATTTGCAGCGCTTTTGCAAGTAAATCTCGGAGGTTTCTTTCACGTCTCACAAAGGGCGATCGCCGAGATGCTTCATCGAGCGAGCGGCCATGTCGTCAATATCACTTCCAGTCTGCTGGCCGAGCAGCCATTGAAGGACCTGCCGGCGGCGTTGACGGCGATCACCAAGGGCGGGGTCAACGCCGTGACGCGGTCCCTCGCTATCGAATATGCGGACAAAGGTATTCGGGTGAATGCGGTGGCTCCCGGGGCGATCCGCACTCCGATGCATGCGATCGATACGCATGCTTTCCTTGCGACCATGCATCCAATGGGTCGCATCGGGGAAATTCAGGAAATCGTCGATGCGGTTCTCTATCTCGAAGGTGCGGGCTTTGTCACCGGAGAGATTTTGCACGTCGATGGTGGGGCTCACGCAGGGCGGTGGTGACCCAGTCGAGGTCCCCGATTAGCTAAACTGGTGCAAAGAGAAGAAAAATGAACCTCTATCCCCGAGCAATTGCCGAGTTGTTCAAAATTGAAGTGCCGATCATTCAGGCGCCCATGCTGGGCGTTGTTACGGCTGAGATGATTATCGGAGTCGCCGAAGCGGGTGGACTTGGCTCGCTTCCCGCTTCCCATCTAAGCGCCGAGGAGGCTCGATGTATATTCTCCGAGATGCGACGGCGGACGTCGAAACCTATTAATGTGAATTTTCTTTGCCATGAATCGCCCGAGAGAAACCCGGCCTGCGAGGATGCCTGGGTTCAGCGCTTGACGCCGTATTATGCCGAGCTGAGCCTTGCCTCCGACCGAGATGCCCCCAGTGTTCTTGTCCCGGCATTCGGGAGTGCGCATTGCGAGCTCCTGGAAGAAATTACGCCGGAGGTCGTCAGTTTTCACTTCGGCCTTCCGCCGAAACACCTTCTCGAGCGTGTGCGCAAGACCGGCGCGAAGATCGTGTCGTCGGCGACCACCGTCGAAGAGGCGGTGTGGCTCGAGCAAGCCGGTTGCGACGCCATCATTGCTCAGGGACTAGAAGCAGGCGGACATCGGGGAACGTTTCTCCGCCACGAAGTCGACGCGCAGGTCGGCACGATGGCCCTGGTGCCACAGATCGTCGATGCAGTGAAAGTGCCGGTCATAGCCGCCGGAGGCATCGGCGATCCCAGGGGAGTCGCCGCTGCATTCGCATTGGGAGCGTCGGCGGTACAGATCGGTACGGCATTTCTCCTCTGTGAGGAGGCGAATGTTTCTCCTCTGTACCGACAGGCGGTGAGGGCCGCGCGACCAGAGCAGACATTGGTGACAAACGTCTTTACCGGGCGACCGGCCCGCGTGCGCGAAACGCGGGTCGTTCGGGAGCTTGGACCGATCGCGAAGAATGTACCCGCCTTTCCTCTCGCTGCGGCTCCGCTTGTTCCACTGCGCGCCGCCTCTGAACCGCATGGGTGCACAGATTTCATGCCATTGTGGTGCGGTCAGGCTGCGTGCTTGAGCCCGGCACTTTCAGCCGCAGAGCTGACGAGATGGCTATCGAAGCCGGGCCAGTGGCGCTTGTAGGCATCGTTGAAGAGGCACCCTCGAGATCAGGTCCGTCAACATGAGTGCGCCAACGAAGCTCTTCGATGCTTTTCGGCTCGGCCCGTTCGCCTTGTCCAGCCGGGTGGTAATGGCGCCGTTGACCCGAAACCGCGCACAGCCGCCCGGCATGGTGCCGGGGCTGCTTGCGGCCGAGTATTACCGGCAACGCGCCTCAGCCGGCCTCATTATCACGGAGGCAAGCCAGATATCGCGGCAGGGGCAGGGCTATCAGGACACGCCCGGCATTTATTCGAAGGAACAGGTTTCTGGCTGGCGAGGTGTCGCAGACGCCGTACACGCGCGCGGAGGCCGGATCTTCCTCCAGCTCTGGCATGTCGGACGCATCTCCAACGCCTCTCTGCAGCCGGGCGGCGGCGCGCCGGTTGCGCCGTCTGCGATTCGTGCCAAGGCCAGGACCTTCATCAACGGCAAATTCGTGCGGACCTCCAGGCCGCGCGCGCTCGAACGTCGGGAAATTCCCGGACTCGTCGGGGATTTTCGGCGCGGCGCCGCCAACGCTCTGGAAGCAGGCTTTGACGGCGTCGAGATCCATGGCGCCAATGGCTATCTTCTCGACCAGTTCGCGAAGAACGGCGCCAACAAGCGTACGGATGGGTATGGCGGTTCGATCGAGAACCGCGCAAGATTGATGTTGGAAGTCGCCAGGGCGGTCGCGTCGGAGGTCGGCGCCGATCGCACCGGCATCCGTCTCTCGCCGCTTACGCCGGTCGCAGATGGTTCGGACTCCAATCCGCAACCTCTTTTCGACCACATCGTCGAGCAGCTTAACGCGCTCAAACTTGTCTATATTCACGTCATCGAGGGCGCCACGAGCGGTCCACGCGACATCGCGCCGTTCGACTATGAAAGCCTGCACCGGCGCTTCAGACAGGCCTACATTGCCAACAACGGCTATGATCTTGAGCTGGCGGACAAGGTGCTCGAGGCCGGCGCAGCCGATCTGATCGCGTTTGGAAAACCGTTCATCTCGAATCCCGATCTGGTCGAACGCCTGAAGCGCGGCGCCCCGCTCAACGAGTGGGACACCGCAACGTTCTATGGCGGCGGGGCGAAGGGGTATACCGATTACCTGACTTTAGCTGAGTCCGCGGGGGACCAGGTACCAAACTCGTGATGGTGCGACCCTCCGTCCTCGCGCGGCCTTGATACGACGTGAGGAAATGTTTTCTTTTAGAGGGCCAATCACTTCACCATTTCCAAAGTGAACTCAAATTCCGTTTGCTTAATAAGGGGAGATTGACATGAAGAAGCTTTGGCTTTGCGCAGCGGGAGCATGCGCTCTTGTTGCCCTGGCGAATCCCGCACACGCGCGATCGGCCTACGATGGTTCCTGGGACCTCGCCTTCGTGACGCAACGAGGCGCATGCGATCCTGTCTACAACTTCACTGTCAATGTTTCCAACGGGGTTGTTACGCATCCTAACCTCGTGAGGTTCAGAGGATACGTCGCGAAATCCGGCGCGGTGCGCGCTTCGGTAACCGTTCAAGACAAATACGCCTCCGGCTCCGGCAAACTCTCCAGCACCTCTGGTCGCGGGACATGGAGCGGCTACGCGGGAAATGCGCGATGCCGGGGCTACTGGACCGCGCAACGAAATTGATATTTTCACAGGGTGAAGAACGGGGAGTATTGCCACACCGGTCTCGTCAGGACACGTGCGCGCCAACACATCGTTGGCCGGCGCCGACACAAACCGAAGTAAGAAAGCCCGGCCGTTACCGGCCGGGCTTTTTCGTTGCGCCTGACTGCGGCGGCTATTTTGCGATGCGCAGCTTTGCCAGCGACTGTCCGATCGAATTGAACACCGACAAGGTCTGGTTGGCTTGCTTGACCTCGAAGAACTTGTCGGCGCTGCTGGCGCAGTATTTCAGCACGGCAGAGGTCGCATCTCCGCCCGTATTGACCTGAACGGTATAGATCGTGATGTTGGACGCCTTCGCGTTATCGCACAGGATCTTCTGCCGGGCGTCGATCTGCGAAGCGTTGTTGTACCAGCGGTTTTGCGTATTCAAGCCGTCCGACAACAGGATGATTGCCTCTTTATAGGTATAGTTCGCGGTATCCTTCGCCGGCGCGTTGAACGGTGCGCCCGTCCCGAGAGTCAGCCAGCCCCATGCGAGACCAATGCCCTGGTTGGTATTGCCGGTGGGCTGCAATGTGCCAATCATCGTCTTGAGCGCACTCCAGTCGTAGCTCAGTGGCATGATCGGCGGCATATAGGGGTCGTTGCCCGTCTTGCAGTATTTTTCCTGGCCGGAGACGTATTCCTCGGCAACGACCATCGTCGGCGCATTGGACGAACTCGGCGCCGTGTTCTTGGTGTCGTAGTCCTGCGAGCGGTCGGTGACGCAGCCGGTCCACTTGCTGCGGTCGTGCGTCCAGGTGTGGTTGTTGTTTTGGCAGCCATTCCTGGTCGTGTAGTTGGTGTTGCTGCACGTTCCCATCGTGTTATTGGCGGCTTCCCAGACGCTCCAGTCGATCCAGGTCTGGTCGTAATAGCTTGAGCCGAGGTTGACGTCCTTGGCGAACGGAACGACGGAGATGTAGATGTCGCCCGGATTCTTGGCGAGCGGGCTCAACTGATCGATCAGGCTTTTGGCGGCCGTTTGCATCGCCGGCATTTTGTCGTCGTCCTTCATCGATCCCGTGACGTCGAGCGCCATCGCGACCCGCATGCGCACATTGCCCCAGGCCGAAGTGGCACTGACGTTGAAGTTGATGTCCGGGATGCCGACCAGCCTCATGAAGCTGGTGTCGATCTTGCCGTTGCCGTTGATCAAGATCTTTGAACCGTTGCCGGCCGCGGCCGTATAGGTCGCGGTCACCCCAACCGACTTGGCATCGGGGTTGCTATAGAGGGCCTTGAAATAGTCCTCGGCCTTCTGCGTGATCTGCGAGGTATTGATGGTGCCGTCCTGCAAATCCTTGGCCAGCATCAGTGACGTCGAGTCCATGGCGGACTGCATGGAGGAACGCGCAGTGTTGGCGCGGGTATAATCGACCGCTGCCCCGACGAAACTGATGACGGGCACCACCGCGATTGCGAAGAGGATTGCGATATTGCCCCGTTCTGACCGACCGAAGCTTCCAAGAATGCTTTGGAGGCGGACCACCGCTGGTTGGATTGTCATGGCGCTATCCCGATGAATGAAACTGTGTTCAAGCTATCTGGCGGCCATGAAGTCCTCGTAAAACATTACTGTGCATACGAGCGAGACAGGCAACGAACGGTTAACCAATCTCGCCAGCCATCCTGATTGTCGATGGCGGTTCGGCTGATTTCGTAGCTAACGCCGATTCTGCGGAACATCTCGGTATTAAAAACAAATAAGCTCTCATTCGACCCTTCAAAAACGGTATCGATGTCGATTTCAGCAGGCTGTTCGCTGGACATGAGCGCCTCTGGCGTAGCGTAGACCTTCGATAAAGTTGTTGTGGTTTCGGTTAACAAGCAATTGCCGCGGTGCGTTGGACCTGCTGTCCGCCGCTCATCAAGATGAGTGCCAAGCCCGTGATGAAGGTATGCCGGGGTGTCGAGTTCAACCGGCAGGATGGCCGGCGAGGCCGCGTTTGGGCCTCATTAGACAGCATTGCTGTCACACCAGATCCCGTTTTTCTGAATAGCCTTCCAGGAATGCTTGAAGCAATCTGGAGTTAACACGTTCGGCTGGATTGGGAGCTCGACGAGCCGCATGCAGGAGGTTCCTATGACCAACTTGATAATCAGGATTGTGACGCTGGCAACGTGCTCGATGGCGCTGGTCGCTGCGTTCCCGGTCAGTCCGGTTGTTGCGGCCGGGGGCAGCGATCTGGGTGGCGGTGAGGCAAACTATAGCGGCATGAACCCGCGCTCCGCTTCTCCACCTTCGTCCTATCCGCCTTCGGCATACCCGAAGCGGTCGGGCACCAAGGCCACTCATGCCCCCAAGGCCAGGAAGGCCAAGCAGTCGCTTTTCGACGACCCCGCCTTCGCTCATGGGTACCGCGCCGCCTATTCGGCGGTCTACGACCGTACTGACTATGCCTCTGCGATTGAGCAGTTGAAGGCGCTCGGCCACGACGATCACCCGAACGTGGCCAATCTGATCGGCTATTCCTATCGCAAGCTTGGCGACTACAGGCTTTCGCAAGTCTGGTACGAGCGCGCCCTGAAAGCAGATCCGAACCATGTGCTGACCTGGCAATATTACGGTCTGTGGCAGATCGAGCAGGGCAACCGCGATCAAGCGCAATATCATTTGAACCGGATCGCGGCGATTTGCGGGACCGGCTGCGAGGAGTATCGGTCGTTGGCCGCGGCGCTGGAGAAACCGCCCGGCACCGGCCTGATTTATTAGGCGCTTTGCACGGCGTTCGCGCTCGGCGCTAACGCGATGGTTGAGGCCATGTTCATGGCACGACACGGAGCTCTGGCGATGTCTGCTATTTGGTCGCTAACAGGGGCAAAGCAAACATGGCACGAGAAGGTCGGTTCAGTAGCGATTCGAAGTTATCCTCGGCATAATTCCACGATTCTCATTCGATGAAGTACAAAAGCCCGCCCGATACGGGGCTTGAGTTTGCTTGAGTGGAGCTAATGCGCCAGAGCGACTTCTCCCGGTGAATGTTCGCGCCTCGCATCAATGCGCAGGCTCATGACGACGGCTGAACCAAGCACAGCGAACCCGGCCAGCAGGAGCAGGCCCACTGTAAAGTTGCCAGTCAGGTCCTTCAGATAACCCATCGCAAATGGACCGGCGAAACCGGACAAATTGCCGAGCGAGTTGATCGCCGCGATCCCGGCAGCGGCCGATGCTCCAGTCAGGAAGCTCGCTGGCAGCGGCCAGAACATCGCCGGGACTGCGGAGACACCGATCTGCGCAAAGCAGAGTAACGCCATCACGATGATGGGATTGGAAACGAGCCCGGATAAGCCGATCCCTATCGCGGCCATGAGTAGCGCAACAGCGACGTGACCTTTTCGCTCCATTGTGCGGTCGGAGTGCCGACCGAGCAACACCATACCTATGCCGCCGAAGATAAACGGCAAAGCGGCCAGCAACCCGGTCTGGGTATCGCTCACGCCAAAGTTCTTGATGATTGTCGGCAAGAAAAAGGCCACGCCATAGCTTGCCGCATTCAGACAGAAATACACCAGAGCGCAAAGCAGAATGCGACTATCGGTCAGTGCTTGAAACAGAGAAAGATGTTCGACCTTCTCCTTGTTTCTTTTCTCGGTCGCTTGCACGTTCTCCAGCCACGCAATTTCGTCTTTCTGGAGCCAGCGGGCCTGGCGCGGAAAATCTGTCAGATAGAACAATACGCAAAATCCCACCAGAACCGACGGCAACGCCTCGAGAATGAATAGCCATTGCCAACCTTCCAACCCCCAGCCGGACACGTTGAGCAATAGCCCGGAGATCGGTGCCCCAATGATCGACGAGATTGGGATTGCCAGCATAAAGAAGCTGATTACCCGAGCGCGGTACACCGCGGGAAACCACAAGGTTAGATAGAAGATGATGCCCGGGAAGAAACCGGCTTCGAATGCGCCGAGTAGCAGCCGAAGGGTATAGAAAACCGCTTCGTTCGAAACTCCGGTTGCCGCTGATATCGATGGAATAAAGGCGAACGCAGCCGAGACAATTCCCCATGAGATCATGATGCGGGCGATCCAGAGCCGCGCGCCAACTCGTTCCAGAAAGATATTTGAGGGCACCTCGAATAGAAAATAGGCAATGAAGAAAAGGCCTGCGCCCAATCCAAAGGCTGCGTCGCTGAAGCCAAGCGCTTGATTCATATGAAGCTTGGCGAAGCTGACATTAACGCGATCAAGATAGGCAACGAAGTAACACAAGACAAGAAATGGTATCAGCCGCCGCATCACCTTTCCAATTACCCGCTTTTCTACATCTTCCATGGTAAAGGCTCCGGCTTTTGCTCGTTTGGCCCATAGCAAGTTCTGCCGAGTTTCAAGAAACTGCGACACAGAAGAACGCCAACGGCATTTTCAAAAAGTCAAAACGAAAGCGGTAACGCTGCCGGCATTTTGTAGCCTGATCGCGTCGCGATGTAGGACAGCTACACTAAGTACGGTGTGCCGAGACAGTTCCTATCTCGCCCGTTGTTCTTCGACGGTCGTCCCATGCCAAACGACGCGCTGTCTGCTTGAGGGCATCTTTGAGAGATGGCGATTGGGCCTTAAGATGTCTGTTTCCAGGGAGAGCGATAGTAGTCGGCCAACGACCAAAATGAGCCGATTGGCATTTTGGGACAACAACTTAGGGCCAGCCTAGCAACGACTTTAAAAGCTGCAAAGCGGGCTGTTTCTTAACGAGAGGTTTACGACACCGGGTTAGCCTCCAGCCTGGCTGAGACCTCAAGATATGGCGATCTCTATCAATACCGTCGCTCCCGTGCTTGCCGCCCAAGAGACTGGCGGCATTGCGCCCGAACTCGTGCTGCAGCCGGGAAGCGTGGTCAACGCGCAGGTCCTGAAAATTCTCTCCGCCGATCTGGTGCGGATTGCGATCGCCAGCCTCTCGATCGATGTGGCCTCTGAAATTCCGCTGCAGCAGGGCCAGACCCTGCAGCTCGCGGTCACGCAGACCAGGGACGGCATCCGCCTGACCGTGGTCGGGCAGGGCGGCGACGCCGCGGGAGCCGCCGCCGACGCCGTTACGCTTTCGCCCGATGCGCTGGCCGGTGCTGTAGCCAGCCGTCCGACCATCGTCGCACCGAGGAATGCGTTGACCCCGGTCGAGCGCGCGGCGGTGTCGGTCGCGGCGCAGGCCGCGGCCACCGAGCAGGAAAGCCTCGCGCCGCTGTTTGCCAATCTCGGCGCCGCCGTGTCGTCCAGCAATCTGCCGCCGAAATTGCGGGAGGCGATTGCGCAGGTGCTGGCGCAGCAGACCAGCCTCGACCAAAGCCTCGACGGCAGCGACATCAAGACGGCGTTCCAGAAGTCAGGCATTTTCCTCGAGGCGTCGCTCGCATCGGGTTCGGTCGCTCCAGGCGGCGTTC
>Ga0207678_10005675_pt1 | contig 11151 bp, 11 predicted proteins | sample KBSC63metaG_FD_184319 | JGI IMG/M metagenome (GOLD analysis project Ga0207678, IMG submission 184319) | Corn rhizosphere microbial communities from Kellogg Biological Station, Michigan, USA - KBS C6-3 metaG (SPAdes) (version 2) | ecosystem: Host-associated > Plants > Roots > Rhizosphere > Soil ...
GGGCGCGACGTTCCCGTATCCCATTTATTCCAAGTGGTTTGACGAATACACGAAGGTCGATCCATCCGTCCGGTTCAATTATCAATCGATCGGTTCCGGAGGCGGACAAAAGCAGATCATGGCCCAAACGGTGGATTTCGGCGCATCCGACGGACCGATGACCGATGATAATCTCGGCAAAGCGCCGGGGAAGCTCCTGCACATCCCAACGGTCGCAGGCGCTGTGGTTATCAGCTACAATCTCGAGGGCACTCCGGCGCTCAAATTTGATGGCGAAACGATTGCCGGAATTTTCCTCGGACAGATCAAGAAATGGAACGATCCGAAGATCGCGGCAACAAACCCGGGGGTAAAGTTGCCCGACAAAGACATCGTGGTCGTGCATCGCTCTGATGGCAGCGGGACGACATTCATTTTCACCGATTACCTCAGCAAGGTGAGCCCGGAATGGAAATCGAAAGCGGGCAACAACACATCCGTGAGCTGGCCGGCCGGGATCGGTGGGAAGGGTAATGAAGGTGTGTCCGGCCAGGTGAAACAAACCCCGGGCGCGCTCGGATATGTGGAGTTGATTTACGCGATCCAAAACAAAATGCCCTACGCCGAGATAAAAAATTCTGCAGGCGAATTCGTTAAGCCGACACTTGAGTCGGTAACTGCGGCTCTCGCTACAGCAGAGATTCCTGACGATTTCCGTTTCTCGATGACTAACGCACCGGGCAAGGATGCCTATCCGATTGCGGGCGCGACGTGGTTGCTTGTTTACCAGCAGCAGAAGGACGCGAACAAAGGGAAAAAGCTCGTCGAATTCTTAAAGTGGGCAATGTCGAAAGGCGAGCCCATGGCAAAGGATCTCGACTACGCATCGCTACCCGACAGTGTCCAGCAGCGGGTCGTGAAACGAATCGACGAAATTAAATTTTAAAGATCATTCACCTGGAAATTGAAATGTTCAGCAGCGCTCGAGTGTTATTTATTTGCGTGCACAATTCCGGGCGCAGCCAGATGTCTGAAGCTTTTCTGAACTATTACGGAGGCGACCGATTCGACGCGCAGAGCGCAGGCCTCGAGCCGGGCGAATTGAATCCGCTGGTGGTAGAAGCGATGGCCGAGATCGGCATCGATATTTCGCAAAACAAAACCAAGAGCGTTTTTGATATTTGGAAAAGCGGCGAGCTTTTTCAATACGTGATCGCCGTCTGCGATGCGGAATCAGCTGAGAAATGTCCAATTTTCCCGGGCCCAACAACGCGGCTGCACTGGTCTTTTCACGATCCGTCAAAGGTTACCGGAACATACGAGCAGAAGTTACAGAAGGTTCGCCAAATTCGCGATGAGATCGCAGCGAAGATTCAGGGTTGGTTGGCGTCCCTTCCGGTCGAACAAGACGCCTAACAAATATGTCGGCTATTACTGTCGAGGAAGCAGAAGCGATTCGACCAGCGCAGGCGCGGATGTCGCCGCCATCGCGGTTTGGCGATAAGGCGTTCTATTGGCTCACGCTATCGATGGCGTTTGTAGTGGTTTTGCTGGTGATTCTGATCGGGTGGGAACTGGGACAAGGTTCCTGGCAGGCGGTCCAAAAGTTCGGATTCCGTTTCCTCACCGCTTCGACATGGGACCCAGTGGCCGAAGAATTCGGGGCGTTGCCGTTCATTTACGGCACCGCAATTTCCTCGCTGGTTGCGTTACTCATCGCAGTTCCGCTAAGTATCGCGACGGCGGTTTATTTGACGGAACTCGCGCCGCTCTGGATCCGCCAACCGATCGTGTCGCTCATCGAGATGCTGGCTGCGATCCCCAGCGTGATTCTTGGGCTGTGGGGAATCTTCGTGATGATCCCCTGGCTGCGCGACCATCCATTTCCGTTCCTCGAGCGGGTGCTCGGCTGGACTCCATTTTTCAAAGGACCGATTTACGGTCCGTGCATGCTGGCTGGTGGAATCATTGTCGCGATTATGATTCTGCCGATCATTACGTCGGTCTCCCGCGAAATACTGCGAAGCGTTCCAGATTTGCAGCGCGAAGCCGCGTATGCACTCGGAGCGACGCGCTGGGAAGTAACACGCATCGCAGTGCTCAGTTACGCGAGAAAAGGTTTGTTCGGTGCAGTGATACTCGGACTCGGTCGTGCGCTGGGCGAAACGATGGCGGTGACGATGGTAATCGGTAATACGCCGCAGATTGCCGCGTCGCTGTTCAAACCGGGTTACACGCTGGCGAGCGTAATCGCGAATGAATTTACGGAAGCGACCAGCGACATGTATCTGCAAGCTTTGTTCGAGATCGGGCTGGTGTTGTTTGGCGTCACAATCCTGGTCAATCTCCTCGCGCAATTGCTGTTGAAAACAATTACCGGAGGCGCGGCGCCAGACCGAGTTCAATAACATGCCGATCCCGCGCAAAGACCATCACAGTTGGCGCAAGTTTAAGAGCGCGTTCATCTCAGGTCTCACTTTCTGTTCCGCGGTGCTTGTGATCGCGCCACTTGCGCTCGTGTTTTTACATGTGCTCAAAAGCGGAGTGGGTGCGATTAACCTCGAATTCTTTACCCATTTGCCAAAGCCGGTGGGCATGGCCGGTGGAGGAATGGCCAACGCGATTGTCGGTACGCTGGAGTTACTGGCACTTGCATCGGTCATTGGAATTCCCGTCGGCGTCCTTGGTGGAGTTTTCCTCGCTGAGTACGGCACAGCGCGTGTAAATGCAGTCCTGCGTTTCATTGCAGACGTCCTAAATGGCGTTCCATCCATCATCTGGGGCGTAGTTGTGTACGGGTTGATTGTGTTGCGTTTCAAAAGTTTCTCCGCGTACGCCGGCGGACTCGCGCTGGCATTGATCATGATTCCATTGATCCTGCGGACAACCGAGGAAGTCATTCTTCTGGTCCCGGTCGGCTATCGGGAAGCTGCCCTGGCGTTAGGCATCGCGCGCTGGAAAACGATCATCCAAATCGTGGTAAAAACCGCGTCGCGCGGAATCATTACTGGCATCCTGCTCGCCCTCGCGCGTGTCGGGGGTGAAACTGCACCGCTTCTTTTCACTGCCTTCGGCAACCGCTTTTGGAACCACGACTTAAGCGAACCGATTGCAGCGCTGCCTCTGCAAATCTTCACATACGCAATCTCGCCGTACGACGACTGGCATCGTCAGGCGTGGGCTGGCGCGCTTATTCTCGTCACAGGCGTTTTCTGCGTTAATGTGCTGGTGAGGATTGTCACCCGTGTTCGAACCGCATCGGCGTAAATTCTCAAGATGATTGCCGCACCTATGCCGCAACCTGAAGTAGTCGAACCTCGCGATCCCGGCGCAGCGATATTGTTAAACACAGAGGGCGAGCCGCTTCCTCTGGCGATGGAAGCCAAAAACGTATCCATGTGGTACGGACCAAAGCGCGCGATCGACAACTTGAGCATGGACATGCCCGCCAAAGCCGTCACCGCCATCATCGGGCCGAGCGGCTGCGGAAAATCGACGTTTATCCGCGCGCTCAATCGCATGCACGAGTTGGTGCCGCACGCCCGAATCGAAGGCAGCGTGTTCCTTCACGGTCAAAATCTGTACGCAAGTGGTGTGGACCCTGCAACGGTCCGGAGGCGTGTCGGCATGGTGTTCCAGAAATCCAATCCGTTCCCGACAATGTCCATCGGTGAAAACGTCATCGTCGGCCTTCGTTTGAACGGTGTGAGCGATCGGAAATTTCTTAACGAACGCCTCGAGCAATCATTGAGAATGTCGGCGTTGTGGGATGAAGTAAAAGACGATCTGCATAAATCAGGGACTAGCCTTTCCGGTGGCCAGCAACAGCGCCTTTGCATTGCGCGAGCTCTCGCGGTTGAACCGGAAGTCCTTTTGATGGACGAACCTTGCTCGGCGCTCGATCCCATCGCGACCGCGAAGATCGAGGAACTAATTCAGGGTCTTAAAACGCGGTACACTATTATCATTGTTACACACAACATGCAGCAGGCAGGGCGAGTCTCCGATTTTACCGCGTTCTTTTACATGGGCCGGCTGATCGAGATTGGTGCAACGACAAAAATCTTCACCAATCCGAACGAGAAGCAGACGGAAGATTACATCACCGGGAGATTTGGATGATGTTTCTAAACACGAACGCTTGCCACGTAGCAATTTTATGAACAGCGAAGACTGAGGAGCACAATGGTGATATCAAAACATATTCTAGGAACATTTGATGAAGCGCTAACGTCGCTGCGCAACGATTTACTGATGATGGCTGGCCTGGCCGAGCGCAGCCTCGATCGCGCACTTAAGGGCTTGTTGCAACGCGATGACGATCTCTGCACACATGCAATCGCAGATGATGAAGAGATCGATCAATTGGAGAAACAAATCGACAAGGACGGATTTGAAATTTTGCTCCGCTTCCAGCCGGTAGCTTCGGATCTGCGGCGGGTAATTTCGGCGATTAAGCTTTCGCCAAACATCGAGCGAATCGGCGATCAAGCCACGAACATCGCGAAACGCGCGCGTAAGCTGAACCGGCATCCGCCGTTGCCCGAAGTGCAAATGATTGTGCCGATCCAGGCGTACGCGATGACAATGTTCAAGGACAGCATTAACGCGTATGTGCGGGAAAATGTGGAGCTGGCTCGCTCCGTCTGCGACCGAGACGAGCAGCTCGACGATATGAATCGCGAGGCAAACCGGAAACTGACCCAGCGGATGATGGAGGACAGGGACCAGTTGCGCGGCTATTTCAATTTGATCCTGGTCTCCCGCGCTCTCGAGCGCGTCGGCGATCACGCCACGAACATCTCCGAGGATGCTGTTTACGCCGCGGCAGCGGAAGACATAAGACATCAGAGTTTGACGACATCCGTGTGAGACGGAGCGTTGCGCATGTGCGGCTGATCGGCAATCGTTAAGACATGCCGCAAGCCCAGGCCACTCCGCGCGCTGAAGAGAAAGGCGATACGACCCCTGTTCCGCAAGTTGTCCAAACCCTCCGCGACCGCTTCGGCGATCCGAAGAATTTCATCAACAGGGAGCTGAGCTGGCTCGCGTTCAATCAACGCGTCCTGGAGGAAGCGCAGGACCCCACACAACCGCTTATTGAGCGGGTTAAGTTCCTCACGATTTTCAGCTCAAATCTGGATGAGTTTTTTGAGATTCGCGTAGCGGGAATCAAACAACAGATTGAAAGCGAGACGAGCGATGTTGGTCCTGATGGCTTGAGCCCCACGGAACTGTTCGACCGCATTCAGAAGACGGTCCGCGAGCTTGTGGGGACGCAGTATGCGCTTTGGAAAAACGAGTTTCTGCCGGAGCTGGCAAAAAACGGGATTTACGTGCGCGAGATCGCAGAGTTATCGGCTAAACGCACTGCCTGGGCAAATCGCTATTTTCAGCAGGAAGTTTTTCCAATGCTGACGCCGCTGGCCGTGGACGCCAGTCATCCATTTCCGCATCTGTTGAACCGCAGCCACAATCTGCTGGTACGAGCGAAGACGCGCCGTCGCGGCGAGCCGCTCCACGCCATTGTTCAAGTGCCGCGCGTTGTGCCGAGGCTTATCCTCATGCCTCGCGGCAACGGTACGAACGAGCCGTGGGAATACATTTACCTGGCGTCGCTAATTAAACAGCACATCGGCGAACTGTTTCCCGGCTTAATCCTGGACGGCGTGCACGCGTTTCGCGTCACCCGGAACAGCGACCTCTACATCGACGACGAGGAAGCGGAGAACCTTTTGCGAACGATCGAGCACGAACTGCGACGCACCAGTCGTGGCAACGCCGTGCGGCTGGAAGTGGAAGCCGATTGTCCGAAAGATTTTCTCCAGCTGCTTCTCGAGTTTTTCAGTCTATCGGAAGCGGACGCTTACAAGCTCGATGGCCCATTGACGATGACGCATCTCGCTCCGCTGGTTGCCAACGATGCGTTTGCCAAGCTGAAAGACCGTCCGTTTCAACCGGCTCGCGATCCGGCGTTGCCGCCACACGCGGATTTCTTCGACGTGTTACGACGACAGGACGTGTTGCTGCATCATCCTTATGACAGTTTCGATGAAGTCGTCGAGTTAGTCGAAACAGCGGCAAAAGATCCGCAGGTGCTTGCCATTAAGATGACGCTGTACCGCACAAGCGGCGATTCACCCATTGTGGAGGCCCTCATCGACGCGGCTAACGCAGGCAAGCAGGTTACAGCCATTGTCGAGTTGCGCGCGCGTTTTGATGAGGCAAGCAACATACAGTGGGCCAGACGCCTGGAAGAAGCGGGCGCGCACGTAATCTATGGTGTGGTAGGTCTCAAGACGCATTGCAAGGCGTTGCTGATCGTCCGGCGTGATGCCGATGAGCTTCGGCGTTACGTCCATCTCGGCACGGGAAATTATCACTCGCGGACCGCGCGCATTTACACCGACTTCAGTTTGCTCACCAGCCAACCTGAGTTGAGCGAAGAAGTGGCGACCGTTTTCAATACGCTTACCGGCCTCGCCGGTTATCCTGGATTGAAAAAGTTGATGGTTGCGCCATTCGACCTCCACAGTCGATGCGTCAAATTGATCGAGCGGGAGCGCGACAACGCGCTGGCGGGGAAGCCGGCACGCATCGTGGCGAAGATGAACGCGCTGGTCGATCAGGAGATCATCGAGAAGCTTTATGAAGCCTCCTGCGCAGATGTGACCATTGATCTAGTCGTACGCGGGATTTGTTGCTTGCGTCCGAAAGTTCCAGGTCTCAGCGACAACATCCGGGTCATCAGCATTGTTGGCCGGTTTCTGGAGCACAGCCGGATCTTTTATTTCGAAAATGCCGGGCAGCCGCGGGTTTTTCTTTCCAGCGCGGATTGGATGCCGCGCAATTTTTACCGGCGAATCGAGCTGGCTTTCCCGATCGAGACGCCCGCGTTACGGGATCAAATCATCAACGACGTTATCCCCGCGTTTCTGAACGATCGGGTGAAAGCGCGGGAATTGCAGCCCGACGGCACGTACCGGCGTTTACAACCAGAAGGGACAGAACCGCGCCGGCAGGCGCAGTGGCAATTTCGTGAAGTATCACGCGAACGCACGAAAAAGCTTGGTGGTTCAACGAAAAAGGTGCGTGCGGACCGCCTGATACCGATTGCAGTTGTAAAGGAGAGCGGCGCGACCGGAGCGACGAAATCGGAGGCGAAGTGAAGAAAAGAATCCTCGTCATCGATGTCGGCGGTTCGAACGTGAAGCTGATGATTTCGCGTACGCAACGGCGAAAATTTAAGTCCGGCCCTGAAATGACGCCGCGCGAACTGGTCACTCAGGTTAAATCGCTGTTGGAGGACTGGACCTTCGAGGCGATTTCCATGGGCTTCCCGGCGCCGGTGCGCAATGGCTGTATCATGACTGAGCCGAAACATCTTGGGGCGGGCTGGACACGATTCAACTTTGAGAAGTCGTTAGGCAAACCGGTCCGCATTATCAACGACGCCGCAATGCAGGCGCTCGGCAGTTATCAAGGCCGGCGAATGTTGTTTCTTGGACTGGGCACCGGACTGGGTTCGACCCTGATCTGGGAAAACAACGTGCTCCCACTCGAGCTCGGCGATCTGCCTTATGGCAACGACCACATTATCGAAGATTACCTTGGCAAATCTGGACTGAAAAAACTCGGCGAAAAACGATGGAAAAGCGAAGTCCTTCGTGCCGTGGTGATGCTGAAGAAATCGCTGATTGCCGATTACGTCGTTCTCGGAGGTGGAAGCGCAAAGAAATTCGATCGACTGCCAGAGGGAGTCGAACCTGGACACAATCGAAACGCTTTTCTCGGCGGCGTTCGCCTCTGGCAAACCGAGCCGCACACCCGCAGATCAAAGTGGCAAATCCTGTAACGCACGCGGTCACCATGTAACTCTTTAACGTTTATTGCCATGCAACTTTATTTTCTTAGACACGGCGAAGCCGATTGGCCCGGCTGGACAAAACCGGATGATGAACGGCCGCTCACCGATTTTGGTAAAAAAGAGGTGCGTCAGGTAGGGAAGTTTCTCAACCGGCTCAAGGTTAAACCGGATTTAGTCGTAACCAGTCCGCTGCCGCGAGCATTGCAGACCGCGGAGGCTGCAGTGGAACAGCTGAAAACAAAGTTGCGACAGGACGAAGCCCTCGAGCCAGGGTTTGGGATTACCGAGTTAAGGACTGTGCTCAAGCACTATAAGTCGAAAGTTTTGATGCTAGTCGGACATGAGCCGGACTTTTCGAGTGTGATTTCAGCGCTGACCGGGGCTTCCCTCAAACTGTCCAAGGCCGGTGTGGCGTTGGTCGATTTCGATCCTGAAACTGAGAAGGGAAGGCTTCTCTGGTTGTTCCCACCAAAGGTCGCGCGCAAGGCGACATAATTTCCCGGAAGCAATTGCGCTGAAGCTTTGGACTATGGTTTTGGCGAACCCGTAGGTGCCGTCGTCCCGACTGGAGAAACAGCGGGCGACGTTTGTGCCGCTGTAGTTCCCGGTGACGATGCTGGTGATGATTTCGGCGCGGCAGGCGCAGGTGAGGTCTGCGGCGACGGCTGGTTCTTCATCAGCTCGCGACGGAAGGCGCTGCTGGCTGTGCTCTGGTGCGCGTAAAGGACCGATAGCGCAAACGTGAGTGCGAAAAATATTCCCGTCAGCCACGTGGTGAATTTGACCAGCACGTTCGTGGTTTGTGCGCCGAAAATGTTCTCCGTGACGCCGGCGCCAAAAGCCGCGCCGAGACCTTCACTCTTTGGTCGTTGCATCAGGATGACCAGCACCATCAGTGCGGCGACGACCACGAAAAGCAGCAGGCAAAAGTTGATCAGAAGGTGCATGGGGAGGCGAAATATGACCGATTAATGACGAATGTCGAATGACGAAGCACTATGGAAGCCGGAACAACGCACGTTTCGTGATTCCTTCATCATTCGGGGTTCGTCATTTTGATTGCCTCCCAAATCGCATCCATCTCGGCTAGTTCCACTTCGCCCAATTTCCGGCCGCGCGTTTTGAGTTCGTCCTCCAATCGATTGAAGCGCCCTACGAACTTGTCAGTGGCGGATTGGAGCGCGGTTTCTGCGTCGATTTTGCATTTCCGGGCCAGATTTACGACGGCGAACAGCAGATCGCCAATCTCCTCTTCGATCCTTTCTTGCTGTTGTGACCGGATCGCCTCTTGGGTCTCCTCAACCTCTTCTTCCACCTTAGCCATTACGTCGTGCATTGCTGTCCAATCGAAATTCACCCGGGCTGCTTTGGACTGCGCCTTTTGCGCGCGGACCAGCGCGGGTAAGGCTTTTGGCAAATTGGCGAGATAATGGGCAGCTGGGTTTTTCTCTCCTCGCTTAATCGCTTCCCATTGTTTCAGCACTGCTCCAGCGTCGCGCGCTTCGCCCGTGCCGAACACGTGCGGATGCCGCCGGATTAGTTTGTCCGACACGCCGTTGATAACTTTCTCGATATCGAACCGGCCGGTTTCACGCGCGATTTGGGCATGCATCACTACGAGCAACAAGAGATCACCAAGTTCCTCGCGAAAATGCGCATCGTCCTGAGAGCGCGCGGCCTCGGCCGCTTCGTATGCCTCCTCTATGAGCGCTGGCAATAGCGATTGGTTGGTTTGCTCCCGATCCCACGGACAACCATCAGGAGCGCGAAGTTTCGCAACGATGTCACAGAGCTTCGCGAAATCCTCGCAGATTTGTGATCGATCATCAGGCATAACGAAACCCGTTCGAGCCGTGCAGCTCTTCAGTGAGCACGGATCTGGCGGGAATCCAGTGCCGACTTATAACGATCGCACTTTGCGCGATAGTGTGCGTTTAGACCGCCACGTTCCGCGAAACGATGAGAGGCCGATTTTTAGGATACTGAGACCGATTGATGGCCATCATCAGTGGCCCATGCTTCCTTGTGTGGCCTCGCGGAGTTGCTGCGCACGAATCTGCTTCAGTTTTTGGTATTGCTCAGGTGAAAGAATCGCCTTCATCTGCGGATCGGTCTGCTGATGAAGAGCTCTGACTTCTTGCATTTTCTGCACAGTTGAAAGCGAATTGTCGTTCTTGATGTGTTGCAGCTTTGGTAATTCGGTTGCAAGAATGGGCAGGATTTTTTCCTTTTGTTGGGGGGTGAGGCTAAGCTGTTGGGCCACAGCCTGAGCTTTTGACATCGCTTGCCCTTTTTGAGCGAACGAAGCTGGTGCCAACAGCGCAAAGATCGCAAGGGAAAAAGCCGTGATAACGAGGTGAGTGTGTTTCTTCATATTTCTCCTTAGATGTGGCGCGCATGGTGATAAGGACGGTTCATTAAGTCAAGCCAATTGCGGCAGACGGATCGTTCGAGGGCTTTCTCCTGGAATCGGCTCTAATCTTCTTTGTGATGACCCTAGCCGAGCGTCCTGAAGCTCCCAGTGAAGATTTCCATTACAACAGACGCCACTTCAATTCGCGAGAATTCCGCTTCTTTTCCCACAAACGGATCCCACCGAGGAATGCGTTTTCATTTTGACCGCGCACGATTCCCTTCGGCAATCGTTCGAATCGATGGACCAGGCCGCCGCCAAGCACGACATAGTTGGCGATGAACGCACGGTTTAGTTGTCCAACGGCATAAAGAACTTCGCGTTTCCATTTTCTCCTACCCAATTTCGTCAGACCGGGGACGCCCAGATAGTTTTCAATGATTTTTCCGTCCGGGTACGGGAGGTCACCCAGCTCGAGTGACATGAGATTTCTGTCCCACACCAGCGCGGATCCAAGGCCTGTTCCGAGTCCTAGAAACAGCATGCGCCCGCCACCGGGGTAACTGCCGAGGGCTTGCATGGCTGCGTCGTTAACAATGCGTACGGGTATTCGCAGGGCACGCGCGAAATTGAAATGGACCCAATCTTTGCCCAGATGCTTCGGGTTTCTAAGAATTCGTCCGTCGCGCACAGGCGCCGGAAAACCAATTGACACAGCATCAAATTTCCAGCCCCTCACGGTTTCCCTGAATTTTGCAAGAAACTGTTTTGGGGTCATTCGTGGACCGGATGCAAATTCGCGTTCCACGCGTTCAGACATGAGCAGTTTCACGAAGCTGCCGCCAATATCGACGACGAGAATTCTTCTCTTCATGAAGGGGCGTTAGCGCGAATGAAGGCGGCCTTATCGGCCGCGCCCGAACAATCGGCCCATGCCGGCCTTCGGTTCTGG
>Ga0207678_10005677_pt1 | contig 11151 bp, 12 predicted proteins | sample KBSC63metaG_FD_184319 | JGI IMG/M metagenome (GOLD analysis project Ga0207678, IMG submission 184319) | Corn rhizosphere microbial communities from Kellogg Biological Station, Michigan, USA - KBS C6-3 metaG (SPAdes) (version 2) | ecosystem: Host-associated > Plants > Roots > Rhizosphere > Soil ...
GTCCTGGAGCGCAATGAGCTGCAGGAACATCGCGATCTGGTCGATGCATGCATCAATCGCGACGCCGATCGCGCGATCACCCTGCTCCAGCATCACTACACCCAGACCTTCGAAGCGATCACGAACACATCGCTCAATCCGTGAAAGAATAGGGAAGTCCTGGAAGCACGAAAATTGAAGCGAGGCAGAGGACTTGCTTCAAACATTCGGAAGATGCCCTGGGCCGAATGTCGATTGCCTGTTTCCTGGAGCAATTCCAGACGATCGCTGGTCAGGAAATCGCGGAAGACAGAGAGTTTGGATTACCGATCTGATCCAATCAGATTGAAGCTCGCTCTAATATTCGATCTTCGGTCCCAGGGGAACGATACCGGTCGGGTTGATCGTCGGATGGCTTTGGTAATAGTGGCCCTTTATGTGCTGCATGTTCACAGTCTTGGCGACTTCGGGCAGATGATAAATCTCACGCGTGTAACGCCACAGATTCGGGTAATCGACGATCCGGCGCAAATTGCATTTGAAGTGACCGACATAGACTGGATCGAAGCGGATCAGTGTAGGGAACAAACGGATATCGGCCTCGGTCAACTGTTCGCCCATAAGGAAGCGACGGGACGAAAGCCTGTTTTCGAGCCAATCCAGCGTTTCGAACAGCGGGCCAAGCGCTTCTGCATAGGCCTCCTGGCTAGTGGAAAAGCCAGCCCGATAAACGCCGTTATTCAACGTATCGTAGATCCGCTGGTTGAGCGGATCGATCTCCGCCCGCAGCGGCTGCGGGTAGTAATCGCCCGGCTTGGCTCCAAGACCGTCGAAGGCGGAGCCCAACATCCGGAGGATTTCGGAAGACTCGTTGTTGACGATTTTCCCGGTCTTCTTGTCCCATAAAATGGGTACCGTGACAGACCCTGTATAGTGCTGGTCGTCGGCAGTATAAATTTCCCGCAGAAAAAGCGCCCCGTGAATAGGATCCGGAATCACGCCCGGACCATCGGCAAAGGTCCAGCCTTGTTCACGCATCACCCAGTTGACTACAGAAATGCTGACCATGTCTTCCAGCCCCTTGAGCGCCCGCATGATCAACGTGCGGTGGGCCCAGGGACAGGCAAGACTGACATATAGGTGATATCGCCCGGCTTCGGCAGCAAAGCCTGCACTGCCGCTTGGCCCCGCAGCTCCATCCGCTGTGACCCAATTGCGATAAATGCTGTCCTTGCGGATGAAACGGCCGCCGGTGGAGGAAGTATCATACCACTGCTCATGCCAGACGCCGTCAATCAGAAGTCCCATGCCATCATCCCATTGTCTGTCTGCTCGATCGTGGCGGGGCCGCAATCTTGGGTGGAACGGATTGAAGCGTAAGGACAGGAGCCGACGGGCCGATAATCCCGCCATCACCAGGTCAATCCGCGTTCATCGTCGACATCATATCATATCGATGCATTTCAATTTTTCCACATCTGAGCGATATTTCGTGAAATAATTCATATTTTGTCGATTTTTTTGATGAAGTCGATTCTTACATTCATTGGAACAATGTGAAACTCAAGCGCCCATGCGCGCGTTCGACGCGACCGCAGAATGAATAGCCCCTAGTTTTCTAGACGCCTTCCGCTTTCTAAATCTGCTGCCGTTCGAACTCGACGAGCGACAGCATCCCGTTTCTGACCTGCTTGCGCACCGGGTTGTAGAACATCTCGACGTAATCGAACATGTCCTGCCGGGCTTCCTTGCGGTTTTTGTAGGTCCGGCGCCGGATGCGCTCGCGCTTGAGCGAGGAGAAGAAGCTCTCCGCCACGGCGTTGTCGTGGCAATTGCCGCGTCGGCTCATCAAGTGCTCAAGATCGTGAGCGCGGATGAAGGCAGCCCGGTCCATGCTGGTGAACTGCGAGCCCTGGTCCGAGGGAATCAACACCCGGTGCTTCGGCTTGCGCCGCCATACCCCCATGGGCAGCGCCTGCAGCACCACATCGGTGGTCTGTCGGTTCTGCATCGACCATCCCACCACATGCCGGGAGTACAGGTCGATTACGACGGCCCGATAAGCGAAGCCTTCCAGGGTGCGAATGTAGGTGATGTCTGTCACCCAGGCCCGGTCTGGTGCAGCCACGTCGAACTGGCGATCCAAAGTGTTGTCGATCGCCAGGGTCTGGCCCTTCGCCGCAGCGAAGGGCCAGCGCGTCCTCGACGAGCCCATTTCCAACAAGCTTGACCTGCAACTGGGCACTGGCGTGACAGTGTAGGCCAATGGGAAAACCAGCCCCGCTGTCTCGCTGGGGATCAGCAAATTATTCTGATGCAAGGAACTGAGTTACGGCTTTGAAACCAACCCCATAGGCCGTTCGGCATATCGCATTCCCATACGATCCGGGGTATTGCCGCTTTTGCTCTTGCCAACCCTTGAAAGGGTTACAAACCCTGCCCCATCTCCACTCCGGAGGTGGGGCGCTTAGCATTGGGAATGCATTGGTAAATTTCGCTTAAGCCCGAAACGCTGTCGCTATGTTAAATCTTGTTTTGCAGCTTGGCTGCGACTTTTGGGGGAAGGATAGGCTCATGCAAAAGATGCCCGTTGGGATATTGGGCGTTGCATCGCTTCTGGCGATTGCCGGTCACGCACAGGCGGCGCCCAAAACGGCCAAGCAGGTGATTGCCGATCAATATATCTGCGTGTTCAAGCCTTCCATCACGCAACCGAATGTCCAGGCTCAGGCCAACCGCGTCGTCGGGGCACAAGGCGGCAATCTACTGCGGACATATCGTCATTCGATCCGGGGCTTTGCCGCCCATATGTCGGCTCAGGCAGTCGCCCGAATAGACAAGGTCAACAGCGGCATCGCCTTTTGCGAGCAGGACCAGGTCGCCAGCGCATCGCAAGTCGCGACGGCAAAGCCCGGCAGCGGTGGCGGCAGCGTACAGCCCGCTCAAACCATCCCCTGGGGGGTGAAACTGGTTGGCGGCGGTATCACGACGTCTCCTGCACTGGCGTGGGTCATCGACTCCGGGATCGACCTCACCCACCCCGATCTCAACGTCAATAAAACCGGCAATATCAGCTTCACGCGAGACTCCTCGCCCAATGATGGCAATGGGCATGGCACGCATGTCGCGGGTATCATCGCGGCCTGCAATAACAGCATCGGCGTGGTCGGCGTGGCGCCGTGCACTGCGGTCGTTTCCGTGCGAGTGCTGGATCGCACCGGACGCGGTTCGGTTTCCGATGTCATCGCTGGCATCGACTATGTCGCCCAATATGGCCGTGCTGGTGACGTCGCCAATCTCAGCCTGGGCGCTGGCGCTTCTGACGCCCTTGATGCAGCAGTCATCAACGCCGCGGCCGCCCATGGGGTCAAGTTCACGATCGCTGCGGGCAATTCGAGCGACAATGCCAATAATTACAGCCCGGCGCGCGCCAATGGGCCTGGAGTTTACACCGTGTCCGCCTTCGACAGCAGCAGGAATTTCGCGTCCTTTTCCAATTTCGGCAATCCGCCGATCGATTTCTCGGAGCCCGGCGTATCGATCTATTCGACGACCAAGGGCGGCTCTTATGTGTCCTTGTCGGGAACATCGATGGCAGCGCCGCATCTGGCGGGACTGCTTCTGCTGGGCAACGCCAACAATGGCGGCCCGGTGCAGAGTGATCCCGACGGAACGGCCGATATCATAGGCATTCACTAAGCCGTGCAGAACCGCAGAGCGGCTAACGCCTCTCTGCGGTTCCTATCCTTCTTGCGTCAGAATTTGATGCTGACCATCGACCCCACGCCATAGTCCGGCGCGCCCTTGCTCAACCCCGCCGTGCCGTAGAGGGTCAGATTGAGCTTCTGCGCAAAAGGGGTGCTGAACGCGCCGAACAGTTCATGGCTGTCACGCGCAAAATCGCTGGTCGTCTCCCGATAGTCATAGGATGCGATCAGGACCGATTTGCCCAGCGCCGCGCTCACGCCGCCCGATGCGGTCCAGGCGTTGTGCAGGTTGAACCCGGATGGATCGCCCGGCATCCGATATCCGACATTGGCAAAGGGCGTCAGTATGCCGAATGTCTTGGAAAGCTCGGCTGAAACCGTGACGTCCACCTTGCCGGTGCCCAGCGCCTTGGATTTGGACGCGGTGGGCAGCTTCACGCGGGCCGACAGATCGAGGCCAAAGCCCATGCGGTCTTCCGGGATCATATAGGCCGCGCCGACGGTCACATCGCCCAGCCCGCTTCGAGTGGTGCGCGGCGCATTGGGATCGATGACGATCCCGCCGGAACCACCACCGACAATAGCCGAAGACCCGTCGATCCGCAGCCAGGGCAAGGTCGCGGTCAGGCGCAGATTGCCCGTCTTGTAACGCAGGCTCATCGGCACGACGAGAATATTGGTGTCGACCCCGGTGCCATAATCGCCGCTGGAATAGTCGACCCCGGTCATCGCCGTCAGACTGCTGTCATCCTGGGCCATGGCTGGCGCCGCCGCCGTGATGCACACCATGCCGGCCAGAGCCAGCGTCATGATCCCCTTCATTTCTTCTCCCCTTTTGCGCAAAAGCGGGCGGGTCCATCGAACCCGCCCGCCAAACCTTGAATTTGCTTTATTCAGCCGCCCCGGCCGGGCCGCGCCGCGCGCACGGCATCCTTGATGGCCGTGGCGTTTTCGCGGACCGCCGCCGCATTGTCGCGGGCGTCCTGCGCGCTGCTCCGCACATCGGCCGCCGCCGCCCGGGCCGCCGCTGCGGTCTGACGGGCATCGCTGACCGAACCGCGCGCATCGCTGGCGCTGGACCGGCTGTCACGCAATGTGGCAACCGCGCCGGTACCGTCCTTGATGGAGGCATTGTCGCCCTTCGCCGCGGCCACGGCGGCAGCATCGGCAGCCGCCGACTTGTCGGAGGCGTGATCACGGCCCGTCACATCCGTAGTTGCTTGCGTATCAGCAGTGCTGATGGTGGCTGTCGCGTCATCCGCATCATCGCTATCGTCGCCACGATCCTGTTTGCGCGCATCGTTCCGCGCATGGGCCATGGCTGACACGTCCGCGCCTATGCCCTTAGTCTGGGCATCCTTCTGAGCCTTTGCCATGGCCGATACATCGGTGCCAAGGCCCTGGCCATGCTGTGTCGAACTGTCCGTCGTCTGAGCGATGGCCGTGCCCGCCAAGGCGATGGCGGCCACGCCCGCCAGGGACCAATATCTGCTTTCCAACATCACATTCTCCTCGAGGTTGAGCGCACAAAGCGCCCCCACAGGATAAGAACGTCTGACCAAGGCCGGTTCTTCCCAGCGTCCTGCCATTCATCGGAAAAATCGCACGTCTCTCAACGGGAAAGTCTCAATGAGAGGGCTGGGGCATTCCGATGACGCCATGCCCCGGCAACGACCGACCCTTTTTCGGCTGCCACGCCGACCGCGCCAAGGCCTCGACCGCCGCTCGTGCGGCCCGTGGAGCCGGCGCAGGCAGCAATTCCGCCAGTTGGCGAGCGACCACTGGCGAGGCAAAGGAGGTTCCCCGCATCTGCACCATATTGCCCGCAACGCCCCGGATCGAGAGGATGGCGGGGCTGGCGAAATCCACCTTCCGCACACGGCTCGCCTCCGGCAGCAGGACGCCTTGCGCGTCGACGCCCGTAACCGCGATCACGCCCTCCAGCGACGCGGGATAGAGCGGTCTGGCCGACGACCCATCATTGCCGACCGGCGCCACGATTAGGAAACCGCGCCGGACGAGGATGGAAACCGCGGAGGCCACGACCCCATTATAGGGTCCGACCATGCCGATATTGACGACCGGTACATTTTGCCGCGCCATCCAGCCCAGCGCCCTCACCATCAACTCCGCCGTCCCACCCCGGCGACCATTGCCGAAAATATCCGCGACATAGACGGCTCCAGAGGCCGGGGTTCGCGCCAGAATAGCCGCGACCGCCGTGCCGTGATCGTTGGGCACCACGCCTCCGGCTGCGAAACCCTGCTGCACCAGACGCGCCTGACGCGCCACTGGCTCGGCTCCGGTATCGATCATGCCTACGCGCCAATCCCCATGCTGGCCACCCACCGGCATGCCGGGGACGCTACCCGACCCCACTGCCCCGGATGGAAAGAAGAGATGATCGGCCTCAACCGCGACATCTGGCGCAATCCGGCGCAGCGCGTCCACCATGCGCGTGACAGACCAGCCCGGATGCGTCAGCACGGTCATGGTCAGCCCCAGATCCTCGACCTGCTCCCGCCGCACGACAGAGAAACCGGCCCGCTGCGCCGCCGCCAACGCCCGATCCGGCAGATCACTCGCCAACACCTCGCCCCGAATGGCGAGCGCGCCATTGCGATCCAGCTCATAATCCTCAGGATATTGCTTCGCGGTCGTCTCCGCCTTGTCCCGCTGGTTGCGCGAAAGGCGCTCGGCCTGGGCCGCCTCTGCCCGTTCGAGACCGCGTTCCCAGGGATCGATCGGCCGCCCGACCTCGCTGGCCCGGCCATGCTCGATCGCCGCCCGCGGCAGGCTGGGCATCGGCATGTCGCGCGGCGGGCCGCCCCGCATCTGGGCCAGCGCCACCATGGCCGGAAACCCCATACCGCCAGTGATCAGCACGCCCGCCATGATGATCGACAAGATTTTTTTTGCTTTCATACGCCCTCTCGGGATTAAACGTCTCGTCCCGGACGTTTCATCCATAGGGAAGTCTAGTTTGTCCGATCTTCGACGCCAACTGATTGCGGTGCTGCCGCGCCTGCATCGCTTGGCGGGCGTGATCGTGCGCAACCGTCAGGACGGCGACGACCTGTTCCAGAAGACCATCGCGCGCGTGCTGGAACGGGAAGACGGTTGGGAACCGGGCAGCAGACTCGATTTATGGGCGGCACGGATCATGAAGAATATCTGGCTGGATGAGGTCCGCATGCGCAACCGCTGGGCCCGGCTTGTCGAGCCGATGCCCGAGGATGACTTGCTGTCCGACGAAGGCGCAACCGCCAGCGATCTCGAACGGAGCACTGAAAACCGCTGGCTCCGCGAGCAGGTCGAAGCTTTGCCGGAGGAGCAGAGGCTGGCGATCAAGCTGGTCGTGCTCAATGAGCTTTCCTACTCGGAGGCTGCGGAGATCCTTGAAATACCCGAAGGAACCTTGACCAGCCGCCTTGCCCGCGGGCGCGCTGCGCTGTCCCGCCAGATCATGGAGGGCAGGCCATGACCGACCGCATCCATGAAGAGATCGTGGCCTATCTCGACGGCGAAATGACCGGTGCCGCCCGGTTGGCCTTCGAAACGAGAATGGCGGGCGACCCCGGACTAGCGCAGGCGGCGGACGATCATCGCGACGTCCTCACCCAATTGCACATCGCCTATCCCGTTCCGGCCGAAAAGCGTTTCGATGCAGCGGAACTGGAGAAGCTGGGCCTGTGGGATCAGGGCGTCGTCACCCAGCTCGCTCCGAAGCGAGAAGCCAGGCAAAGGCGCCGCATTTCCGTATCGCTCTGGTGCGGCGCCATCGCTGCTTCGCTGGTGGGCGGGCTGATCATCGGCCGGATGGACTGGTGGGAACAGGGCTTGGTAGTCCAACAGCACGGGCAGTTAGTGGCGACCAGTCGCCTCGATAAAGCGCTCACCGAATGGGCCGATGGCGTGGGCAGCCCGATCCATATCGGACTCAGTTTTCGCAGTGCAAAGGGCGTCTGCCGCACTTTCCGCATCGACGGCGGCTATGCAGGCATTGGCTGCCGGGACGGCAATGGGTGGACCATCCCCATGCTGGCCAATCCTTCCTCCTTAGTCCCCGCCTCGCCAGACTTCCGTCTGGCCGGAAGTGATTTTCCGGCATCTGTCATGAACGAGGTGGATGCCCGGATCGTCGGCGAACCGTTGACTCAGCGGGAGGTCGAAGATCTCCGCCGTCAGGCCTGGCGATCGCAATGATGCGCAAGGCGGAAAACAGCAGGAGAATGGAGGGATGTGACCGCAAGAGTCTTCTGCTTCAGTAAGAGGGCGTTCAAATGTGGCGATTGGAACCGACCGATGGATCACCCTCCTACTTGATCCGATCACTGCGCATTTCTGAAACAGCACCATTCGAGGATCGTGAAATTGCCGAACAATGGTTCAACCGCGAAGTTGGACTATCCCGTCATTGCCCGTCGGTTCAAAAGAAATTGGGCGGGCGGTAAGGCCTGCTCCACGCGGCGTTCTGAAACCCCAATGCGGCCTGCTCAGATACATAGAATAACGAGTTGCCGGAGAATGTCCGCTTCCAAACGGATGACAGAATCAATCGAACGTCATGATTTGGCGCGTGGCAGACGCGAAGTCGGTACCCGCTCCTCGCAGATGCGAGGAGCCAGCCAAGATCGAATTTCTGTGCCCTCCACCAGAGTGAAGGTGTCCTCCACATCCACCCCACGATATCTGACCGTGCTTTCGATCTTCGTATGCCCCAGCAGAATCTGGATCGAGGTTTCCGGTCGCCTTGTAGATGATCGACGCCTTTGTCCTCTTCAGGGAGTGCGTGCCATAATCTTCGCTGGGCAGGCCGATCCCTGTGACCCATTCATATACCAGGCGGGCATATTGGCGGGTGCTCATGTGGGTCGAATGATCGGTGGGGCTCGGCACAATCCGCCTGCCCGGTGCGCTTCGCCAAGGTGGGAGGCCAATGCGCAAATTTTGCTGCTCTGTCAGGTGTCGAAAGTCACGCAAATTGCTTGGGTGGCGCACTATTGAGGTGTATGTTGCTGTCAGCAACCGAACATGAGTCGATCTGAGTGATCGGTGAAATGGATCGGATGTAGCAACGCCGCCGCTCAATTCCAGGACAAGCTTTCGTAGCAAAATCCTGATGAACTGGGCGGCGACGCCATTTATCGGCTCGATATGCCTTTGCCGCCCAAGGCTGGAGCAGGTTCACTTCCGACCCTTTTTTGCAGACGTTCGACGCCGAAATTCCGTCTTTCAGGAGCGGACCGAGCGCTTCCCGGGTGCATGAGTGGACGAATGGCACGATGCCGACCGGCTCCATCTATATCTGCGATGGCGGGGGCAAATTTACACCCCCTAGTCACCGTTGGCATCAACCATGAAAACCGTGGTTTTGCCTCTCGATGCAGGATCCCATCCTGCCGATAATGCTGCCCGCACCCCTCGCGATGCAATCGCATCGTTGATGTGCAAACGCCCTTTGGGCAATCCTTTCATCAGGCGCTTGGGTGCCGGAAATTCCAGCACGGCTTCGCGCGGCATGTCTTTCTGACGTAGGGAGACAGTCATTCCCTTCCAGCCATCGGAAGAGGACAACTGAGGCTCGCTCAGGAGTTCCCAATCATATTTGAAACCGTCGATCTCAACTGTGCCGCTGCGGCCGGGTGCTTGGAACATGTCATGCCCTTAGCATGTCATCAGCGGAAATTCATACATGTTATCGCAGGGTTTTCTCGACGCCTCAGTCGCCATTCCGAGCGAACAGGAACACATGCAAAATCGTCTGGAGCACAGCCACCGAGCGTGAAACCATGTTTCAAAAAATCAGCTTGACCCAATTTGCTTGCAACCTGAAGCGCCGCAATTCCCCCTTTGGGTGAAGGGTGGGGCGAGGGTTTATTTTAATCGCCCAACCAACCGGATATAATCTCGCCCTTATGCCCTTCGGGCGCTAACGCTGCGCGCAAAGCCTCCAACAGTGGCGGCAGTGCCTGTGTGAAGGCGTAGGGCGGATTGACGATATAGAGGCCCGCGCCGTTATAGATTCCGGGTTGCTCGCTATCGTATAGCCAATGCTCCACCACCAGCAATTTCGGGATGCCGAGCTTGCGTAACTGCTGCTTCCACCGCAAATGCGTGGCGCTGTCTTTCAGCGGATACCAGATCACCGTCACGCCATGCGCCCATTTGCGGTAAGCGGCGGCGAGGGTGGCGGTGATGCGCGTGCGTTCGTCCAGCTGCTCATAGGGCGGGTCGACCACCACCACGCCGCGCGCGGTGCTGGGCGGCAGCATAGCCAGCCAAAGTTCGTAGGCGTCGCGTTCATGCACGGCCGCGCTCGTGCCCCGCATCACGCCGCGCAGGGCGTAAGCGTCTTCCGGGTGCTTTTCGTTCAGGATCAGGAAATCCTGCGGTCGCAAAAGCTGGGCCAGAAATCGCGGTGAGCCGGGGTAAAGGTGCGGTTCGTCACCCACATTCACCGCCCGTACGGCGGCGCGGTAGTCGTCCAGCAAGGGGTTCGGATCGGCAAAGACCCGCAGCACGCCCTGCGTGGCTTCGCCGGTGCGTTGGGCTTCGTCGCCGCCAAGGTCGTACAGCCCGCAGCCGGCATGGGTGTCGATCAGGGTCAGCGGGCCCGGCTTGTGCTGCAAAGCCCGCACCAGGGCGATCAGCAGGCTGTGCTTTACGACATCGGCGCTATTGCCAGCATGGAAGGAATGGCGATAATTCATTGTGGTTCAAAATCCTGACGGCCTGCCTTTAGACGAGCTGCCGGACCTTCTGCAAAGCGAAGTTATGGCCGTGTCGGTATTGTTGGGCGCACAAACCGAGCGCAAGGCGATTGAAGCAACCAATCCGGTGCTCGCATAGGGGTGGGCGGAAACATTCAAAGGGCTCTGTCAGAGCAAAATGGCTCGTTGCTCTGGGCGCTGCTAAAGTAGGGGCATGAGCCGCTCCAAGCCTGACAATCCGTTCCGCTACTTCAACTCGTCGCGCGAGGTGATCCGGCTGGCGGTGATGATGTGCGTGCGCTTCCCGCTCAGCCTCAGGAACGTGGAAGATCTGCTCTTCGAGCGCGGTATCCACATCAGCCACGAGACGGTGCGCTACTGGTGGAACAGGTTCGGCCGCTGTTCGCAGGCGACATTCGCCGGCAGCGGATCAGCCGCATGCGGGAATTTCGCCACTGGCGCTGGCACCTCGACGAAATGTACGTCAAGGTGAATGGCGAAATGGTTTATCTATGGCACGCCGTCGATCAGGAAGGCGAGATCCTGGAGAGCTATGTCACCAAAACCCGTGATAAGATGGCTGCGCTAACCTTCATGAAGAAGGCGCTGAAGCGTCATGGATCTCCCGAATCGATCACCACTGATGGCCTCCGCACCTACGGCGCGGCAATGGATGAGCTTGGCAACCGGGCGAAGCAGGAAATCGGTCGGTGGGCGAACAATCGGGTCGAGAACAGCCACCTTCCCTTTCG
>Ga0207678_10005681_pt1 | contig 11149 bp, 9 predicted proteins | sample KBSC63metaG_FD_184319 | JGI IMG/M metagenome (GOLD analysis project Ga0207678, IMG submission 184319) | Corn rhizosphere microbial communities from Kellogg Biological Station, Michigan, USA - KBS C6-3 metaG (SPAdes) (version 2) | ecosystem: Host-associated > Plants > Roots > Rhizosphere > Soil ...
GTTGACGATCGCCGCGGACGGCGAGTTCCTGAGGTGCGGCAGCGCGGCGCGCGCAAGCCGGACCATGCCGACGACGTTGACGTCGAACACGCGGTGCCACTCGCCGCTGTCGTTGGCCGCGACGTCGCCCTGTGCACCGATGCCGGCGTTGTTGACGAGGATGTCGAGGCGCCCGAAGCGTTCCACGACGGCGTCGATGGCTTCGCGGACTTCGTCGTCGGAGCTGACGTCACAGCGGAAGCCGTCTTCGTCCGGCTTCAGGTCGAGGACCGCCACCTGCGCGCCGCGCTCGGCCAGCAGGTTCGCCACCGCCTGGCCGATGCCCGAGGCGCCTCCGGTGACGGCGGCCACCAGGCCCTCGAATTCACTCACTTGCGGTCTCCGTCCATTCGGGACCGTCCGGGAACCGGAACCGGCGCAGCGTGGCGTCGTGCATGCGCGCGGAGAACCCGGGGGCGGTCGGGGCCAGGTAACGGCCGCGCTCGACGACGGCCGGGTCGGTGAAGTGCTCGTGCAGGTGGTCGACCCACTCGATCGAGCGGTCCGCGTCGGTGCCGGACACGGCCACGAAGTCGAACATCGAGAGGTGCCGGACGAGTTCGCAGAGCCCGACACCGCCGGCGTGCGGGCACACCGGGACCCCGAACTTGGCGGCCAGCAAAAGGATCGCCAGGTTCTCGTTGAACCCGCCGACGCGGGCGGCGTCCAGCTGCAGCACCGAAATCGCGTCCGCCTGCAGCAGCTGCTTGAAGATCACGCGGTTCTGGACGTGCTCACCGGTGGCGACCTTGATCGGCGCAAGCGCTTTCGCGATCGCCGCGTGGCCGAGGACGTCGTCCGGGGAGGTCGGCTCCTCGATCCAGTACGGGTCGTAGGGGGCGAGCGCGGTCATCCAGGTGACCGCGGCGGAGACGTCCCAGCGCTGGTTGGCGTCGACCGCGATCCGGACGTCCTGGCCGACGGTCTCCCGCGCAAGTTTCATCCGGCGGACGTCGTCCTCGAGGTTGCCGCCGACCTTCAGCTTGATCATCTCGAAGCCGTCCGCGACGGCCTGCTCGGCGAGCCGCACGAGCTTCGCGTCGGCGTACCCGAGCCAGCCGGGGGACGTGCTGTAGGCGCGGTAGCCGTTCTTCTCCAGCTGGGCGGCGCGTTCGGCCCGGCCCGGTTCCGCGCGGCGCAGGATGTCCAGGGCCTCGGCTTCGGTCAGCGCGTCGGACAGGTACCGGAAGTCGACGAGGGACACGAGCTCTTCGGGCGTCATCCGCGCGGCGAACCGCCAGACCGGCAGGCCGGCGCGGCGGGCGGCGAGGTCCCACGCGGCGTTGACCACCGCCCCGACGGCCATGTGCGCGACGCCCTTTTCCGGGCCCAGCCAGCGGAACTGCGAGTCGCCGACGAGGGTGCGGGACAGGTCGCCGAGCGCGGCCGCGTCCTCGGGGACGTCCCGGCCGACGACGTGCGGGGCGAGCGCGCGGATCGCCGCGGCCTGGACGTCGTTGCCGCGGCCGATGGTGAACGCGAGGCCGTAGCCGTCCGGGCCGCCGTCGGCGTGCAGCACGACGTAGGCGGCGGAGTAGTCCGGGTCGGGGTTCATCGCGTCCGAGCCGTCGAGCTCCTTCGACGTCGGGAACCGGACGTCGAGGACCTCCATGCCGATGATCTTCGCCATGGTCAGGCCTGCCTCGCGGTCTGGCGCTGCCGCCCGAGGCCGTCGATCTCGAGCTCGATGACGTCGCCGTCGCGCAGGTACGGCTTCGGGTCGGGCTGCCCGAGCGCGACGCCTTCGGGCGTGCCGGTGTTGATCAGGTCGCCGGGGCGCAGCACCATCACCTGGCTGAGGTGGTGGACGATCTCGGCGACGCCGAAGATCATGTCCTTGGTGGACGAATCCTGCTTCTTTTCGCCGTTGATCCACAGGCGCAGGCCGAGGTCCTGCGGGTCCGGCACGGCGCTCGCGGGGATCAGCGCCGGGCCGAGCGGGTTGAAGTTCTCGCACGACTTGCCCTTGTCCCACTGGGCGGTGCGGAACTGCAGCTCGCGCTCGGAGACGTCGTTCGAGACGACGTAGCCGGCGACGTGGCCGAGGGCCTCCTCGACGCTGTCGAGGTAGCGGGCGGTCTTGCCGATGACGACTCCGAGCTCGACCTCCCAGTCGGTGCTGACGGAGCCCCGCGGGATGAGGACGTCGTCGCCCGGGCCGACGACGACGTCCGGCGCCTTCATGAACACGACCGGCTCGGTGGGCGGCGTCGCGCCGGTCTCCTCGGCGTGGCGGCGGTAGTTCATGCCGATGCAGACGACCTTGCCGGGCTGGGCGATCGGCGCACCGACGCGCAGGCCGGCCACGTCGGCCCGCGGCAGCTCTCCGGCGGCGAGCGCGGCGGCGGTGCGCGCGATCCCGTCCGCGGCGAGGAAGCCGCCGTCGATGTCGGCGGTCAGGCCGCCCAGCTCGTAGGTCGTGCCGTCGTCGTCCCGCACGAACGGACGCTCACTTCCCGGTTCCCCGAGGCGCACAAGCTGCACGGACATTCCCTTCACCGCACCGACCAGACATCCGATGTATATCGCATGGGTGACCACGGATCCAGAGCCTTCGCCGAATCGGTGGCAAAATTGGTCGGATCAGTATCGGCTTGCGCGCCGGCTGACCACGGCGTGTCACCGGTCACAGCCGGAATAGCACCGGCACGCGCCCCGCTGGTCCCGGGTGAGGGACGAGAGGACGCACATGACCATCACGGCGGAACGTACCGCGCCGAGCCGGCGTGCGCAGCTGAAGTTCGTCCTCGTCCTGGGTGGGCTCACGGCCTTCGGGCCGCTGTCGATCGACATGTACCTGCCCGCGCTGCCGCGGATGGCGGCCGACCTGCACGCGCCGGACAGCACGGTGCAGCTGACGCTCGGCGCGTTCATCGCCGGGCTCGCGGTGGGCCAGCTGGTGCTCGGGCCGCTGTCGGACGCGTTCGGCCGTCGCCGCCCCCTGATCGCGGGCCTCGTGGTGTACGTCGTGGGCTCGGTGCTGTGCGCGGTGAGCCCGGACGCACTCCTGCTGGTCGCGGCCCGCCTGGTGCAGTCCCTCGGCGCGGCGGCGGGCATCGTGATCGCGCGCGCCACGGTCCGCGACCTGTTCTCCGGCACCGCGATGACGAAGTTCTTCTCGACGTTGATGCTGGTCAGCGGCCTGGCCCCGATCCTGGCCCCGCTCATCGGCGGCCAGCTGCTGAACTGGACGTCCTGGCGCGGCGTGTTCGTCGTCCTGACGGTGTTCGGTGCGCTGCTGCTGGCCGTGGTGGTGTTCTTCCTGCCGGAGCCGTCGGCTTCGCGGTCGCCGGCGCGGCTCGGCCAGGTGATGCGCACCTACGCGCGGCTGGCGCTGGACCGGTCCTTCGCGGGGTACGCGCTGGCGTCCGGGCTGCTGTTCGCGGCGATGTTCGCCTACATCTCGGGGTCTTCGTTCGCGCTGCAGGGCGTGTACGGGTTGAGTCCGCAGGCGTACAGCGTGGTGTTCGGGGTGAACGGCGTCGGGATCGTACTGGCGGGCCAGCTCAACGGCCGTCTCGCCGGGCACGTACCCGAGCGGGCCCTGTTGCTGTCGGGGCTTCTGCTCGGGGTGGCCGGCGGGGCGTCGGTGCTGGCGTCGGCGTTGTTCCGGGCACCGTTGGCGGTGCTGCTGGTGTCGCTGTTCCTGCTGGTGTCGAGCCTCGGCCTGGTGATGCCGAACGCGAGTTCGCTGGCGCTGGCGTCGCACGCGCGCGCGGCCGGGGCGGCGTCGGCGTTGCTCGGGGTGCTGCAGTTCGTGGTGGGCGCGGTGGCAACGCCGCTGGTCGGCCTCGGCGGCCCGGGAACGGCGGTGCCGATGGCCGCGACCATGGCCGGGTTCGCCGTCCTGGCGCTGGTGGCCTACCTGGTGCTGGCCCGCGAAGCTACGGCCTGAGCAGCCGCTCCAGCTCGCCGGCGGCCGGTTCGTGGCCGGCGTCGGCGATCCGCTGCAGCTCGAGGAGGTCCTTCGCGGCGACCGCGCGCCGGGTGAGCAGGGCCCCGGCCCGGTCGCAGCCCTCGTCCAGCAGCTCGCTCAGCTCCTCGACGTCCCCGCGGGCGTCGGCGAGGTCGGCCAGCCGGTCGAGCGCGGTTTCGTTGCCCTCGTCGGCCAGCGCCCGCAGGGTTTCGTAATCGGTCATGCCGCCAGCATGCAACCTTGCCCCTGGGTCAAGGTCAAGTGCGACGATGGGCGGGTGCTCACCATCGGACAGCTCGCCGGGTACGCCGGCGTGACGGCCAAGACGATCCGCGTCTACCACGCGAAGGGCCTGCTCCCCGAGCCGGAGCGCGACCGTTCCGGCTACCGCCGCTACCGCGCTTCCGACGCCGTCGAGCTGATCAAGATCCGCACGCTCGCCGAGGCCGGCGTCCCGCTGGCCCGGATCCGCGAACTCCGCTCGGGCGGCGGGCTCGCCGCGGCGCTCCGGCAGATCGACGACGACCTCGCCGCCCGGATCGAGGCCCTGCAGGCCACCCGCTCCCGGCTGCGGCGCCTGGCTTCCGGCCGGTTATCACCCTTGCCGGACGAGGTGGTGGCCCACCTCGCCCGGCTGCCGGGGCTCGGGTTCAGCGAACGCTGGGTGACGCTGCAGAACGACCTGTGGCTGCTGGTGTTCGCCACCCATCCCGAGACGGCTCGCGCGAACTTCCGCGACCAGGCGGCGATGCTCGGCAACCCGGAACTGCTCGCCGTGGTCCTCGAGTACGACCAGGTGCACGACCTCGACCCGCACGATCCGCGCGTCGACGCGCTGGCCGAAAAGCTCGTCTCGGCAACTCGTGCGCGCTACGGCTCGGAGTTGCCTGCCTATGAGGAGGGGTCGGCGATCCCGGCGCTGGTGCAGGGTGCGGTGAACGCGTCGTCCCCGGCCTGGAGACGGCTCGACACCCTGCTCCGCGAACGTTGCTCTGGGTGGCTCGGCAGCTAGCCGATGCCGGAAAGGTTCCCGGATTCGAGTTGTTCGTCAGTGACCTTGAGGCGTTCGTCGACGAGACGCGCGAGTGCGTCCCCGTCGTCCCACTGATTGACGTTCATGGCCGCACTGACTTCGTTCTCGGGCGTGACCCAAAACGCCGTGAAGTCGGCCGACGCGAGATCACCACGCACCACGAGCCGGTCGCGGTCCAGGTCGGCCAGGCCGCGGTATTCGCAGCCCAGGTCGTACTGGTCGGTGAAGAAGTACGGCGAGGCCAGGAACGGCTCGTTCTCGCCCAGCAGGTTCTGCGCCACGTGCGCGCCCTGGTCCTTGGCGTTCGCCCAGTGCTCCACGCGGACGCGGCGGCCGAACCGCGGGTGGAAGTGGGCCGCGATGTCGCCCACCGCGTAGACGTCCGGGGCCGCCGTGCGGAGGCCGGCGTCCACCGCCACGCCGCCGTCGTCCGACAGCTCCAGGCCCGCCGCGTGGGCCAGTTCCACCCTCGGCACCGCGCCGACCGCGATCAGGACCACGTCCGCCGTCAGCTCTTCGCCGCCGCTCAAGCGGACGCCGCGGACGCCGTCCGGGCCGCCCGTGATCTCCGCGACCTGCTCGCCCAGGCGGTAGTTCACGCCGTTCGAGACGTGGAGGTCGCGGAACACCCCGCCGACCGTTTCGCCGACCACGTTCGCCAGCGGCACCGGTACCGGGTCGACGACCGTCACCTCCGCGTTGTGCGTCCGGGCCGCCGCGGCCGCCTCCGAGCCGATCCAGCCCGCGCCGACGATCACCACGCGCTCCGCCGCCTTGAACGCCGAACGCAGCTTGAGCGAGTCGTCGAGGGTGCGCAGCGTGTACAGCCCGGGCAGGTCGCCGCCGGGGACCGGCAGGCGGCGTGGGCGGGAACCGGTTGCGAGGACCAGGCGGTCGTAGCGGTGCTCGCCGCCCGCGTCGTCCAGGACCAGCCGCGCGCCCAGCTCGATCCTGGTGGCCGTGACACCGGGTCCGAACCGGATGTCCTTCTCGGCGTAGAACTTCTCTTCGTGCACCCAATCGGGTTCTTCGGCGGTGCCCAGCAGCACGCCCTTGGACAGCGCCGGCAGCTCGTACGGGCGGCGCGGATCCGCTCCCAGCAGCAGGATTTCGCCGGGGTAACCGCGTTCTCGCAGCGCGGCCGCGGCGGACGCCCCACCGAGGCCCGCGCCGACGATGACGATCTTCCGCGGTTCCGACATCCAGACCTCCCGGGCGCTCGTGAACCGGACGCTACTCCCGAACCGGCCCCGCGACGACCCGGAGATACGCCGAAAATCCGGAAAGCACAAGAGAAAACTCGCGAGTAGGCAGATCGGGTGAACCCGCGTCATAGCGCCGCCGGGGTCCGCTCCCACCCTCGCACGAAGCACGACCACGACAAGGGAAGCGGAGGGCGGCGACCATGAGTCGGGGCGAGTGGTCGATCGGCTGCCGGGATCTGGCCGGCAGGCGAAGGGACGTCACGGTGTTCGTCAGCAACGACAAGGTGGTGCTGGTCGCGCCGCCGGGCGAAGCGGCGGTGCTCGGGCCGCTCGACGTCGGACGGCTGCGGGCCGCCCTGCGCGACGCCGTCGTGGCGACGGCCGATGAGAACGAAACCTGACAACTACCGTTCCTACTTTTCAGTAGGTTAGAGTCCGTCCCGACGAGAAGGGACCGGCCATGACGACCTACTTCGTGACGGGCGCGACGGGCTTCATCGGGAAACGCCTGGTCGCGCGGCTGCTGAAGCGGCCGGAGACGTCCGCGGTGTACGCGCTGGTGCGGGAGACCTCCCGCGAACGCCTGGCCACCCTCGCGCGGGACTGGCCGGGCGCGGACAAGCTGCACCCGGTGCCCGGCGACCTCGCCGAACCGCGGCTCGGCGCCGATGCCGCGCAGTTGCCCCACCTCGACCACGTCGTCCACCTCGGCGCGATCTACGACCTGACCGCCGACGAGGAGGCCAACCGGCGCGCCAACGTCGAGGGCACCCGCCACCTGCTGGCCTTCGCGGCCGCGGCGCGGGCCGGGCTGGTGCACCACGTGTCGTCGATCGCCGTCGCCGGCGACCACGCCGGGCGGTTCACCGAGGCCGACTTCGACCTCGGCCAGCGCTTCGGCTCGCCGTACCACGCGACGAAGTTCCAGGCCGAAAAGCTGGTCCGCGAGCAGCCCCTGCCCTTCCGCGTCTACCGGCCCTCGGCCGTCGTCGGCGACTCGCGCACCGGCGAGATGGACAAGGTCGACGGGCCCTACTACTTCCTGCCTGCCATTTCACGGCTGGCGGGACTGCCCCGGCGTCTCCCGCTGGCCGCGCCCGACCTGGGCGCCACCAACCTGGTGCCGGTGGACTACGTCGTCGAGGCGATGGAATACCTGATGCACCGCGACGCGCCCTCGGGAACGACCTACCACCTCGCCGCCGCGCGGCCGCAGCCGCTCAACTCCGTCTACAACGCCTTCGCGCGCGCCGCCGGCGGTCCGACGGTCCGGGCCGTGCTGCCGGAGAAGCCGTCCGGCGCCGTGCGGCGGGTGGGCACCCGGCTCGCGCACGCGGCCGCGGCCGGGATCGACCGCGTGCCCGGCGGCCGGGGTGCCCGCGCGGCCGTCCTCGAGGAACTGGGCGTGCCCCTGGCCGTGCTGCCGCACCTGACCACGGACGTCGTCTTCGACACCGCGCGCACCACGACGGCGTTGTTCGGCAGCGGCGTCGAACTGCCCGCACTGCGGGACTACGCGGCACCGCTCTACCGGTACTGGCAGGCCCACCTCGACCCCGACCGTGCCCGCCGCGGCCACGGCCTGGCCGGGCGCACGGTGCTGGTCACCGGTGCGTCGTCCGGGATCGGCCGGGCGTCGGCGCTCGCGGTGGCCGCCAAGGGCGCGAAGGTCATCCTCGTGGCCCGGCGGGCCGACGAGCTGGCGGAGGTCCGGGCAGCGATCCTCGCGGCGGGCGGCACGGCCGCGGCGTACCCGTGCGACCTCACCGACGGCGACGCCGTCGACGCGCTGGTCAAGGACGTGCTCGGCGACCACGGCGCGGTGGACGTGCTGGTCAACAACGCCGGCCGGTCGATCCGGCGCTCGGTCGCGCTGTCCACGCAGCGGTTCCACGACTTCGAGCGCACGATGGCGATCAACTACTTCGGCCCGGTGCGGCTGATCCTCGGCTTCCTGCCGTCGATGGCCGAGCGCCGGTTCGGCCACGTCGTCAACGTCACGACCCAGGGCCTGCAGACCGACACCCCGCGCTTCTCCGCCTACCTGGCGTCGAAGGCAGCGCTGGAAGAGTTCGGGCTGACGGCCGGACGCGAGACGCTCTCGGACGGCGTCACGTTCACGTCGGTGCGGATGCCGCTGGTGCGGACGCCGATGATCGCGCCGACCGGCTACCGCGGGATCCCGTCCAGCAGCCCGGAACGGGCCGCCGCGCTGGTGGTGAAGGCGTGCGAGGAGCGGCCGGAAGTCCTCAGCCTGCCCGAGGGCCGCGCCGCCGAACTGGCGACGCTCGCCGCGCCGCGGCTCGCCCGGTTCGCCGCGCACCTGGCCTACCGGGCGATGCCGGAGTCCGCGCCCGAGGCACGCGGCCTTCCCCGCCGGTCGGCGCCGGCGTCGGTCGCGGCGGCGGTGACCCGTCTTATCTGGCGCCGTCGTGCTTGATTCCCGCGAATTCCGCCGAAACGGTGGCACGCGCTCGACGGTACTTCTACCCTCGCGCGAGTCCCGTGCACCCGTGCGGGCTTCAACTGGGGAGTTCGGAATGCCGGAATTCAGCGTGATCAGCGCAGGACAACGCAGTGCCGCGAACGACAAGACGGCCGTGATCGGGACGGCGCGGCGCACCCTCGGGTGAGTCCGGCCGGGGCCGGGCGCGTGCCCGGCCCCGGTTCCGGGGCCACGCGGCGGGCGTTCGTGACCTTGCGGCGGGCGTTCGCACCGGTCCGCCGGGGGCGGCGCCCGGCCGCTACCATCGCTTCCCGGGCGTGATCGAGAGCGGAAGGCGGGCGGGGCGTGGACGTGGCGAGTCCTGCGCAGATCGCCGCGACGCCGGCGCCCGCCGGACAGAGCCGGCTGCTGCGCTGGAGCATCCACGCCGCCTGGGTGCTGGTGCTCGCGCTGGCCACCGAACTCCGCGTCGGCCGCTTCGGCTTCCACCCCTCCGACCAGGGCTTCATCCTCGCCCAGGCGTGGCGCGTGCTGCACGGCGAAGTCCCGCACGCCGACATCGTCTCCGCGCGCCCGCTGGGGTCCGCGGTGCTGCACGTCGCCGACTTCGCGTTGCCGATGCCGCTGTTCTTCGGTTCCAGCTTCCTGGCCATGATCGAGATCATCGTGGCCACGATCGCGTTCGCCACGCTGGTCACCCGGCGCCGGGTGCTGGACTGGGGCCCGGGGACGACGGCGGTGGTCGCGGCCGCGTCGCTGATCAACCTCAACGCGTTCCCGCTGATGGCCTGGCACACCGTGGACGGCATCTTCCTCACCGCGTGCGGTGCCTGGGCACTGGACGCGGGCCTGCGCGGCGATCGCGCACTCACCCGCCGGGGCGGGCTGGTGCTGCTCGGCTTCGCGGTGCTCGTCAAGCAGAGCTTCGTGCTGGCCCCGGTGATCGGCCTCGTCTGGCTGCTGCTGCACCCGGCGACGCGCACGGGCACGCGCCGCGCGGTCCGGCTGCTCCTCGACCTCCTCGCGCTCGGCGCGCCCGGGCTGGCGTACGTGGCCTGGGTGAGCCTCGGCGGCGGCTTCACGGAGATGGTCGAGCAGCTCACCGGCGGCTTGCCCGCGTACGGCGAGCGGCTGCTCGGGCTCTGGCTCGACAACCCCGAGGTGCTGACCGAGCCGCCGGTCCGGGAGCTGGGCTTCTTCGCCGCGATCGCCGTGGTGCTCCTGGCCGTCCGGCTGTCCGGCGACCGGCTCGGCGTCGCGGGCCGGGTGGCGTCCTGGGTGCTGGCGCTCGCCGGCGCCGCGGCGGTGGTCCTGACCGTCGTCGACGGGCGGTTCACCGGGTCCACGCGCTGGGCGGACGTCCTGTGGTGGATCGTCGCGGTCAGCGTGCCGGTGAACGCGGTGGTGCGGCGGAAGGTGCCGTGGGCGGCGCTGCTCGTGCTCGCCACCGGGTTCATGATCAGCCTGTCCTGGGGCAACGACACGCCGACGCTGCTCTGCGGCACCCTCGCCCTGACGACGTTGCTGCTGCTGGGCCGACTGGTTCCGCCCCGGCCGCGGCCGGCTCCCCGCTGGGTGACGGCCACGGCCGGGTGTGTGGCGGTGGCGGTGTGCGGCTGGGTCGTCGTGGCCGAGCACGACCGGGCGGCCTACCTCGACGTCGGCCACGACCGGCTGACCGAGGACCTCGGCGCGGTCACCCCGGCGATGGCGGGGATCCGCACGAACCCGTCGACGTTCACCTATGTCCGGCAGATCCGCGACTGCCTGGACCGCTTCCCGGCCGCGCGGACGGCGATCCTGCCGGACAGCCCGTTCGCCTACCCGGCGTTCGGCCTGCGCAACCCGTTCCCCCTCGAATGGCCGCTGCCGCTGGAGATCATCGGCGACGCGCCCGCGCGCATGCTCGCGACGGCGGACGAGATGAACCGCGAAGGCGGCTACCTGGTCCTGTTCCAGACGGATTCGTACCGGATGCTCGCCACGGGCGGCCCGGTGCCCGAGTCGATCCCGGCCGACACGCCGGTGTTCGACTACCTCGGCCTGGAGAAGGCGATCCAAGCCCGGCTCACGGGCCGCACCGTGACCTGCGGCAGCTTCGTCGGTAAGTACGCCCCTTAGGACTCCCGCACGGCTCCGGTGAACTCCCGGAACGCGTCGATCAGGACTCGCGGGATGTCGTCCTCCCCGACGCCGGCGAGGAGCTCGTCGAACCGCTTCCCTTCCTCGCCGACCTTGGCGCTGCGCGGGAACATGGCTTCTTCGTACTCCGCGAGCGCGGTTTCGACGGCACCGGGGTGCGCGGCGAGGGCGAGGCCGAGTTCGGCGCCGTCGAGCATGGCGAGGTTGGCGCCTTCGCCGTTGGGGGCCTGGAGGTGGGCGGCATCGCCGAGCAGGGTCACGCCCGGCACCCTGTCCCACCGGTGCCCGGTCGGCAGGGCGTGGATGGAACGCAGAACCGGCGCGGTGTCGCTTTCGGTGATCAGCCCGGTGAGTTCCGGCGCCCAGCC